>Ga0126305_10000103_pt1 | contig 36572 bp, 33 predicted proteins | sample Plot26_FD_92536 | JGI IMG/M metagenome (GOLD analysis project Ga0126305, IMG submission 92536) | Serpentine soil microbial communities from UC McLaughlin Reserve, CA, USA - Plot26 | ecosystem: Environmental > Terrestrial > Soil > Grasslands | place: USA: UC McLaughlin Reserve, Lake County... | reverse complement strand
TCGTGCTTGCCGACGTTGGGGGCCGGCACGAAGCTGTCCACCTGCGAGATGTCGTTCGACCGCCGCATGCAGACGAAGCGGCCCTTGTCCAGGCAGAAGTCCCGGCCGCCGTCGTGGCAGATGGTCTTGATGAGGGTCGAGATGTTGTGGGTGTTGCAGGAGACGATCTGGATGAACCGATCCTCGCCCGGCACCAGCACCTCTTCGTTGATGCCCTTGGCGAAGGGCTTGCCGAAGCCGAACTCGCTGCCCTGGGCCAGGAACCCCTTGGGGCCGGTCAGGTTCTCGTAGAACTTCTCCTTGTTCTCGTTGCCGGCCGGGGTACAGTCGACGATCACCGTCGCCCGCTCCATCGCCTCCCGCGACTCGAGGGTCACCTCGTGGCCCATCTTCTCGAACTCCGAGCGGACATCCTCGTCTACCGCCAGCCGGGCGCCGCGCTGGATCAGGTGGTTGAGCTTGGCCCGGTCGGACGCGAGCGGCGTCCGCTTGTGGAAGGTGACCTCATCGATTCCCATCCTGTCCCGGAAGTCGGTGAAGAGACCGAGCAGGGGCTCGCCAATCGTGCCCGTGCCCACGACGTGGACGATCTTTTTCATGATTCCCTCGCGTGAAAGCGGTTGATAGACGAAAAGGAAGAGCTGCACCCGACGACGGGCGGGAGATTAGCACAGGGTGTGCCAGGTCAACGCGGAGAGCAAGAAAGAAGCTTCGGGATTGGAACGGCCGGTCAACGGCTCTTTGCCTGGGCAGTGATGCTACCGGTGACGACGCACTCTACGTCCACTCCGTGGAACGTCCGTGGAAGCTGACGGCTGGCATCCGCATGGCTGACATAGACCCGCAGGGCCTGGTCCCCGATGCCAAAGCCCTCCATGCCCGGAAGCCCGCGGAGCTCTTCCTTCGCCGCTGCCTTGAGAGCCCTAACGTCGAATTCGGAATCCATAAGCCCCCTTACGAGATCTCGTCAGGAGAACCTGTAGCAATCATTAAACCAGTCCTTGACCAGAGGGATGAAAGCACTGGAGGCGTTCTTGAGAGCCGCGCTGAAGAGCGGCGAAACGCAGTAGACCTTCTTTCCGAGGTCCATAACGGCGTGAACGGCAGGGGTAAAATCACCGTCGGCCGAGAGTAGGTACGCTGCGTCGTAAGCGTCCTCAACGGCCAGTTTGTACATCTCTACGGCCAGCATCACGTCTGCCGCCTTCTCCTTCAACAAGGAAACAAACTCTCGCTTGGCGGCCAGATTCTCGAGGGCAAGACGTACCTCCGGCTCTAGCTGAACCGTGGTCAGATACTGAAGAAGCTCCCGGGCAAGCTCATTGACCTGTGGACGCTCCTCGATCCTGCCCAGATGTACGGAAATCCTTGGATCCGAATTCTGCAGCCGCGAAAGGAACTGCCGCTGTTCGCGATAGCCCCGATGCGTCTGCTTCAAAGCTCCAATGTAGTAGCGAGTCCCCACCCAAGTCCTGGGGTCAACCAGTTTCCTGGAAACGGCGACGTAGCTCAAGGCGAACCGATCCTTCACGCCACAGGCCTTGCAGGCGTGGTACCAGTTATTGCCATCGATGAAGAGGAGTGCCCGATCCACAGTTCGATCCCAAAAGAAAAACCCCGGGTGTGCTGGGCAGACCCGGGGGAGGTAAATACGCTGGGGCCGAAACCCCTAACGTAGCTTTTTCGTCACCTTAGCCGAGTATAGAGTCCGCTGTCAACTCTCAACCCCGCGCCTCAGCGCACCCCAGTCAACGACCGCTCTGCTCGCCAAATTCCGTAGATAGCATACCAGAAGTACAAATCGTTTCCTACACCCGCAACTTCCCAGGATCGGTTGCGCGGTGCACGATTTATTGTAAAGTCTCTATGTGATCGCGCCGCTCTCAGTCCTTCGGGCTGCCGTCCCCCATCTCCCCGTGCTTGCCGCCGCCTCGCCATTCCGGGTCGCGCCGGCCGAAAACGTCCATCTCCCGGGGCACCTCGATGAAGGTGCGGGTGACGTTGGGGTCGCAGGTGCCGTTCTCGCACTCGTAGGTGTAGACATTCCACTCCTCGCGCCGGCCGTAGCCGGAGAGGGTCTGGTAAGTGTTGCAATTGCCACACTTGATTGAGATGTTCCGGATGTTGATCTCGTCTTCTGCCATAGCGTCCTCCTCGAACAGATCTTCCCACGGTGGCCCGTGTTTTGCACCCACCGGCCCCGCCATGAGAGTAGTTCCAAGACTCCGCGCCCTCGGGCTTCTCCTGCCGTTATTGAGCGGGCTATTGGCGGGACTGGCGACGGCGCAGCCGGGATTCTCCCAGGAGCCTCCGGCCTCGTCGTTCCAGGACGAGGTCTCGGTCGGCCTGGTGCTCGTCCCCGTCGTCGTCCGCTCCGGCGCGGGGTTCGCGAAGAACCTGGACCAGGGGGACTTCCGGCTGCTGGTGGACGGCAAGCCGGCGAGGATCGAGAGCTTCGAGCGCCGCTCGGACGCGCCCGCCAGCATCGTGCTGCTGCAGGACGTCTCCGGCAGCATGGAGAGCGGCGGCAAGCTCGACTGGAGCCGCGAGGTGGTGCGCTTCTTCCTCGGCAAGTCGCTCCCGGGCGACGAGATCTCGCTCGCCACCTTCGCCGGCGACCAGCTCCAGGTCGAGGTGCCCTTCACCTCCGACCACTCGGTGGTGCGCGAGTCGAGCGACCGCTGGAAGGCGTACGGCACCACGGCGCTCCACGACGCGGTGGCCAGCATGCCCAGGATCTCGCTCGAGGGCCGCAACCCGAAGCGGTTCGCCCTGCTGATCACCGACGGCGTCGACAACGCCAGCCGCATCACCCCCGAACAGGCGCGGACGATCGTGCAGGAAGCCCAGCTCCCCACCTACGTGCTGGGGCTGGGCTCCGGCAACCCCTACGAGCTGTCCGACAAAGGGGAGAAGATCTACCGCTACGCGGACGTGCTGAGCCTGCTCGCCGCCGTGACCGGAGGCCGGTACTACTCGATTACCAACGCCGAGGATCTTCAGAAGGCCTTGACGGCCATCCTCGACGACGTGCGTCACCAGTACGTGCTGGGGTTCTCGACCGGCGACGGAGCCGTGAAGTTCCGCAAGCTGCAAGTCGAGATCAAGGACAAGGGAAGAGACCGCCGCACCGTGGTGTTTCGGCGCGGCTACAAGGGAACACCCCCCGCGGAGCCCCGCGCGGGAGGCTAAATCCAACCAGGGGCTCCAATACCCTTGAAGGAGCCCCTTCCAAGGGAGATCAAATCATGACGACGAAACCGTGGATCGCAGCTCTTTCGCTAGTCGCCCTCGTCGGCACGACCGGCTGCGCGACCAAGAAATACGTCCGGCAGGAGACCGGGGCCGTCGGTACCCGGGTGGACAGCGTGGAAGGCCAGGTCGAGGAGGCTCAGACCCGGCTCAACACCCATGAGAAGCAGATCGGCGACATCTCCGTGACCGCCCAGGACGCGCTGCGCCGCGCCCAGGAGGCGGGCAAGCTGGCCGAGGGCAAGTTCCTCTACGAGACCATCCTCACCGACGACAAGGTGAAGTTCGGCTTCGACACCTCGGACCTCTCGCCGGAGGGTCAGGCGGCCATCGACCAGTTCGCCGAGCAGCTCAAGTCGCAGAACAAGAACGTCTACATCGAGATCCAGGGCCACACCGACAACGTCGGCTCGGAGAAGTACAACGAGGAGCTCGGGCTGCTGCGGGCCGAGTCGGTGCGCCGCTACCTGAACCAGAAGCACGGCTTCCCGCTGCACCGCATCAACGTCATCTCCTACGGCGAGACGGCCGGAGTGGCGGACAACAACACCCGCGAAGGCCGCGGCCAGAACCGCCGCGTCGCCCTCGTGGTCCTGCAGTAGGTTCGGCGGCATCCGACGGGGCGGGGACCAGTCCCCGCCCCCCGGGACTTTCCCTACGCTCCGGCCTTCTTGATCAGCTCGCGCAGGGTGTCGCCGTCGGCGATGCCGGACTGGAAGTAGGCGACCTTGCCCTTCTTGTCCACCACCATCAGGGTGGGCAGGGCGAGCACGCCGAGGGTCGAGGCGACCGAGTCGTCGGGGTCGAGCAGCACGGGGTAGGGGAACGGCTTGGTCTTGAGGAAGCCCTTCACCGTGTCGGGCTCCTCCCCCACGTTGGCGGCCAGGAACTGCACGCCGCGCCCCTTGAAGTCCCGGTAGACCGGCTCCAGGATCTGCGCCTGGAGGTGGCAGGGACCGCACCAGGTGGCCCAGAAGTCGACCACGACCACCTGCCCCTTGAAGTTCTTGGGGCCCAGGGTGCGGCCGTCGACCGTCTTCAACTGGAAATCGGCCTTGCTGCCCACCGCCGGAGCGCCGCCGGCGGTAGCGCCGCCACAGCTCAGCAGCAGGAGGGAGGCGGCGGCGGCCATCAGGGCAGGGCGCCGGGAACGCAGAAGGCGGTGGAAAGTCGTCATCTTCATGGCCTCACAAGCATAAGGGATGGCCTTTGGCCCGGGAAAGCCGGGGCTGCCACCGGCGAGAACAAGAAGAAGGGGGCGGGAATGCCCAGGCGGGGCTGGCCCTACATCTTCAACCGCGCCATCACCTTCTTGATCGCCGCCGCGCTCTGCATGACGTAGAAGTGCACCGAGGGGACGCCGCGGTCGAGCAGCTCCTGGGCCTGCTTGAGGGCCCACTCGACGCCGATCTCCGCCACGTGCTCGGGCTTGGCGGCGAGGACCTCGTCGGAGAGCTCGGAGGGGATCTCGACGAAGAAATTGCGCGGCACGGTGGCGAGCTGCTTGGCGGAGGTGAGGATCTTCAACCCCGGGATGATCGGCACGTCGACTCCATGCTCCCGGCAGAGGTCGAGGTAGTGGAAGTAGTGCCGGTTGTCGAAGAACATCTGGGTCACCACGTAGTGGGCCCCGGCCTCGATCTTCTCCTTGACCCGCCGGACGTCGAGCGGCAGGTTGGGCGCCTCGAAGTGCTTCTCGGGATAGCCGCCGACGCCGATGCAGAAGTTGGTGGGCTGGGCGTCGAGGAGGTCCTGCTCCAGGTAGCGGCCCTGGTTCATGGCGCCGATCTGGGAGACCAGGTCGCAGGCGTACCGGTTGGCGCTGCGGCCGTACTGAAGGGGCTTCTGGAAGCCGCTGTCGTCGCCGCGCACGGCGAGGACGTTGTCGATGCCGAGGTAGCGCAGCTCGATCAGGAAGTCCTCCGTCTCCTCGCGGGTGAAGCCCTGGCAGAGGATGTGGGGGACGGCGTCGATGTGGTACTTGTTCTGGATCAGCGCGCAGACCCCCAAGGTGCCCGGCCGCTTGCGCTTCACCCGGCGCTGGATGCCCGTGGGGGTCTCGTCGTAGATGACCTCCGCCGCGTTGCTGGTGATGTCGATGAACGGCGGCTGGTACTTGACCAGGTCGTCGATCAGGGCGAGCAGACTCTTGACGTCGCCGCCGCGCAGGGGCGGAATGATCTCGAAGCTGATCAGTGGATGGGTGGCGTTCGCCAGATGCTCGGTGACTTTCATTTTGCGGAAGCCATCGAGCCCGATCCGCTTGCCGGGCTCCTTGGCGACGGCAGAGTATAAGCGAGGCCCTCGCCCGGTCAAGGGAACGGCGGCGGCGTGAGAGGCCTACGTGGGCACGGCCAGCTCTTCAAGGACCATTACGGCGGGCTGTGGCTCGAGGGGAGGTGGAACGGCTTCCTTCAAGGGCGGGGGCTCGGCTCGGGCGAGAAGCTCCAAGGCTTCGAGCTGCTTCCGCCTTGCTCTCGCCTGCTCGAGAACCTGGTGCTCAGCATCGATCGTTCCCGCGGCAAGCGCTCGGGAGGCGGCGTCGATACGGCCTCGCTCCCTTCGCGCAAGGTCAATGCAGCGGCCGGCCGCCGTAAGAGCCTGCTTCAGCTCATCCAGAATGGCGGAGTCGGCGGAGTCGATGGATGGGGGTGGCTGGTCCATGCACGGGCCTGGGGCGCGAAACCCCGGAGATAGATATAGGCGGTAAGCAATAATCACGCCCCTTCATATAAAGTCCGCCCCATGAACTCCTCCCGCCGGACGTTGCGGCTGGCGGGCGACGGGGCTGCCGCGGTCGTGGCGCTCTGGGCCGCCTTCCTGGTCCGCCTCCACGTGCCGCTCCCGTTCACCCGGGGGCTGCTGCCGGAGGACCGGCTGGGCCTGCTCTCCCGGGAGTGGCTGGTGGTGCTGCTGCTGCAGTTCGCCACCCTCTACTTCCTCGGCTTCTACGACGCCCCCCGCCCCCGCAGCCGCGCCGAGATGGCCCGGCGGCTCGCCGGCGCCTCGTTGTTTCAGGCCATGGCGCTGATGGCCTGGTGGTTCCTGGCCAACCGGGAGTTCCCGCGCTCGGTGCTGCTGCTGTTCGTGGTCTTCGACTTCACCCTGCTGCTCGGCTGGCAGATCCTGCTCGACCGCACGGAGCGGCGGCGCGAGCGGCGGGTGGCGATCGCCGGCGGCGGCGAGGCGGCCCGCGAGCTGGCCAGGACTCTGGAGCGGGAGCCGTGGCACGGGCTCGAGGTGGCCGGCTGGGTGGCGATCCCCGGCGAGGCCCCGCCGGAGGAAGTAGACCCTGCCCTGGGACCCTACCTGGGCACCACGGAAGACCTGGCGGCCCTGCTGGCCGTGGACCGCATCGACGACATCCTGATCGTGGGCAGCAGCGACTCCTGGCAGACGCGGCTGATCGACGCTCTCGCCGGCACGCGGCCGGACCACACCAGCGTCCTCCTCCTCCCCGGCCCGTTCGAGAGCCTGATCGGCCGGATGCGCTACCGCTGGGTCCACGACCTGCCGCTGATCGAGGTGGTGCGGGAGACGGAGTGGCGGATCAACTGGCCGTTGAAGCGGCTGCTCGACGTCGCCGTCGGCTCGCTGCTGCTGCTCGCCACCGCGCCCGTGATCGCGGTCTGCGCCCTCGCCGTGCGCGCAACCTCGCCAGGGGGAGTGCTGTACCGGCAGACGCGCGTGGGCCGCGGCCGGAAGCCGTTCACCCTCTACAAGCTCCGCACCATGCGGGCGGACGCCGAGGCGGAGTCCGGCGAGGTGCTGGCCCAGCCCGGGGACCCGCGGCTGACCTCGATCGGCGCCTTTTTGCGCCGCTTCCGGCTCGACGAGCTCCCCCAGCTCTTCAACGTCCTCCAGGGCACCATGAGCCTGGTGGGGCCCCGGCCCGAGCGCCCCGGCTTCGTGCAGACCTACCTCGAAGAGGTGCCCGGCTACGCCGAGCGCTTCTCCCTCGCCCCCGGGCTCACCGGCCTCGCCCAGGTCAACGGCGACTACTACTCGAGCCCCCAGAACAAGCTGCGCTACGACCTCGCCTACATGGCCAACTGGTCGCTCTGGCTGGACGTTTCGATCCTGCTGCGGACGGTGAAGATCGTGCTGACGTCGGGCGGAGTGTAGGCGCAAACCCTCGTAAATCATTGACTCTGGGGGCTTCCAGGTCTATTGTGGGTCTGTTCCCTCCGGTCTTGTATTTTTCGCCGAGGTGTGTATGAGCCACTCCGCCGCATCCCCCGTTGCCCTGTTCGCCGTCCGCCGTCCGCTCGCCGCGCTGCTCGCCGTGGCTTTGCTGGGAGGGCCGTTCCCCCTCCGGGCCGCCTCGACGGGGACGACGGCGCTCCACACGCCCCAGGGGAGCGACGCCGGGACGCCGAACGGCGACTACATCTCCGACGCCGGCGGCCTCAACACGTTCTACCGCTACTTCATCGAGGTGCCTCCGGGCACCGGGCGGCTCACCGTCGAGGTGTGGGACGCCGACATCGGCGAGGGCGGCGCCGCCGAGGACACGGCCGGGCGGGACCGCGACCGGGACGACGGCTACGACAGCCAGGTGGACTACACCCTGATCCGGCCGGACGGTTCGACGGCCGCGACGCTGCTCAACTGCGACGACAACACCTGCAACGACAGCGCCTGGGACGTAATCCTCAACAGCACCACGGCGCAGAACACCGCCGCCGGCCACTGGGAGCTGCGGGTCGACATGGACGGCGCGAACGACATCAACGCCATCGGCATCCGGGCTCACGACGGCACCGCCGGCGCGGGCGGCACCGAGCTGAACGTCTACTACGACTCGCATACCCAGATCGGGGTCAACCCGTCGGCCAACGGCGCGAACACCCGCAGCTACGCCCTCTACCCCTACATCACCTCCGGCTGCTCCGCCGCCAAGAACGACTTCGACTTCGACAACAACAGCGGCAACGTCGGCTCGATGAGCTTCACCAGCCGCAACGGGACCTTCACCCAGACTTACGCGAGCGCCTCGCTCTCGCCCAACAACATGTGGCGGCGCGACACGTTCAGCGGCTGGACCTCCGACACGCAGTCCGTCGGCTATGGGATCTGGACCGGCTCGCTGACGATCAACACCTACAACAACCCCGGGATCAACGGCAACTACGCCAACGTCTGGCTGAGCAACTTCCAGGCGGCGGCGAACCCGCCCACGGCCAATCCGACCACGAACGCCTTTCGCGTCTACCTGCCGAACGATGCCGGCGGGGCGCCGGTGAAGCCTTACCTGGAGCAGCTCCTCACCCACAAGTCGGGCGTCAACCCGGTGGGTGCGGGCCAGACCTCGCGCTACCAGGTGACGGTCCGCCTGGTGAACCCCACGCCGCGGCCGGTCGTCTTCTCGGCCGCCAACCTGGTGCGGACGAACGTCCCCGGCGGCGGCGTGGTCTACGCGGGCAACGCGGCCGTGACCCAGGGCTCGATCACCGCCCAGCCGGCCGTGAACGGTACGGGCAACATCACCTGGAACCCGGGCACGGTGGCGGCGGGGGCGACGGTTCTTCTCACCTACCAGGTGAACGTGACGCCCGCCTCGGCCGGGCAGCGGCTGGCCGTGACGCCGACGCCCGCCTCGGGCAACGGCACGCGGGCGACGTTCGTGGACGAGACGGGCAACACCACCCAGGCGCGGGCCACCCACACCCTCGGTCCCGTCTGCGAGCTGGCGGTGACGGCGGGCCTGCTGACGGAGGCGGTGGTCTCCGGCTTCCATGCCTCGCCGGCGGACGGCGGCGGCGTGCTCCTGGAGTGGACCACGGCCTCCGAGGCGGGCACGGCGGGCTTCTACGTCCAGCGCTGGGACCGGGCGGCGCGCCGCTGGATGGCCGCCGGAAGCAGATTATTGACCAGCGTGCAGGCCCCCCAGGGCGGCACCTACCGCTTCGTGGACGAGGGCGCTTCGCCGCTCGAGCCGCAGGTCTACCGGCTCGAGGAGGTCGAGGCCGGCGGCCGGCGGCGGGTGCACGGCCCGTTCGCCGCGGCGGTGGAGTGGAGCCGCAAGGACCCGCGGGAGAGCGCGGTGGCCTATGAGCGCCAGGCCCACCGCGCCGCGCGCCGGGCCGTGCCGAAAGCCCTGACGACGGCCGGGGCCGTCTTCACGGCGCAGGACGGAGCCCATCTCTCGGTACGGGAGACGGGCCTCTACCGTCTCTCCAACGCGGACGTGGCCGCGTGGCTCGGCGTGACGCCGGAGACGGCCGGCACGATGATCGCCGGCGGCAGGATCGCCCTCACCCGCGGCGGCCAGGCCGTCGCCTGGTACCCGGACCTCGCAGCCGCCGGCAGCAAGACGCCGAACGCCACGGCCCTGGGGCTCTTCTTCTACGGCGAGGCGCCGCCGGCCGGCCTCTATACCGACGCCAGCGTCTACCGCCTGCAGGGCAACGGCCGGGGCGTTTTCATGCCGACGGCGCCGGCCGGTGCCTCTCCGGCGGCGGGCGGCGGCACCTTCCAGGAGGCGATCCACACCGAGCGCGACGCCTTCCCGGCGACGGTGATCTCCCTCGATCCCGAAGCGGACTACTGGTTCTGGGAGTTCCTCCAGGGCGGCGATCCCACCTATGGCCAGAGGACGTTCACGCTGGACGCTCCCGGCCGCTCCGGGGCCGGCGGCGGCTGGCTGGCCGTCTCGCTGCAGGGCGCGACGGCCAGCGGGGTGGCGGACGAGCACCAGGCGGCGGTGGCCCTGAACGGCACCGTCCTCGGCGAGACCCGCTGGACGGGGATCACGGCCCGGCAGGAGACCTTCCTGGTGCCGCCGGGGATCCTGCTCGAGAGCGGCAACCAGGTGACGGTCTCCGCCCACACGGGGGCCGGAGCGCCCTACAGCATCTTCTACGTCGACGGCTTCGACCTCGGGTACCGGCGGGCCTTCCGCGCGGCGGGCGACGCCCTCGCCTTCAGCGCCGGGGGGGACGGCGGCAGCGCACAGGGGACGCTCACGGGCTTCTCGGCGCCCGGCATCCGGCTGATCGACGTCCAGAACCCTCTGCGCCCCCGCTGGGTCACGGACGCGGCCGTGGAGCCGGACCCGTCCGGAGGCTACCGGCTGACCCTGGCGCCCTCCCCCGCGGCCCGCTACCTGGCCGCTGCCCCCGCCGCCTTCAAGACGCCGGCCGCCGTCCGTCCGTGGAGCGCGCCCGCCCTCCGCTCGGCGGCCAACCGGGCTGCCTACCTGGTGGTGGCGCCCGCCGGGCTGCGCGGCGCGGCCGAGCGGCTGGCCGACCTGCGGCGGGCCCAGGGCCTCGAGGCGATGGTGGCGGACCTCGACCAGATCATGGACGAATTCAACGCCGGCGCGCCGAACCCCAACGCCATCCGGTCCTTCCTCACCTGGGCCCGCGCCAACTGGAGCGTGCCGCCCCGCTACGTCGCCCTGGCGGGCGAGGGGACGGTCGACTACCGGAACCTCCTGGGCTACGGGGAGAGTCTGGTGCCGCCGCTGATGGTGCAGAGCCAGGGCGGCCTCTTCCCCTCGGACAACCGGCTGGGCGACGCCGACGGCGACGGCCTGCCCGAGCTGGCCGTGGGCCGTATCCCCGTGCTCTCGGCGGCGGAGCTGGACGCCTACACGGCCAAGATCGCCGCCTACGAGAGCGCGTCGTCCCCGGACTGGGCCGGCAGCATCGTGATGCTCGCCGACGCTCCCGACCAGGGCGCGGACTTCGCGGCGGACAGCGAGCGCATCGCCGGGCAGATCCCCGCCCCCTACTCGGTGGACCGCATCTATCTCTCCTCCACCCCGCTCGCCGATGCCCGCGCGCGGCTGCTGGACGGCCTCGGCCGCGGCGCCGCGTTCGTCAACTACATGGGGCATGGCGGGCTCGACCGGCTGTCGGCGGCGGGCCTGCTGACCAGCGGCGACGTGCCGGGGCTGGCCAACGGCTCACATCTGCCGGTGGTGACCGCCATGACGTGCACGGTGAACCGCTTCGCCGTGCCGGGCGTCCCGTCGCTGGGCGAGCTGCTGGTGAAGAGCGCAGGCGGCGGCGCCGCGGCGGTGTGGGGCCCCACCGGCCTCTCCCTGAGCGGCGAGGCGCGGCTGCTGGCCGAGCGCTTCTACCACCCGGCGGGCGAGGAGCGGCTGGGCGACCGCATCCTGCGGGCCGTAACGGAGTTCCGGGCCCTCGGCGGCGACCCCGCCCTGCCGCGGATCTACGACCTGCTGGGCGACCCGGCGCTGCGGCTGCCGTTGCCGGCGGCCGCGGCACCGGTGCCGGCGGGGAGCGGCGAGTAGGGATCCTCCCCCTTGTGCTTGGGCGGGGTGGTCAGGCTGTAGGCGAGGGACTTCCAGGCCTCGGCCGGGCGGAGGCTGGCATAGGTGAGGGTCAGGGCGAGGGCGCGGCCGGAACGGTCGCCAAGCGAGCCGAAGCGCAGGAAGGCGGCAATCATCCGCCGCAGCGCCCCCGCCCGCGGGGGTGAGAGCCGCAGGGTCTCCAGGGCCCCTGGCGGCAGCCGGGCGCCGAGGGTCTCCCGGGCGGCCACCAGGGCCGTGTAGACGATCCCCTCGCAGTGCCCTTCCCGCGCCAGCCCGGCGAGCCGCGGCCAGTCGAGGGCCTCGCCCCGGCGCAGGGTCTCGGCGACGTCGAACAGCGCCTTCAGGCGGAAGAACCGCTTGCGGCAGGCGTTGACGCAGAGGGAGATCATCAGGTCCTCGGGCGACATCACCCAGGCGTCGACGCCGCGGAAGCGCACGGGCCGGGCCTCGCGCCAGATCCGCTCGAAGTCGACCGGCAGCGTGCCGTTCATGGTGACGTCGTGGTGCCCTTCGAGGTCGCACTCGACGCCATGGGTGTAGAGGGCGCGGCGGACCGCCTTCTCCTCGCCCTTGCCCTTCTCCCATCCCGGTCCCGGCCGGAGGGAGAGGTCGATGTCCACGGAGGCGACGACCCAGGGCTCCTCGTAGACGGCGAGGCTGAGGGCGGCCCCCTTGAGGAGCATGGCCTCCAGCTCGACCTCGCGCAGGCGGGCGAGCCCGGTGGCGAGGCGGTCCGCGTCCCGCTCCCGCACGGCCGCGTTCTCGAAGATGGCGGCCTCCAGGCGCTCCGCCACCGCCGCCGGCAGGCCGGCGCCGCACCGGCGGAGGTTGGCGCCCACGATCGGCAGCACGCCGTGGCGCTCGGCGGCGGCCACGGCACGGTCCCAGCGAAGGGCCTGGTCCCGGCACAGCCGCTCCACGGCCTCCTGGTGGGCGGGCAGGAATTCCTGCCGGGCGCAGAGGCAGAGGAGCCGGTCTTCGGGGGTCATAGGGCCTCGAGCAGCCTCACCGCCCCGTCGAGGTCCGTGCCGGTCTCCAGCCGCCAGCATTCGCTGCCCGCCACCAGCTCGGCCAGGGCGTCCAGGTGGGCCTGGGAGGAGCCGGGGTCGGTGAGGAGAACGTTGGGCGCCAGCTCGAGCAGGGCCTCGCCGCGCGGCATGGGCGCCAGCTCGCTGGCCGCTGCTCCCGCCACCCGGGGAAAGACCAGCAAGGCCGGCTCGCACTCCCAGACGACCTCCGTGCCATAGGCCCTCTCGGCCCGCATCTGCCGCTTGCGCCAGCCGTCCGGCAGGGCGGCGTCCAGCAGGGGGGCGAGCTCGGGGAAGAAGCCCACGGTCTGATCGGTCAGGTCGATCTCGTCGGGGAAGGCAAGGATCTTCAGGCCCCCCGGACGCCGGGCCAGGAAGACGGTGTCGTCGCTCAGGAAGCCGAAGCCGGCCCGCGCCAGGGCGAGCGTGAGGGTGGACTTGCCGGCGCCGCTGGTGCCGGGCAGGAGGAGGGCGCGGCCGTTCCGGCAGAGCCCGCCGGCGTGCAAACCGTACAAGCCCCGGCGCTTGAGCAGCTCGACCAGGGGCAGGGTGAAGAGAGGATGGGAGAGCGCCCAGAGGTCCCGCTCCTCCATGCCCGACGCGGAGGCCCGGGTGCGGCCCCGGCCGGGCTCGCAGAGCACCCGCAGCCGCGGACCGTAGCCAATGTAGAGGAGGTCCGCGCCGTCGTCGTAGACCACCTCGCCGAGAGGCGGATCATAGACCGGCCGCGCCGCCGCCGGCCGGCTGAAAAGGTGCTCGCCGCCCGCATGGATCTCGAAGGTGAGGTCGTGCGGCGGCTCGCCGTCCGCCGGCAGGCCGGCCAGGCGGGCGTGGATGCCCACCGCCGCCCGCTCCGCTTCGCCCTCGGCGGCGACGGCGATGCGGACTCCATGGAGGTCGTAGCCTTTCATGGCATGCCCGGCTCAATGCCCGGCTCAATGCGCCAGGTCTCCTCGAACAGCGGCCGGGGATCCCGCGGCTCGGCCAGGGGCTCGCCCCGGTAGACGACCCAGCAGTGGGCGGCGAAGCCGTCGTTCATCGTCCCGACGCCGAAACGGAGGGAGACGTCCGCGCCGGCGCGGCGGAGGAAGCGGTAGAGGGTGAGGCCGCGCACCAGGCAGCCGGAGCGGACGAAGGGCCGGCCGGCGGCGATCAGCGCGTCGACGCGGCGGACCAGGGCGTCCACCTCGGAGGGCGAGGGCGGCGGGGAAGTCTGCCGTGAAGGCTCGAGCCAGGCGGGCAATGCCGGCAGCTTGCGGACGCGGAGGATCAGCGGCACCGCGGCCGCGAAGAGGAGGACCCGGGCGTCCTCAAGCCTCCGGGACCAGGAGCTTCTCATCCAGCATCTCCTCCAGGAAGGCCAGAACGTCTTCGTAGATGGTCTCCACCGGCGCGTCGTACTCGGTGCCGATGGCCTCGACGATCGCGCCGACGCCGTGGGCGCCGTCGCACAGCTCCCAGACCCGGGCGCTCACCTCGTCGAGGGCGTAGTACTGGCCTCCGTCCAGGTCCAGGAGCACCAACGTCCCCGCGGCGCGCTGGACCAGGACGCGGTCCCTGCGCCGGAGACGGCTCTCCGGTCCGATCATCAGTCCCTCCGGGGCGGCTGGCCCCAACCTTAGGATCCGCAATGTAAAGAGAAAGCCGGCGAGCCCCGAAAGGGCCTCGCCGGCAGGTCGCCGAGAGACTCGGCCATGGCTTCCTAGAAGCTGAACCGGGTGACCTGCCGAAGCAGGCCGAGACGACGCAACGACGGCTTGCGATACGCCTTCTTGATCATAAAGAGCTCCTCGTAGTTGAAAGGCGCCCGGCGTACGACTTCCGGGAAGGTACGCCGGACATTCGTGTTCAAAAACCGTGCCGAAGGCTAGTTGCCCCCGCCGTCCCAGATGATGATCTCGGCCCAACTGTTCTTCTTGCCGTGAGCCTCGAGGTTCACCGTGTTGTGGTCGTTGTCGAACATGGCCGAAGAGATGTCGACCGTCTTTTCCTCGCCGCTCTTCAGGCCGGTGACCTTGAAACGGGTGCCGTTGACCAGGATGTCGATCTTGGAGAGGCCCGGGGTGCCGTTGCGGATCGTGACCTTGTCCTCCGCCCGCGGCACGTCGGTGTTGACCTCCTTCTCCGCCCTGTTGCTGTCCCGCACCAGGATCATGTGGATCGGGTCGCAGACGGCCACGTTGCCGGCGCCGTCCGTCGCCACGATCTCGATGCGCGCCCGCTGGCTCTGGTCGATCTTGGTGGAGGTGACGACCACCGGGTCCGTGCTGCCCGGGATGAAGGGCGGCACCACGGTGTCGGCGTTCTCCGAGCGGGTCACGACCAGCGACACCAGGCCGGAGCCGTTGTCCTGGAAGGTGGTGGTGGCCACGGCCGGCGGACCGGAGAACACGGTCGTCGGGCAGGTCGGCGGCGTCGGCGGCAGCTCCTGGATGTCGCCGTTGGGCAGCGGCACCCGGAGGGCCGCCATCTCCCACAGCAGGGAATCGGGGTTCTGGCCCGGCGGCGTCGAGTTCATCTGCACGACCGTGTTGTCGACGTTGGCCGGGATGTTGATCGTGTACTCGTCCGTGGTCCACTGCGCCCCGTCCGGCGAGCTGTCGAGGACGTTGAAGAGGGTCGGGTTGTTGCTGATGGTGGTCTCGTCCGGGCGGTTCGCCTCGCCGTCACCCGCGAAGAGCCAGAGCTGGGCCGAGCGGGCCGACGCCGCCGCCCCGTGGCCGAAGGTGACCGGGCTGGTCACGCGCGTCTCGCCGGGGGTGGGGTCGTCGCCGTACGCGAAGTCCAGGTTGTCCCAGACGATCACCCGGTAGAACGTCGCGTTCGACGCGTCCGTATAGGCGATGAACAGGCCGACGCCGTCGAGGCGCCAGAGGTTGCTCCCCGAATTGCCGTCGGAGAACGTGAAGGTCTGGTTGCCGGCGCCCGCCGCCGAAACCTGCGAGGTCACGTCGGCGAAGTAGCCGATGTTGAGGATCGGCCCGCCGGCTGAAGCCGGCTGGCTCTCGGTGCCGATCACGGTGCCGGTGATCGCGTTGCCGTTGAAGACCATCTGCTGGTCCTTGTACGGCTGGCTGAAGGTGCAGGTGCTGCCGTTGAAGTCGCAGGGGCGCTCGCGGCCGGCCCAGTAGAGGAGGGCGAAGCGCACCGTGCCTCCGACGTTGACGTTGAGGGTGGCCGGGGTGACACGGTCCCAGTTCATGAGGCCTTCGCCGTCCTCGCTGACCGTGAGGCCCGCCTCCTGGAGGTCGATGAACGGCGCCAGGGCGGTGGCGAGGCCGGCCGCCGGCAGAATCAGCAGGCCGGCGAGCAGAATGAACAGGAATCTCCGATGGAAGGTCATGGAAGTTTCTCCTTTTCTCAAGTCGTTTGTTCCAATCGGTATTGGCAACATTACACACACTGCTGATAGGGACCGTTCCGATGGGGAGACGGCCGTTACGGAGCCCGGGTAGAGGGAAGAGGAAAAACAGATGAGCTGTCCGGCAACATCGCTACACCCCCGTTGAACTACGCAGACTACGTGTCCGTTGAGGGCTTTCGGCGACCGGGCGATCTGGCGGGAGACCCCTGGCTTTGCGGCCCCGCCTCGCGGCGGGTGTGCCTTGATCCAAGCCGTTTCGAGTCACTGCAAGAGGCAGGCCAGAGCGGCGCGCAAAGCTCAAGCCGGGCCGGCCCACGGCGTCACAAAGCGGCTCTGAAGCTCCTAAATAGCTTTGAGTATTGGAGATCGGGTTCTGGAGCGACTTGACACATCGGCTCCCGGGGCTTACCCTGATGAAGATGTAACAAAGAAAATCGCTCTTCGGCATGCTCCTTGCCGGAGCGCCTGATCGGCGGCAGCTCATGCGGAGCCAACCTACGAAGCCCACGAACCCGTCTGATGTCGAGGCCAACCCACGGTCGAGGCGGCCCTACGAGCGTCCGCGCATCCTCTCCCGCGAGCCCCTGGAAGCCGTAGCCGCCGTCTGCGCCCCCTCCCCTCCCGCCAAGGGGAACCCTGGGCTCTGCCCCTCCGGGCCGATCTCCTCCTGACCGAGGGCTTCCTCCGAAGCCTGACCCTCTGGTTCCACCGCCTCTTCGACGAGATAGGAAGAGACCGACAGGAGGGCCGCTTCCAGGGCGGCCGATTCCAGGACGGAGTCGTCGCGTGAGGCGGCCGGAGCTCGCCCGTCCATGGCGGCGAGCACCGCGGCGAAGAGGCGTCGCAGGTGGGCCACCATGTGCCAGGGGACGCCCGTGGCGGCGGCCATGCGGCGCAGGACTTCCTCGGAAACCTCCTCCTTGCCCGTTTCGTACCGGGAAAGATCGCCCTGATCGACCCCGGAGGCCCTCCCGAATCCGGTCTGCGTCATCCTGGCGGTAAAGCGGAGGAAGACCACCACCAGCCGCAGCTCTCCCGTGTGGCTCCGTGTCTCCATGCTCACGTTCCTCCTTCTGCCGGACATGGGTTATGGTCAGGGGGCGCAATTTTCCGGCGAGCCGCCCGCGCGGCCATGGCGGCCTCGGAGGAGCAGCTCTCCAGGGAGCCGCTCATGCGTTCCATTCTCCGCCGCAAGGTCCTCGTCCTCCTCCTTCTGACGGCCGTGCTCCCCGCTTCCCAGGCCGGCGCGGCCCGGCGCCCGGCAGCGGCGGCCTCCTCGTCAAGCCAAACCCTCTTCAGCCGCATCGCGGCCCTCCTCAAGAGCATCTGGGCCAAGGAAGGCTGCCACATCGATCCGAACGGCCTCTGCGGCGTGCCTGGCCCGGCCAACCAGGTGGAGGAAGGCTGCAACATCGACCCTAACGGCCGCTGCCGCTCGTAGCGCGCCATCCTCGCCGCGCCTCTTCGATCTCGGCCATCACCCGCCGCGCCAGCTCCACCGTGGCGGCCTCCCGCTGGGCGGCGTCGAGGAACAGGGAGAGGGCGGCGAGGGCCTCACGGGCGATCCCCCGGGCCTTGAAGATCCAGGCCATGGCGAGCGCGGCCTTCCGCACGTCCGCCGTGCGCCCGGCTTCCAGCCAGAGAACGGCCAGGTCCAGCGAAGAGAGGGCGGCGTCATAGGGGAGCTGGCGGGCCGTGAAGTCCTGGCGGACCTGCTCCAGGCGGACGGCGGCTTCTTCTTTCAGCCCCTGCGCGGCCAGGATGCGGGCCTCCAACCAGAGCAGGCGGAGGAGGTCGAGCTCGTTGCCCAGCCGTACGGCCATCTCCCGGATCTCGGGCAGCAGCTCCGCCGCCTCCGTATGGCGTTCTAAATGCCACAGGTTGTTCGCGGTTTTGAATCGGAGCGCGAAGAGCTGGCGGGGATCTCCCGAAGCTTCGACGTAGGGAGCGGCCTCGGCCAGGGTGGCCAGGACGCCTTGGATGTCACCCATTTGCTCCAGGATGAACTCCCTGTTCAAAAGAATTCGTCCGACTGCGGCCTGGTCGGCTTGGGCCTTGGCCATTGCCCGCTCGAGCAGCTCCAGGGCCTCAGGAAACCGCCGCTCCGCTCTCCGAAGAGAGGCTTCGAGGTCAAGCAGCCGCCATTCGTGGAGAAGCTCGGTTTCAGCTCCCGCCCGCCAGAGCGCCCAGGCCCGGGCGAAGGCCTCGTCGGCGCCGGCGTGGTCGTTGGCGACCCGGCGGGCGTTGGCGACGTGGGCGAGGCAGTAGCCCTTCATTCGAGAGCGCCAATCCTCCTCCCCAGGCAGCCGTTCCGAAATGAGGAGCGCCAGCTCCGCCAGCTCCAGCGCCACGTCCGGCTTGTCCGCCGCCGCCCGGACGCTCTCGTGACTGACCTTCTCCGCCAGGGCCCAGCTCCGCAGCTCCGGCAACAACGCCACCAAGTCGCGCCAGAGGGCGGGGTGGACGGTCTTCAGCCGCTTCCACAGCTCCTCGGCCTTCTCGCGTGCCGCAGCCGCCTTCTCCCTCTTCTTCCTCCGGCGGAGGGACGCGCGGACCCCGGCGGCCGCCGTCCAGCCGGCGTTGATGGCGGCGCGGTCGATCCGCCGGAGCTCCGCGGGCGTGAGCGCCACCGGCGAGGCCGCCTCCCGGGGGCCCGGAGCGATCAGGTCCTGGACGAAGAGCAGCGCGTCGACGGCCTCCGCCGGGTAGCCCAGCCCGGCCGCCAGAGCGTCCAGATCCTCCCGGCGGAGCCGCTTCTCACCCCCTTCGTAGCGATAGAGCGGCCGGGGATCCAGCCCCAGACGGGAGGCCAGATCCTTGGCGGACAAGCCTGCCGCCGAACGCAGATGGATCAGCGCCAGGACCTCCGGGGAGAGCTTCTCTCGCGGCATGGCCGAATCTCCTCGAACGCGACGGATTACGGGAACCGGGAACTCATCCTCCCGAGGCCATAGTTTATGGCAACTTGAAGTTCTTTGCTCCAGGAACTTGAAAGCCGCCCTACTCTCGCTCGTCAATGGGAAACCGGAGGTGCGAGAGATGACCGAGGGAACCGAGAACGCCGGAGCGGAGGCAGCCGCCCGGGCAGAGCTGCTGAAGATCGTCAAGGAAGTGGAGTCCATCGTCCAAAGGCTGAAGGCGGTCCACGCCAGCCTGCCCGTTCCAGTCAACAAGGGTTTGATGCCGGCGGGCGAAAACGAGATGGACGCCGCCACGGAAATCCGCTCCGTCATCGAGTGCGTCCTCACCGACAGCCTCGGGCCCGCCGCCCGGGACCTCCGCGCGGCGGCGGAATACCTCCCCGCCGCGGTCTCGGAGCGGTGAAGGGAGGCATTCCCCCTCCTCCGCACTGCGTTCCCCATGGGGAATGCCTCGTGAAGGACACCTGACGGCCCGTTCCCCGCGGGGAATGCCTCGTGAAGGGCACCTGACGTCTCGTTCCCCATGGGGAATGCCTCGTGAAGGGCGCCTGACGTCCTGTTCCCCACGGGGAATGCCTCGTGAAGGGCACCTGACGTCCCGTTCCCCACGGGGAACGCCTCGTGAAGGGTACCCGACGTCCCGTTCCCCACGGGGAATGCCTCGTGAAGGGCACCTGACGTCCCGTTCCCCATGGGGAATGCCTCGTGAAGGGCACCCGGCGACCCGTTCCCCATGGGGAATGCGGCAGGAAGAGCGGGGAATGGGGCTTTCTAATCCACGACCGGCAGCAGCGGCCGCTTCGCCTCTTCCCCCATCACCTGCTCGAGCAGCTCCTTGCGCTGGGCCGCGGCGGGATAGACCGCCAGAGGGCTGCCCGCGTGGGCGGCGGCAGAGCCCGGGCAGAAGTTGAGCAGGTGGGCGCCGGCGCCCAGGGTCTCCAGGCTCGTCTTGACCTCCACCGTCGTGCCGCGCACCTCCGCGAGGCCCGCCGAGCTCCGCCAGATCTCCTGGATGCCCTGGCGGTGGAGGTTGCCCACCGGCCGGCGCCACTGCACGCAGGGGTAGACGTTGCCGTAGGGATCGACGGCGATCCCCGAGGAGCCGGCGCCGCAGTGCTTGTCGACCGGCGCGGGCATGGTGCCGTCGTCGCCGCCGCGCGCCACCTCCCCCGCCGCGCCGCCGGCCGCCCGGCCGCGCTCGAACTGCAGGCGGAACAGCCGCAGCACGCCGTCCCGGGTGGGCGACACCGCCAGCGGCTCGCGGCCGCCGTCGTCGCGCGGCGTCACTTCCGGGTCGACCTGGAGGGGCAGGCCGAGGGAGTCGGCGAGGGCGAACATGCCCTCGACCTCCCCTTCGTTCCAGGCCGTCAGCGTGCTGTTGAGCTTCACCCGCAAGCCCAAGCTCCGGAGCTCGGCCAGATTGGCCAGCAGGCGCTCGAAGCTGCCCGGCACGCGGGTCTGCCGGTCGTGGGTGGCCGCGGCGGCGCCGTGCAGGCTGACCTCGATGAGGAAGGGATCGACCTCGTCGCGCACGCGGCGGGCCAGCTCGCCGCGCAGGGCATGGCCGTTGGACTTGACGCGCACCACGAAGCCGAGCTCCCGCGCCCGGGCGCCCAGGGCCAGGAAGTCGGGATGAGCGAGCGGCTCGCCGCCCGAGAGGGTGAGGTTCATCACCTCCATCTCCCGCAGGTCGTCGAACAGGCGGAGGTACTGCCCGCGGCTCAGAGGCTCGCCGCGCAGGCCGAGGTCGTTGTAGCAGAAGAAGCAGTCGAGGTTGCAGCGGTAGGTCAGCTCGACGAGCACGGAGAACAGCAGGTTCTGCCGCCAGGCCGTGGCGATGAGCCGCGAGAGGCTCACGGCGGCGGCTCCACGGCGGTCGTCCCGGCCAGGGTCTCCAGCAGCCCGGCCTCGCGGAGCTCGCCGGCGAACTCCAGCACCTCGCGCGCCAGCGCCGCCGGATCGGCGTCGTACTCCCCGATGAGGGCCTCGATCCACGCGCCCACCGTCTGCTCGCCGTCGGCGAGGTCGAGGACGGAGGCGCCGACCTCGTTGAGCACCAGCACCTCGGCCGCCGACTGGCGCAGGACCACGGCCTCGCCCTCGATCCGGCGGTAGCGCACGTCGGGCCGCCTCCGGAGGACGGTCGATAAAGTGATGTCGGTTGATAACTTCATACTGCTTAGGCGTTTAGCGTCCTCAGTATATCCCAGATACCGCCGCCGAGGGAGAACGTCAGCTCCCAGGCCGGCACAGAGCGGGCCAGACGCTCCAGAGGGGCGAGCAGAGCCTCCCGCCGCCACGGGTCGCGGTTGACGAACGGCGCGGCGGCCACCAGGCTGGCGAGGGCCGCGGCGGGGGTGAGGGGGCGCAGGCGGTCTTCGGTGCCCTGGGCGAGGCGGAGCACGGCTTTCAGGGGATAGGCCGCCGGCCCGCCCGGCAGCCCTGCCAGGTCGCCGGTGAAGGGCAGGCGCGCCAGGCGGGCGCCGCCGCCGGCATCCAGGAACACGGCGTTGAGGTCGTCCGAAAGGACGGTGGCGCCGCGCTCCAGGCAGAGGCGGGAGGAGGTGCTCTTGCCCGCTCCCGAGGGCCCCAGCAGCAGCCAGGCGGAGGTGCCGTCGGTCACCCCGGCGCTGTGGAGCACGACCCCGCTCTCCTCGAGCAGGCGGTAGGCGGCGAGCACCCGGAACCAGTTCTCGAAGACGGAGGTCCACTCCTCCCCCGCCGCCTCGGAGGTCCAGAGGCCGCCGGCGAGGGCGGGCGTCCAGTCGAGGCGCGCCATCAGACGCAGGCCGGCGAGGCGCATGGAGCCCGGGCCGTGCTCCATGTCGAGCGTGTACTCCCAGCCGCGCACGTCGATCTCCAGGAAATCCGAGGCCGGGGCGCGGAAGACGCGGCTGGTGACCGGAACAACCGGCGCGGCGGCGTCCCCGCCGTCCCGGCAGAGGCCGGCGAACCGGTGGCGGACGGCCTCCTCCTGGAGGGGCGAGAGCCCGGAGAAGAGGTAGGGTCCGCCGGCCACGTCGAGGGCGACGGCGCGGTCGCCCCACGGCTCGCCGCTCCGGCGGCCGGGGAAGAGGTCGGGGAAGCGGAGGAATCCGCTCCCGAAGCTCATCGCGCCAGCCGGCGCAGGGCGAGGCGGAGGAAGCTCAGGAGAGCGGCCGCGCGGTCCCCAAGGCTCGGGCGGGCCGCGACACGCCCCAGAACGGCGCCCAGCGGCACCGGGGCGTCGGGCACGGCGCAGGCGTCGCCGCGGGTCACCAGGGCCAGGCCGCCTTGCCACCGCCCCTTCTTCCAGAGACGATACCCGAGGAGACGGTGGACCAGCAGACGGCCGTCGGCGGCGCGGAAGACCACCACGTCGCCGGGCCAGTAGACGCGGGCGGCGGCGGCGAGCACGTGATCGCCGTCGGCGAAGAGGGGGGCCATGCTGCCGCCCCGCACGCGCACCGTGACCGGCGCCTCGCGGGCCATCCGCTGGAGCGCCGCGAAGACCTCCGCCGGCTCGGCGAGAGGCGTCATGGCTGCACCCCCTGGGGCAGTTGGGCGGCCAGGCTCGGGTCGAGGCGCAGGGCGACGGCGAAGTTGCGGCGCGCCTCGTCCCGCCGGCCGGCGAGCCACTGGGCCCGCCCGAGGGCGAAGTAGCCGGCGGACTGGGGCTCGAAGGCCACGGCCTCCTGGTAGGCGGCGGCCGCCGTGTCGAACCGGCCGAGGAAGAGGTACTGGGTGCCCCGGGCCATGGGGATGCCCACCTCCACCGGGTTGAGGGGAGCGGCCCGGTGCAGCGTCTCCAGGTTGTCCGCCATGAGCTTGACCGGCGCCTGGCCGTAGCGGTACGCCGCCAGGGTGAGCTGCTCGACCCGGCCCAGCAGCCGGTTGGCCGTCAGCCGGTTGCGCCAGCGGAGGGCCTGGCCGGTCGCCGCCAGGACGAGCAGGAGGGTCAGGACCGCGGCCAGGGTGCGCCCCTTCATGCCTCCTCCTCCGCCGCCGCCGCCGGCCGCAGGACCCAGCTCAGGAACAGCAGGGCGGGGAAGGCCACCAGGGCCAGCCGGAAGGGGAAGTCGACCAGGGACAGCACGGCGAGGGCCGCCGTGCCCGCCCAGGCCAGGGCCCGTTTTTTGGACGACGATTCCCCTGATTCCCCTGGCGGCGGCAGGGCGCGCAGGCTGCCCAGGAGCACCCAGAGCGCCCAGGCCAGGGCCAGCGCCCCGGGGATTCCCCACTCCGCGGCCACTTCCAGAAACTCGTTGTGAGCGTTGCCGAAGCCGAGCAACTGGTCGCGGAAGAAGGGCACGCCGCGGTCGAGCAGGGCCAGCTTGGCGGGCACGAACTCCGGCCGGTAGGCGCCGTGGCCGACGCCCGTCAGCGGGTGCTCGCGCAGCATCCAGACGGCCGTGCGCCAGCCGTCGAGCCGGCCGGTGAGCACGGCGTTGAGGTCGCCGCTCACGGCCTGGCGGGCCTTCTCCACCACCCGCTGCCGCAGGGGCGGCACGGCGGCGATCAGCAGGATGAGGGCCAGCGCGCCGCCGGCCAGGGCGGCGAGGGTCCGGCGGCGCGGCAGCAGGGCGCTCCAGAACAGCAGGCTGCCGGCGGCCACGGCGGCCACGGCGGCCAGGGTCTGCGTGAGCAGGAGGGCGTAGAGGCAGAGGGCGAGGGCCGCCGCCGTCCCCCAGACCGCCGGCCGGCCCCAGCCCTGGCCCGCCAGCCGGCGCCGCCGGAGCGACGCCTGCGCCACCAGGATGGGGAGCACCAGGTAGGCGCCGAGGTCGCCGGGGTTGCCGGCCAGGGAGGTGATGGCGAGGCGCGAGCCGGGCGCCAGCCCCAGGAACCCCAGAGGCTGAAAGCCATGGAATTGGCCGATGCCGACCAGGGCGAGGGCCGTGGCGGGCCAGAGCAGGCCTTCCAGCAGGCGCTCCAGCCGCGAGCCCGGGAGCGCCGCGCTCCACCCCACCAGGGCGGCGGCGCCGATCCAAAGGTCGGCCAGGGCCTCGCGGGCATGGGCCGGGTGAGCCGTCCAGGCGAGCCCGGCCGTGGCGATCGCCAGCACCGGCAGGACCATGCGCACGGCGGGCAGCCGCCAGACGTCGGCGAGGCGCACCTCCTCCACCCGCCGCAGCCCCCAGGCGAGAGCGGCGAGCGACGCCAGGGCGAGCCACTCGCTCGCCATCAGCTTCGGCAGGCGGAAGGACTCCTTCGCCAGCACCGCGAACAGCAGGGGAGGCACCAGCACCAGGAGCCAGAGGAAGAACATCGCCAGCCGGAGGCCGGAGGGCTCCCGCGGGGGAGCCGGCGGCGGCTGGCGGGCCTTGGCGCGGGCGGGCTTCACGGCGCAGGAGTATACAGGCGTGCGGGCGAGGGTTTGAGGGACTGCAACGACTGCAAGGACTCCAAGGACAAGGCAAGCCAGGCCTCGTGCTTCCTCTCTGTTCTTCTCTGTTCTTGTCGTCTTTGCAGTCTTTGCAGTCCTTGCGGTCCTTGGTTCCACTAGCTCCGCACCCGCCACCCCTTCACCCCATAGCGCCCCAGCCGCACAGCCAGATCGAACGGCCGCGCCAGCCGCCGCCCGAGGTAGCCGAGGCGGCCGCGCGGGGGGCCGTAGAGGGCGTCGATCTGGGCGTCGGTGAGGAAGACGGCGCCGAGGACGGTGCGTGCGAGCTGCACCGGACGGGAGCGGTCGCTCGGCTGGGCGCGGAAGAGCCCGAGGCGGAGCGCCGTCTCGTACTCGGGATCTAGCCGGCCGGCGAGGATGTGGCGGAGCAGCGTCTCCTCGAGTCCGTCCCAGGGCGCCGCGGGATCTTCCCCCGCCGCCAGCCGGCAGCAGAGGCGGCGGACCGCCTCGGCTTCGGCCGCCGCGACGTCCCTCGCCACCCAGCCGAGGGCGCGCGGGGTAATGGCTGCGAGGGAGGTGACGGCTTCGAGATCGATCAGGTCCCCCACCATCTTCAGCAGCGAGTAGGAGGTGGGCCAGTAGCCGTGCTGGCCGATCCCGTGGACCAGGACGTGGGCCGCCTGGACCTCCGGCGCCGGCGCCGCGCAGCGGCCGGGGAGCTCTGCCAGGGGCACCAGCAGCCCCAGACGGTCGAGCATCTCGAAGGTGGCCGAGGAGCCGCCCTCGGGCCGCACGCCGAGCACCAGGCGGTGGACCTCGACCACGCCGCCCTCGGGGTCCTCGAGGGCCGGGAGCTGGTGCTCGGCCTCGGGCAGGCCCGAGCCGCGCCAGCCGGCCGCCACCAGCGCCCGCCACAGCTCGCCGGCCCGGTCCGCGGGCACCAGAGCGTCCACGTCGCAGGCGTCGCGGCTCCCCGCCGCCAGGATCCCGGCGCCTTCCAATCCCACGAACTTGAGGAACGCCACGGGCACTCCGAGCTCCGCCGCCCGCACCGCCACCCGCCGGGCCGCGGCCATCAGCCGCAGGCCCACGGCGGCGGCGGCCACGCGGTCGCGCCCGAAGCCGGCGGCGGCCTCGGCGCCCAGCTCGGCGGCGAGCCGCTGCCGCCCCTGGCGCGCCACGATCCGCGCCGAGACCTCGAACCGCCGCGCCATCGCCAGCGCCCCGTCCGGATCGACCGGCCCGGGGAAGGCCGCGCCGGCGGGGCCGAAGGCGCGCAGGAGCATCCAGCGGGCCGCCGGGGGGACCGCGAGGGGGGGCGGGCGGAAGCGGAGCGACATGGACAGAAGGATACAAGAGGAGGTGAAGCCATGGCGCCGCCCGGGCATTCATGCCCGGGCGGCGCCAGATCGCAGCTCGTATTTGGCCCTCTTCCTCAGGCGGGGAGGAGCTGCCACAGAAGTTACGTAAAAAGGGTTTCCGCCAAACCCCTGCTACCATTTCTCCATGTCCCCGGACTCCGGCCCCCGGTGGGCCAGCCCCGCTCTGCGCGCCAGCTCCCTCCTGGCCGGCCTCGCCCTCGCCTTCGTCACGTTTTCCCAGCACCAGGCCCTGAAGGCGTCGCGGGAATCGGCGTTCGCGTGGCTGGAGCGGGCCGGCGTCACCCTCGACGCCGCGGCGCTGGACCGCGAGCCGGACCCGGACCGGGTGCGGCTGCGGGCCGCCCGGGCCGTGCTGGCGGCGGAGCTCGATCCCGGCCGGCAGCAGGGAGCTCCCGCGGAAGGCGCGGAGCGCGCGGCGAGCGAGAGCGCGGCGCGGCTGGCGGAGGCCGCGGCGGCGGCGCGCGAGATCCTGGCCCGCCGCCCCACATCCTGGGAGGCGTGCCTGGTGCAGGGGGCCGCCACCTACGTCGGCTGGTCGCAGGCGCGGGACCCGCGGCTGCTCACCGCCTACCGCCAATGGGAGGCGCCGCTCGAGGCGGCCCTCCGCCTGGCGCCCGTGAGACGGGAGCCGGCCCGCTTCCTCGCCGCGGCCTACCTGGAGGTCTGGCCGGCGCTGTCGCCGAGCAAGCGGGAGATCGCCCGCCGCCTCCTCGCCGAGGTGCTGCGCGACCCCCAGGACCTCAACCGCCTGCTCGATCCCTGGCTGGCCACCGCCGCCGACCGGCGCGAGGCCTTCTCCGTGCTGCCGGACGATCCGGCGGCCTGGGAGCGGGCGGCCGGCGCCTACGCCGCCCGCGGCGACCTCGCGGGTTTCGCCGCGGCGCGGAGCCGGGGCGACGCGGCTCTCCTCGCCCGCTTGCGGCGCGACCTCCTGGCAGCCGACCGGTTGCGCGGCGACGGCCGCATGGACGAAGCCCGCGCCCTCTACCTGTCGGTCGCCGAGCGCGCCCGGCCGGAGGCGCGCTACCTCGAGCTGCTCGAGCGGGCGCTCGAGCGCTGCCCCCCGGGCCCGGTGGACAACCAGACCGCCGGGCAGCTCGCCCCTCACCTCGACCGCGCCCTCGAGCGCTGTCTGCTCGCGGGCTGCGAGATCAAGCCCGCCGCCCTGAAGCGCCTGTCGCGGTTCGTGCGCGAGCCGCCGGCCCCCCAGGCCGCCCTGGCGGCCCTGTTCGCGGACGACCTGCCGCGGGCGGAGCTCTACGAACGGCGGGCCGAGGGGCTGGGCACCGAGCCGTGGGCGCCCTACCTGATCGCCAAGGCGCGGGCGCTGGCGGCACGGGGCCGGGTGGAGGAAGCCCGGGAGGCGCTGACGCTGGTCCCCCTCTCCTGGCAGCGGCGCCCCCTCTACTGGCAGGCGCGGGCCGCCGTGGCGCGGGAGGCCGGCGACGCCGGCGAGATGGCGGCGGCGCAGGCCCGGCTCGACGACGCCGCCCGGCAGGCCTGGCCGGCCACCGAATGGACCTGGACCCGGGGTGTCGCGCGGCTGGAGATGCTCACCGGCAGGCCGGCGGACGGCTTCGCCCTGCAGCTCGACACGGTGCCGGAAAACGGCTCGCTGGTGGAGCTACGTCTCGACGGCGCGGCCCTGGGCGCTTTTCCGCTGCCGCCGCTTGCGGGAGCCGTGCCGGCTCTTCGGGTGGCGGTGCGGCTCGGCCGCGGGCTTCACGTCCTGGAGCTCCGGAGCGCCGGCGGCGGGCAGGTCCTCCCCGGCGCGCTCGAGCTGCGCTGAGCGAGTCCGGGTCTTCGCCGCGGCCGCCGACCCGAGCAGCACGGCCAGGGTCACCGCGTTGCCCGGCATGGTGAGGCCGAAGTCCAGGGCCTCGTGAATCCCCAGGGAGGTCAGGATGCCGAAGGCGGCGAGGGCGGCGGCCCGGTCCTCGGAGCGCCCGCCGTCGCGCAGCACCGCCGCCAGCCGGCGGACCAGGGCCGCGAGCCCGGCCGCGAGCAGCGCGGCGCCCACCAGGCCGGCCGTCGCCAGCACCTCCAGCGGACCGCTGTGCGGGTGCCAGAAGGTGCCTTCGAGGACCGCCGGCTGCACCAGGGGGAAGCCGTCGCGGAAGGCGCCGAGCCCGACGCCGGTGGCGGGGAAACGGCCCCAGAGCTCCAGGACCGCCCGGTACTCCCGCAGCCGGGCGCCCAGGCTCACGTCCGTGACCGTGGTGCCGAGCAGGCGGCCGAGGCCCTCCCGCAGCCCCACGGAAGCCACCACGGCCAGGCCGGCCAGGGCCGCCAAGGCGCCCAGGGGCGCCACCCACCGCCGCCGCCGGTCACGGGCCATGAGGACGCCCTGGACCGTCACCGCCGCCACCGCCGCCAGCAGGCCGCCCCGGGAGCCGGTGAAGGAGAGCCCCGCGAACACCGTCAGCCAGACCAGCGCCGGCGGCGCCGCCAGCAGCAGCCGGCGCTCCATCTGGGGCTGGTCCGCGGCGCGCCGGGCCGCCCACCAGCCCCAGGCGAAGACGACGGGCAGCGCCATCTCCAGGTAGGAGGCCAGGTGGTTGGGGTTGACGAAAGTGCCGCGCAGGCGCAGGGCCGTGGCTTGCAGCTCGACGCCCCAAAGAGTGCGTGCGTGGGCGAACCAGTCGCGCGCTCCGAAGAACACCTGGAAGAGCGCTCCCGCCACCAGGGCGCCGGCGAGCCAGCGGCGGAGCTCGCGGTGGCGGCCCGCGACCGCCGCCGCCAGGAAAGCCGCCGCCACCGCCGCCCAGCCCAGCGCCGCCGAGCGCGTGGCCACGGCGGCGAGCGTCAAGCGCGGCACGGACGGCGCTCCGGACAGCTCCGCCGATTGGCGCTCGAAGCTCGCGTGCTCGGGCGAGACGGCCGCCACGAGGCCCGCCGGCAGCGGCGCGGCCTGAAGGACGCCGAGCAGGGCCAAGGCGGCCAGGACCGCCGCCGGCACCAGCGCCGGGCGCAACGCGGCGGGGCGGTCCAGCGCCGCCGCGGCGAGGGCGAGGGCGGCGAAGCAGAGCCCCCGCAGCAGCGCCTGGGCCCACGGCGTCACGCCGCCGAAGGGGAGGGGCGCGAAGACCAGCAGAAGAACGAGAAAGCCGGCGAGGAGGAAGCTGGAATGGCGTATCATGGCGCGCACTCGAACGAGCTCGACGACGGAGCCCTGACAGAGCGCGGGCATGCCCGCGGGGGGGAGATCATGCGCCTCAAGATCCGAGTCTCGATGACGTTGACTTTCTGTTTGCTGGCTGGCGGTGCCGGAGCCCAGGTGTTCCAGTATACGCCGCCCGGAGGACCCCGGGAGCTGGAAACCCGCAAAGAGGCGCTCGCGCGCGAGCTCGAGGCAGCGCGTTACCACCTGGGGCCGGTGCGCATCGCCCCCTGGGCCACCTTGCAGGACGTCTCCTATGTCCGCAACCTCTTCGCGACCGGCCCGACGCCGCCGGACGACGTCACCGCCACCCTGGGGGCCGGCTTCCGCGCGTATCTGCACAGCGGCCCCAAGGCCACCTGGGTGACCCAGGTGCTGCCCGAGTACGTCTGGTGGAGCCAGCAGAGCGACCGCCGGAGAATCAATGGGCGCTACTTCCTCGACTTCTACGGCTTCTTCAACCGCCTCACCCTGGAAGCGCACGCCGGCCGGGAGCAGCGGCAGCGGATCCTCACCCCCGAGGTGCCGGTGCCGGCAACCAACCGGCGGGATGGCGGCGAGATCTTCGCCGAGGTCGAGACGACGCAGACCCTCTTCGCCTTCACCAGATTTACCTTCGCCCGGCAGGAAACCCTGACCGATGCCGTGGCCGACCCGCGCACCAGCGGCTTCAGCCTGCTCGACCGCGACGAGCAGGTCCTCCAGGCAGGCCTGAGCTGGCGCCCCCGCCAGCCCTGGGCGCTGTCGGTGGGGGTGGAGCGCACCCAGGAGGACTTCGACAGCGACGCCCTCGACCGCTCGAGCTCCGGCACCTCGCCGGTGGTTGGCGTCCACTTCCAGGGCCGGCGCGTCGACTTCCAGGTCGACCTGGCGGACCGCTCCCTCAAGGCCAGCCGGGGATCGCTCTTCGTGCCGTACGACAAGGTGACGGGCAACGCCGCCCTGACCCTGCGCGGCAAGACCCGGCTGAGCACCACCCTCTATGCCAACCGCAACATCCTCTACTCCGTGTCCGCCTCCCATGCCTACTTCACCGAAGACAAGCTGGGCGCGGCCCTGCGGCTGGCCCTCGGCCGGCGCACCGAGGCCCGCGTCTTCGCCGAGGCCGGCACCCATGACTTCATCGCCTTCGCGGCGGGCGCGCCGCCCTTCGAGGAAGACGTTTCCTCCTATGGCGGCTCGGTGCTCTTCCGGCTCTGGCGCAACCTCGAGGTCGGCCTCCAGGCCGTGCACTCCGAGATCGACTTCGGCCTGCCTGGAGGCAGCCTCTCCTACACCACCGTCGGCACCACGGTCAACCTGCTGGGGGAGTTCGGCAGCCGTTGAAGACCTCCCGCGGGGCCGCCGCTGGACCGCGGAGCCCGGTTTGCGGTACCATGGATTGTCAGTAACACAAGCATCATGAAGAAGATAGGTGTTCATTTGTCGCTCCTGCTGCTGGTCTGTGCCGCCGCGGCCGGCGCCCAGGCCGGGAATGCGGCCTACCGGGTCGGACCCAGAGACCTCCTCGACTTCCGCGTCTACGAGGACGAGAAGCTCAACGGCGAGCGCCGCGTCTCCGAGACCGGCATGGTCAACCTCCCCCTGCTGGGCGACGTCGCCGTCGGAGGCAAGACCACGGCGGAAGTCGCCCAGCTCCTGAAAGGGCTCCTCGAAGACAAGTACATGCAGAAGGCTTCCGTCGACGTCCAGGTGCGCGAGTTCCGCTCGCGGCCGATCTCGGTGATCGGCGCCGTCAAGCAGCCGGGCAACCTGGGCTTCTCCGGCCGCTGGACGCTGATCGAGGCGTTGACCGCCGCCGGCGGCCTGGCCGACAACCATGGCAATGTCATCCATGTCCTGCGCCGCCCTGACAATGGGCTGTCGGACCAGGTCAGCATCGACCTCGACGACCTGTTGCTGCGGGCCGATCCCAAAGTCAACATTCCGATCTTCGCCAACGATCTGATCAACGTCCCGGGCACGGTCGAGGTGACCGTCTACTGCCTTGGCGCGATCGCGAACCCGGGGGCGCTGGCCTTCAAGAGCAATGAGCGGATCACCCTGCTCGCCGCCATCGCCCACGCCGGCGGTCTGACCGACCGCGCCGGCAACCGGATCCAGATCAAGCGGACCGGCCAGGTCGAAGGCCCTCAGGAGATCATCCTCGACTACAAGAAGATCCTCGCCGGCAAGGAGCCCGACGTCGAGTTGAGGCACGGCGACGTCATCTTCATCAAGGAGTCGTTCTTTTGAACCCTTTCTCCTCCTCATCCCCTTCGCCTGAGGATCCGGATTTCGCCCCCGAGACCGAGTCCGAGCTCAACCTGGGCGAGTACCTCGCCATGGCCCGCCGCCACTGGAAGCTGGCGGCCGTCTGCTGCCTGATCGGACTCGCCGGCGCGGGCATCCACTTCGCCATCACTCCCAAGGAATACCAGGCGACGTCCACCATCCAGATCGAGCGCCGCAACCTGACGCCGCTCGGCAGCTCCCAGACCCCCTGGCTCGAGAACTACTGGAACATGGAGTTCTATCCCACCCAGTACGAGCTGTTGCAGAGCCGGGGCCTCGCCGAGCGGGTGGTCAAGAGCCTCGACCTGATGGAGGATCCCAAGTTCAATCCCGGCGCCGGGAGCGGGCGCGACGGCTCCGGCGGCCCGACGGCCGAGGACGACGACGCCGTGCTGGGCAGCCTCGCCAGCCAGCTCCGCGGCGGGCTGTCGGTGGCGCCGGTGCGCAGCACCCAGCTCGTCCAGATCTCCTTCCGCTCCTCGACGCCGGAATTCGCCGCCAAGGCCGCCAACGCCTTCGCCGAGTCGTTCATCGACATGGGCGTCGAGGATCGTTTCGCGACCGCCGGCAAGGCCTCCACCTTCCTCGCCTCGCAGAGCGAGACGCTGAAGGACGAGATCCAGGACAAGGAGACCCAGCTCCAGGCCTTCAGCCGCCGCAGCGACATCGTCACCCTCGAGCCGGGGTCGAACAGCACCCTGCAGCGGCTCGAGGCGCTCAACTCCCAACTGCTCGACGCCAAGAAGGAGCGTATCGAGAAGGAGGCGAGATACCACGAGGCCATGACCGGCCCCCGGGAATCGATCGCCGACAGCCTGGTCAGCGGCGTGGTGAGCGACCAGAAGGGGCAGCTCCTCAGGCTCGAGCGCGACTACGACGCCAAGCTCAAGACCTACAAGCCCGACTTCCCGGATATGGTCTCCTTGAAGGGGGAGATCGAGAAGACCCGGCAGCACCTCAACGAGATCATCCAGGAGCAGGTCGCCAAGGCCCGCAGCAACGCCTTTTCCGCCTACCAGACCTCCCTGCGCCAGGAGCAGGCCCTCGAAGGGGAGCTCAAGTCCCTGAAGAACGAGGCCATGGACCAGAACTCGGCCGCCGTCGAGTACACCAACCTCAAGGTCGAGATCCAGACCCGGCGCGACCTGCTCGACGAGCTGCTGCGCAAGCAGTCGGAGACCGAGGTCGCCGTGCGTCTGCAGGACACCCGCGAGTCGAACGTCCGGATCATCGACAAGGCCCTGGTGCCGGGCGGCCCCTTCCGGCCGTCGCTGCGCCAGGACGTCACCTACGGGCTGCTGCTCGGCCTGCTGGCCGGCATCGCCTGCGCCGTGCTCGTCGAGTTCCTCGACCGCACCATCAAGTCGCCCGAGGAGATCGAGCGGCGGCTGGGGCTCGCGATGCTGGCCGTCATCCACGACATCGTCGACATGGACAAGGCCTACGGCGCCTCCTCCTACGGCTACGGCTACGCCTACGGCGAGCCCCCTCAGGAGGCGCGGGGCGGTACCGGCGCAACTGGCGCAACCGGCGCAAGGGTGCGCACCTCTTCGGGCTCCTTCGAGAAGCCCGCCGTGGAGAAGAAGAAGGCGATCGCCGCCGTGGCCTCCAACCAGATCGAGCTGGTGCCGCACGAGCGCCCGCGCACGCTGATCTCTGAGGCCTACCGGTCGCTGCGCACCGGCCTGCTCCTGTCCTCGGCCCGCGAGCTCAAGGCCGTGGCCGTGACCTCGGCCGTGGCCGGCGAAGGCAAGACGGCCACCGCCGCCAACCTCGCCGTCGTGCTGGCGCAGCTCGGCCGCCAGGTGCTGATCGTCGACTGCGACCTGCGCAAGCCCAGGCTGCACCAGGTCTTCCACATCTCCAACCGCGCCGGCCTGGTCAACCAGCTCACCTCGTCGGCCGATCCCGAGCCGATCTTCCCCACCGAGGTGCCCAACCTCTGGATCACCCCCTCGGGACCGATCCCGCCGAACCCGTCCGAGCTGCTGTCCTCGGACCGCATGCGCGACTGGCTGCGCGCCATGCGCGGGCGGTTCGACTTCGTGGTGCTCGACACGCCGCCCGCCCTGGCCGTCACCGACGCCACCATCGTCGGCCTGCTGGTCGACGGCGTCGTGCTGACCCTGCGCAGCGGCAAGGTGACCCGCGAGGAGGCGCGGCTCTGCCGCGACCGCCTGCGGCAGTCCGGCATCAAGATCCTGGGCGCGGTGCTCAACCGCTACCGCTCGCTCCAGGGGAGCCTCGGCAAGCGCTACCGGTATTACGAGTCCTACGGCGCCGAGCAGAGCGAGAAGAAGGCCGGGTCGGCCGCCTGACGGGCGCCCGGGACCTGCACTGCCAATGATCGACCTTCACTGCCACATTCTGCCGGGCGTCGACGACGGTCCCCAGAGCCTCGAGGAGTCGGTCGCGATGTGCCGCCTGGCCGCGGCGGACGGCTGCACGGCGATGGTGGCCACCCCCCACCAGCGGCGGGGCGAATGGTGGAACGCCGACCGCGAGCGCCTGGCCGCCCTCGCCGGCGAGCTCCAGGAGCGGGTGGCACCCGGCTTCCGCGTGCTCCTCGGCGGCGAGGTCCACGTCGACTCCGAGCTGCTCTCCGAGGTCGAGAAGCTGCCGGACGGCGGCGGCATCCTCCCCCTCGCCGGCTCGCGCTACCTGCTGATCGAGTTCGGCTCGAGCGGCACCCCCACGGAGGGGATCCACCTCGTCCACGAGCTGGTGGTCGCCGGCTGGCGGCCGATCATCGCCCATCCCGAGTTCATCCCCTGGCTGTCGCCCGAGCCCGAGCTGGTGGCGCGCCTGGCCGCCCTCGGCGCCATGACCCAGGTGACGGCGATGAGCGTCACCGGCGACTTCGGCCGCCGCGCCCAGACCGAGGCCCTCGCCCTGCTCGACGCCGGGCTGGTGCACTTCGTCGCCAGCGACTCCCACGGCGTCCGCCGCCGGCCGCCGGGCCTGCGGCGCGCCCGCTACCTCATTGCCGGCCGCTGCGGCGAGGAGGTGGCCCGGCGCCTCTTCGAGGATCACCCCCAGGCGGTCGTCGAAGACCGCCCCTTGCCGGAACCCGTATGAGACCGAAGCTCCTCCTCGTCCTGCTCCCCCTGCTGATGGCGGCCCGCGCGTCGGCCGTCGATCCCTTCTACCTCAGCCTGCTGCGCGACGGCCAGCACGCCTTCGACCGCAAGGACTACGCCGAGGCCGCGCGCGATCTGCGCCTCGCCTGCTTCGGCATGCTCGACGAGCCGCAGCCCCTGACGGACTGCCTGGCGCGCCTCGCGCTGGCCCAGGACCGCGCCGACAACGTCGAAGGCTTCCGCCAGACCTTCCAGCGCCTGGTCGAGCTCGAGGAGCGCTTCAAGGCCTACAGCCAAGGGACCGTGGCGCCCGAGCTGCGCGCCGCGCTGGAGCAGCGGCTCGCCGCCCGCGTGCCCGCCGCCACCCTGGCCACCGCCCCGGCCTTCCGCCCGGCGGCCGCCGCCAAGCCCGCCGCCGGCAGCAAGCCCGCCGCGGCAATACCTTCATCGCCATCGACATCGCCATCGGCGCGGCCGCCCGCGCCCACCGCGCCTCCCGAGCCCGTGAAGGCCGTGGCCGCGCCGGCCGATCCGGAGGCGATCACCGAGGCCGAGCTCAAGAAGCTGAACCAGGCCCGCCGGAGCCTGGCCGAGCAGCGCCCGGCCAACGAGCTCAAGGAGGCCTTTCAGACCGCCCGCGAGGTGGCGGACGCGCACCCCGGGTTCAGGGAGGCGCAGCACCTGGCCGCCGAGGGGGCCTACCGGCTCTCCCGCTGGAGCGACGCCGCCACTTACTTCCGCCGCGGCGGCGACCCCGGCGAGGACGAGCCCGAGCGGCTCTTCTACATGGCCGTCGCCCTCTTCGAGTCGGGAGACTCGGCAGGCGCCGTCGCGGTCCTCAAGCGCGCGCTGCCCAACCTCAAGCGCACCCCTTACGTCGACACCTATTCGCGGAAAATCCTCGGCCAGTAGCGAAATCGTGGAATGAGGTAGAATCATCGGCAGTCAGACGGAGGAATCGAGATGAGAACGCGCACCTTCCTAGCCGCCGGCCTGCTCTTTGCCGGCGCGTTCGCCGCCGATGCGCAGACCGTTTCGGTCGAAAGGACCGGCTGCCTGCCCACGGAAGAGAACGGCGTCGTGCGGGCCACCGCCTCCCCGGCGGCCGGACAGACCCCCCGCCTCTACTTCCGCTGGAAGGAGCACGAGGACTTCTACTGGGTCACCATGGAGCCCGAGGCCGGCGGCCGGTTCTGGGCCGTCCCGCCCAAACCGGAGCAGCGCAACGAGAACGTGGAGATCTACGGCGCCATCGTCGACGCCGCCGGCAAGGCCGTCGCCCGCTCCGAGGTCCAGATCGTGAAGGTCACCTCCGACTGCCGGGTGCAGCTCAACGCCAAGGAGCGCGGGGTCGCCGAGAACCTCACCGTCGGCGAGACCTCGCCCAAGCAGCAGGGCAAGAAGGTGATGGCCTTCCTCTGCGACGGCGTGGTGACGCGCGTCAACTCCGAGGGCGTCCGCCGCTCCGACGAGGTCTGCCGGGCGTGCGTCATCGCCTGGTGGCCGCGCAAGGCCCTGCTGGGGCCGATCGCCGCCGGCTTCGTCGGCATCGTCGTCACCGACGAAGGCCCGGAGCCCTCTCCCTCGCGCCCCTGAGCCTCGCGCCCCTGAGCCTGCTGTCCCGCTCGCCCCCGTACCCCGCACCTTGACTGCGTGTGGGGTTGGCCCCGTTTTTGTAAGTAATTTGAAGGCAAGCAGGCCCTGTCGGCTCCGAAGCTCCCCTTGTCTCTATGACCTCGACTGGATCGTACTTAAGGAAATCTATGACCAACATCTCCGTTTTTCCTGTCCCCGCGCCCGAGCGCGACCGCTCCGCCGAGGCCTCCACGAGCCACCTGATCGAGCCCCACGGCGGCGAGCTGGTCGACCTCATGGCCGATGCCGACCGCTCCGCGGAGCTCAAGGCCGCCTCCCGCGACTGGCCTTCCTGGGACCTCACCCCGCGCCAGGCCTGCGACCTCGAGCTGCTCCTGAACGGCGGCTTCTCGCCGCTGCGGGGCTTCATGAAGAAGGCCGACCATGACTCCGTCTGCGCGAGCATGCGTCTGGCCGACGGCACCTTGTGGCCGATCCCGATCCTGCTCGACCTCACGCCCGAGCTGGCCGGCAAGCTGCGCACCGGCGGCATGCTGGCCCTGCGCGACCAGGAAGGGGTGATGCTCGGCGCTCTGCACGTCGAGGAGATCTGGGAGCTGGACCGCGAGGCGAGCGCCCAGGCGACCTTCGACACCGTCGATCCGACCCATCCGGGCGTGGCGCACCTCCTCAACAAGACCCACGGCGTCGCCATCGGCGGCCGGCTCGAGGGGTTGCAGCTCCCCGTCCACTACGACTTCCGGTCCCTGCGCCAAACGCCGGCCGAGCTGCGGGCCGAGTTCGCCCGCGAGGGCTGGCGCCGAGTGGTCGCCTTCCAGACCCGCAATCCCATGCACCGAGCCCACTGCGAGCTGACCCTGCGGGCCGCCAAGGAGGCGCGGGCGAACCTGCTGATCCATCCCACC
>Ga0126305_10000102_pt1 | contig 36677 bp, 38 predicted proteins | sample Plot26_FD_92536 | JGI IMG/M metagenome (GOLD analysis project Ga0126305, IMG submission 92536) | Serpentine soil microbial communities from UC McLaughlin Reserve, CA, USA - Plot26 | ecosystem: Environmental > Terrestrial > Soil > Grasslands | place: USA: UC McLaughlin Reserve, Lake County... | reverse complement strand
GAGCAGGTTGTGGCCGCCGGCGGCGGCCACCTCCAGCGCCCGCTTCGCCGTCTCCTGCCCCCGCACCTCCGAGAGGTCGGGCGAGCCGGCGCAGATGTCGGCGGAGATCGGGGGCGAGAGCGTCGGCGGCAGCGAGCCGGCGCCCGTCAGGTGCTGGACGGCTTCCGCGAGCCCCCGGACGCCGATGATCGGCACGGCCTCCAGGGCCGCCGCCTCGGCGGCGTTGGCGAACGGCAGCAGCACCTCCCGAGCCCCGAGGCGGTACCCGAGGTCGGCGATGGCGAGGCCGCCCCGGACCGAGCGGACGGCGCCGTCGAGACCGAGCTCGCCGCAGATCAGCCGGCCGTCGAGGGCCTCCTGGGGCAGGTGCTCGTAGGCCACGAGCATCGCCAGGGCAATGACGAGGTCGAGATGGTTGCCCTCCTTGCGGAGGTCGGCGGGTGCGAGATTGATGATGATGGACTTGGGATCCAGGTAGAAGCCGCAGTTCTTGATCGCGGCACGCACGCGCTCGCGGCTCTCGCGCACCGCGGCGTCGGCGAGGCCGACGATCTGAACCTGCGGGAGTCCGGAATGGACGTCGACTTCGACCTGGACTGGACGGGCTTCGATCCCCCATGGGGTGGCTGTGGTCGCTCTGGCTAGCATCACCCTCTAATAGACGTAAAATCCCTCCGCGATCTTGCAAGCCCTAGAGTTATGCGGGTTTGAAGACCCCCTTTTTCCTCATTTCGACAGTTCTAGAACGATACCCAAACTTTCCGGCCCCCTTTTTTGACCCGTATTGACCCCCCTTATTGACCCCCTCTACCGGCCCCTTGCTGCCCCCCTCTATGAACGTCCTCGTCATCGCCACCAAGTCTCCCTGGCCGCCCGTCGACGGCGGGCGCTTCCTCTTGCTGAACACCCTTCAGGCCCTGGCCGCCTCGGGCTGCCGCCTGACGCTGGTGGCGCCCGTCGATCCCACCCGGTTCGACCTCGGCCGGGCCGCCCGCGAGCTGGCGCCCTTGTGCACCCCGCGGCTGGTCCCGGCCGCTCCGCGCCCGCCGGCCGTGTCGCTGCTCGGGTCGCTCCGGTCGGGCGGCGCGCCCCTGTCGATCGCCCGCCACTCCCTTCCGGCCGTGAGGCAGGAGGTCGAGCGGCTGCTGGGAAAAGACCGCTTCGACCTCGTCCACGCCGAGCAGCTCCAGGCCCTGCCCCAGGCGGAGCCGGCTTTCGCGCGGCGGATTCCCATCGTCCTGCGGGCCCAGAACGTCGAGAGCGACCTCTGGGCCGCGGCCGCTCTGCGAGGGAGAGGAATCCGCGGGCTGCTGCTGCGGCGGGAGGCGAGGCTGCTGGCAGGCTGGGAGGGGAACGCCGTCCGCCGGGCCGCCGCGACCCTGGCGTTGACGGAGGAGGATGCCGCGCGCCTGCGCGAGCTCTCAGGGGGCGGAGGCCGGGTGGGGATCGTGCGGGCGGCGTTCCCTGACCTGCCGCCTGGCACGGGGCGGCTCGAAGGAGAGCCGGCGGTCGTCGTCTTCGGCAGCCGGGGGTGGCTGCCCAACGAGGAATCGGCCGCCTGGTTCGCCGGCGAGGTCTGGCCCGCCGTCCGGGCGGAGCTGCCGGGAGCGGTGCTTCACCTCTTCGGGTCTGACCTCGGGATGGCCGGTCCGGACGTGATCTCCCATCCCTCGCCGAGCGACAGCGGAGAGGTCTACGCCCCGGGCTCGATCCTCGCCGTCCCCCTGCGCATCGCCTCCGGAGTCCGGATCAAGATCCTGGAGGCATGGGCCCGCGGCGTGCCGGTCGTGGCGACGCCAGCCGCCCTGGCGGGTCTGGAGGCCCGGGATGGGGAAGAGGCCCTGGTGGCGCGGGAGCCGCGGGATTTCGCCTCGGCGATTGCCCGGTTGCACCGGGAGCCCGCGCTGGCTGCTTCCCTGGTCAACGCGGGCAGGGAAGCACGGCGGGAGCGGCATGATCCGAGGGCGATTGCCCGGCGGATGATGGAGGAGTACGAGAAGCTGATCTAAAACTCCCCCACGAACGAGATCTCCGGCTCCAGCCGGTATCCCGTCCTCTCCGCCACGGCCTCCTGGACATGGGCGATCAGCGCCCGGACGTCCGCCGCCGTCGCTCCGCCGGCGTTGATGAAGATGTTGGCGTGGCGGGGGGTGATCATGGCGCCGCCGATCCGGGCGCCCTTGAGGCCGCACTCGTCGATCAGCCGGCCGGCGCCGATCCCCTCGATCTTCTTGAAGATGGAGCCCGCGCTCGGCTCCGTGTCGAGAGGGGGATGGCGCTCGCGCCGCCACGTCAGGTTCTCCTCCACGACCCGCCGCAGGCGCTCCGGCTCCGCCGGCTCCAGCTCGAAGGTCGCCGAGAGCACCACGTCCGGCCGGTGGTGGAGGACCGAGGTGTCGTAGCCGAGCTCGAAATATTCGACCCCCACCGTCCGCCTCTCGCCCTCGATCGTCAGGATCTCCGCCTCCCGCGTGACCTCGGCGATGAACATCGTCCGCTCCCGGGCCGGAGCGGGGGAGAGGAAGTGCAGGTTCTGCCAGAGCGCGCCGCCCACCGTCGAGGGGATGCCCACGTAGTGCTCCAGCCCCGAGAGGCCGTGGGCGATCGCCATCTCGATCAGGTCCGGCCAGACCACGGCGCCGCTCTCCGCGCGCACCCGCCGTTCCCCAGAGAGGAATTCGACGCCGCGGGCCCTGTTCCGGATCACCAGCCCCCGGAACCCCCGGTCGCCGATCAGGATGTTGGCGCCCAGACCGAGCAGGAAGAAGGGCACCCCGTGCCCGCGGGCGGCGAGAATGGCCCGCGCCAGCTCGTCCGCGCTCCGCGCCTCGTAGTAGAGGTCGGCCGGCCCGCCGATCCGGAACGTCGTGTACGGCGCGAGCACCTCGCCGGTCCGCACCCGCTCCGGCTCCAAGTCCCGTAGGAGGAGATCGTACGGCGCCGTCACGGCTCGCCGGTCATCTTCCTTCATCCAGCCTGTTCCTTCATCCAGCCTGCTCGTCGATCATGTGGATGCGGCGGAGGTGGCGCCCGCCCTCGAATTCGGTATCGAGCCAGATCCGGACGATCTCCAGGGCCGTCTCGATCGGCATCATCCGCTGTCCCAGGGAGATCATGTTGGCGTCGTTGTGCTGCCGCCCGAGCCGGGCCGACTCCTCGTTCCAGCAGAGGGCGCAGCGCACACCCCGCACCCGGTTGGCCACCATCGCCTCGCCGTTGCCCGAGCCGCCGAGCACCACCCCGCGCTCCAGCTCCCCCCGCGCCACCGCCTCGGCCACGGGCCGGATGAAGGCCGGGTAGTCGACCGTCATCTCGGATTTCGTGCCGAAGTCCTTCACCTCGTGGCCGAGCTTGGAGAGGAGCTTCTTGATCTCCTCCTTGTAGCGATACCCGGCGTGGTCGGAGCCGATGCCGATCTTCATCCTTACCTCTCCTTGGGACGGGGCTGCGTTCGGGTCCGGGATTCTACCGCGCCACCCGCAGACCCAGGAACTTCTCGAACGGCTCGTACCCCGGCGAGGAGTGGAGGAGGGCCAGCCCCCGCAGGATGCAGAACGTGGCGAGCCGGCACTCCGCTGTGCGCACCGGCACGCCCCGGGCCTTGAGCGTGTGGTAGCTCACGGCCGACTGCGCCACCACGTCGAACCCGCCGGTCTCCACCAGCCAGAACTTGAGGAGCGCCTCCTGGGCCTGCCTCCTGTGGACTTCGTCCGGCAGGCCGTGGAGCACCTCCATCAGCACCACGTCGGCCACCACCACGGCCTCCCGGCCGAGCATGGCGTCGAGCCGGTCCGCCTGCGGCGAGGCCGCGCCCGTGAAGTAGTCGATCCAGACGGAGGCGTCAACGAGAACCTGCACCGCGCTCCTCCCGCATCTCGTCCAGGTCCCCCTTCCAGATCAGCTTGCCCCGCAGCGCCCGCACCTGCGCCTGCTCGTGGAGCCGCACGTACAGCCGTAGCGCCTCGTCGACCAGCGCCTTCTTGCTGCGCGCCGGCGAGAGCGAGAACGCCTTCCGGAACAACTCGTCGTCGATCTCCAGGCTCGTGAACACGTCTTATCCTCCTTGGATAGCGCTCCGCGCGAGGCCGGAGCGGATCTCCAGACGCGGGAGGCCGTCATTACGGCATATGAATCTGTCTGGGAATCATATAGGAACCGAACCGGTGCTTGCCCAACCCTTCCCCGGTATATACAAAATATCAGGCGATATATAGAAAATGAGGGAACGAGTCCTCCCACCTTTCGTCCCCATATAGTTCTGTGAGCTGCCCATATAGTTTTGCCTCTGCCCTCCGCAGCCAAGAGAGCCGGTTATATAGAATTTTCTTGTGACTATATGGAATTAGCCTTCCCATGGCAGCCGGAGGAGAATTATATATAGACCTGAAGGGATTTTATATGAAGTTGAGCCGCCCTTCGCTCCAGCTCTCCAAAATTAATATGCCGGGGACCCGAAGATATATAGGTGGGACCCAGGCTGGACTACCGCGCTCCGGCAATTCCGCTTGACTTCCGCCGGCGTTTCTTTCTAGGATCACGCGACAGAGACGTAACGCTCTCACGCGATCCGGAAGAGAGGTGCGGTGGCCGATCGAGACGCCCCAGCAATATCCCGACCCGTCCTTCGCGGGCCGAATCCCGGCCCAACGTCTGATTCCAAAGGAAAACGGCCCGGTGTGAGTGCGACCTCACAGCCGAGCCTGACCACGCAAAGGAGGCTATTCCCATGCGTAGCTCTGACGATTCTACCCTTTCGTCTTCCCGTAACGCGTTTTCCCCTTCCTTCCTCCAGCGCATTGGCGAGCGCGACGAGCCCCTGACGGCGGGTGAGGCGGACGTGGCCGGTCCGTGGCACGTGGAGGATCTCCCCGGTCGAGGCCACGGTCTGTACCGCCTCGGTGAGAGCCGGGAGCGGGGTTTCGAGCCTTACGCCGTCTTCCGTTCGCGGCCCCACGCCCTGCTCGCGGCGGCCGTGCTCCCCGGCACGGGCCGTGATCCCGCGTTCCGCCTCAAGAAAGAAAGAGGAAGCGACGGCTTCGCCATCGAGACCCCGGACGGCGAGCTGGTGGGCCACTGCGCCCTCTTTGACGAGAACCTGATCGCCGCCCTCGGCCTTGGCGACGGCCTCCTGAGAGTCCCTGAATCCTTGGCCGGTCTGCTCGAAGCCGCCGGGGCGGTGGCGCTGGAGCGGGCGGGGGTGATTTTGGAGGGGCGGGTGAGCTGAGGCGGTTCAAGAGCCGGTACGGCAGAAGGACAACAAGGACGCCAAGGACGCCAAGGACAGCAAAGTTCGCAACGAGATCGAGATTCTGTTCTTGAAGTCCTTGTTGTCCTTGAGGTCCTTGCTTGGGCTTTTTCTGCCGCGCAGGCGCTCCAAAGTGGAGTTCACGTTGCTGAGGCGGATCGTAGAGGAGGACTTGAAGTGAAAGATGCCGATTTTGAGCTGCTCGTCACCAGTGTCCGGCAAGCTGGCCGCATCAAGCGTGGTGAGTTGGAGCCGGCACGCCAGCTCGAGGTGAGCCCGGAAGACGTGAGGGCGATTCGGGTCAAGCTCGACAAGTCGCAATCCGAGTTTGCCCTCATGATCGGCGTGAGTGTCTCGACTCTTCAAAACTGGGAACAAGGGCGGCGGCAGCCGGAGGGACCTGCCAGGGCGTTACTCAAGGTGGCCTCGGAGAATCCTGCCGCAGTGGCTGCCGCGCTGGACCCTCGCCGGGCGCCCAACTCCGGCGTTGCAGCGGTCGGTTCACGCCGCCGCTGAACGCCAGGGCGCGAGCGAACGAGTTTTTGCTCGTAGAACTCGAGGGGTGAGCCCCCTCTGGTGGCACAAGGTCGAAGGTCATATTGGCCCGCCTAACGATCTCCGCCGCCGCACCTCGAACAGCACCAGCGCCGCCGCCACGGTGGCGTTCAGGGACTCCACAGCCGGCTCCATAGGAATTGTCAACCGCAATCCGGCGCGCCCGAGCAGGGCGGGGGAGAGGCCGGGGCCTTCGGCGCCCACGGCGAGGATCAGGGTGCCTTCGAGGTCCGCCTCGTAGAGGCTTTCGCCCTCCCTCGGGACGAGCGCGGCCCACCGCGGACTGGCCGAGGCGAGGCGGGCGTCGAGGGCTTCGGGGTCCGCATTGACGGCGACGGGCAGGCGGAGGAGGCTGCCGGCGGAAGCGCGCAGGGCTCGGGGGTGGTTCGGGTGGGCGCAGCCGGGGGAGAGGACGAGGCCGGCGGCTCCTGCCGCCTCCGCGACGCGGGCGAGGGCACCGAGGTTTCCCGGGTCCTGGAGGCCGTCGAGATAGAGATAAGGACGGCCGGGGCGGACGGGCAGAGCCTCGGGGCCGGAGCGCGGGAGGCGGGCCACGGCGAGGAGGCCGCGCGGAGAATCCGCGTCTGTGACATCCTCCAGCACCTCCGGGCTCACTTCGAGCGGCGGAAACGGCAGGAGGGGAGCAAGCCGCCGACCCTCGGCCGACTCGAGGAACGGCGGCGTCGCGAGGATTTCCTCCAGGACGATCCCGGCGGCCAGGGCCTCCGCCAGCAGGTGGGGGCCTTCGAGCAGAGCCTGCTCGCCTTTACTTCGCCGGAGGCGCCGAATATCCTTGAGCCTTTGATTTTGACGGCTGGTGATCATGACCATGGATCTTAAGAACTTCTGGCAGCGCCTCCAAACGGGCGTCGAGGTGGCGGTCGCGGGACACGCCGCGGACAAGCTCCTCGGCGTGCGCGACGGTTTCCTCCGATTCTTTCACGACGGCATGGACCGGACGGTCTCGGTCGCCGTGGTGCCGCAGTCGGTGGAGGAGGAGCCGGTGGGCCTGCTCGTCTCCGACGAAGAGGTGGTGCGCCAGGCCCGCAACCGGGCCATCGAGCTCGAGCAGCGGCTCGGCGGCAACTACCACTTCTACATCTGCAGCGAGGGCGGCATCGAGTCGCTCGACGTGGACGGCAAGCAGGGCTACCTGATCCGCAACTGGACGGTGCTGCGCAGCCCACTGGGCGAGGCCTGGGGGTCGAGCGGCGCGGTGCAGCTCCCGGACCGGCTGGTCGCCGGGCTCGACAGCGCCCAGATCCCCTTCGCCATCCCCGGTACCCGCCGCAGCGGCGGCATCGCCAGCTCCCTCACGGGGGGGCTCGAGACGCGGCGCAAGAACGTCGCCCTGTCCACCTTTCACGCCCTGTCTACACTCTTCTACGGTGTGCTGGAGAGCCGGCCGATCCGGTGAACCCGGGCAGAGCGCGTTGCCCTTTTTTTGCAGGTCCGAACGTCAAGCTAGAGGTGCGAACGATGAGTGAACGAGATAGCCACCTGTTTACGTCGGAGTCCGTGACCGAGGGTCATCCGGACAAGGTCGCCGACCAGATTTCCGACGCCGTGCTGGACGAGGTCCTGCGCCAGGACCCGACGGGCCGCGTGGCCTGTGAGACGACGGTGACGACCGGCATGGTCCTGCTCGCCGGCGAGATTTCAACCAAGGCCTACGTCGATTTCGCGGGGGTGGCGCGCCGCGTCGTCCGTGAGATCGGCTACACCAGCACCCAGTCCGGCTTCGACAGCGAGACCTGCGCGATCCTCTCCGCGATCGATCCGCAGTCTCCCGACATCGCCCAGGGAGTGGACACCGGCGGCGCCGGCGATCAGGGGCTGATGTTCGGCTTCGCCTGCACGGAGACGCCGGAGCTGATGCCGCTGCCCATCGCCCTGGCCCACCGGCTGACCCGCCGCCTGGCGGCGGCGCGGAAGTCGGGCGAGATCCCGTGGCTCCGGCCCGACGGCAAGAGCCAGGTCACCGTGGAGTACGAGGGGCACCGCCCGGTGCGGGTCCACACCGTGGTCATCTCGACGCAGCACAGCCCCGAAGTCAGCCACGAGGAGATCTGCAAGACGGTCACCGAGAAGATCATCAAGGCCGAGATCCCCGCCGACCTTCTCGACGACCGCACGGTCTACCACATCAATCCCACCGGGCGTTTCGTCATCGGCGGCCCGCAGGGGGACTGCGGCCTGACCGGCCGCAAGATCATCGTCGATACCTATGGCGGCTATGGCCGTCACGGCGGCGGCGCCTTCTCGGGCAAGGATCCGACGAAGGTGGACCGCTCCGCCTGCTACATGGCCCGGCACGTGGCCAAGAACCTGGTGGCCGCCGGCATCGCCGAGCGGGTGGAGGTGCAGCTCGCCTACGCCATCGGCGTTGCCGAGCCGGTCTCCGTGCGCGTGGACAGCTTCGGCACCGGGACGATCAGCGACGCCCAGGCCGAGCGCTTGGTGCGGGAGCACTTCCCTCTCTCACCGCGCGGGATCATCGAGGATCTCGACCTGCGCCGTCCGATCTACCAGAAGACGGCGGCCTACGGCCACTTCGGCCGCGAAGAGCCGGAGTTCCGCTGGGAGAGCACCCACCGGGCCGCCGAGCTGCGCGCCGCGGCCGGGCTCGAAGTCGCTGTCCCCGCCTAGTCCTGAATCTGCTGTTCCCCCTCCTCTCCCTCCAGGAGAGGAGGGCCGGGGTGGCCGCCGCCGGCCGACGGTCCTTCTTTCGGCTCCCACGTCTTCCCATACTTCAGCACGTCGTGCTTCAGCAGGTCGAACTCCCCCTGCCGCGGCCCCGGCCGAGCGTCGCGATAGACCGTGTCGCACTTGTAGCAGACGACCGCCTCCTTCAGGCGGCGGTACATCCAGAGGTCGATCAGGCCGCAGGCGATGAGCGACAGCCCGAACGTCCAGGGGACGAAGGCCGCTCCCAAGGCCACGATGCCGCAGCCGAGCGCCCGGTTGACGTCGCGCTGGCGGTAGAGATGACGGCAGCCGCAGAGGGGACAGGTCTCGACCTGGGGCTCGGGCGCGTCGGTCCAGCCGTCCGGGGCGACGGCGCGCGCCACTCCGCAGTTGGGGCAGGCGAGATCCGCCGTCTCCGGAGAGAGGACGGCGCGGAAGGGGAGGCCGCACTCGCGGCACTGGGTGCGGACGCGCATCCGGCTGTTGTCCTGCACGGCCAGAGGATCCTGCACGGCTAGATGGGCACGCCGGTGGTCACGCTCAGGTAATAGCCGGTGATCTCGCCGATGAAGGCGCCCACCACCAGGACGTAGAGGATGCCCGTGGCCGACTGGTTCGAGCGCTGGCGCGCGCAGTGCAAGGCCATGAGGGCCAGGGCCAGCGGGATGGCCAGGCCCCAGAGCACGCGGAACCAGAAGAACACACCCTGGCCCTCGAAGCCGGCCAGAACCCGCAGGGGATGAGGCTCGACCAGATCGCCGACCCCGGAAGCGACCGCCAGGCTGGCGGCCACGGCGATCAGACGCAGGCCGACCACCGCCAGCAGGACCCAGCAGAAGACCGACAGGTGGCGGAAGGTGAGCTTGGGCGCCACCAGGTACCAGTGGCCCAGCAGCATGGTGATCAGCGACCAGCCGAGCAGCAGCGACGAGGCGAGCAGGTTCGCCGCCAGCAGGCCGCCCCGATGGGGGAGGGGAGTGAAGGCGGCGACCAGGTGCGGGCCGGCAAGGAGGAGGGCCGCGGTGCACCCGGCGAGCGACAGCGTCAGGGGCCAGCGGCACAGCTTCCACCGCTCCCGCCAGATCGCGGCATAGTAGAGGAAGGCCCCCAGGAAGGCGGCGCCGAGGGCCGCGATCCCCGGCCCGGGCCGGGCCCCGAAGGGCTGGAACGGATGCAGCGCCACCACCGTCACGGCGAGCGCCAGCAGGCCGAGCACGACGAGAGCGTTCATCTGGAAGTACCCGCGGCCCAGGTCCTCCTCGTCGATCCAATAGAGGGTGGACAGGGAGCCCAGGCTGGTGGCCAGCAGAAAAAGGAAGAAGACGCCCATTCTGGTGCGCATCTTACCAGTCTTGCTCGCCGGACCCAGGCTGCCGGCCAGGATCTCCGTTGATCTGGACAGGGCGCGAATGGGGTGTTAGCCTACCAACCGTCGACAGCAGACATTACTTGCTATGGCAACTCTTGACCATCCTGAACTCCGGGAATCGCTCAACATTCTGCTGAAGAACTCGCGGCCTCGGCTGGAGCGGGTTCTCAGGAATTTCGAGATTCCTCCCGAGGACGCTGAGGACATCCTTCAGGATGCCCAGCTCACCCTCCTTTATAAGTGGGACAAGATCCGCAGCCCCGAAAGCTGGCTGATCGGCACCGTCAAGAAGAAGTGCATCATGTATTGGCGCAAGCGCCGGGGCAGCCTCTGCGAAGCCGTCGATACTGCAATCCTGGATCTGCTGGCCGTCCCCCAGCCTCCGGATCAGGAGAAGGCCGAGCTGACCTGCGATCTCAACCGGGTGCTGGCGCGCCTTTCCACCCGCTGCCGGTCGCTCCTGAAGCTGCGCTACGGCCTTGGCTACGGGCCTACCGAGGTGGCGGAGCAGATGGGGTATCGGACGTCGAGCATCCGCAAAGTCACCAACCGCTGTCTTGCGGCTCTGACCCGGCAGCTTCTGGCCGTCGGGTTCGACACCCGGGAGCCCCAAGGGGGATCTCAGGATGGATAAGCACCCGGACTCCGCCGTCCTCTCGACCTTCGGACGCGGGCGGCTCTCCCGCCGGCGGAACCGTGAGATCGTCCGGCACCTCCTTGCCCGTTGCGAGAGCTGCTGCCGCGCGGCTTCCCGGTACCTTCCGCCGGGCCGCAGGCGTGGCGCCGAGCCTTCGAGCGAGGCGCGGGCTTTCGATTACGGGACGGCTTTCTCCCAGGCCTGGCGAGCGACCGGGCAGCGGCACGCGGCCCTGGCCGCCGAGCGGACCGCGGCGCCGGAGCTGCTGCGCGAGTTCCTGGCCGAGCCCTTCGAGCGTCAGCGGACGCTGGCGGCCACCGATTCCCGCTATCTCACCTGGGCGTTCTGCGAGCTGCTCCTGGACACGGCGCGCGAGCATGGCTTCCAGGATCCGGGCCGCGCTCTCGACATGGCGCAGCTCGGCGTGGAGATCGCGACGCACCTCGCCCACGCCTGCTATGGCGAATCGCGCGTGAACGACCTGGCGGCGCGGGCCTGGGCGGGGATGGGCAACGCGCAGCGGATCCGTTCCGACTTCCGCGAGGCCGAGGAGAGCTTCGCCAAGGCCGAGCGGCTGCTCAAGAAGGGCACCGGCGACCCGCTGGAGAAGGCCAACGTCCTCCTCCTCAAGTCCTCGCTCCGCGGCAACCAGCAGCGCTTCGGCGATGCCTTCCGGCTACTCGACCGGGTGCTGGCCATCGGCCGCAAGGGCGGAGATCCCCAGCTCTGCGGCAAGGCCCTGATCATGCGCGGCTTCCTCCTGGGACTCGCCAACGATTCGGAAGCGGCCATCCGCCACTTGAAGGAGGGGATCCGGGACGTCGATCCGGCGACCGATTCGCGCCTTCTCGTCGCGGCTCAGCACAACCTCATCCTCTTTCTGGCGGAGAGCGGGCGCTACGACGAGGCCATGCGCCTCCTCGAGAGCGCGCGGCCTCTCTACCATCAGGTCGGCGACCGCATGAGCCTCCTGCGCCTGCGCTGGCTGGAGGGGAAGATCGGCACCGCCCTGGGACACTTCGCGGAGGCCGAGGAGCTTCTGCGGAGCGTGCGGACGGAGCTGATCGAGCGCGATCTCGGGTTCGACGCCGCCCTCCTGTGCCTCGACCTGGCCAACATCTACACCCGCCAGGGACGGAGCGCCGAGATGCAGCGCCTGGCGGAAGAGATGCTCCCCGTCTTCAAGTCGCGGGACATCCACAGGGAGGCGATCGCCGCCCTGCTCGTGTTCCAGAAGGCGGCGGAGATGGAGCGCGTCACCCTGGGCCTCATCCGGGAAGTGAGCAGCTATCTCAGGGAATCCCGTTCCGTGTCAGGGCTCGGCTCCCGAGAGACCCGCTAAAGCGTTTTGCCGCCGGGACGCCCGGCGTTTCCCCTCTTCAGCTCCTCACGACGGGTCCGGCGATGGCCGCCGGGCGGTCTCTCTGGACAAAAGGGGGGAGTGCTGTTAATGTAAACGCTAGTTACATTTAGCTATCGCAATGAGCTCTTCGGTACCCCCCGATCTGGCGGAGCCTTCTCTTGAGGACATCCTGGTACGGATGGCACCCAGGCTGAAGAGGGTTCTCAGCCGCTACCGGATTCCGGCGCAAGACGCGGAGGACCTGCTGCAGGAGACTTTTGTCATCATGATCTCCAAGGCGGGCACCATCCGGAACTACGACGCCTGGCTGCTCGGGACCCTCGCCAACCGCTGCATCATCTACTGGCGGAAGCATCACAGCCGGCTCTGGGACCTGGTCGACACGGCCATCCTCGAGCTGCTGACCGATGGGGAAGCGCCGCCGCAGGAGAGCTCGGACCTGCGCTCCGATCTCGACGCCCTGCTGGCGAACCTGCCGGACCGCTGCCGCTCCCTGCTTCGGCTGCGCTATGGGTTCGGCTGCAGCACCGCCGAAACGGCTGAGAAGATGGGGTACTGCAAGTCCAGCATCCGGAAGGTCACCCGCCGTTGTCTGGCGGCTCTGACCGAGCAACTCCTCGGCGCCGGCTTCCTGCCCAAGCCCTGACCACCGTCCCACCGGGCGCGAGCCCGCCCTCACTGCTTTTCGTTCCCCAAGTTTTCTGTCCTCCGGAGGTCTCTTGCGGTAACTGTACTTAAGAGGACCTCATCAAGAACGCCTATGGCTATTCCGTCAACATTTGAAAGGAGACTTCATGTCCCAGCCCAAAACCCGCCGCGCTCTCGCTTCCGCCGCTCTGATGTCCGCTCTCTTGCTGCTGCCCCTCCGGAACGCCGGTGCGGAGCCTCGGGCACGCGGGGAGGGGCGTGAGGTTTCCGCGCGGGTCCTGACGGCGACCCGGTCCTTTTCATTCTGGGACCTGCTGGCCCGTGTGCTGGCGAAGGCCAGCGTCCGTATCGACCCTGACGGCAACCAACTGAGCGCACAGACCGAGCCGACCGATCAGGAGAGGGAAAAGGCCAGCGTGCGGATCGATCCGGACGGCAACCACTAGCCGCAAGGCCGTGGCCGAGCCGAGCGTCCGAACCCCCTGGTTCGGGCGGGATCTCCCTGGACATGCTTCCAGGATGATGTTACTGTGTCAAGAAGCTTAGAAGAGAACTCTCCAGGGAAGATGAGCGCACTGGATCAGCCGCAAGTCGAGGCAACGCTCGAAGCTTTCCTGAGCAGGTTCAGGCCTCGCCTCAAGGCGCTGTTCGCACATTACAAGATCCCGTCCCAAGATACCGAGGACATCCTGCAGCAGGCACTGCTCGCTCTCGTCTACCAGCACCAGGCCGTCCGGGATCCCGAGGCCTGGCTGGTCGGCACCCTGCGGAACAAGTGCCTGCTCTATTGGCGGGAGCGCCGGCGCAAGCTGTATGACAACGTCGACGCCGCAGTCCTCGAGTGCATGGCCCAGCCCATGTCGCCGGCCCAGGAGGGCAACGACCTCCGCCGCGACCTGGAGACCGCCATGGAGCTCCTGCCGGAACGCTGCCGTTCGCTGCTGTCGCTGCGCTACCGCCAGGGCTACGAGCCTCCGGAGCTGGCGGAGCGGCTCGGCTACAGCCCTGCCAGCATCAGCAAGATCACGACGAGATGTCTCGCCGCGCTGACGCGGCACATGGTGATTGCCGGTAACCGGAAGAAGGCCAGCCATGAATGAGATCCACCCGACGCCGGAGGCTCTCGAGGGGTTCGTCCTCGGGCAGCTTTCCACGATGGAGATGCGGGACATCGCGCGGCACCTGCTGACCGGCTGCCTGGAATGCCAGGAGGCCACGGTCAATCTCTGGGAGCCCAGCGACGAGATCGACGACCCGATGGCCGTGGCCGTGACGGAAGCCGGGGACGTGCAGTCGTGCGACGACTATGACGAGATCCTGGACCGCGTGTTCGAGAAAGTGGTGGCCGCGGAGTCGGTCGTCACGGCGCAGCGCGCCGTGGGCCACAAGCTGTTCGAGGAGCTGATGCAGGTTTCGGCGGACCGCCGGCACCTCCTGGTGAGCAACAGCAACCGCTTCCGCAACCCGATGCTCTGCGAACGGCTCATCGACGAGAGCTATGAAGCCCGATTCGAGGAGCCGCGCCTGTCGGTCGGCATCGCTCGGCTCGCGACCCTGGTGGCGGACCGGCTGACGCCGGCGGACTGTGGCGGTCAGGAGTACCTGGACAGCCTGCGGGCCCGGAGCTGGGCTTACCTTGGCAACGCCTTCCGGATCAATTTCGACTTCGCGAGCTCGGAGGAGGCGTTCGAAGCCGCCCAGTCTCTGCTGGACGGCGGCCGCGTCGCCCTCCTCGACAGGGCCAGAGTGCTCGTCCTGCAGGCGGTGCTGCGCCGCGACCAGCAGCGGTTCGCCGAGGCGTTCCATCTGCTCGACCGCGCCTGCGCCCTCTACAAGAAGCTGGGGCAGTGGAGCCTCCTCGGGCGCACGCTCCTTCAGAAGGCGCTGGTCTGCGGTGAGTCCGGCGATGGAGAAGGGGAGATGAGGCTGCTGCGCCGGGCGCTCGACCTGATCGATCCCCAGGCCGACCCGCGCGTGTTCCTCGCGGCCCGGCACAACCTGATCAACGCCCTCCACGAGAGCGGCCGGTCGCGCGAGGCCTTCGCCCTGCTCTTCCACTCCCGCCCCCTCTACCTCAAGGCGGGCGACCGCATGAACCTCCTGAAGCTGCGCTGGCTGGAAGGGCTCGTGGCGTTCGGCCTGCAGAGGATCGAGCAGGCCGAAGCGGCTTTCCGGGAGGTGCGGCAGGCCTTCATCGAGATCGGCCTCGATTACGACGTCGCCCTGGTCTCCCTCGACCTCGCCCTCGCCTATACCGTGCAAGGACGGACGGCGGACGTGCTTCAGGTCGCCGAGGAGACCCTCGCGATCTTCCAGGCGCACAACATCCACCGGGAAGCCATGGCCGCGCTCCTGGTCTTCTGCAGCGCCGCCCGCCTGGACCAGGTTGGGATCGATCTGGTCCGCGAGGTCTCGGGATTCCTGAAGCGGGCACGCAACAATCCGGACCTGCGCTTCTCTCCCGCCTCCTGAGCCCGGGAGCCCCCATGACCGTCAGCCATCCCGACCCTGGCGAATATCAGAGCTTTCTGCGGGGAGAGCTGTCCGGCGGAGACGATCACCGTTTCGTCCGCCTCCTGCTGACCGCCTGGCGGGCCTGCCATGACGAGCTCGGGCAGCTCCTCGACGGGAGCCGGCTGCCGTCCATCCTGGCATCCTGGCCGAGAGCGGGACGCGATTACGAGGGTGCCTTTCAAAACCTGCTTCCGGCTTTGGGCGAGCGCGCCCGTGCGGCGGCGCGCGAGCGCCAGCGTCTGCCGGAGCTGATCGCGCGCCTGGAGTGCTCCCAGGAACGAAGGGATCTCCTCCATGACCGCGCGGAGTTCCGGAGCTGGCCGTTCTGTGAATGGCTGATCGAGGAAGCCCAAAGGTCCCTCTATACCGACCCGGGTAAAGCCAGGGAGCTGGCCAACCTGGCCGTGGCCATCGGCGAGGTTCTGGATCCCGAGGCCTACGGCGGCCCCCTCATCCGCGATCTCCAGGCCCGCTCCTGGGCTTGCCTGGGCGAGGTGCTGCGCGTCCTCTCCGATCTGCGGAGCGCCGAAAAGGCTTTCGCCACCGCCCAGAGCCTCCTCTCCCAGGGCACGGGCGATGCTCTCGAGGAAGCTCGTATCCTGGAGCTCAAGGCGGCTCTGCGGCGAGATCAGCGCCGTCCGGACAAGGCGCACCAGTTGCTCGACAGGGCGATCGGAATCTACCGGCAGTACCGCGACCTTCACCTCGTCGGCCGTGCGCTCGCCCAGAAGGGGAGAGTCCATGGCCGTTGCGACGAGCCGGAGCTGGCGGTCCGCTGGCTGCGCAAGGGCTTGAGCCTGATCGACCCCGCCCGCGAGCGGCTCGTCGACCTCGCAGCCCGCCACAGCCTGATGCTCTATCTCCACGAGAGCGGACGTCACCGCGAAGCCCGCTTCCTCCTGAAAGCTTCGCGGCCCGACTTTCGCCAGCACGGGGGGGAGTTGCTGAACCTGCGCCTGCTGTGGCTCGACGGCAAGATCCATGGTTCCCTGGGCCTGCCGGACCAGGCCGAGGAAGCTCTGAACGAGGCCCGCCAGGGCTTCATCCATCTGGGAATCGGGTTCAGCGCGGCGATGGCCTCGCTGGACCTCGCGGCCCTCTATGCCCGGGAGGGCCGCTCCGCCGAGATCCGCCGGCTCTCCGCCGAGATGCTCCCGATCTTCCAGTCCCGGGACCTCCACCAGGAGGCGGTCGCCGCCCTGATCGCTTTCCAGCAGGCGGTCAAGATGGAGAGAGTGAGCGCCGAGCTGCTGACCGATCTCCGGTCCTACCTCGGCCGGGCGCGCAAGGATCCCCAGCTCCGGTTCGAGCCCGCCTGAGCCTCAGGTTCGCACGCCGAGGAAGAGGTAGCCCGAGAAGAGGGCGAAAATGGCGCTCGGGCTCCAGACCGCCACGACGGGAGGCAGGGCGCCGGCCTCGCCCAGCTTACTGAAGAAGGCGAAGACGCCCATGAAGATGATCCCGAGGACGATCGAGATCCCGATCCCGTACAGAGCTCCCTGGCGCCCCAGGCGGAAGGCGAAGGGGAGCGCCACCAGAGCCATCACCAGGGAGGCCACGGGCAGCGCGATCTTGTTCTGCAGCTCGACCTGGAGCTCGGGGACGGCCTGGCCGCTCTCCTTGAGCTCCTGGATGTACTCCTTCAACTCGCCATAGCGCATCTGCTCGGGCGGCCGGATCTCCGAGTCGAAGTAGTCCGGGGTCTCGGGGTAACGGACGATCTTCGGCTCCTCGAACCGCGTGTAGTCGGTCACGTCGACGCCGCCGAAAGCCCGGGCCCAGCCGTTCGTGAACACCCAGGCGTCGTCCCCGATGTAGCGGGCGCCCTCCGCATAGAGCCGCCTCGTGAGCCGGTGCTGCTCGTCGAAGTCGAACACCTGCAGGCGCTGCAGGCTCGCGCGCTGCGGGTCGTAATGGATGTAGTTGTAGATATAGCGGCCGCGCCCGTACAGCCATTGCCGGTCGGCCCGCCGGTAGGTGCGGGCCGTTTCCCGGCCGTGGATACGGTCTTTCAGCTTGGCGACCTTCTCGTTCGACGCCGGCAGGATCGAGGATTCGAGGTAGCCGCAGAAGAAGGTGATGAACAGCGCCGCGGCCAGAGCGGGCAGCGAGATCCGGTACAGGCTCATGCCGAGGGCCTTGCAGGCGGTGATCTCGTTGGTCCGGGCGAGCAGGCTGAAGGTGAGCAGCGTCGTCACCAGGACGAGGATCGGGGCGATCTCATAGAACATCTGCAGGGAGAGGTACTTGTAGTAGTCCAGCACCAGGCCCATGCCGACCTTGTTCTTGAGGATCTCGTCGATGTTCTCGCTCAGGTCGAAGATGATGAACAGCGAGATCCCCGAGAGCACCACCAGCATGAAGACCCAGGAGAACAGCCTCAACACGTAGCGGTCGAGGAGGTTGATGAAGCCGATCCGCAGGCGGGGGAGGAGGAGCACCAGGCGGGGGAGCGCCTTGCCCTTCGGGAGCTTCGCCGCCTGGCGGCGAAGGCGTTCCTCCCGCATCTCCCGCCGCCGTTCCCGCTGAGCCTTCTTCAGGAACAGGAGGCCGCTCCAGACGTCCTCCCGGATCCAGCGGTCGAGCCGGGTCAGCAGGAGGCTCTTGTCCCGGTTGCGGCGCACGAGAAGGAAGAAGCCCGCGGTGGCCAGCAGGATGTTCGGCGACCACATCGCCAGCCAGGGCGGGATCCTGCCGTAGCGGGCCGCCTCCTCGCCATTGCTGAGCAGGAGGTAGTAGAGGATCAGCACGCCGATCGACATCGCGAAGCCCGAGGCCTTGCCGCCCCGGCGGTTGTTGATCCCGAGGGGCAGGGCGAAGAGGCCGAAGACCAGGCACGCCACCGGGATGGAGAACTTCTTGTGGAGCTCGACGCGGGCTAGGTTGCGCTGCTCGGGGATCGCCGCGGGGTCGTCGAGGACGTCGCGAAGCTCTTGGAGCGTCAGCTCGCGGATCCCCTTGGAGACCGAGATCTTCGCCTTCTGCTCGCTGGTGAACTGGTCCTCCAGGACGAGGTCGAGGCGTTTGTGCCGGCTGATCTCGTAGCGGTCGGGGGCGTTCAGGTCCACCTTGTGGCGGATGGCGTTGTAGAGCCGTAGGACGACCCGCTCGCCGGCCTTGTCGACCAGGATCTCCCCCCAGTCGGCGATGGTGACCTGGTTGTTCTCGCTCGCCGGGATCGCCTCGGCGAGGAACACCCCCTTCCAGCGCTTGCTCCCCGGCGGCACCTCGAAGACGTAGACGACCTTGCCTTCCCATTCCTCGTAGAAGATCCGCGGCTCGACCTGCTGCGACACCGTCTGGGTGGTGATCTCGAGCCGCAGCTCCTGAAGGGCATGGTTGCCCCAGGGCAGCACGTACACCATCAGCGCGGCATTGAGCAGGGTCAGGGCGCCCGACAGCAGCAGGATGGGCCGGTAGAGCGTCAACAGGCTCACGCCGCAGGCCCGCATGGCAATCAGCTCGCTGTCGGACGACAGCCGCCCGACGGCGATCAGCGTGCCGAACAGAAGAGACATCGGCAGGGTCAGGACGACGATGTTCGGCAGCGTCACCAGGAGCAGCTCGCCGACCATCCTCACCGGCAACCCCCGGCGGATGATCATCTCCGCCGAGCCGAAGAGAAAACGGATGAGCAGGATGAAGGTATAGACTAGGAACCCCAGGGCGAGGGGCCCCAGGATCTCGGTCACCATGTAGCGATTCAGTCGACTCCGCACGGGCGCATTATATGGGCCATCAGGTCATATGGGCATCAGGTCATAAGGGGTCATCGATGAAGATCGCTCTCGAGCGCCGCTACCGTTTCAGCGCCAGCCACCTGTACCGCCGCCCGGAGTGGGACGAAGAGGCGAACCGCGCCCGTTTCGGGAAGTGCGCGAACCTGCCGGGGCATGGCCACAACTACCGCCTGTACGTCACCGTCCGCGGCGAGATCGATCCGGTGACCGGGTTCATCGTCGACCTCGGCCGCCTCGACGCGCTCGTCCAACAGCACGTCGTCGAGCGCCTCGACCACCAGCACCTCAACGCCGCGCTCCCGGAGTTCGGGGAAGGGCAGGCGATCCCGTCCAGCGAGAACCTCGTCCGCTGGATCCACCAGCAGCTCGCCAGCCGTCTGCCCGCGGGCAGCGAGCTCGCCAGGCTCCGCCTGGAAGAAGACGAAGACCTGGCCGCCGAGTGGAGCGACGGCTGACGGACCCAGGTCGCCGGCGCCTACGCGCAGCGGTGTTAACATAATCTCCCTTATCAGACTTCGCATAGAGGGGGAAAGCGAGGGCAAAATGCCTTCAGGGCGGCCACGAAGGGCCGCCCTACAGCAGAGGTCCATTCTTGTTTGGGATCTTAGCGGTCGTCTTTCCGGAGATCCGTCAGGATCCGCTCGAGGGCGCGGATGAGGTCGTCTTTGTCGACCTCGCTCTGACGGAAGCTCAGGGAAAGACTGAAAGTGCGGTCCGGGTCTTTGAACCGGAAGACGTAGGGCTTGCGGCGGCTGGACTTGCCGCCCTTGTCCCCTCGCCGCAGGCGCTGGCGCAGATCGTCCCGGTTGAGGCCGCGGCGGGCGACCTCCTCCAGGAGATCGATCATCTCGGCTTCGCTGCCGGCCTTGAGGACTTCCAGCAGCAGCGACTTGGAGGTGATCCCCAAGGCCTGGACGGTGTCGCGCACCCTGGGCGGCATCTGCAGCAGCGACAGGCTCTCGGTGACGACCGTGCGGGACTTGCCGACCGCCTCCGAGATCTCCTCGTGGGTGTAGCCGTGCGTCCCGGCCAGCATCCGGTAGCCCTCGGCCTCTTCGAAGGGCGTCAGGTCCTTGCGCTGGAGGTTCTCGATCAGGGCGATCTCGAGAGCTTCCTCGTCCGTCAGGTCCATCTCGATGGCCGGCACGTCGTAGAGCCCAGCCTCCTGGGCCGCCCGGTAGCGCCGCTCTCCCGAGATGATCCGGTAGAGCACGCCGGACGGTCCGTCCTCCGGACCCTCCGGCCGGGGGCGCACCAGGATGGGCTCCAGCACCCCCTTGTCCCGGATGGAGGCCACGAGGTCGTCGAGGTCTCCCATGGTCGACCGGGGCTGGCCGGGGTCCGGCTCGATGGCCGACAAGGGGATCATCTTCCCCACCGGCACCTCATGCCGGGCCGTGAGCTCCTCGACGAAATGGGTGTCGTGACGCATCTTCACGCGCATGGGGAGACCACCTCGCTTGCGGGCGGGATCAGACACGGCTCAGCACCTCCTCGGAAAGACGGTAGTACTCGTAGGCCCCGGTCGACCGCGGCGCGAAGGTGAAGATCGACTCCCGGTAGGCCGGGCTCTCCTCCAGGCGGACGCTCTTGGTGATGACCGTCTCGAACACCTTGACCCCGAACACCCGCTGGATCTGCTCGTAGATGTCCTTGGCCAGCAGGGTCCGTTTGTCGTACATGGTGATGAGGGCTCCCAGGATCTGGAGCTGCGGGTTGGCCCGTACCTTGATCTTGTCGATCGTCTCCAGCAGGTCGTCCGTGCCTTCCAGCGCGAAGTAGCTGGCCTGGATCGGGATCAGCACGTGGGTGGCGGCGACCAGGGCGTTGACGGTGATGATGCCCAGGGTCGGGGGCGTGTCGATGATGATGTAGTCGTACTCGTCCTGGACCCTCTGCAGCTCGTCCTTCAGCCGGTAGTGGCTGTCGAGCTCGCCGATGAGCTTGGCCTCGATCTTCGCCAAGGCGATGGTCGAGGGTGCCAGAAAGAGGTTGGCGATCTTCTCCGCCGGCTTGATGACGTCGGGAAGGTGGGTGCCCTCGTCCGTGAGAGCGTCATAGATCGACGATGGGAGACCGTGGATGTCCAGGAAGGACATCGAGCTGTTGGCCTGGGGATCGAGGTCCACCAGCAGCGTCTTTCGGGACTTGCTGGCGAGGGCTGCCGCCAGGTTGATCGCGGTCGTGGTCTTACCGACTCCACCCTTCTGATTGGCGATGGCGATGATCATAGGCGGCGGGCAGTCTAAGAAAAGGGACAGGGGCGGTCAAGGGAGCACGACGGCGGAGACGAGGCGATGTCGGCGCGCCGACATCGCGGGTAAACTGCTGCAAAACCTGGAGTTGTGGTTACGGTCACAATTGTGGGTACGGTCACATCGTCCACTTGCCCAGCTCGTCGGGGCTGATCTCCTCGAGCCACTTCTTCAGCTTCTCCTCATCGCTGGCATCGGTGGCGAGATCGACGGCCTGAGCCTTGTCGAGCACCGACCGTAGCACATAGATGGGCGATTCAGTCCGCAGGGCGAGGGCGATGGCATCGCTGGGACGGGCATCGATGGCCAGCGAGCTCTCGTGGTTCCGCACGTGGATCATGGCGAAGAACGTGCTCTCCCGCAGGTCGGAGATCACGATCTTCTCCACCGTCCCCCCGAGCTGCTCGAGCAGGGAGCGCAGAAGGTCGTGGGTCATCGGCCTGGGGGGCTCAACCCCCTCGAGGCGCAGGGCGATGGCGTTGGCCTCGAAGACGCCAATCCAGATCGGCAGGAAGAGTTGGCTCCCGATGTCGCGGAGGATCACGATTGGAACGTTGGACGAGGGGTCCAACATCAGCCCTTTGATTTCCACCTGGAGCTCTTCGTTGGGATCACCGTTGGGGTTGCTCATGACCTTATTCTGGTCTCGGCGAGAGGCCAGGTCAAGGCAAACCTGAGGCGGCCCCCAGGGGCCGCCTCTCTGCTCGCCGGCAGGTCAGCTCGGGGAGGAAACGAGGACGGCTGAGCGCCGTCCCTGGAGGCTGTAGGAAAGGGCCTTCTCCACCTCCACCCGGGTCGTCATCCCCAGGGGCAGGGGATCGGAGCCGACCTCGAATTGGATGATCCGGTGGCAGGGCGTCCGCCCCGTCTGGGTTCCAGGCTGCTTGCCCCACCCCGTCACGATCACCTCGAACGCCCGGCCCACCAGGCTCTCGTTGATCTCCTGCTGGATCTTTTCCTGGAGGTCGAAGAGGCGCTGCAGCCGCTCGGAGGCGATCTGGGGATCGACGGCGCCGTCCAGGCGAGGGGCCGCCGTGCCCGGGCGCGGCGAGTACTTGAAAGCGTAGATCGCCGAGAAGCGCATCTGGCTCACCAGCTCGAGAGTTCGCTGGAAGTCATCCTCCGTCTCTCCCGGGAACCCCACGATGAGGTCGGTCGAGAGCGCCAGGTCCGGGCGGGCGCGGCGAAGCTGGGCCACGAGATCGCGATACTCGGCGGCCGTGTAGCCCCGTCCCATGCGGCGCAGCACGGAATCGGAGCCGGATTGGACCGGCAGGTGGAGGTAGGGGCAGATGTTGGCGTGGGCCCCCACCTGCTCCACCATCCGAGGCGTGAAATCGCGCGGGTAGGAAGTCACGAAGCGCAGCCGCTGGAGCCCCGGCATGCGGGCAATGCGGTCGAGAAGGTCCGCGAAGTCCCAGGTGCCCCCCGGCTCGCGCCAGTGGTTCACGGTCTGGCCCAGCAGCTCGATCTCCTGGAATCCGTAGTCGAGGAGGTGCTGGACCTCCCGCAGGACGTCCGCCATCGGCCGGCTGAGCTCCGGGCCTCGGGTCTGGGGCACGATGCAGAAGGTGCAGTTCTTGTTGCACCCCTCGATGATGGTCACCATCCCCTTGTACTCGCCATGGCGCGAGACGGCGTCGATGTCGTACTGGCGGTCTGCCGGAAAGCCGGTCGCCACCACCCGCTCGCCGGCGCGGCGGCGAGCCACGACGTCCTGGAGCTCGCCGACGCGCGCGGGGCCGAGCACGAAGTCGAGGTCCGGCACCCGGTCCAGGGCCCGCTCCCCCTCCTGCTGGGCAACGCAGCCGCAGAGGCCGATCAGCAGGTCCCGGTGGTCCTTTTTCAGCAGCCGGTACTCCCCCAGGCGCGAGTAGACCTTCTGCTCGGCCTTGTCGCGCACGCTGCAGGAGTTGAGAAGGATGATGTCCGCCTCCTCGGCGCTGTGGGTGGGCAGGATCCCCTGCTGCATGAGCTGGCCGGCCATGCGCTGGCTGTCCAGCTCGTTCATCTGGCAGCCCCAGGTCTCGATGAAGAAGCGGCGGGGGCGAGTCATGACGATCTCCGGCCTCCACGGCCCTCTCCAGCGGGCGGCGGCTCGGCGGCGGGGGGCTCCATCACCGGCGGCTCGATCGACTGCACGGGCTCGCCGAGCGGCGTCGAGTCCGGCTTCCTGGGCGCCGGCTCCGGCTCCTCGTCCTCTCCCTCCCGAAGCCAGCCGGGCATCACGTCCGCGACCCTGCCCTCCTCCAGGAACTCCGCCAGCTCCTTCTGGGCCTCGTCCGCATCGAGGCGGGACTGGCGGAGCTTGTCGAGCACGCGGTCCCACTCGGGCTTGATCTGGTTGTCCCGGTTGAAGGTGTCGCTCTCGAGATAGAACTTCTGCCGCAGCTCGGTGGACTTCTGCTCCAGCTTCTTGACGTCGTCGGCGGCATAGCGCCAGCGCTCGCGGATGTTCCGGGCCCGGCTCCGCCAGTACGGCTCGTCGCGGCCATCCGCGGAGGGCGGCGCGGCGGCGGCTTCCTGCTGGTCCTTCTCCTTGGGGCTGGCGACGGTGAGCTGCCCCTTGCTGGCGTGCTTGTGGAGGTTCTTGTCGTTGATCACCACGGTGGACGCGCCCGCGCCGGCGCGGCGGGTCCGCTCCGCCCTCGACGCCTCGGCCAGGGTCGTCGGCCTGTAGTCGTCCTCCACTCCGGGATCCACCACCACGGGATCGTCGTCCCGGGCCTGCTTCGTTTCCTTGGGAGCTTCGGGGATGGGAGCGGGAGCCTTCGGAGCCGGTTCAGGGGTGTCGGCTGGAGCCGTCTTGGCGGGAGGAGTCTTGTCGGCCCGGACCACCGGTTGGGGCGTCCCGCGGCAACTGGCCGATGACAGCGCGAGCGCCAGCGCCAGCGTGGCCGCGGCCGTCATCCTAAACGCGGCCATAGCGGTCTTCCAGTCTCACGACGTCGTGGAGCTCAGGAGTGGATACCTCGATGATGTCGCAGCCGTCCGCGCCCGCGACCATGCGGTGCCGCGTCCCGGGAGTGATGTGGTACGAGTCGCCGCCGCGCAGCGTCGTGCTCACCAGGACGCCGTCCTCCTCCACCACCAGCTCGACCTCGCCCTCCGAGAGGTACAGAGTCTCGTCCTTGACCTCGTGGTACTGCAGCGAAAGAGCCTGGCCGGCGTCGACGTGCAGGATCTTGCCGACGTAGCGCTCGGTATGGGCGAAGATGAGCTCATATCCCCAGGGCTTGTCCACTCGACGAATGGGAAAACGCATCCGAAAATCCTCTTCAGAAAATCAGGTCTCAGAGACTAGGTCGCGGCGCCCGCACCCGAGGGGAGCAGGCATTCGAAGTAGTTGTCCAGGTGCTGCTGGACCTCGGCGGCGGTGCTGTGCTCCATGCAGCTCGCGGCGAGGTCGGCCAGGCCGGAGACGGTGGCCTCGCGGACCCAAGTCTTGACCTCCGGGATCTGCCGCGGGCTCATCGAGAGCCGGCGCAGCCCCAGGCCGACCAGCAGCAACGCATACCGCGGGTCCGCGGCCATCTCGCCGCAGAGGCTGACCTCGATCCCCGCCGCCCGTCCGCTGTCGATGACGAAGCGCAGCATGCGCAGAATCGCCGGATGGAGGGGCTGGTAGAGATTGGCCACGTGCTCGTTGTTACGGTCGACGGCCAGGGAGTACTGGATCAGGTCGTTGGTGCCGATCGAGAAGAAGCCGGCCTCGCGAGCCATCAGGTCGGAGATCATGGCCGCCCCCGGCACCTCGATCATGACCCCCAATTTGACGTCCCGCCGGAACGGCACGCCTTCCTTCTCCATCTCAGCCATCACCTCGTCGGCGAAGGCGCGGAACTGCCGCACCTCCTCGATGGTGCTGACCATTGGCAGCATGATCCAGAGGTTGCCGTAGAGGCCGGCGCGGAAGAGCGCCCGGATCTGGCTGCGGAAGACCTCGGTGCGCGCCAGGGTCAGGCGGATGCCGCGCAGGCCCAGCACGGGGTTCTCCTCCTCGGTCGCCATCATCTCGCGGGCCAGCTTGCGCCCGCCCAGGTCGTAGGTCCGGATGATGGCCGGATGGGGCGCCGAGAGCTCGACCAGGCGGCGGTAGATCTCGACGTGCTCCTCCTCCGTCGGCATGTGCGGGCTCTTCTCGATGTACAGGAACTCGCTCCGGTAGAGGCCGACGCCGGCGGCGCCGAAGACGCTCACCTCCTCCACCTCCTCCGGCAGGTCGATGTTGGCCATCAGGAGGATCTCCACCCCGTCGCGGGTCACCGCCTGCAGCTCGCGCGTGGCCAGCATGTCGTGGCCGCGGCGCTCGAGCTCCGCCTTGCGGGCCCGGTACTGGCTGACCACCTCGGGTGTGGGATGGAGGATGACGGTGCCCTTCTCGCCGTCGACGATGATCGGGGCCTCGTCCTTGAGCAGGGCCATGACGCCCACCAGACCGGCCACGGCCGGCAGGTTCAGGGAGCGGGCGATGATCGTGGTGTGCGAGGTCCGGCCGCCGCTCTCGATGGCGAAACCGATCACCCGCTCGCGGCCCAGCCGGATGGCGTCGGACGGCGTCAGGTCGTCGGCCACGATGACGACGTCGTTCGGCAGCTCCGAGATCTCCTGGTGCGCGATCCCCTGCAGGCTGCGCAGGAGATGCCGGCTGACGTCCGTCAGGTCCTCGCTGCGCTCGCGCAGGTAAGCGTCGTCCATGTGTGCGAAGCGGTCGTCGAGCTCCTCCGCCGTCTTGTGGACGGCCCACTCGGCGTTGACGTGGTGGGTGCGGATGCGCTCCTCCACCCGGCCCAGGAAGTTGCGGTCGGAGAGCAGCAGGACGTGGGCTTCGAAGATCGCCGCCAGCTCATCGCCGAGGTCCTCCTCGGCCCGCACGCGGATCCGCTCCAGCTCGATCCGGGCCTGCCGGGCGCCCTCGTGGAGGCGGGCGACCTCGGTCTCGACCTGGTCTTCAGGGACGTGGAGGCGGTAGACGTCGGGGCCGCGCGTCTCGATGCAGACGGCGCGGCCGATGGCGATACCGCCCGAGACTCCCATTCCATGCACGATCTGCATCTCAGCCTGGGGCATCAGCTCTCCTCGTCAAAGCGATGGGCGATGAGCTGGGTGACGGCGCCCAGGGCCGCCTCCTCGTCCTGGCCTTCGCAGCGGATAGTCAACTGGCTCCCCTGGGCGGCCGCCAGCAGGAGGAGCCCGAGGATGCTCTTGGCATCGACCTCCTCGCCGTCCTTGACGATCGTCACCCGGCTCTGGAAAGCGCCGGCGGTGTGCACCAGTTTTGCCGCCGCCCGGGCGTGCAAGCCCAGGCGGTTGATGATTTCGGTCTGCTGTTCGATCACTTGGGCTTGGGCTCCACCGGGCACGCTTCCCACTTACGGCTCTGCGACAGATCCCCCGCCAGGCAGACGCTCTTCTGGCCCTTGGCCTGAAGCCAGCGGGCGAGCTCCCCGACGCTCGCCGCTTCAGGCTCAGCCTGGCAGGCGAGACGCAGGACCATCGGCAGGTTGACCCCCGTGAGGACCTCGACCTTCCCCGCCTGGAAGAAGGTCATAGCGATGTTGCAGGGGGTCCCCCCGTACATGTCGGTCAGGATCAGGACCCCCTCTCCCTGGTCGAGCCGCGCGAGGGCCGCGGCCACTTTGGCCCGGGCCTCGTCGAAGCCGTCGCTCCAGTCGAGGGAAAGCGCCTCGAAGCCGTTGAAATGGCCCGATATCACGTTCGCCGCGGACAGGAACTCACGGGCCAATCCGCCGTGCGTCAGAATAAGTTTGCCGATCATCTTCTAATGATTGCTTGTTGAAAACAATCCACCTCAGACTTGTAACCCGGCCGCCCCCACCAACGATTCCTCAGCGAGCGATATCAACGAGCAATATCGCGGTGGATCTGGCGCGCCGGCCAGCCCCGCTCCTCGAGCGCGCTCCGCAGGCGCTCGACGACCGCCACCGACCGGTGCCGCCCGCCCGTGCAGCCGATGGCGACTGACAGGTAGCTCCGGTTCTCCCGGCGGTAACGGGGCAAAAGATACGTCAGGAGGTCGGCCAGCCGCTCCACAACCTCCTCGAAATCCGGCTGACGGTCCAGGTACGCCATGACCCCCTCGTCCTGCCCCGTCTGCTCGCGCAGACCGGGCACGAAGTGGGGGTTGGGCAGGAACCTGACGTCGAACAGCAGGTCCGTACCGTAGGGGATGCCGTACTTGAAGCCGAAGCTCACCAGGGATACTACCATCCCGGGCTCTTCCTCGGGATTGCTGGCGAACTCGCGGTAGACCTGGCTGCGGATCTCGTGGATCGACCACTCGCTGGTGTCGAACACCATGTCCGCCCGGGCGCGCAGCTCCGCGAGGACTTCCCGCTCCCGCTGAATGCCCTCGATGACGGGGCGGTCCGGGGCCAGCGGATGGGGCCGGCGGGTCTCCGAGAACCGCCGCACCAGCACCTCGTCCGAGGTCTCGAGGAACAGCAGGCGAGGCTCGATCCGGTCGCGGTCGATCTCGGCGAACAGGCGCGGGAACTCCTCGGCGAAGCCGGGGGCCCGGACGTCGGTCACCACGGCGATCCGGTCGTTGCCCCGCACCAGCTCCAGCGGATTGTCCAGGAACAGGCGCAGCAGCGGCAGCGGCAGGTTGTCGACCGTGTAGTACGAGAGGTCCTCGAAGCACTTGGCGACGACGCTCTTCCCCGAGCCCGAGAGGCCCGTGATGATGACGAGCCTGGCCTTTCCGGGGTTACCGAGGTTACCGGGAGGAGCCTTTTCGATTTCGCTCAAGCTGGGCCTCGAGTTTGCGCGCGAATTCCCGGGCGGAGTGGTGCCCCTGGATCTTCAGCACGTGGTTGCGCGCCGCGATCTCGACCAGGATGCTGATGTTGCGCCCGATGGCGACCGGCATCCGGATGTAGGGGCAGGGGGTCTCCAGGATGTTGAACAGGGTCTCGTCGAGCCCCAGCCGGTCGTAGACCCGGCCGTCCTGCCAGTGCTCCAGCTCGACGACCAGGTCGATGGTCGTCCGCTCGCGCACGGAGGCGAGGCCGAAGAGGTCCTGGACGTTGATGATGCCGATCCCGCGCAGCTCCATGTGGTGCCTCAGGGGCCCCTCGCTGTAGCCGACGAGCTCGCCGTTGGGGTAGCGCTTGACCTGCACCTTGTCGTCCGCCACCAGGCTATGGCCGCGGGTGATCAGGTCGAGGGCCGACTCGCTCTTGCCGACGCCGCTCTCGCCGATCAGCAGCACGCCCAGGCCGTAGATCTCGAGCAGCACTCCGTGCAGCGAGGTCGAGGGGACGAGGTGATCCTCGAGGAAGTAGCTGATCCCCTTGATGACCGTCGACGAGAGGGCGGGCGAGGAGAGCACCGGCACCTCGCGGTTCTTGCACAGGGCGAGGAAGCCCGGCAGGGGCTCCAGCCCCTTGGTGATCACGAACACCGGCACCGGCAGGGCGGTGATCCGGTCCAGCCGCTCGTGCCGCTCCTCCTCGCTGAGGGTCTTCAGGTACTCCGTCTCGCTCTCGCCGATGATCTGCACGCGCCCGGGCTTGATGTAGGCGTAGTAGCCGGCGAAGGCGAGGCCCGGCTTCTGCACCCGCGGGTGGGTGATCAGGTTGTCGAGGTGCGAGCCGCCCGAGATCACGTTCAGGTGGAGGTAGTTGAGCTCCTCCTCCAGCAGCTCCGCGACAGGGACGGCGCCGACCGGCGGCATGGTGTCGTACATTTATCTCCCCTCGTCCTGGAGGAGATCGTACACCGCCGCGGGATCGCGCAGGGCGAGGACCTTCTCGGCGTGCTGGCCCGACCGCGCCCAGCGCGAGATGGCGGCCAGGATCTGCAGGTGCTCCGCCGGCGAGCCGCTGGGCGACACCACCAGGAAGAGGACCTTGACCGGCTTGCCGTCGGCCGCCCCGAAGTCCACCCCCTCGGGCGCGAGCCCGACCGCGACGACGCCCTGGCTGAGCCCCACGAGCTTGCAGTGCGGGATGGCGATGCCGGCGCCGATGCCCGTCGAGCCGAGCTGCTCGCGCTCCCAGAGCTTCTGGAACAGCTCGTCGCCGCTCTTCACCAGTCCCGCGCCGGCGACGCGGTCCGCGAGGGCCTGCAGCACCTCCCGGCGGTCCGCTGCCGGCAGATCGGGGAAGACCAGCTCCGGCCGAGTCAGCGACCCCAGCAACACCTAGAGCTCACTCAAAAGATCTGCTTCCGGTCGGTGGACGACGGGATGCTCAGCTCGTCCCGGTACTTCGCCACGGTGCGCCGGGCGATCTGGATCCCCTCGCGGTTGAGGATCCGCATCAGCTCGCTGTCGGAGAGGGGCCGCTTGGGATCCTCGGCCTGGATGAGCTGCTCGATCTTGCGCTTGACGGTCAGGGAGGAGATGTTGTCGCCGTACTCGCGGTCGATGCCGCTGTGGAAGAAGAACTTCATCGGGAACAGGCCGCGCTGGGTGTGGATGTACTTGTTCGACACCACGCGGCTGACCGTGGACTCGTGCATGCCGATGTCCTCGGCGACGTCGCGGAGCACCATCGGCCGCAGGTGCTCGATCCCCCGGTCCAGGAACTCGCGCTGCTGGCGGACGATCGACGACGCGACCTTGTAGATCGTCCGCTGGCGCTGGTCCAGGCTCTTGATCAGCCAGACGGCCGAGCGGATCTTGTCCTTGATGAACTGCTGCGCCTCGGTCTGCCGGCCTTCGCTGCGCATGGTCTGCAGCATCCGCCGGTAGGCGCGGCTGACCCGCAGCCGGGGCAGCCCGTCGTCGTTGAGCTGGATCACGTACTCGTCGCCCACCCGGCGCACGAAGACGTCCGGCTCGATGTAGTGCGGCCGGTCCGTGCTGAACCGCCGGCCGGGATGGGTCTCGAGCGTGCGCACCAGCTCGACCTCCTCCTCGAGCACCGGCAGCTCGACGCCGAGCTTCTTCGCCACCGCCGGGAACTGCCGCCGCAGGAAGAGGTCCCAGGCCTCGAAGATCATCCGCCGCGCCAGCGCGTCCTCGGGAACACCCTTGATGTCCATCTGGAGCAGCAGGCTCTCGCGCAGGTCGACGCAGGCGATGCCGGGCGGATCGAAGCTGCGCACCAGGACGAGCGCCTCCTCCACCTCCTCCATCGTGTAGTTGCGATCCTCGCTGTAGCCCATCTCCCGGATCTCTTCCGGGGTGGCCACCAGGAAGCCGTCGGGATTGAGGTTGCCGATGATCAGCTCGGCGATCTCCCGCATGCGGGGGGTGACCTCCGCCATGTGGAGCTGCCAGAGGAGGTGATCGTAGAGATCGGCGTCGCGGCTGAGGCTGTTCTCGATCGGAGGCTCCTCGCGCTCCTCCATCATCGAGGACTGGCCGGAGCCCTCCCAGTAGTCGCCGAAGTAGGCGTCGAGGTCGATGTTCTCCATCGACTCGCCGTGGTCGATCACCTCGTCGCCGTTGGTCTGCGGCTCGGGGGCGGCCTCCTCTTCCCGCGGCGTTTCCTCGTCGGAAAGCTCCGGCTCCTCGAGAACGGGATTCTCCACCAGCTCTTGGGTGAGGAGCGTCTCGAGCTCCATGCGAGTCATCTGCAAAAGCTTGATCGCCTGCTGCAACGAAGGCGTCATCACCAGCTTCTGCGACAGCCTGAGTGAAAGTTTCTGCTCTAGCGCCATTCAGCCCAGCCTACAGAGTGAAGTCTTCTCCAAGATAAATTTTTCGGACCTGAGGGTCCGTCGACAGCTCCAATGGGGTGCCGGAGCGCAGAATCTCGCCGTTGTTGATGATATAGGCCCGGTCCGTTATTTTCAATGTTTCCCGCACGTTATGGTCGGTGATCAGGATTCCGATGCCCATCGACTTCAGATGCCTGACGATTCCCTGAATGTCGAGCACGGCGATCGGGTCGATCCCCGCGAACGGCTCGTCCAGAAGGATATACCACGGGTTGATCACCAGCGCCCTGGCGATCTCGACCCGGCGGCGCTCGCCGCCCGAGAGCAGGCCGCCCTTGGTGCGCCTCACCTTGGTCAGACCGAGGTCGAGGATGAGCTGGTCGATGCGCCGCTCCTGCTCCGCGTGGGCGAGGTCCAGCGTCTCGAAGATGGCCCGCAGGTTGTCCTCGACCGACATGCGCCGGAACACCGACGGCTCCTGCGGCAGGTAGCTGATGCCGCGCTGGGCCCGCAGGTACATGGGGAGCTCGGTGATGTCCTCGTCGCCCAGGGAAACGGTGCCGGAGTCGGGGGGCGTCAGCCCGACCACCATGTAGAAGGTGGTCGTCTTGCCCGCGCCATTGGGGCCCAGCAGCCCCACGATCTCGCCGGGGCCGACCTCGATCGAGACGTCCTGCACCACGGCCCGGCCGCGGTACACCTTGCGCAGATTGGATGTCGACAGCTTCTGGGGCTCACTCATCGGCCGCTTCCCTGACTCCCCTGCCCTGGCGTAGACGTCGAAGGCGCCGCGGGCGTCGCGGGTGCCGCCGCCGGCGCCGTCTCGTCCTTGCCCTTGATCTCCACCCTGCCGTCGTCGATGAAGTAGAGCGCCCGCTTGCCACGGACCGTGTTGCCTTCGCGGTCGCTCATCACGACCGGATCGCCGAACACGTCCACCTGCCTCTGGTCGACGTGGTAGACGGCCCGCTGCCCCTCGATCCGGCGCCCCACCTTGGGATCGTTCACCTTGGTGTCGCCGGTGCAGGTCATGGTCTCGGCCTGGTGCTTCTCCCCGAGGTCCACCTCCAGCCGCTGGCACGCCAGGGTCTTGCCCTCCTGGTCGACGCGCACGTTGCCGGTGTAGAGGAGCTTGCCCGCCGTCTGCTGGAAGCTCATGTCGCTCGCCACCACCTGGATCGGCTTGCGCGGGCCAGCGGCGGCGGCGTTCCCCTTGTTGGCAGCCCTGGCAGGCTTGGCGGCCTGCTGCTCCTTGGAAGGAAACCAGAGGGTCTTCACGCCGCCCGTGGCCGTCAGCAGGTCGGCCTCCTTGTCGCCCTTGAGCTCGGGCGCCAGCAGGAGGTTGTCGCCCCGCCAGGCGCGCACGTCGCCGCGGAACAGGAAGGAGGAGGGCTGCTGCTTCCAGAACGCCTCCTGCGACTCGACGTGCACCGGCCCCTCGCCCTCGGAGAACGGCGTGCCCTCGAGGGCCGTCTCCTCCACCTTCTGCAGCACCGCCTTGACGCCGCCGCGGGCGTTGGCGATCTGCTGGTCGGTGTTGTACACCACCCGCGGCGCCTCCATCCGGCCGCGGTCGCTGACGATCACCACCGGCGCGCCGAAGAACTCGCCCCGGCCTTCGTCAAGGTTCAGGCCGCCATGGTTGCCGGTCGCCGTCACCGGGCCGTCCCGGTAGGTGACGTTGAGGTTCAGGTCCACCGACGAGAGCTGGCCGTCCGGCCGGAACCGCGCCGAGGCCCTCTGGCCGTTGGCCTGGCGCGTCACCGGCGGCTTGCCGGCCACCCGTGAATTCTCGCGGATCTCGACGCCGCCGAAGGCTTCCGCTCCGCTCAGCACGCCCTCGGCCATGATCCCCTCGATGCGCCGCGCCGTCATCGTGCGGACGGTGCCGGGGCCCACGGCCTCCAGGCTGGCGCGCCCGCCGGCTTCCTTGCCGTCCAGCTCGACGTGGCGCACCTCGTTGCCCTGGGGCTGCAGCACCACGGCGAGGTCCTGGCCGGCGAAGCGGACCCGCGTCGGCTCGGCCGGGCCGCCCGCCGGCTGCACGGTGGCGCGGGTCTCGCCCTTGATGTCCCAGAAGGCGTGAACGAACTTGAGCGCGCTCTCGTCGTCCGAGACGTTGCCGAAGATCCGGCGGGCGGTCATCCAGTCTTCTCCGTGCCGCAGGTTGGCGCCGCCCTCGATCCGTATCCACCGCTTCTTGCGCTCGTAGACCATGCGCTGGGAGGTCATCAGGACCGGCTTCTCGGCGCCGGGGAGGCTCTCGACCCGCGCCCCCTGCTGCAGGACGTACTCCTCGGACGGCAGATCGAACTGCACCTTGCCGGCGTGCACGACGTACTTGCCGCCGTAGCGGATCTCCGCCTCGCCCTGGCTGATCACCCGCTCGCCCTTCTGCTTCAGATTGAGGCGGGCCGTGCGCAGCTCGAGCCCGTCGGGCCCCTTGAGGACGACGTCCCCCTGGAGCGCTCCCTCGTTGCTTTCACGGTTGAAGCTCGCCCTTCGGCTCTCGACGTGGAACACCCGGCCGGCCCGGTCGTACATGGTGAGGGCCACCCCTTCGAGGAACAGGGTGCCCTCCTTGTCCGCCTTGACGCTCTTGCCCTCGATATGGAAGATCGGCCGCTTCCCCTCGGTGAAGGTGTAGTCGAAGTCCTCACCGATGAGGGTCATGTTCTTGCCGCCCCGGGCCTCCCCGCTCGACGGGGCCTCCCGCTTCAGGCCGGCCTTGCCGAACAGGAACAGCCCGGCCAGCCCGGCCACGCAGAGCGCCAGCACCGCGAGCACGAGCTTGCGGATGGCGGCGACGGGGGATCGGGCTTTGCGTACCATGGCCGGTGGATTCTAAGGGTTCTGAACTAGTTTCGATCCAAATTTTGCTTGGGGTTCCGCGGCCCCACCCGGGCATTGATGCCCGGGTGGGGGCCGCCGCAATCGTTCCAGATCTGCATCACGCCGGCCGGCAGTCCACCAGTCTCAATACGGGCCCGCCGCGGTACGAGTCGTGCTCGACACAAGCCAGAACCTCGAACGGGCCGCGCAGACTTCCCGCGCGCTCTCCCCACCGCCACCCTACCAGTTCTACGGCCGCGCCGTCCTCTTCCGCCCGTGCCCGCGCCGACAGATGGCCGTTGCCGAACGGCCGCGGCTCGCCCTGCAGGCGCAACGGCCCCGTGCGCACCAGCGGCCGCGGGTTGCCCTGGCCGAAAGGCTCCAGCGCCGCGAGCTGCGCCAGCAGGCCGTTCGAGATCTCCCGCGGCGCCAGGTGCAGCTCGTACTCCACCCGCCGGGCCAGCAGCTCCGCCGGCCACGCCGCGCCCGCCGCCTCCCACTCCCCCCGCAGCTCCTCCAGCCGGCCGGTCTCGACCGTCAGGCCCACGGCCTGCGAATGGCCGCCGAACCGTACCATGCGCTCCTTCCAGACGTTGAGGAACGAATGCAGCTCGAGCCCCGGAATGCTGCGGCCCGAGCCTGTCGCCGTGCCGTCCTCGACGGCCAGCAGCACCGTCGGGCGGTGCAGCTCCTTGGCGATGCGGCCGGCCGCGATGCCTACCACCCCCTTGTGCCACGCTTCGCTCCACGCCACCAGGACGGGCGGCAGGGGCGAGCGGCCGGCGAACTGGATCCGCGCCTCCTCCACCACCTGCATCTCCTCGGCCTGCCGCTCGCGGTTCAGGCTGTCCAGCTCCGCCGCCAGCTCCGTGGCCCGGCCGGCGTCGCGGGTCATCAGCAGATCCAGGGCCCGGTCCGCGTCGTGGAGCCGTCCCGCCGCGTTGAGCCGCGGCCCGATGCGGAAGCCCACGTCCGCCGCCGTGTACGGTGGCTTCATGCCCGACTGCTGCATCAGCGCCTTCAAGCCCTGCGACTTCGCGTCCAGCAGCGCCGTCAGCCCCAGGGCCGCGATCACCCGGTTCTCGCCGTTCAGGGGCACCAGGTCCGCGATTGTCCCAAGGCAGGCGATGCGCAGCAGGGCCGCCGGATCGACCGTCTTGCCGCACCGTCCCGCGAAGGCCAGAGACAGCTTGAGCGCTAGGCCCGCCGCCGCGAGGTCCGGGAAGGGGTAGGTGCAATGCGCCTGACGGGGATTGATGTGCAGCACCCCCGCCGGCAGCTCGCACCCCGGCAGGTGATGGTCCGTGATGATGACCCCGATCCCCGCGCCGAGCGCCGCCGCCACCGCCTCTGCCGAGGAGCTGCCGCAGTCCGCCGTGACGATGAGGCCGCACTCCAGCTCCCGCGCCTTCTCGACGTGGACGGGCTGGAAGCCGTACCCCTCCCGCAGCCGGTGCGGCAGGATGGCCTTCGCCTCGACGCCGCACTTCGCGAACACGGCCAGGAGCTGCGCCGTGGCGCTGATGCCGTCCACGTCGTAGTCGCCGACGATGGCCACCCGCTCGCCGCCGTCGCGGGCCGCCAGCAGGCGCACCACCGCCTCCTCCATGCCGGCGAGGAGGAACGGATCGTGGAGCTGCTCCAGGGAAGGATGAAGGAATCGCTGGGCGCCGAGCGAGTCCGTGACGCCCCGCCGGGCCAGCAGGAGGGCCAGCCAGGCCGGATGCCCCGCCTGCTCAAGAACGGCAGCCGCCTCCGGCACCGGCGCGGCCACCCACTCCACCGGAAAGCTCAGCGTGCTATCCCTCGTCAAAGGCGCCGAGCTTGCGGAACTTGTCGTAACGGCGGGCGACCAGCTCTTTGGGAGGAAGGCGAAGCAGATCGTCCAGGGCCCTCTCGAGGACGTCGCCCAACCGCCGGGCCATGGCGGCGGGATCGGTGCTGGCGCCGCCCTGCGGCTCGGGGATGATCTCGTCGATGACCCCCAGGGCGAGCAGATCGGGCGCCGTGAGCTTCATGGCCTCGGCGGCCTCGGCCTTCCGGTTCTGGTCTTTCCAGAGGATGGCGGCGCACCCCTCGGGCGAGATTACGGAGTATGTGGCGTACTCCAGCATGTACACCCGGTCCCCCACACCCAGCGCCAGCGCGCCGCCGCTCCCGCCCTCGCCCGTGACGGTGACGACGATGGGCACCTCGAGCACCGACATCTCCATGAGATTGCGGGCGATGGCCTCGGCCTGCCCCCGCTCCTCGGCGTCGAGGCCGGGATAGGCGCCGGCGGTATCGATGAAAGTGAGGACGGGCAGTCCGAACCTCTCCGCCATCTTCATCACCCGCAGCGCCTTGCGGTAGCCCTCCGGCCGGGGCTGGCCGAAGTTGCGGAGGATCCGCTCCTTGGTGTCGCGCCCCTTCTGATGGCCGATCACGGCCACGCTCCGGCCCCGGAACTCGGCGAGCCCGGCGACGATGGCCGCGTCGTCCGAGAACGCGCGGTCGCCATGGATCTCCACCCAGTCCGTCATCAGGGCCTGGACATACTCGAGGGTATAGGGGCGGTCCTGATGGCGGGCGACCAGGGTCTTCTGCCAGCGGTCAAGACCGCCGTAGATGTCGACCGTGGTCTTGCGAAGGGAGCCGCGGAGTCGTTCCAGCTCCTTCTCATGTCCGCTTCCCGCCGGATAGCCCTCGAGCTCCTCAATCCGGCGGCGAAGCTCGATCAGTGGTTCGTCAAAGGAGGAATCGGAGCTTTGCATGTCGTTGGGCAAACTAGCAAAGCGGGGGGCCGAGGTCAACGCGGGCCGAATCCTAGAATTCACCTCAGATGTATCGCTTGAGGGTTTGTCGGCGCGCCGACAGGGCACTGGAAGGCAGACCAGGCCTGCCGCCAATCGTCATCCAGGATCGGTGCGCCTCCTCCGATCCGGAGACGCCCCGACGTCCCCGTGCCCCGTGGAAGGTGTCGTAACGGGGATGGAGCGTCTCTACCCCATTCGCCAAATCTACGCCAAAACGCAAACGACCGCGTAGAGACGCCCCACCCCCGATACGAAACCGCCGCGGAGGCCACGGGGACGTCGCCGGGTAGACCTGGGTGGTTACCCACCCAGGTCCCCCACAGACCCGTACGTGCGGGACTACCGCATACGGTTCTTCAGATCACGGGTTCGCTACGCGACTTCAGGCCGCAACACAGATTCT
>Ga0126305_10000101_pt1 | contig 36724 bp, 23 predicted proteins | sample Plot26_FD_92536 | JGI IMG/M metagenome (GOLD analysis project Ga0126305, IMG submission 92536) | Serpentine soil microbial communities from UC McLaughlin Reserve, CA, USA - Plot26 | ecosystem: Environmental > Terrestrial > Soil > Grasslands | place: USA: UC McLaughlin Reserve, Lake County... | reverse complement strand
GCGGCCGGACGTCGCGCCGAGGAGGAAGCCGCGGGTGCGCTGGTCGGCGGCGGCCCAGATCAGGTCGCCGACGCGCTGGAAGCCGAACATCGAGTAGAAGATGAAGAACGGCAGCATGTCGATGCCATGCGTGGCGTAGGAGGTGCCGGCGGCGATGAACGACGCCATCGAGCCCGCCTCCGTGATCCCCTCCTCCAGGATCTGGCCGTCCGTGGCCTCCCGGTAGTAGAGCAGCATCGACTTGTCCACCGGCTCGTAGAGCTGGCCGACATGGGAGTAGATGCCGAACTGGCGGAACAGCGACTCCATGCCGAAAGTCCGCGCCTCGTCGGGCACGATAGGCACGATCCTCGTGCCGATCTCCTTGTCCTTGAGGAGCTGGGTCAGCATCTGGACGAACACCATCGTCGTCGACACCTCGCGGTCCACGCCCTCGAAGAACCGGCCCCAGACGTCGTTGCCCTGGGGCACGGCGAGGGGTTCCGTCCGCGTCTTCCGCATCGGCACCGGTCCGCCCAGGGCCTGGCGGCGCTCCCGCAGGTACTGGATCTCCGGGCTGTCCTCCGGCGGGCAGTAGAAGGGCGCCTCGTGCAGGTCCTTGTCGGCGACCGGGATCTCGAAGCGGTCGCGGAAGAAGCGCAGCTCATCGTCCGTGAGCTTCTTCTGCTGGTGAGTGACGTTCTTGCCCTCGCCCGCCTCGCCCAGGCCGTACCCCTTCACCGTCTTGGCCAGGATCACCGTGGGTGCCCCCTGGTGCTCATAGGCGGCCTTGAAGGCGGCGTAGACCTTTATCGGATCGTGGCCGCCGCGCCGCAGGGTGCGGAGCTGCTCGTCCGAGTAGTTCTTGACCAGCTCCAGGAGCTCCGGGTACTTGCCGAAGAACTCCTTGCGAATGTACGAGCCGGGCTCCACGACGTACTTCTGGTACTCGCCGTCGAGGGCCTCGGTCATCCGCTGGACCAGCAGGCCGGTGTTGTCCGCCTCGATCAGGGGGTCCCAATCGCTTCCCCAGACGACCTTGATGACGTTCCAGCCGGCGCCGCGGAAAGCCGTCTCCAGCTCCTGCATGATCTTGCCGTTGCCGCGCACGGGGCCGTCCAGCCGCTGCAGGTTACAGTTGATCACGAAGATCAGGTTGTCGAGCTTCTCGCGGGAGGCGAGGGTGATGGCGCCCAGCGTTTCGGGCTCGTCCGTCTCGCCGTCGCCCAGGAAGGCCCAGACCTTCCGGTTCTGGGGGTCGCGCAGGCCGCGGTCCCGGAGGTAGCGGTTGAACTTGGCCTGGTAGATGGCGGAGATCGGCCCGAGTCCCATGGACACGGTGGGGAACTCCCAGAAGTCCGGCATCAGCCAGGGATGGGGATAGGAGGCGAGGCCGCCGCCCTGCACCAGCTCGCGCCGGAAGGCCTCCATCTTCTCGATCGGGATCCGCCCCTCGAGGAAGGCGTGGGCATAGATGCCGGGCGAGCCATGGCCCTGGAAGTAGATGATGTCGCCGTCGAAGCCGCTCTCGCCCCGGCCGCGGAAGAAGTGGTGGAAGCCCACCTGGTAGAGGGTGGCCGACGAGGCGAAGGTCGAGATGTGGCCGCCCAGGCCGTTGAACTTCTTGTTGGCCCGCACGACCATGGCCATGGCGTTCCAGCGCACGATGCTCTTGATGCGCCGCTCGATGGCCCGGTCGCCGCCGTAAGCCGGCTCCTCGCTCTTGGGGATGGTGTTGATGTAGGGCGTGTTGCCGGTGAAGGGGAGGACGACGTCCTTCTCATACCCTTTCTCCAGCAGCTTCTTGAGCAGGAAGCACGCCCGGTCCCGCCCCTCGATCTCGACGACCTGCTCGAAGGCGGTCAGCCACTCCTCGGTCTCGCCGACGTCGCTATCCGCGCCTCCACCCGTGTACCAGTTGAGCGGAGCTTGATTCTTGCTCATCCCGTGCCTCCTCCATGCCATGCGGGCCTGCCGCCCGCCGCCGCGCTCCAAGGTTGTCACGTCCCCTGGGGGGACGGCAACCGGGGGGCACGCGGAATGGAGGGAAGGGGCTTTACGCCACGGCCTGAATGGCTTTCCGGGACCTCAGCCGGAACGTCCTCTCGATCGTCGTCCAGTCCTCTTTGGTCCGCATGAAGCCATAGCCGCCGTGGAAGGTAGCGTCCAGGACGTCGTTCAGGGCCCACAGGGTCCTGTGCGGAAACCGCATGGCCGCTTCATACAGCACTCCGAAGTCGGCCCTGCTGGGCGTGGCGAAGAGCTTCAGGGTCTCCACTCCCTCGACCGGCATGCCGGCGGGGACTCTGTGGAGAAGCTGGAATTCCTTGGGCATGAAAAGCGGCAGGTCTTCCCCCGCTCGCGTCCCCACCTGTCTCGTCCGGCCCCTCTCCAGGACCTCATGAGAGCCAAGGGCCGGAAACACCGCCGAGACCCTCCCCGTAAGGCCGATGTCTAGGACGTAGACGTAGAGCGGGCTCTGGGAACGGTTGCGGATCTCGAGGACGAGCCGTTCGTCGTCGAAGAAGACCGGATTGCCACAGGCCTCCAGGGTGGGCGGGGCGCACCGCCCGTCCTCCAGGCGATGAACGAGGAAGTCGATCTGCCCTTCCAGGGCATTGCCGGCGTTGTGAATGCCCATCACCCCCCGCCGCCGAGCCACGCTCTCCAGATTCTCCACCACGCTTTCCAGGGCCTCGGGATACAGGCGCGGGAACACCGGGGCCAGGAGAGTGCCGTCCCGGCCCACAGTGACCCAGGCCTCTTCCTGGATCGGCCCCAGCATGGGCGCGGGGTCTTCCGGTTTGCAGCACTGCCGGGGCTCCAGCAGGTAGAGCCGGACGTCCGCGAGCTCTCCAGGGGCGGTCTTCCCGAGGAACTTCGAGCTCTCCAACCGCTCCGCGAGCTGTTGCGCCGAGGGGTGTCCAGGCGGGGCCACGATCTCGACGGCCAAACGTACGCCCGGGAGAGAACGGACCGACTCCACGGCGCGCATCCCCGCGCGGACCTCCGTCTTCCCCCCTCCCCTGCCCTCCTCGACCACTTTGGCCTTGCTGGAAGTCACCCCTACTTCCGAGATCTCCACCAGCCCCACACGCCTCGTCTCGTCGTCCAGAGACCGCGTCGCCGGGGTGTAGATGTCCCACTGTGATCCCGCCGTCAATCCGCAGGCCTTGCCCGCGCTCAGGACGACCGTATCGCCCTCGCAGCTCTCGACGCGCAGATAGGTCATGGGCGGGATCTCACGAACGCCGAAGACCTCGCGGTCCTGGGCGCCTTCGACCTCGGGGTGCTGACTGCCGAAATGAGCCGTCACCTGGGGCGCCACGCGCTCGAAGACCTCCCGCCAGGTGGCGCCGCCGAAGCCCGGGTCCATCCACGCGCCGACCAGGAAATACGTCAGGGCGCCGTGGATGATCCGCCGTCCATCCAAAAGGATTTCATTCGCCGTCTCCACGCTGCCGCAGGAAGCCACGGCCACGTACCTCTCCCCGAGACGCCGCAGGGCCGTGGGCGAATCCTCTCCTCCCCTCAGAACCTCGAACGACTCCGGTGGGATGTGTGCGGCCAACTGGCTGGCGGGCCTCTCGTCCTCGGGGACCCTGCGCTGCTTGCCGGCAAAAGCGTCCCGCAGAATGGTTCCCGAGTGGCAGCAATCGAAGATCAGCGTCACGAACGGCGTCCGGGCGGTCAGACGGAGCAGCCAGAGATAGATCTCGTCGTCCGTGATGTCGCGGTTCTCGAAGGGAACCCTCCCGCTGTCGTGAGGCACCAAGGTCTCGTCCTTGCCGTCCGCCTCGTCCTTCTCGGGGCCATCCGGCTGCTGGGACCCATGGCCGCTGTAGTAGAAAATGACCTCGTCCTCTTTCCCCGCCCGTTCGACCAGGGCTTCCATCGCGGCGAGGATGCCGTCGCGCGTGGCCTGCTCATTCCGCAGCACGGTGATCTGACGGTCGGTGAAGCTGAAGCGGCGGCTCAGGGCGTCCTGCACGATCGCCACGTCATTGCCACACCCCTCGAGCTGCCACTCGGAGCCGAAGTTCGGATACTGATCGATTCCGATGAGCAGCGCCCATTTGCCGCGAGACTCGGATGGAGTCGCCATTGTCTACTCCACCTTCACCCGCACGGCGGGGTCGCCGATCACGGCATAGTTGCGGGCGTCGTTGTTGGCCGTCCACAGGCCGGCGACCTCTTCGTCGCCGAGCTTCTCGCCATAGCCCATCTGCTGGATGGCCAGGGTCAGATCCGCCGAGATCTCGCCGTACCGCTGATTGAACCACTCCATCGCGTAGCCCACCGGGAAGCCGTCCATCAGCATCCGGAGCGCCCACTCGAAAGCGTCCAACTGGCTGAGGGATCGCTTGCCGAGGAACGAGTAGGCCCAGGTCTTCTCGACATGGCCGATCACGGCCAGCGCTCCACCCGCCGGATGGGCGAGCAGCCGCTGCGGGAGACGGGCCACGAAGGGTTGAGGCGCCAGGGGCCGTGGCGGCTTGCCGTCGCCGTTGCGAATGCCAAACTCATCTTTCGCGGGAGTCCCCACGCCGTGGCAGGCAAAATGGAAAGCGATCAGGCCATGGACCTTGGCGTCGCCGTTCACGTCGTCGCCCGAGAAGTAGAATCCGGGTGGGACGGCACCGGTCCACTGCTTCGGGCCGGGCCAGTCCTGGCAGAGAAGGGAACCCTGCTGGTCCCGCTGGAGCGGATCGCCATGCGGAAAACCGAGGCCGTGGCTCGCCGTGAACAGAATACCCGGATTCTCCTCTCCCCCCAGAAGCTCTCCGAGCCGGGCCTTGGTCGCTTCCTGGGCAACGGAAGAGCTCACCTGCCAGTCCCGCACCTTTTGCCAACTCTTGGGAGTCGCGAGCCGTTCCGCCAAGGGCTGCACGAGACGGTCGGCGCTCAGGTTGGTCGCGTAATCGTCCGGATTGCTGACGCCAAAGAGCGCCACGCGACGACCGCGGACGGCGTTCCCGGTCTCCGCCGTCACCACGCTCCGGGCGTAGCGCGCATACTCTTCCGGCGTGTCGAACACGATCCGCCCCACGGCATACTGGACGTCGAGCTGGTGCTGGAAGTGAAAGGGGATGAGGCCCGGCTCCCCCACGATCAGAAGGTAGTACGGCATCCGGTCGGGATTGACGGGTCCCGAGACGGCACCATGCCTGGCGAGGAAATCCTCTTTGTTCTCGCCGTCCCGATACCCTCGTTCTCCCGTGAACTCCTGGTACAAATGCTCGTAGTCCCGGCTCGCCTGCGCCTTGCGATGCTCCAACAGCGGGGCCAGAGCCTCACGGATCTCGGGATTCTCCCGTTCATGAAAGATGACGCCCCAACCGGCTACCGCCAGATCTTTGGGATCGATCCCCGGCGCCAAAGCCCTCTCACGGCTCCTCGGCATACTTCGGAGACCCTCGACGATCTCCGCCGCCGACATGGACGGGAACAGGTATTCGCCGGACCGGCCTTCGATGCCGTTGAAGACGAAACGCTCATCTGCGGATTGCTCGACCTCGTCTGTCACGTCCATGACGAAAGCTCCTCGGGAGTTCACTTGGTTTCAGGGGGAAGGGTGTAGCTGATACCGAAGGGACTGGAAGCCCGCAACTCGCCTGGGAACGACGATCGAGCGACTCCAGCCCTGTCGTCGGGCTCTAAAATGATCTCGAGGTGAACCACCTTACCGCGAAGCTCCGGCGGGTAATTGCTGCCTCCGAGGAACGTGTAATTCCACCAGACCCATTGCTCACCCGAGGAGAGCATTTTCCTTTTGCTGTCCGGTTTTCCGAGCATCTGCTCGATTTCGGCAGACGTTCTCCCCTTCACCATTTTCAGGATCCCATCAAAATCTTTTTCTGATCTGGCACGCCGTAGATTGCAGGAAGCGAGAAGGAGAAGGAGAAGGTAGATACAATTTTTCATTGACTGTCGCATGCCAGATTCCTCAGGAGAAAAGGTGAAGACCGGTGAAGGTCGCCAGCACCGGTCCATCTCGTGGGCTCAACCCCGCGGCGACCTGCCCATCGGACCCTCATAAGGCGGACGGCGGGTGTCCGGATCTGCCGTCGGCACCGGGTCACTGGCACCGCCTGCGGCACCGGTCGCCGCTCCTTCGATGGGGACTTCTCTGTCATCCTTTACCGGATGGACCTGCTTCTCCTCGGACGCTTGTCCCTTCATCGTATCCCTCCTGGGTTGTTTCGATGGCAGGTTGAGCCACCCTTTCGCGGGTGCCATCCACCCACCACCGTGTCTTTCCAGAAGAGACACGTGGCAGCAATCTTTGTTTAAAGAGGAAAGCCGGTCCGGAGCTGTGGGGGTTCAGCGCCATTCGCCCTGCAAGACGAAGCCTGCCCAATAATAAGGGGAATGCCATCGCTCATGTCTGCTCATCCGGATTTGAGCATCCCTTAGGGCCTCGGCAGGGCTGCGATGGCGCACATACAGGCTTGTATAAAAGACCTTCATGAACTCCGGTGTGGACTCGTCGTCCACATCCCAAAGATTGACCAGCATGCTGGACGCACCGGCATGGAAGAAGCTCTGCGTTAGGCCCAGCAGGCCCTCAGCCCGCATCTCTTTGCCCTGGGCGGTCTTGCACGCGCTGAGGACAACAAGGTCGGCGGGGATGTCCAGAGCCCAGATGTCGTGAACCCTGAGATAGCTGTCCAGAGCGACACCTTGCCGGTTCTTCTGGGCTAGCACGATCCCGCTGAGCTCCGGATGCTCTCTATCGATCGTTGCGTGCGCCGCGAAGTGGACGATTTGGACCCGGCTCAAAAGGCCGCTCACAGCGGCTTCCTTGGTCGCATCGAAGCCAAGCTTCATGACCGCCCTGGCACCAGGGGGAAGAAGAGCCTTGATCGCCTCGGCTTCCCGCTGGGTGTTCGGAATATCTCTGTACTGCTCGTCTCGAAGGGCCGGCGCGGCGAAAAGAGCGATGACACCGGGGGGAGCCGAACGCCGGCTTTTCCGTTCGCGGATGGCCGCCAGCACGGAAACGGAAGGGAGGCTCACCACCTTATGCCTCTCGAAAAGCCTTGCAGGGGAACCACGGACGCCTGGACGGTCCCCGTCCCTCGGCGCAGCCACGATGAGAACGCCGAAAGGTACAGAGTGGAGGGCCCCGTCCGGCACGACGACGAGATCCTTGCCACCAAGACGGCCAGCGACCGGGCCGAGGAGCATTCGGCCCAGGTCTTCCGCAGTTTGTGCGGCCAACTTCTCATCCAAGGGACGCTGGCTAGTCGACAAACGCTTATGAAACTCGCGGGCGGAATCCTCGATTTCTTTCTCGGGCGGCAGGGCATGGACTTCGACCTGGTCCGGAGACACAAGCAACAGAAGGCTACGTTCGGCTCCGAGATGGTATACCAACAAGAGCGTGTTGTCGTCCAACTCCTGCTGCGCGTTTCTCAACGGGATCGACGGTGTAGACGGTAACTCAATTTCCTGAGCCAGGAAGCGAGCATCCAGGTTGCTGAGACGCTCCAGCGACCGGGAGCGGGCCATTTTCAGATCTTTCGAAGGAAGGCCAAGTTGCCCTCGCCGCTCGATCTCAGCCGCCAAGTGTTCGATCTCCCGCTGAATCTCCTGGCGGTTTGCCGCAACCTCGGGATTCAAGGGCGGCCGTGGAGATGTCAGGGAATCGAGAAGGTTTCTTGCCTTGCGGCGCTCGATGACCTCGAACGCGCGGGCGATGCTCTTCACGGGAGTGTGTGCAGGAGGATCCGCGATGAGCAGATCCACGAGAAGCTCATAGCATCCTCTCTGGGCCTCCAGATACATGGCCTTGAGATCCTCCCTGACGGCTTTCCTGCGAATCGACTCCATGAGCTTGATCGCCTCCTCCGCGTAATGACTGGCGACGATCGGGTTCCGGAGCCTGGCTCGCGCCAAAGCATGGAGGGCCACGGCCTCGACATCAGGGCGCTTCTGATCTTTGGCTTCGACCAACACCCCCTCCAGCAAAGGCACGGCCTGCGGTGCATCTCCCTGGCGAAGTAGAAGAACCCCCAGGTTCAAGGACGCCACCATAATATCTTCCTTCTTCCTCATGCGACGAAAGATGGACAGCGCCTCCTTCTGTGCCTCGCGAGCCTGGCGAAAGTCTCCGAGTCCTTGATAGCTCAGGCTCATTCCTGCAAGGACGACGGCTTCACCCCGCTGATCGTGATACGCCCGGCGCAGGTCCAGGGCCAGGCGAGCGTGGGCCAGAGCCTCGTTCCACCGTGCCAACTTCTCCAGGGCTTCGGCAATTCGGCTCTCGATTTGAGCGCGCAATTCGATTTCTCCTCGGGAGCCGAGTTGCCTGTAGGCCTGCAGATAGAGATCGAGGCTCTTTCCCACATTCCCCAATGAGAAATGGATGAGCCCGATGTCGATCAGCGTTTTGACCTCTTCCTTTCTGTTCCCTAAATCATGCCAGTAGCCTCGGGACTCCTCGTAGGCGTCGAGAGCCTTCCAGAGCTCTCCCTTGCTCTTCCAGAGGTTCCCCAGATTATCTACCGCAGCGGCTTCCCCAATCTTATCCCCCCACTCACGGGCAAGCCGCAACGCCCTTTCATAGTGCTCCTGCTCCAGCACCTTCCATCCCAGCATTCCATAGGATTGGCCGATGCAATTCCATTGACGCACAATGCCAGGAACATCATCGACTGCTTGAAAGAGCTCCAGGGTCTTGCGTCTGAGCCGCAACGTCTGTTCTGCCCTGTCGGTGTCCTCCCCCCACACCTCTGCCGCGCGCTCGAGCGCATCTGCTTGCCGGTGTTTGTTTCCCAGCTTGCCCCATGATTCACCAGCCGTGAGGAACTTCTCGAACGCCTGCTCCTGGGCCTCAGGCGAGCTCTCAAGACGAAGCGCTCGGGCGTGGTGGAAGACTTCCTCCGTATCAGCTTCCAGGCGATCCTCAGGGCTCGCGGGCCTGATGGAACGGACCCTGAACCGGTACAACCCCGACTGCTCTTCACTATCGACTTCGATGCGATACCTTCCTTGGGCCGGCGCGAACAGACGGATCTCCTCCGGCCCCCGGTCATCCCACCGGCTGTCGATCGTGTGGAGTTTTCTCCCCGGCCCCGAAATTGTCACCGTCAAGTCTACGCCTTCCTGTTCGACCACCGCGTCCAGAAACTGACCCTTTGCCAGAACGAGGGTATAACGATGAACGCTTTCACGATCAATCCGCTGCCGGATTTCCCGCGACGGAGGGACAGGCACATCCCTTATTGGCTTTTCGCTCTTTGTGATTGCGCTAGAAGAGGCCGGCACGGGACGAGTGGGCCTCAAACGTAGAGGGCGGGTCCAACCCTGCAGAATAAGAAGGCTGAGCCCCAGACATCCACCCAAGAAAATCAAACTGATGATAAGCCGGGTCTTAGAGTTCGCCATGGCAAGCTCCACCTCACACAGACCCATTAATACATCGCACTAAGGCTTTGTACTGTCGGTCCCTAACGAGGAGTGGAGCTTTATTCTACAGAAGAACGAACGCAAAAACCAGATCGGATCAGGGAACTCTATGGTTGCTCGCTATCCGCTCATTGAGAAATGACAATTTTCACAGGGTACTCACCCACCGAACGGCTGCCCGAAACGGCGACGATCACATAGGGGCCGGATTTCAAGACCTTGGAGGACACCTTGAACGCGAGGTAATTATCTCGCTTCCTCAAGCCGGAGAGGCTCCAAACCGTTTTGCCACTGGTGTCATGGATCTCAACCCGGAATTCTCCAGAGGCTTCACGGAGATCATGCAGCGTGAAAACAACAACATCTCCTGGAGAGACTTCCAGAGTTTCGACATCCTCCTCCGGACCGCTCCGCTTTCCCAGGACATTTAACGGAGAGGAGGACACCAGAGCTTCAGAAGTTCCCACTTCCTCCCGCAGACGCAAGGCATACACCGACAACCCCAACACTCCGACCAGCAACACCGCCGCCATCGCCTGGAACGCTCGGAGGCTTCTCCTCAACCGCGACACATCCGCCGCCGGAGCTTCCTGCCTCTTCTCTCCCTCCCACCCCATCTCCTTTCGGACCTTCCGCCACTCCGCCTCCGCGGCAAGGTCAGCCACACCCGGCCGCTCCTCCTCCGCCGGCTCCAGGAAACGCTGGAGGTCCAGGAGCAGCTCCGTGCAGAGGCTGCATTCGACGAGGTGCTCCTGAATCGCGTCCTCCTCCTCGGGCGGCAGCTCGTTCGCCTGGTAGGCGGACAGCTTCTCCGGGCTGGGATGCTCTGGGAGATCCTCCCGGTGGCGGCCCTCCCCGAATAGACGGGCGAGGCGCCTGTCCAACTCGTCGGCGTCGGCGTCGTCGGTCACGAATCTGTCTCTTTCTCGGGGTCTTCCCCCAAGAGGTCGATGAGCCGCTTGCGGGCCTGGTGAAGGTGCGCCTTCACGGTCTCGATGGAGATCTTCATGAGGTCAGCGATTTCCTTGTATTTGAGTCCCCTCTCATAGCGAAGGATACAGCACCGGCGCATCTGGTCCGGCAGCCCTTTAAGCGCAGCGCGAAGATTCTTCGACCGCTCGCTCTGGATCACCACGTCTTCCGGACTGGCGTCGGGCGACGGCAGATTCAGCGGCGACCCCGTCCCGTCCTCGGTCTCCACTCTGGCATCCAGGGACAGCTCCCGCGCATCCCTCTTCTCCGTCCGCCGTCTCCGGATCTCATTCAAGTAGATATGCCCCGCGATCTCCCAGAGCCACCTCTCAAAGCGCGACTCACGTCGAAAGGCGTCTATACCTTTGAAGACCCTAAGAAAGACGTCTTGGGTGAGATCGTCGCTCTCTTCAGGAGAGAAATGCTTGTTGAGGAAAAAAGAACGAACCTTGGAACGGAATCTTTTGAAAAGCTTCGAGGCGTTGGCCTCAACGTCCACCCCCGCCTGAATCAGCTCGACGAGCTTGATGGGATCGTCTTCTGCCACCAGGGGAGACTCAGGCATTCGCGGAGCCGCGTTTCGAGCTGCCGGACGTTACTCTCGGGTAGGACATTGACATCTACGTAAGTATTTCCATGGTCAACATATGACTCCCGCGCCGCCTTGTCAATTCCGGGCCTCGGGCCCCTCGGGATAAGCTCCCCCGTCATGGCGCTGACCCTCCAACTGGCCGACCCGGAGGGCAACTTCCTCCCCGAGTCCTACGCGATCCTCGACGAGGAGCTCCTGGAGTACCTCGCCGGGCTGAGCGCTTTCCCCACCCTCCGGAGCTTCGGAGAGCTTTCCTCGGAGGAGAAGCCGATCGAGGAGGCGGTCCGGGAGGCTCTGGCGCGGGAGGCCGTGGAGATGGCGGAGCTCGTCAAGCGGCGCGCGGTGCCCGAACCGCCCGGCTGGGTGGGGCTCGAGGGGACCGGGGACATCCGCCTCGGCGAGGAATTCGGCTGGGAGGGGCTCCTGGGCTTCCTCCGCCGCCTGGAGCATCTCGTCCACCTGGCCCGGACGATGGGCCTGGAGCTCTGGGCGTTGCCGGACGAGTGACTTGGTGGATCAGCTCAGTTGGCCGGCGCCTCGATGGGCGCGCCGAACAGCTCGCGGCCTAGGGCATCGAACTGCTCGCGGAAGCTCTCCTCCAGCCTTTCCCGGTCGGCCTCCGGCAGGAACGACTGGCGCAGGGCGTCCAGGGAGAGGCGGGCCAGCTCCGCGGGGGTGTAGCCGAAGGTCTGGTGCAGGCGCAGGTACTCGAGGGTGAGATTGGTGTTGAAGAAAGCCGGATCGTCCGAGCTCACGGAGAGCGCCACGCCCGCCCGGTAGAGGCGGTCGAAGGAATGGCTGGCGTAATCGGGCACCACCCCCAGGCAGACGTTCGAGGTGGGGCAGACCTCCAGCGGGATCTGCGCCGTCTTCAGCTCCTCCACCAGGGACGCGTCCTCCACGGCCCGCACGCCGTGGCCGATCCGCTCGGCCTCGCAGACCTCCAGGACGGAACGGATCGACTCCGGCCCCGCGTGCTCGCCGGCATGAGCCACCCGGTGCAATCCCTCTCGCCTGGCGGCGGCGAAGTGCTCCCGGAAGGGCTCGTTGGGGTACAGCCGCTCGCTCCCCGAAAGCCCGAGCGCCACCACGATCCCCCGCTTCAGGCCCTCGAGCGCCCACTCCAGAGTACGGTCCGCCGGCTCGACGCCGACGTTGCGCACGATGTCCGGGATCAGGCGCAAGGTCACCCCGTAGCGCCTCTCCCCCTCGGCGATGGCTTCCGCCATGGCCGCCAGGACCTCGCCGCCGTTGGCGCCGTTCGCGAGGTGGGTCGAGATGGTGAAATGGGCCTCGGTGTAGACGACGTTCTGGTAGGCCTGCTCGGCGAGCACGTCGAGGGTCAGGAGCTGGAAGTCCTCGGGTCTGCGCAGGGCCCGCGAGCAGGCGAGGTAGACCTGGACGAAGTGCTCGAAGTCGGTGAAGCGGAACCAGCGCTTGAGCCCGGCCTCGTCCTTCACCGGCAGGTCGATGCCGTTTCTCCGGGCCAGCTCCAGCAGCACCGCCGGACGCATGGAGCCCTCGAGATGGACGTGGAGCTCGGCCTTCGGCAGGCGCAGCAGGAAGCGGTCGAGGCTCATTTCGTTCCCTGAGGAGGGACTACCGAAGGGCCGAGGCGATCGCGCAACCGCGCGATCACGGGCTCGGGGACCAGGCCGGTGATGTTGCCGCCAAGGGCGAAGACCTCCTTGACCAGCCGGCTGGAGAGGTACGTATAGTCCTCCTTCGGCATCAGGAAGACCGTCTCGACCCGCGGGTTGAGGCGCCGGTTCATCAGCGCCATCTGGAACTCGTACTCGAAGTCCGAGACGGCGCGCAGGCCGCGGATCACGGCGCGGGCGCCCACCCGGTCCATGAAGTCGACCAGCAGGCCGGAGAAGCTCTCGACCCGGCAGTCGGGGCCCACCATCTCGCGGATGGACTCCATCCGCTCCTCGACGGTGAACAGCGGCTGCTTGGTCTCGTTGCGCAGGACGGCCACTACCACCTCGTCGAACAGCGGACGACACCGCTCGATGATGTCGAGGTGACCGTTGTGGATGGGGTCGAAGGACCCGGGGTAGACGGCGATCCGCTTGCTCATCGCTCCTGGCTGAGATCGAAGGTGATGACGTTTTGAGCGGCGTCGGTGACCCGCAGCAGCTCCAGGCCGCCCGGCTTGCCGGCTGGGATCGCCGGGATCAGAAGAACCTCGGTACGCCCGTCGAGCAGCCCGTCGGCGGCCCGGACCGGCTGCCACTCCCCGGCGTTGAGGCTGAACAGCGCTTCCCGCAGCGGGCTCGCCGCGTCCTGTACGGTCACCCGCAGCGCGCCGTCCCTGTCCTTCTCCGTCTTGACCCGCTTCGGCGGCGTGTGGTCGATCACCACCGGATCGCTCACCCGCTCGGCCGCCAGCGCGCTCTCGGGGTCGTTCGACGGCAGGTCGGAGGCGCGCAGGCGGAAGCGGTAGATGCCGTCGGGCAGCGACAGGGCGTCGAAGCTGTAGTGATCGTCCTCGAGCTCGTCCACCACCTGGAGCCAGTCCCCTTCCTTGCCGCCATCCGAGGCCGCCGGGCGGAAGGAGAGATCGTAAACCACTTCGTCCTGATTGGGATCGGTCGCGGACCAGCGCAGCGTCTGATAGCCGAGCTTCCACAGGATCTTGCTGCGCCCGCCGCCGCCATCGTCATCCTCGGCCGGCGTCAGGCTGGTGAAGATCCCCTGGCGGTTCGGATGGGCCGGCTCGTAGACCTGGTTCGTGGGGTTGAAGTTGGCCGGCACCAGGATCTGCCCCGGTCCGAGCGCCGTCAGGCCGACGATCTTGGGGCTCAGGTTCTCCTGCCGGTAGGTGAGCTCCGTCTCGTAGATCCGCGGCGAGACGCCGTCGCCCGCCCGCAGCTCGGCCCGGAACTGGACGAAGCGCCCGCCGGGCAGGCCGGCCAGCGGGATCTCACTGCCCTCGCGCGGCTCGGTCCAGGAGGACCAGGTGCGGTCGGGCTCGGCGCTGATGCCGCTGCGGAAGGAGAACCGGATGGCTCCCTGGGATGGAACGTCGCCCAGCCAGGAGAAGGTGCCGAAGCGGGACACCTGCTCGGCGTCGAGGGCCGGGCTGGTATAGGTGCCCGACCGCTCGGTGCCTGCCGTCACCCGGAACAGGCCGGCGGCGTTGGTGGTGGCGAACACCGGCCCCGCGTCGCCCGGCAGCACGGCCACGATCTGCCGCTCGTCGACGTCCTTCTCGAGGATCATCTGCTGATCGGCCCAGCGGTAGAGCTTGCCCTCGAGGCCGGTCGCCGCCCACAGCCGTCCGTCGTGCCAGAGCAGGTCGTAGACCGTGTCGTCCGCGAAGCTCCAGAGGCTCTCCACGATGCCGGCCGGCGAGATGGAGAGCACCTCGCTGCGCGGCGTGGCTGAGGCCGCGGTCCGCCGCCCGGGGGCGGGAGGCGTATCGACCTGCTCGACGGTGACCGAGACCTGGGGCTGCCCTCCAGCCGCCGGCTTCGCCGCGCCGGCCGGCGGGGTCGCCGCCCCGGTCGGGTCCTTGGCCGGGTCCACCAGGCTCGCCTCGGACGCGATCACGGCGGCGTAGAAGAGGCCGTCCGGCCCCGCCGTCAGGGAGACCACCTCGGGCCCCTGGGCGTCGTAGAGGGTGCGGGCCTTGCCGTCGCGGCTCACGCGCAGGATCAGGCCCTCCCCGGAGGTGCCCGCCAGCACATCCCCCCCGGGCAGCGGCTCGAGGGCGCGGACGTGGGTGTCGTCGCTGTCGAAGAGGACCTCGCCCTTGCCCTTGGCGTCCACGCGGAACAGCTTGCCCTGCGTGCCGGTGCCTACCAGCAGGCCGCCGTCCGAGGACCGGGCCAGGGCCCAGATGTAGGTCTCGCCGGGATCGAAGAAAACTTCACCCTTCTTCCCGGGAGAAATCCGATAGACCTTGCCCCGCGGCGAGGTGCCGGCGAAGACCGTGCCGTCCGGATCCGCCCAGACCGCGAAGACCTCCGGCTCAGGGGCGGCGAACAGCTCGGTGATCGCCCCCTTGCGGTCGATCTTGAGCACCTTGCCGGCGTTGCCGGTGCCCACCACCCAGCCGTCGGGATGGACGGCGGCGGCCAGGAGGAAGGGCTCGGCGGGCGAAGCCACCCGCTCGACCCGGGGGGCGAGCTGGATGCGGCCGAGCGAATCGATGCTGACGCCCTCCAGGGTGCCGGTCAAAAAGGCCGCCTGGCTCTGCGCCTGGAAGCTCTTCACCTGAGTGCCTGAAACCGGCACGGCCGCGAGGAGCAGCAGCCCCGCGGCAATTCTCGAAGCAAACCTCGAAACGAACCTCGATCTCATGAGCTCCCTTTCTCGTTGGACGCCTGTGCGACGTCACCCTCTCCCACCGGCTCGCCTCCCCCATCCGCGCCCGCCAGCGGCTCGCGGCGCCGCACCTCGAGGTCGATCCTCACCAACCCCTGCACCGGCATGTCCATCTCCTCGCGCAACTCCTGGGCGACGGTGGAGCGCAGCGCCGTCGCGCTGCCCGAGGCGGCGGCCCCCCACAGGGAGCGCACCGAGCCCGGGAGGCGCGGCATCACCTCGCCGGCCACCGACAGGCCGGCGCCGCCGTAGACCCCCAGCACCAGCAGGTCCCGCCGGGAGTGGAAGGACCGCAGCAGCTCCAGGGCCTGAAGGAAAGTGACCGGCTCCGCCGGCTCCATGGCCAGGCGGGCGGCGTCGACGCTGGCGCCGTCGCCCACCAGCAGCGAGTAGCGGCCGGCCGGCAGATCCTCCGGCAGGTCGAGGCTCAGCGAGTGGCGGAAGCGGCTGCCGCGGTAGGGCACCAGGTCGAGGTTCAGCGACACCCTGTCGCCCGGTCGCACTACCGTGCGGCTGGCGTTGGCGCCCACCAGATCGGCGAAGCTCGGCTGCTGCGTCTGCTCCAGCTCGACCTCGACGTCCTCCAGGCTCACCTTCTCCAGGGTGTTCTGGGAGAGGTAGGCCACGATCGTGAGCAGGAAGGCCGAGGCGTCGAGACCGGCGTTGTCGCCGTCGAAGCTCTGCCGAATCACCACGTCGCCGTAGCGCTGGAGGCGCAGGCGCGCCGTCATGTCGAGGCTCTGCGAGCCCGTCGTATAGCTGGCCGCCTCCAGGCCCGCCAGCACCGAGCTGCCCACCAGCAGAGGCATGAACTCGGGCAGCTCCGCCAGCCGCATGCGGAACTCGCGCGGCCGCTCGCCCTTGATCCGCAGCACCATCGGCACCATGGGCGCCGGCACGCCGATCCGCCCCTGGATGCCCATCTTGCGGTCCTGCTCGAAGGAGCCGACGATCTGGCCGACGTTCGAGATCTTGAACGAGCTGTTCTGGCTGGAGAGGACGGTCACCACCTCCGCCGTGGCCATCGGCACCCGCACCGGCCCGAGGCCCAGGAAGGGGTGGCCGAAGGCGAGCACCTGGTCGCCGTACTGATCGGTCACCGTGCCGTTGGCCGCGAGCTGGAAGTCGCCGTCCACCAGCACCACCGAGACCGCCTTGCCCGGGGAGAGGGCGTTGGACACCGAACCGGGCGCCGCCTTGCCCGAGGAGGAGAGGCTGCCGAGCGCCTGGCGCAGCATGCCCTGCGACCGCTCGCCGAAGCCCGAGGCCGTCCACTGGACGGCGGAGGTGGCGCCGTTGACGAACCTGGGCTGGAGCTTCGCGAACTGGCTGGCCAGCAGATCCTGGGGCACGCGGCCGGCCAGGATGTCCGAGAGCGGCACGGGAGGCGGCGGCGGGAAGACCGGCAGGGGCTTGAGGCCCGAGAGCTGGCGCATCGACTCGATGGGCGTGATGCCAGCGATCGCCTCGTTGGTGAACGGCCAACTGAACGCCACCGCGCCGGCCAGCCGGCCGTCGATGAACACCGGGCTGCCGCTCATGCCGCCGGCGACGCCGCTCTTCTCCAAGTCCTTGCCCGTGAGCCGGGCCAGGATGTAGCTCACGTCCGGGCTGATGTTGCGCATGACGCCGATCACCTCGACGTCGAAACGCTCGGGCTCCGTGCCGGCGAAGACCGACAGGCCGTAACCCTTCTGGCCCCGCTGGATCTCGGCGATCGGGATCGTGGGCAGCGCGCCCGCCGGGATGTCCGCGTTGGTGGCAGACGCCGCAGGGGCGGAGGCGGCGAATGCCGCGGGTGCCGTGAACAGCCAGGCGGCCGTCAGGAGCAGGGCCGCCCGAACCGGACGGTCAAACCTTGGGTGCATCATTCCGACTCTCCCCCTTCGACGATCGAGCGAACGTCTCCCACAGCCGCTCGCTGGGGTAACTCCCTGTCCGTAGAACCACCAGCCCATCCTCTTCTATTGCCACCAGCGTCGACGGCGGCCCGCCGGGCAGGATTCCGCCGTCCACCACCACCGCTTCCGTCCCGCCCAGGAGCGCGGCGGCCTCGGCCGGATCCAGGATCGGCGCCTCGCCGCTGCGGTTGGCGCTGGTCGCCGTCAGGCCATGCCCGAGCTCCGCCAGCAGGCCCCGCAGCCCCTCGTGATCCGGCACCCGCACCGCCAGATTCGCCGCGCCGGCGGAGGCCGGCAACGGCCGGGCGATCGGCAGGACGGCGGTCAGCGGCGCCGGCCAGTGCTCGAAGAGGCGGTTCACTATATAAAGGTCGGGGCCGACCCCCAAATCGGCGAGCTGCCCGCGCCCCGAGACCACCACCGGCAGCGCCTTGCCCGCCTCCCGCTCCTTGATCCGATAGACCGCCTCCACCCCCGCCAGGTTCCGGGGGTCGGCCCCCAAGCCATAGCTCGACTCCGTAGGGATCGCCAGGACGCCGCCGCGCGCCAGGAGAGCGCGCAGGGGAGCCACGGGATCGCCCCAGCGCCAGAGGGGGACGGCAGGTCTTTCGCCGGACACGGAGGGGATTGTACCGTCAAGACCACATCCAGAAGTCCACGATCGGGAAGGTCTCCCGCAACACTTTACTATTGCCTGTTATCGTGATAAAGCGATGACTGCGGTGCCCTGCCGCTAAATGTCCCGCTTCGAATGGAGGCTCACGTGAAAAAGTCCGTCGGGTTCGCTGTCGTGCTCTTGCTAGGCTTGTCTCACCTGGCCGTCGCCGATCCTGCAATCATGCCTGGGATCGACGTCTTCCGTACTCTTGGAGGCGGAAAGACCAACTACGACTTCGCAAAAAATCCTATTCCTGCCGGTTTCTTCTGCGAGTCCTCATCACGCTTCACCAAGCGTGTGGCCTTCAAGGGCCTCCCCATCGAGACCGGGATTCCGGGGCAACTCCAAGAGATGGATACCATTGTCGAGCGCCTGGACGAAGCGATGTTCGATCCTCTTGGCGTTGCCGAGACGCGCGTTCGGTTTCGGGCCTTGTCGATGGTTAGCATCGAACCCATCAAGACCTCCTGTGGCGCCTTCCACGTGTACGTTACGCTCGCGGGCAAGCAGCCCATAACGAAAATGCAGATCTACCGCACCCAAGAGCGCGGCGGGAGCTTCCATGCGCCTCTTGCCGCCAACGTACGCTTGACCTTCTTGCCCGTGAAAGGCAGGAATTCCCGTAAGCTGGAGTTGAAAGGAAAAGTCACATTCCCCGGGCAAGACATCCCGTGGAGCTTCCGCAATGGCACGGACATCAAGCAGTTTCGACCTGCCGTTGTCGATACTAATGGCGATCTGATCCCGGATACACGGCTACCTGGGACTTCGAACTTCGCGGCAGGCTACCCGCCGGAAGGTGCCAAAGCGTTAGGGAGTTGCTCCTGTTGTCTCTGCCACAGTGCGGACGGCGAGGAACACTGCACAGTGTCCGGATCTGGATGCCAGTCGTGTTGTTGACGCTGGAAGCGCCGGCCTTCTTGCCGGCCTAGGTAGAGGGGGCCCCCGGCGACGCCGGGGGCCTCGAAGAGCGCCGCGATCGTTCAGCAACGACAGGAATAGGCGCCGCCGCAGCTATAAGCGCAGGTATTGAGGCCGCAGCTCTCGGTGCAGGCGGCCGTCCCGTCGCAACGTAGGCTGATCCCTCCGGCCACGGCCTGCAGCTTGCTGCTGGTGAGGACGGCGAGGGTCTCGCGGCTAAGCTTCAGGGTCCGGAGCTTCCGGGAGGCCAAATCTTTCTTCATGAGTTTCACCCTTTCTTGAAGGAGCGCGACAAAATACCGCGTTCTCTGCATTCAAGAGTGCCGGGTCTGGACCGAGACGCGCCGGAGGGCATCCCTACTCCGCAATCGGCGTCGAGGGCGAGGACTCTCTCTAATTATCTGGAACCTCTTCCCCGTGGGCGAGCGGGTCTATACTCGCTACGCATTCGGTTTTTCCAGGCCCAGCGGGAGTGGCTGCTGCGCCCGACAGTCTCCGTGCTGCACCGCCCATAGGGGGTGGTTCACGGCGCCCCTGCGGAAAGGAGGCACGATCCGTGCGCACCTGGGTTTCTCCCTTGGCGCTGACACTGGCGGTGCTGGCGCCGGCCGCCCCGTCCCTCCGCGCGGAGGAGGAGCCGGCCAGCCTCGCCGAGATGCTCGACGTCAAGATTTCGAGCGTTGCGAAGTACGAGCAGACCGTCCGCAACGCGCCCGCGGCGGTGACTATCATCACGGAGCGCGAGATCCGGCAATTCGGCTACACCACGCTCGCCGAGGTGCTCGATCATGTGCGCGGCTTCTACACCAGCTACGACCGCAACTACGGCTATCTGGGGGCGCGGGGCTTCGGCCGGCCGACCGACTACAACAGCCGCATCCTGCTGCTGGTCAACGGCCACGCTTTCAATGACAACTTCTATGATGGGTTCGACATCCGGTCGACCTTCGCTCTCAGCCTCGATGCGGTCGAGCGGATCGAGATCGTGCGCGGGCCGGGCTCGACGCTCTATGGCTCGGGAGCGATGTTCGGCGTGATCAACGTGGTGACCAAGACAGGCGATGCCTTGGTCGGCGGCAGTGCCCAGGTCGAGGGAGGCAGCTTTGGCCGGCGCTCCGCCTCCCTGGTGTACGGCGGCATCTTCGGTGGCGCCCACCTGGCGGTCTCCGGCACCTGGGGCTCGATCGCGGGCGAAGACCTCTACTTTCCGGAATACGACAGCCCGGAGACTCAAGGCGGCGGCGCGCGAGGGCTGGACGACGAGGAGTTCACCGGCGGGCATTTCCGTCTCGCCTGGAAAGGCTTGGACCTCCAGGCGATGTACACCTGGCGGGACAAAGAGATCCCTACCGCTTCCTTCGCTGCCGACTTCGTGCCGGTGGTCAACCCGCGGACGCGCGACCAGACGGTCTTCGTCGATGCCACCCGGACCTGGCAGCTCAGCCCCGCTCTCACCTGGAGCGCGCGCGGCTTCGTGCACGACTATTACTATACCGGCCGCTACTCCTACGGCACCGCCTATATCGACGAGAACGACGGGCGGTGGGGCGGCGCCGAGAGCCAGGTGACCTGGGACGCGAATGCCGCCAACCGGCTCGTGGTGGGCGCGGCCTACACCGGCCACGCGACCGCCCGATATCTTGCGGGCTTTGCCGGCGAGCCGGCGGCTACCGATCTCAACCGGCCCTACCGTGTGCTTTCCGTGTTCGCCCAGGAGGCTTTCCAGTGGACGCCCAACCTGGCCCTCACCGCGGGCGCGCGCTACGACGACTACTCGACGTTCGGCGGCTTCACCTCGCCGCGCCTGGCGCTGGTCTATCATCCGGACGAGAAGACCTCGCTCAAGCTCCTGTGGGGCCGCGCGTTCCGGCGCCCGAACCACTACGAGGCTTTTTACACGAATTCCGACCACCTGCCGAACCCCGAGCTCGCCCCCGAGGAGATCGTGACCTCCGAGCTGTTGGTCGAGCGACAGATCGGCGATGCGTTCATCGGCAGTGTCTCGGTGTACCGCTATGCGATGAACAACCTGATCAGCGCGGTCCCTGTCGAGAGCGAAGGTGCGTTTCAGTTCCGCAATCTCGACCGCGTCGCGGCGCAGGGGGTGGAGTTGCAGCTCGATGCGGACCTGGCCGGCGGCACCTGGGGCTACCTCTCCTGGGCTCATCAGGCGACCGTGGATCACGCCACCGACCGGCAGCTCACCAACTCGCCGGAAGACATCTTCCGGCTCGGCCTCGCCGTGCCGTTTGCCGGGCGCTTCGCGGCGGCGGCGGAGGTGCGCTACGAGAGCTCACGGACCACGGTCTATGAGACGGAGCTGGGATCTTTCGTGGTCACCGACCTGCACCTGACCGCCGAGCTGTCCAAGCGTCTCCATCTCGGCCTGCACGTGCGCAACGCCTTCGACGAGGACTACCAGACGCCAGGCGGGCTCGAGCACGTGCAGGCCGGACTGCCCCAGGAGGGCCGCGACGCGCGGCTGCGCCTGACGTTCGACTTTTGAGGAGATGAACGCGCTGATTCGCGGGCGGCTCGCCCTTGCCCTCCTCCTTCTCGTCGGCCCGGCGGCGCTCGGTCAGGAAATGCCGGTGCCGGCGGACCTGCAGGCCGGCCTGCTGCTCAAGCTCCTGCCATTCGACCGCGCCTTGAAGGAGCGCGCCGGCTCCGAGATCGTCGTGGTCGTGGTCTACCAGCCGCGCTTCCGCCTCTCCAGCGATGCCAAAAGCGTTTTCATCAGGACCCTCGAGAACGACGCGGCCGGGCACGTCGGCGATCTGCCACTGCGGCTCGTCGAGCTGCCGCTCGATGAATCGACCGATTTTGCCGCCGCGCTCCAACGCGCGGCCGCCGACGTCGTGTATCTGGCGCCGCTGCGCGCGGTCGACATCACGGCGCTGGCGCGCGCCGCGCGCGAGGCCCGGGTCCTCTCGTTCACCGGTGTGCCCGAATACGTGCCCCTAGGTGCCATGGTGGGCATCGCGGAACGGCGGAACCGGCCGTCGCTGGTGATCAACCTCGGTGCCGCCCGCGCGGCGGGCATCGACCTGCGGTCCGAGCTGCTGAACATTTCCCAGATCGTGGGCAACTGAGATCTCCGCTCAAGAGAAACCGCGCAGGATCGGCGTGAGGCGGGCGAGCTCGCGCTCGAGCTCGCGCTCGAGCTCGGCGATGCGCGGCTGCAGCGCGCCGGGCGCTTCGTCGCGGCCCCGCAGCTCGATCTCCTGGCTGAGGGCGGCCAGGCGCGAGGCACCGAGCTGGGCGCTGCCGCCCTTGAGCGCGTGGGCGCCGAAGCTCAACGACTGGCCGTCCCCGCGCTCCAACGCCGCCTGGATCGCCGCCAGGCGCTGCGGCGCATCGGCGAGGAAGGCCTTCACGAGACTGCGCACGCCCTCCTTGCCGAGGGTCTCCTCCAGGATCGTGAGCTGCCCGGCGTTGAGGCTGGCCGGCTCCTGCCGCTCCGCCGCGGGCGGCGCCGGTGCCGGCCGCTCCGCCAGGCCGGCGCGCAGGATGGCTGCATGGAGGTCTTCGAGCAGGATCGGCTTGCTCAGGTAGTCGTCCATGCCGGCCGCCAGGCAGACCTCGCGGTCGCCGCGCAGCGCGCTGGCGGTCATCGCCACGATGCGAGGCTGCCGCTCGGCCGACAATTCGGCGCGCAGGCGACGCGTCGCCTCCAGCCCATCCATGCCCGGCATGTGGACGTCCATCAGCACCAGGTCGTAGCTCTGAGCCCGCAGAGCGGTGAGGACTTCCAATCCGTCGGCCGCCACGCCGGCGTGGTAGCCCAGGCGCTCGAGCATGAGCAGGGCAACCTTCAGGTTGACCGAGTTGTCCTCCGCCACCAGGATGCGCAGGGGAAAAAGCCCGGCGGTGCCGGAGCTCGGCAGGTGCCGTCCCTGCAGCTCCGGCGGCTCCGGGGCAGCCCTGGCGATCGTGTCGTCGACCCGGCAGCGGATGGTGAAGTGAAACGCGGAGCCGTGGCCGGGTTGGCTGTCTACCCAGATGCGCCCCCCCATGCACTCGGTCAGGCGGCGGCAGATGGCAAGGCCGAGCCCGGTGCCGCCGTACAGGCGTGCCGTCGACGTGTCCGCCTGACTAAAGGGCTTGAACAGGCGTTCCAGGTGCTCGGCGGAGATGCCGATGCCCGTGTCGCGCACGGTGAATCGCAGCTCGAGCCGATCGCCCTCTCGCTCTCCGGCTTCCACCGTCGCGGACACCTCTCCTTGCGGGGTGAACTTGACCGCATTGCTCAGGAGATTGACCAGGACCTGACGCGTGCGGGTGGGATCGCCGATCACCACCGCCGGGACGCCATTCCCCACCAGACAGCCGATCTCGATACCCCGGCCGGCCGCCGCCGCCGCCACCAGGTCCACCGCTCCTTCCAGGCAGTCGCGCACGGCGAACGGCGTAGCCTCGATCTCTACGCCCTCGGCCTCCGCCTTCGAGAAATCCAGGATGTCGTTGAGGACCGCCAGCAGCGACTCGCCGCTGCGCCGGATGGTGTCGACAAAGTCGCGCTGCTCGCCCGCCAGAGGCGTGCCCATCAGGAGGCTCGTCATTCCGATGACCGCGTTCATCGGCGTGCGGATTTCGTGGCTCATGTTGGCCAGGAACTGGGCCTTGGCGCGAGCGGCCTGCTCGGCCCCCTCCTTGGCCGCCACCAGCTCGGTGGTGCGCTGCTCGATACGTTCGAGCATCTGGTTGAAGCTCGCCACCAGCTTGCCGATCTCGTCGCCGCCGCTGGCACGGGCGCGCAGCGAGTAGTTGCCGCCGCCCGAGACGGCGTCCGCGACGGCCACCAGCCGCAAGACAGGAACGGAAACGATCCGCTGCAGGCGGCTCGACAGGACCAGCGCCACGGCGAGGGAGACGAGGAGGACCCCGCTGACGACCAGCAGATACTGCACGGTCCTCTCGCGCAGGCGCAGCAGGTCGCTTTGCAGGAGGATGGTGCCGACCGTTTCCTGGTCCAGGCGGACCGGCAGCGCACATAACAGCAGGCGGTGCTCGAACCAGGTGCCGCGCCGCGCCGGAAGGGGAGGAGGCGGGCCGGCCAGCCGCGAGAACTCGGCGAAGACGGCGCCTTGCGGCAGATATAGGACCGCGCGATGGATCTGGGGCTGCGCCTCGACCGCGCGCAATACCTCCTCGGCCGCCTCACGGTCGCCAAACGAGATCGCCGCCCTGCTGTTGCTCCCCAGGATCGCCGCCAGCGATTCGAGCTCGCCAGCCATCGCCTGCCGTGCCGCCACCAAGTCGTAGATGAGCAGCGCGCCGCAGGCGACGAGCGCCGCCACCAGGCTGGTCCCCAGGATGATGAGGATCAGCTTGTGGCGGATCGAGAGCCCTCGCCAATCTTGCATCGTTGCACCTCGCGGCAGGGCCAAGCCAAGCTGAACCGGCCCGCCGACCGGCCAAGCTGAGATGTTCAGTCCATGAGTCCGCTATCCGACGGATTTTCATGCCATGGTACCATTCGGGCACTTATTTTGGCGCCCTCGCGCATGAAGGTCTGACCGAGACGACGCTTACAGCCGGGCGAGAAAGGCTGTGGAGTAGGACTACGCCTTGCGTACCGGGTAGCGCAGGTGTGTAACGCCGACGCCCGGGATCACCGTCGGGTTGCCGAGGACGGCTGGCGTGCCGGCGAGGCAGTCAAAGAGCCGAACTCCGGAGCCAAGAAGTACCGCCGCGATGTCGATGTGGATTTCGTCGAGGAGGCCAGCATTCAGGCACTGCTGGATGGTGTCGGCGCCGTGGACCCCAACGGACTTCCCGGCGGCGGCGGCTTTGGCCTGGTGCACGGCGCTTTCGATGCCGTCGGTCACGAAGTGGACCGTCGAGTTGGGTCGCGGCCATCCGTCGGGGACGTGGTGGGTAAGTACGAATGCTGGTCCCCAAGCGTGATTTCCGCCCCAGCCATCGGCGACCTCGAAAGTGCGTCGACCGGTGAGCACGGCACCAAGCTCGGACCAGAGACCGCGAAGGTGCTCGGCGCTCGGCCCGGACACCTTGAACGTCATGGGGTCCGACCCTCCGGTGTGGAATTCGACGTCGCCCGAGGTGAAGTACCAGTCGAACACTTCGGCCACGCCATCGTTGAGGTCGGCGACGAAGCCGTCGAGTGACATGGACATGATGGCGACAACCTTTGACATTGCGCGCTCCTTCGAGGGCTGGAGACTGCGTTCAGGGGATGGCACGATTACTACGAAAGATTACTACTACGAAAGAGTACTACGAAGATCGACACTGCGAAGCTTCCTCGGTACTATCAGGGTGCTATGGTCACCATGCTAATTTCCGCCGAGTGCCGGCTCCAGCCTGATTCACTCCAGCGGGAGCCGGGCTGGCCATTCCGATCCGTCTGGGATAGAAGATGACATGCCCTGTGCGTCCATGATCCTCCTCTTCGCGACGGTCGCCGCTGCTTCCACGGTTCCCGCCCAGCTTGACGCGATCCTGAAGGACTACGGCCGCGCCGATGCGCCGGGGGCCAGCGTGCTCGTGGCCCTGGACGGGAAGGTCCTCTACCGCAAGGCATTCGGCCTCGCCAATCTCGAAGAGAGGACGCCCATCAACACGGCCACCAACTTCCGGCTGGCCTCGGTCACCAAGCAGTTCACCGCCACGGCCGTGCTCCTCCTGGCCGAGCGAGGAAAGCTGTCGATCGACGATCCACTGACCCGCTTCTTCCCCGGCTTCGCCAAGGCAGCGCACGAGGTCAAGGTGCGCCACCTGCTCGGGCACACCTCGGGGCTCCTCGATTACGAGGACCTCATCCCGTCCAGCACCACGAAGCCGCTCAAGGACAAGGACGTGCTCGACCTGGTCGGCAAGCAGGACAGGCTCTACTTCGCGCCGGGCAGCCAGTTCCGCTACAGCAACACGGGCTACGCCCTGCTGGCCCTGATCGTCGAGAAGGTTTCCGGCCGGTCGTTCGCGCAGTTCCTCGAGGAGAACATCTTCGACCCGCTGGGGATGGCGGGCACCGTGGCCTACGAGGAGGGTATCTCCAAGGTCGCGCGCCGGGCTTACGGGTACAGCGAGAAGAACGGCCGTTTCGAGCGCACCGACCAGAGCCTCACCAGCTCGGTCCTGGGGGACGGCGGCATCTACTCGTCGGTCGAGGACCTGTGGCGCTGGGACCAGGCCCTGTACGGCACGCGCCTGCTGCCAGCCAAGACCCTGGCGATGGCCTTACAGGCCGGCACGCCTACCTCGGACCAGCCCGGCAGCGGCTACGGCTATGGCTGGTACGTGGCTTCGCACAGGGGGACGCGCAAGGTCTGGCACTACGGCGAGACCCTCGGGTTCAGCACGTACCTGGCCCGCTACCCGGACAAGCGGCTCACGATCATCATGCTCACGAACCGGAACGACAACTTCCTCGGACCGACGGTGGATCGCATCGCCGATGTGATCCTCGCCACGCCGTGAGCCGACAGACAGACTGTGATTAGCCTCCGTGGCGCGCTCCGTGGCGCGGTCATCGCGGCCGCTCTTTTGGCGACCGCGTGCGGGCGCGACGCCTCCCCCGGACGCGACGCCTCTCCCGGACGCTTCCCGGGTGCGCCGGTGATCCTCATCACGGTCGATACCCTGCGTGCGGACCACCTCCCGGCCTACGGTTACCGCCAGGTCGAAACCCCCAACATCGACGGACTGCGGCGCGACTCAGTCCTCTTCGAGCGCGTCTACAGCCATTGCCCGATGACCCTTCCTTCGCACCTCTCGATGTTTACCGGGTTGCTGCCCACCGAGCACGGCTTGCGGAACAACATCGGCTACCGGTTCGAAGGAGCGAGGTTCAGAACTCTCGCCGAGGAGCTGCGCGAGCGAGGCTATGCAGCCGGCGCCGCGGTGTCGTCCTACGTTCTGCGCTCCGACACCGGGATCGATGACGGCTTCGAGCTCTACGAAGACTCGATCGCCGTCGCGACGGCGGGCGCGGCGAGCGAACACCAGCGCTCGGGCAGGGAGACGCTGAAGCACGCGCTGCCATGGATCCTGGGGCACCGCGAGCAGCCTTTCTTTTTCTTCCTCCATCTCTACGAGCCGCACGCCCCCTACGAGCCACCCGAGCCGTTCAAGAGCCGTTACCCGGTTGCCTACGACGGCGAGATCGCCGCCGCGGACGACATCGTCGGCGAGCTGGTCCGGTCGCTCAAGGCTTCCGGGCTCTACGATCGCGCGATCAGCATCTTCACCTCGGATCACGGCGAGGGCTTGTGGGACCACGGTGAAGACCAGCATGGGATCCTGCTGTATCGCGAGGCGCTGTGGGTGCCGCTCCTGGTCAAGCTGCCGGGCTCGCACCAGGCCGATTCGATCAGCCGGCCCACGCCGCTGGCGCATCTCTTCGGCACGGTGCTGCGCCTGGTGGGAATCGACCTGCCTTCGCGCCCGGCTTCGTGGTTCGACGCTGGAGGCGAGGCTCGTCCCATCTACTCCGAGACGCTCTACCCGCGCATTCACCTCGGCTGGAGCGAGCTGCGGTCGCTGATCGACGGCCGCTATCACTACATCGAATCGCCAAGCCCCGAGCTCTACGATCTGGAGCGCGATCCCGGTGAAGCCAGGAATCTGATCACGATCGAGCGCCGAGAGGCGTCACGGCTGCGACGGGAGATGCAGGCGGCTTATCCCGCAACGGCCGCGACGATCGGCGAGATCGATCCGGAAGAGGCCAGGAACCTGGCCGCTCTGGGATACGTGGGAACGCCGCGCGAGCGCGGTCCAGGGCCGCTGCCGAACCCGCGCGACGAGGTCAAGAACCTCGCTCGCATCAAGGCGGCGTTCCGCTTGGCGGACGAGCGCCGGTTGGATGAGGCGGCCGCGGCCTTGAGGAGCCTGCTGCAAGAGAACCCGAAGCTCATGGACGTGGGGTCGAAGCTGGGAGAGGTCCTGGTGGAATCCGGCCGCTCCGACGAAGCGATCGAGGTCTATCAGTCGGCGATCGCTCACGCCGAGCGCTTCTCGCCGGATCTCGCGCTCGCCCTGGGCTTCGCCCATCTCAAGAACGGCAATATCGGCGATACTGCCACGGCCGCAACCCATGCCCGCCTCGCCCTCACGACCCATCCCCGCGAAGCGAACGAGCTCCTCGCCCGGGTCGCTCTCGAAGAGGGACGATTCGAAGACGCGGAGGAGCACGTGAGGTCCGCCCTTCAGCGCGGCGACACCCAGCCGGCGACGTTGCTCTTGCTCGCCGACGTCGAGCGGAGCGCCGGCAAGCTCGAACGAGCGCTGCGGACGGTCCAAGAGGCGGAGCGGCGCGCGGCGGAGCTCGGTATTGGACGACAGGGAGGACAGGGGCGGCTGCAGGGAGCGGACTATCTGCGCGGCGACCTGCTGGCGCGCCTCGATCGGCCGGAGGAGGCAGCCGCCGCCTACCGGCGTGAGATCGGTGCGTTCCCGCGGCACCTGCAGGCCTACGCCAACCTGGCGGTGATCCTCGTGATCCAGGGCAAGAGTACGGAGGCGAACGAGTTGCTCGAGCAGATGGCGAGGAGCAACCCGCACCGCGGGGCGTTCCTCCTGGCGGCCCGGACTCTCGAGGCGTTCGGCGACCGCCCGGGCGCCGCGCGCTGGCATCAGCGCGCGGCGCGGTAAGACGGCCGAGCGGTTTAGAACCTCAAGCCGAGCGAGACACGGTAGGTGCGGGGGCGCTGGTAGGCGTCCGCCGACAGGGGCTGCCCGAACCTCGGTCCCTTCTGCCAGTGCACGCCCTCCTGCGGCGCCTCGCCGGCCAGCGGGTTGAAGGGCAGGCAGCGTTCGTTCGTACCCGTCTGGAGACACGCTGTCTGGCGGCGGGTGAGCACGGTCTTGTCGACGAAGTCCGGGTCTTCCAGTCCCTGCTTGTTGAACAGGTTCAGGAGGTCGCCCTGGATGAAGAAGCGCACGCCGCGCAGCGGCGGCGAGTACCAGTTCACCCCCAGGTCCGTCGAGGCGATGTCGTCGAGGCGGAGCTCACCCCGGCCGCTGAAGAAGTAGGTCACCGAGGAAAGCGCGCTGACGTAGCCTGGGTTCACCACGCCGTTGGCGGGTCCCGTCGACGTGCCGCTCCGCACGTCGATCGTGCCGATGGCCGAGTAGGGCAGGGCCGAGTGATAGCGCTCCAACAGCGTGAAGTTGAAGTCCCCGGCCGACGTCGGCAGATCGTACTGCATCCAGATGTTGGCACGGTGGCGCATGTCCGGACCCACGAAGCCGACCGGGTTGATCTGCTCGAAGTCCTGGTACTCGGGCTTGTTGATCGTGGGGTCGTTGTCCAGGCTGGTGGCGAAGCTCGGGGTCTCGCCCTCGACGTTGCCGCGCAATCTCGACCAGGTGTAGTTGCCGCCGATCGAGAGTCGTTTCCAGGGCCGGTAGCGGCCCTGGAGCTGAACCCCGCGGTAGACGCGGCTCAGGTTCGCGTCGCTGTTCTCGATCACGCCCTGGTCGAACTGATCGCCGTCCGGGTCCGTCGCCCTTCCGGTCTGCAGCGTCCGCCGTACGACGTAGAAATCTCCCCAGGTCCGGTCGATGTAATCGGCGCGCAAGAAGCCGCCATCCCCGAACGTCGTGGCGTAGCCCAGCGTGTACTCGTCCATGAACGGTGCCGCGAGCGGCCCGTCGAAGCGCAGGGTGACGCCAGGGATGTGCGCGCTGGTGAGGAGCCCGGGGTTCCGATTCGAGGTGCCGCCGACGGAATTGAACCAGTTGAAGACTTGGCGGATGACCTCGGAGGTCGAGAGGAGCTGGTTGCGCGGCGTTCCCGCCGGGTTGATCGCCGGGCCCTTGTAATCCCAGTAGTAGGAGGCATAGCGGCCGGCGGTGGCGGTGTTGTCGGCGGGCCCCTGGTCGACCTTCGAGACGTAGCGGCCGTAAGTGGCGCTGAAGTTGTGCTTGCCGTCGCCGCGTAGGTCGTAGCGTGCCGCCAGGCGCGGGCTGAAGGCGCTGTCGTCGACGGTCTTGTTCCCGGCCTGGTCCGTGCCGAACGACTTGTCGTAGCGCACTCCGACGTTGAAGCTCCAGTGGTCTTTCAGCTCCCATTTGTCGTTGACGAACCACGAGCGCGTGGCGAAGTCGGAGGTGTGCGACAGCGCGGGTACGGGGTCCCACTCGATCTCGCTCGAGTCCGGGTCCACACCGAAGAAGACGTCCTCTCCGAAATAGAAGAAGTTGCCGTGGATGCGAAGGTCGCTGCCGGACTGGAAGTTGTTCTCGTTGCGCTTCTGGTGGAACTCCTCGAAGCCGCCGACGAGGCTGTGGTTGCCGGTCGCCTCGGTGCTGAGGAAATAGGACGCCTTGCCCAGCCAGCTCTCGTTGTTCCGCTCCTTGGACCCGCACGGCCTGCCGCAGAAGGTCGGCGACCATCCCCGCTGGCCGGTGTTGGCGTCGAGCAGCAAAGTGCCCTCGATCAGGTCGCGGGTGTTGGCCCCGAGGGCGAACTCGTGCTTCATCTCGCTGTACTGGCCCTCGAGGAGGAAGCGGTCCGTGATGATGCCGTTGTAGTGCAGGGAACGGAGCTCGCGGAGGTCGTCGCGGAACGAGAGGCTGCGCAGGTCGACGACGCGGCCGGAGGTGACGAAGTTGCCCTGCTCGAGGTCGCTGTCGATGTAGGACGCGACGAGCGTGTGCTTGTCCGTGATCCGCCCGGTGAGCTTGCCCTCGATCCGCTGGTCGTCCCGCGTGGGGGTATAGGGGATGTTGGTGTCGAAGGTCTGGGCGCCGGTCTCACGCTTTTCCCGTCGCCCGGCCGTGAAGAACCAGAGGCGGTCGCGGAGGATCCGCCCGCCCAGGGTTGCTTCGTAGACGCTGTTGGTGTCGTCGATGGGATCGAGCTGGGCGGCGAAGTCCGACTTTTCCGTCCAGTCGTCGTTGGTCAACGAAGTGCGAAGCGACCCGGAGAACTCGTTGCCTCCCGATTTGGTCACGGTGTTGACCACGCCCCCGGTGAACCGGCCGAACTCCGCCGAAACCCCGCCGGTGAGGACCGTCGTCTCCTGCACCGCGTCCTCGATGTAGAGCGGGTTCGGCTGTCCGCGGACGTTCTCGTTCACCACCACGCCGTTCACCATGAAGAGGCTCTCGTAGGACATCGACCCCGAGATCGTGATCTGGTCGTTCGGCCCCGCTTCCGTCACCCCCGGCGCGAGGGCCACGATGTCGTCGATCGTCCGGCCGGTGGGGAGCTCGTTGACGATCTCGGCGTTGAAGCTCGTCGAGATCTCGGTCGTTTCGACCGCCGGAGGCGCCGTCGCCGTGACCGTGATCTCGTCGGCCACGCTGGTGAGGGTCATCTCGGCGTCGGCACGGGCCGTCTGGCTGAGGCCGACGACGGCGCTCTTCTCGATTTTCTGCATGCCCTCGAGATCGAAAGTCACCGTGTAGTCGCCGGGGGGAAGGGCGGGAAAGTGGTAGCCGCCGCCGTCGCCAGTCACCGTCGTTCGGCTCCCCTGCAGGGCAGGGGAAGTGACGGTGACCGTGACTCCCGGCTGGGGTTTGCCGTCGGACATGACGGTGCCGGCGAGGGTGCCCGTGGTTGACTGCGCGACGAGCGTGGCTGCACACAGGAGCATCGCGATCGCAAGGACGTTTCGAAGGGCCAAGCGCATGAGCACCTCCATCGGATGAAGCGATTGTTGAGAAGGGCCAACGGTTGCCGGGATCGTACCATGTTCCAAAGACCCGAAGAAGGCCTGGCGGCCTGCTGAGAGGCTGAGCTCAGGGGCAGTGCCGAGTACGCCGCCCGTCGCCGAGGCGAGGAGTTCGACCGCCTGCGCTATGCCACGACCGAGGTGTTGACCTCTCTCCCCTGCCCTGCTGGAAGGATCTTCCCGAGGAGACCCGAAGGAGGCTCATCGCCGAGTTGGTCGCCGAGATCGAGACGGAAGCCGCTGCAAGGCGGGAGCAGTCAGGCAGCCATATCCTGGGAGTTGACGCCGTTCTCGCCCAGCAGACCTTGGCCAGCCCCAACCGCTCCAAGAAATCTCCGGCGCCATTGTTCCACGCCGCGACCAAGGTGGTACACCGAGAGCTCTACGAAGCTTACGGATGGTTCGTGGCCGCCTACCGCGAGGCCGCCGAGAAGCTCCGAGCCGGGGACCGGACGGTCAGGTTCCCTCTGGGGAGCTTCCCGCCGGCCCTGCCGTTCGCGGCCGAATAGACGCCAAGCGCGGCGACCGCCTTCAGACCTTGATCTTCCAAGCGGACCTGAGGGCTCCGTCTGGGAAGATGTGTATTCATGCGGCCGATTTCAGGCAAATTCGGCAGGAAAGAACAAGGAACTCAGGCCGATCCCAACTCATTTCTCGGCTCATCAAGGGCAAACCAGGAAGCAGGGAGGCCCAGGAGGCAGTCGGAGCCCGCGTCAACCGCCCCAGATGCCTGCCAGCCGGGCGAGGACTCTCTCTAATTACCTGGAACCTCTCCCCAGCCGGCACCGCTGGTCGCGGCAAGACCTCCCGCCGAGGTGAGCGCTACCGTTCCCCATCTCGATTGGAAGTGTTCCCAACTGTTAAGAGTTTGAGGAACTCACTACCGAAAGCGCCTCTGAGTTGAACCAGAATGACAGACCCCGCAACACTCGGGCCTCGGAGTGCGATGCTGGGGCTCCTGGCCATTGCAGACCTTCTATACGTATGCTATAAAAGACTGGTTCGCCATTTTGGCGAGCGGTTCAGACAGTGAGGAAACGACGATGAAGAGACTTCTGCTTTGTGCCGTGGCCGCCCTGCTTGCCTCAGGGGCCCTTATGAGCAAGCCGGCTTATGCCTGCACCTTGAATCCGATCTGCGCAGAAGATGGCTGCCCTATCGGAAAAACGTGCAATGTTTGTTCGGGTCGGTGCATCTAACAGTGACTCCATGGGGGCTCTCGAGGGAGCCCCAGCCCTGTGGCAAGGCGCGTCTGAAACGGCTCTCGCCCTGCTTGTTCCCCTTTCCCGCGCGCACACCGAGTACCGACAACTGGGCCTTGACCGTGCCGAGGCTGGTTGCTACTGCGACTCTCCTAATTACCTGCCGGGTAGACCTGGGTGGTTACCCACCCAGCCCCCCACAGAGCCGTACGTGCGGGACAACCGCATACGGTTCTTCAGGTTACGGTTTCGCTACGCGACCTAACCCGTCGCGCACCCTCTGGCCCAAGGAGCCAGTTACGCTATCCGTTGAAGTCTCGTTGAGATGCCTTCAAGGTTCGGCGACCTTGTCATCTTTCCCTCCAACGATTCCGTGACCCGCCCCCCCTTCCCTCCACGGGGTCTCTCGGGGTGGTTCCCCCGCTTCCTCGGTACTATGAGGGTGCTACGACGCCCTGAGCCCATCCCGACGCGCTTCGTTTCCTTCGCTTGCCGGTACCGCGGCTATACCCGACAGTTCGTTCCCATAGGGCGCGGGTACCCTCCGCCTGTGGGCTTGGACTTCTTGGTAACCCGGAGCCCAACCGGGATTTGACCACGGAGATCTCAGGGTTCTCCCAGGTTCCTGGGCGGACCCCCTTGTGCACATGCCCTGGGCTCCTACACCCCGGGGGACCCTCGATGCCAGGCCATTCGGCGCCGAGGATATTGCCTTCCGCTGGTGCCACGACGTCGGCTCCCCGATCTCGATCTCTCGAGGCTGATTACCACGGCCCGCACACTCGCTGTCTACGCTTCGAAGCGCCAGGTTACCCTGACACGACGCAAGACTCGCTTCCGGTGGGTGGCCAACCCTTGCCGGGTAGGACTCGGACCGACTGGGCCCACTACGAAGTGGTTTCAGGTTCTGTCTACTGCATTTTCCTTCCCCCCTTCCCAGGCTTCGCCTGGCGTAAAGAACCTCTTTCCGGGGAGATCGGATCTTGGAGTGACAGGAAGGTGTTCGGCCGGCCAGTTGCGGTAGGGACGCCGAAGCCCCCCATCGCCCAATCCGGCAGAGGCGGCGGTCTAAAAACCGTACAGGTGTCTGGGTTCGAATCCCAGAGGAGCCATCATCGTAGCCCCACGCATGGTGAGTCCAGATCTCCTCAACACCGGCTCCCCCACATAGGCATTGACCTGCTCGACGATATTACAGATATGCGCAGTATAGAAGAGTGGCGCCCGCCAATAATCGCGGAGACCGCGTCTGGCTCTGGACAAACTGACTGAATGGAGGCTTACATGCGGAATCTGTCTCGCATCCTTGCCCTGAACGCCGCCTTGATTCTCGCCGGCCTGACAATTCCGGTTTCAGCCGCATCCCTCGGCCGCTGCCTAGTTCGGTGCGAAGGCCTTGGTCTAGCGGCGAGCTACAGCTTCTCCGCGACACAGGGGGATTGTTGCTCGGGGAATTATCCCAACCGCTGCCCGGCGGGATCGACTCCGATAACGGCCTCTTGGAACTCTATGCGCTGCGCGGGTTGAGACTGGCAGCCCCCCTGGCTCCTCGGTGTGCTTCATGCCTCTGGCAGAGAGCACTAGCTCGAGAGCCAGGGGTTGTGGGTTCGAATCCCACCGCCGGCACCCTTCTCGCCGCACAATCGCCCCACACGCTCGATAAAATCCCCGGCACCGCTCTTCCATGCCTTGACCAAGGCCGTACGCCAGGAGCTCTACGCTGGCTACGCATGGTTCGTGGCGGCGTACCGGGAAGCCGCCGAGAAGCTCCGGGACGGGAACCGAACGGTTTCCTTCCCGACCGGCAGCTTCCCGCCGTCGCTACCGTTCGTGGCCGGATAGCCAGCCGGCAGCGGATCGTCGCGACGACGACCTTCTTCAGGTCAGGACTTGAGCGCTCGAGCCCAGAGCGCCTTGGGAAGAGCTGTATTCGCACAGCCAGATTTCACCAAAATCGAGCTTGCGGAGACTGACGCGGAGATCTTACTTTGCCCGTGAGCGGGTGCTCTCCTGCTAGCCGTACGCCGGTGGGGGGCGCTGGGCGAGCGTCGAACGCCTCTGGAGCGTTGGGCTCGGCTCTTTGTCAGTGCCACTCCGGAGCTTTTGGCTCTGCTCTTGGACCCGGTCGCTTCAGCCAGAAGGCGCGCGCGCCCTGCGAGGCGGCCAGCTCCTCCACCTGCTGAGGAGAGCGCGGCCGACGCCCTTCGACGTGAAAGGATCCTGCACATAGAGCCGCTTCAGCTCGGCCGCCGGTTCGAAGGGAACCAGCTCGTGACGGGAGCCGCGGGTCATCTGGGCAAACCCGATCAGATGGCCTGCCTGCTCGGCCACGAGGATCGTTATCGAAGGGGAGGCCAGAAGTCCCGCGACAGCCTCGATCGAGAAGTGCTCGACGACCTCGCGGGCGATCGCGGGCCGAATGCGGGTGATCGACATCCACCAGACGCGCCGGGTCCGAAGGCCCGCGCATGCCCTCTCGTGAAGCCCGTCCGAGAGCCGGATGCGGGAGATCCGCAAGTCCGGTTCGATGAGCGGCAGTGGGAAACGGAGCTACGGCCGAGACTGAGGCACCGGCAGCAAGGCGAAAGCTGCCGGCAACAGCAACTCCCTCGACCTACAGACACCGCGCCCGCCGCCGACTCTACCCTATTTCTGTTGAACCTCTTTTCTTGTTGGGGGAGCCCGAGGTGCACTGCCACCGACTTGGCCCTGTCAGAAAACTTCCCCCTGTGGCGAAGTCCATCATGAAGAGGTGAGGACCCTTGGAACCGGGAGTGGCCCTGCCCACCCTACTAATGAAGAGGTATCCATCATGAAGCGAACAAAGAGCGGAGTATTGGCGGTAACAACGTTGATCGTATGCGAACTGTTTGTGTCAGGATGTGCTACGAAAGACAGCAACCCTATACCACCGGCCGGTACAGCTGTAAACGCCACATCCGAGGTATTTAGACAAGCTGCAAGGGGCCTTCAACCAGACTGTGTGCGAACTCGTAAGTGCGTCTGCATTCTTGACGGGATTCAGACGACGTGCTCTCTCGTCTTTGCCTGTTTGGATTCCGGGAACTGCAGGCGAGTAGCAAGGTAGAGAGTGTCGCACACACGCGACCGGGACGCTAAACCGCGGCTTGAAGGGATTTAGGTGGAAGGGATTTAGGTGCCGGGTAGACCTGGGTGGTTACCCACCCAGGTCCCCCACAGACCCGTACGTGCGGGACTACCGCATACGTTTCTTCAGGTAACGGTTTCGCTACGCGACATAACCTGTCGCGCACCCTCTGGCCTAAGGAGCCAGTTGCGCTATCCGTTGAAGTCTCGTTGAGACTCTTTCAAGGTTCGGCGACCTTGTCATCTTTCCCTCCAACGATTCCGTGACCCGACACCCCCCTTCCCTCCACGGGGTCCCTCGGGGTGGTTCCCCCGCTTCCTCGGTACTATGAGGGTGCTACGACGCCCTGAGCCCATCCCGACGCGCTTCGTTTCCTTCGCTTGCCGGTACCGCAGCTACGTCCGCCGATTCGCTCCCACAGGGCGCGGACGCCCTCTGCCTGTGGGCCTGGACTTTGGTCTCCCGGAGCCCACCCGGGATTCGGCTGCGGAGATCTCAGGGTCTCCCAGGTTCCTGGGCGGACCCCCTTGTGCACATGCCCTGGGCTGACACCCCGGGGGACCCTCGACGCCAGGCCTCTATAGCGACGAGGAGATAGCCTTCCGCTGGTTCCACGACGTCGGCTCCCCGATCTCGATCTCTCGAGGCTGATTACCACGGCCTGCACACTCGCTGTCTACGCTTCGAAGCGCCAAGTTACCCTGACACGACGCAAGACTCGCTTCCGGTGGGTGGCCAACCCTTGCCGGGTAGGACTCGGACCTACTGGGCCCACTACGAAGGGTTTCAGGTTCTGTCTACTGCATTTTCCTCCCCCCCTTCCCAGGCTTCGCCTGGCGCAAGGAACCTCTTCCAGGTATCTGCCCTGCCGGGGCGGACGCTTTGACCTGGGGCGGCTTCCGGCCGACCCGCGGGGCAAACCGACCGCTCCCCGGCGTGAACCGCCGCGCCGCAGGTCGAACTGTCCGCCCCGTGGGGCAGGACAGACGCTTCG
>Ga0126305_10000100_pt1 | contig 36798 bp, 37 predicted proteins | sample Plot26_FD_92536 | JGI IMG/M metagenome (GOLD analysis project Ga0126305, IMG submission 92536) | Serpentine soil microbial communities from UC McLaughlin Reserve, CA, USA - Plot26 | ecosystem: Environmental > Terrestrial > Soil > Grasslands | place: USA: UC McLaughlin Reserve, Lake County... | reverse complement strand
TTTCACTGTTCAATAACAGTTTAACTAGTAGAAGCAATAGCTGCTAAATAATAGATTATTAATTAGAAAACTATAAAATAAAAAATAATTATGCGTTTTCTAGTGGTTTATTTTTATCTTCTATTTTTTTCTCTTTTTTTACCAAAAAATTTACTAAAGATATTGCAGAACATGTTATTATATATAAGAGAATATTTAAGTTTGATAGTGATTTTTATTTTTTCCTACTACACGAAAAAAGCACTTATTTATGCACATCTAAACCTTATACACTAGAGGATATTGTCATTTACATTTTCAAGGATATAGTGAGCTCTAGAAAACTGCGGGCCCGTCGGGAGTAATACCGATAGCGGTGCAAAAATGAGTCTAAGTTATATTAATATACAATATATTAAAATTTTTATTATTTACAAAATTAGAATCATCTAACCATTTAAGATGATATACATCTTCCAATTACTCTGTAACCAAATGATAGTTATACTCCATTAATCCATAAGAGAGGAAAACAAATCTAAATAACTTTATCATTGTTAGATATAGAGAGGTTCTTTGATAAATCATAAAGATAATAACAATAATAGCACTGATATCAAAAGGAAGAAAGTATTGGATGTTTTATCAGAAATAGAAGAGATTGCAAAAAAGAATTCTCTTCCATCTATTGGTCCAATAAAAGGAAAAATCATTGGAGATATTATCAAGAAGCATAAACCTAAAAGAATACTCGAGATTGGGACTTTACATGGATATTCAGCTATTTTGATGGCAAATTTTTTATTAAGTGTAAATGATGATGATGACAATGACAACACAACTCAAGAAATTATTGTTACATGTTTGGAAATAGATAAAAACCTTGTAAATATTGCAAAAAGGAATATAGAGAAAGCAGGATTATCAGATAAAATAGAAGTAATTACTGGTGACGCTTTGGAGATGATTCCTAAACTTAATAATCATTATAGATTTGACATGGTTTTCCTAGATGCAATCAAAAATCAATATCTTAGATATCTTAAACTTATAGAAGAAAATGACTTGATGAATAAAGAAGTAGCAGTAGTAATTGCTGATAATGTTTTGATATATGAAAACGAAATGAAAGATTATTTAGAATATGTTAGAAATTCTGGTCTATACAATAGTTATACAACAGAAACTACTTTAGAATTTACAAATAATGTTAAAGATGCTCTTGAAGTGAGTATAACAGCAAATATGAATTAAGGCAGGGTTTGTCTAATTATCAGAACCATCAGAACAAAGTATATAACAATAATTTATTTTTTGTTGTCGTTACTGTTACTGGCTACTGTTATTCTATATTCTACTATTTAAAACAAGAACAATTCTGTTGCAACAATATGTTTACATTTTTTTAGTTTAAATTTAAAATCAGGACATGTACAGGTCCTATTTTCTATATCAACATCATAGTACTTGTTTCTTTCCTTACTACTGCTTCTAACCCTAAACAATCCTTTCTTTTCTCTTGGATTTTGATTGTAATTTTCTTCACTTTCATCATTATGTTGTTGTTCTTTTTCTTCTTTTCTTAATTCAACTATCATAGGTTCGTAAAGAGTTGATTCTATTATGTTATATGCCTTTTCAAGTCTTTTTCCTTCTACTTCGTTTTTTAATCCTTTTGGATTTTTGTTATTGTTATTACAAATATCTTTTTCATTTGTTTCTATACTATTATTTTTATGTACCTGATTTCCTTCTTCTTTTTTGTATTTCTGAAGGTCTGTTGCTATAGCCTTCTTCACTACATCATGTATGTTATCATCTTTAGTGTCTGTTACATATATTACATAGACTAATGCCAGATCTTTACCTTCATGTTTTCGTATGACTCTTCCTATTCTCTGTATGACTTGATTCATATTGGAGGTTGTAGCTAAAATAATCTCTATTCTAACTTGTGGTATATCAAATCCTATTTCCAAGGTATGTACTGATAAGAGTGGATAAAATTCTATCCCCCATTGATTTAAAATCTCTTGTCTCTTTCTAGAACTTATGTTGCTATCAATTATCATTGCTTTTGTACCTTGAGATTCTAACATATCTCTAAGTTTACTAATAGAATCAATAGTTTCACTAAATATCATAATTTTTTCATATGGAAATTTTTTGGTTATCAAATTTACTGCTGATAATAATTTATTTTCTGCACAACTTAACAATAGTTTCCTTTTTCTTACGTTTAAGAACCATGCTTTTGCCATTCCACTAACGAAACCGCCTTTTCTTAACAATAATGTCATAGACTCAGCATCATACTTTTTAAAACGGTTTGATATTTTCTTTATTTTAGAAGTATAGGTATCATAGTCATTTTGTTCTTTTTCTGTAAGGCTGACCTTTAAAGGAATAACTATTGGCTTTGCAAGTCTTTTATCATTAACAGCCTTTCTTATAGGATACCTTTTGACTGGGGGTAATAATGTAAGAATTGTGTGATATTTAGAAAGATCTGTTTCATCAAGGGTTGCAGTAAGACCAAGAATAGCTTTTTTATGATCCTCTATAACTACATCAAATATTTTTTTAAATATTTTTGCTGTATCTCTTATCAAATGCACTTCATCAAAAATTACCATGTTAGATCTTCGAATAATATCCAGATTTCTAATTAAGCTTTGATAAGTACATATGATTATTTCTCTTACCTCTTTTCTTTCACCAAAATACGCTCCTATTTTTTCCTTGGGTATATCATATGATACAAGTCGTTTGATGTTCTGTTCGATTAAAATGATTCTAGGTACGATTAAAAGGATATTTAGAAAAGGAAAAGGAGGAAAAGAGGAAGAAGATACAAATGCAAATCTTTTGGCACATTCAAGAGCTATTTCAGTCTTACCAGTTCCAGTACTATATAGTACTGTACCTCTAAAGTCATTATCAATCCATGCATTTACTGCTTCGATTTGATCTTCCTTGAGGGAAAAAGGGAATTTTAATTGAGAAATAGCTGGTGATTCTAACATATCATTATTTACTATTATTGTATAAAAATATAATCAATCAGTTCATATAAATTAATAACAAATTAAATTAATTTTATTATTCTTTAATTTTTTTTTGATTATCGAATAATTATTTAGTACCAAATATCTATACCCTTGAATAACGGTATCAGCTACATACACTTTTCCTTCTAGACCTATTTCAAGATCTTCCGGCCTATTAAACTGTCCTTCTTGTTTTCTTTTAGATCCGAATTTTTTTATGAATTTGCCATTTTCATCAATTTTAAAATTTGATGTGTAATATTATTATCAGTTACCTAAACATATCATTTGGAATCAACAGTTAGCGGATGTGGGTTCTTTAGTCCTTTGACCGCCAGTATCCTCAAATCCCCATTTTAAAATAAAGGTACCATCAGAATTATATTTTGAATCCTGTACTTATCTTAATGTAGACCAACTTCTAACATGTTAAAAATAAGTATTTAAAGATACATACCATATTAGCATAAATGCACTTTAGAACTATTTTTTTGTTTTAGATAAAAAAAACTTTTATAAACCGGTATACGTAAGAATCGACGTATTTAGGTTTATGACTTCAATAGACAGATATAGATTTTAATTTTTTATAATCTACATGTGTTTAAAACGTTATGGATAAATTAGTCTAGTATATCTCTTAGTATGTTATTTAGGGTTTAAAATTGGATGGTAGTAGTAGTAATATCACAGTAAGAGAAGAAGAACTAGGGAATTGGAGAAAAACTCATTATTCATCAGAGATAAATCCATCTTTTGAAGGCAAAACAGTTACTCTAATGGGATGGATATCTAGTATCAGGGACCATGGCAATATTCAATTTATTATGTTAAGAGATAAAGATGGAGATACTCAAATAATTGCTAAAAAGGGCCAATGTCCAGATTTGATATACGAACAAGTTTTGCAATTAAAGGAGCATACATCTCTAGGGATACATGGAAAAATAATATCTCAAAGAAAAGCACCTAACGGAATAGAGGTAATTCCATTAGAGATTAAGGTTTTTTCAATTCCTATTCAGTCTCCACCGTTTATGGTACAGAATAGAAATCCGGCAGGAATCGATACAAGATTAGACTATAGAGCAATAGATTTGAGAAGAAAGTATTTGCAAGATATTTTTATCATACGTAATAACATTTTAAAATATATTCGTACCTTTCTTTCAGATGAGAAATTTATAGAGGTCAATACACCTAAAATAATAGCAACAGCTTCAGAGGGAGGAACTGCCCTTTTTCCGATATTCTATTATGAGAGGGAAGCATTTTTGGCTCAGAGTCCTCAAATATACAAAGAACAGCTTACAATGGCTTTTGAAAAGGTTTTTGAGATAGGTCCTATTTTTAGAGCAGAGCCTTCTCGTACTAACAGGCATTTATCAGAAGCTACGTCGATAGATGTTGAATGCGCTTTTGTTGACTACAACGATATTATGCTATTATTGGAAAAAATGATTCAATTTATTATAAAATCATTATCTGAGGATGATCTTATTAAGAATAGTAAAGAACTAGACATTGATCAAAAAATCAATGATAACAAAAAATCTTTTCCAAGGCTCAAATACTCAGAAGTAATTGAAAAATTGAGAAATATAGGAGAAAGAGTAAGATGGGGAGATGATTTATCTCCTCAGCTACTAAAAAAACTTGATGACGATCAGTTAAATAATAATTTTTACTTTATAACAGATTGGCCTACAGCAGCTAAACCATTTTATGTGAAAGAGAATCAGAATAATTCACAAATTTGTGAATCCTTTGATTTAATGTATGGACCTTTAGAAATATCTTCAGGAAGTACAAGAATCAGTAATAAAGAAATTCTTATAAATAGAATGAAGAAAAAAGGATTGAATTTGAATTCATTTGATTATCACTTGCGTATATTTAATTATGGAGTACCTCCCCATGCTGGTTGTGGATTAGGATTAGAACGGCTTTTAATGACTCTTACAAAGATAGACAATATTCGGGATGCTATATTATATCCAAGGGATATTGATAGACTTGCACCATAGTAGAAAAAAAGGGAAGAAAAGATGATAAATTAAATATGATTACAAAAGATCAATTAAAACATCTAAGTAAACTTTCAAAGATAGAACTAACTGAAAATGAATTTGAAACTTATACTAAACAAATTGAAAAGATAATAAAATACTTAGATAAATTAGACGAGATTTCATTTGAGGAAGATGAATCATTATCATCACTCTCTTTAACAAAATTGTCAGATTTAAGGGAAGACACTGTTATAGAACCAACTACTGATATTGACAAAGTTTCTAAACATCTTAAGGATAAATTTGTAAAAGGTCCGGTTATGAGTTAATATGTCAAATCTTTATACTCTTAATGTTAAACAAGTTACAAATGGCATTAAGAATGGAGAATTTACAGCTGAAGAGTATGTGTCTCAATTAATAGAAAGAATAAATAAAATTGATAACAAAATAAATTCGTTCATAACAATAAATGACAATGCAATTGCTCAAGCACAACAAATAGATTTGAAAATAAGATCAGGTTTGACAGTAGGCTCTTTAGCGGGAATTGGAGTAGGAGTTAAAGATAATAAGTACAGCAGACTTAAAAACAACATGTGCTTCAAAGATGCTATCTGACTATATTCCACCATACGATGCAACTGTAATAAAGAGATTAAAGGATAAAGATGCAATAATAATAGGAAAATTAAACCTTGATGAATTTGCAATGGGATCAACTACTGAATGGAGTTATTACGGATTAACAAGGAATCCATGGAATTTAGATTATGTTTGTGGAGGCTCTTCTGGTGGTAGTGCAGCCAGTATTGCAGCACAATTATGTACTGTATCACTGGGTTCTGATACTGGTGGTTCTGTTCGTTGTCCAGCTAGTTTTTGTTCTGTGATTGGTTTTAAACCTACATATGGATTAGTTAGTAGATATGGACTTATTTCATATTCTAATAGTCTAGAACAAATTGGCCCAATAGGAAAGACTGTATCAGATATCAGAAACATCATGAAAGTTATATCCGGAAAAGATACTAATGATAACACAACAATAGATACAAAAAATAATAATGATAATTATGACGATGATAATAATAATTATGACGATGATAATAATAAAAAACATAATCAAAAAATCGGTTTATTAAAAGAATTAATAAATGGAGCTGATGAGCCCATATATCAATGCATTTATTCCGCAATAGATAAATTTAACGAATTTGGATTTACATGTGAAGACTCATCCTTAAATTCAACAGAATATGCTCTTGCATCATATTATACAATTGCTACAGCTGAAGCTAGCAGTAATCTAGCAAGGTTCGATAATATAAGATATGGATTTGAATTAAATCCTGACGATTTCGAATGGAATACATATTTCTCAAAAACAAGAGGAAATTTTGGAGACGAAGTCAAACGGAGAATAATTGTTGGAACTTTTGTATTATCTTCTGGATATTATGGCAAATATTATCTTAAAGCTCATAGAGTAAGGCAATTAATTAAATTTGAACTAAAAAATCTTTTTAAAAAATATGATTTACTAATATCTCCAACTGTTCCTGTTCTTCCTTTTAAAATTGGTGAAAAAATTGACGATCCATTAAAAATGTATTTAATCGATATCAACACAGTTTTAGCTAATTTGGCAGGTATTCCTGCTATTTCAATTCCTATAGGATTCAAAAATGGTCTACCGATTGGACTTCAAATCATGGCTGATGAATTTCAGGAGAAAAAATTACTAGATGCAGCTGAATTGCTTGAAAAATCTATTAATATTAATTCAACATATCCAGATCTATAATAATGGCGTTACCGGTAAAAATTGGTCTTGAAATACACTGCCAATTAACTCAGCTTAATACCAAATTATTTTGTAGATGTTATTCGAATTACAGAGAAAAAGAAATCAATTCTAACATATGCCCAGTTTGTATCGGATTACCTGGATCTTTACCAATTTTGAATAAAAAGGCTGTAGAATTTGCAATTATGATTTCAAAGGCATTGAATTGTAAAATTCCAGAAATAACAGTTTTTTCAAGAAAAAATTATTTCTATCCAGATTTACCAAAAAATTTTCAGATTACTCAGTATGATTCTAATGATTCTAATGAAACAAATACAAGCATAGGAAAAGAAGGAGTTGTAAAATATGGAGAAAATAACAAAATTGCTCGAATAAGACGAATTCAGTTAGAAGAAGATCCTGGAAGATTGGTTTATGAAAGTGGAAGAATGCAAGCACTAATTGACTATAATAGAGCAGGCGTAGCATTAGTAGAAATAGTAACTGAACCTGATTTTACTGATCCTAAAGATGTAAGAATATTTTTAAATAAAATGACCTCAATATTAGAACATTTGACGGTATGTAATACAAATTTAGAAGGCTCTTTAAGATGTGATGCAAATATTTCCATAGGTAATGGAAAAAAAGTAGAAATTAAGAATGTAGGCTCTTTTAGTGATATAGAAAAGGCATTAACATATGAGATAACAAGACAACAAACAATGAATCTTCACGATATAGAAATTAAAGCTGAAACGAGACATTGGGATGATAAAAGAAAAACTACCAAACAATCAAGGTCAAAAGAAGAAGTAGAAGATTATAGATATTTTCCTGAACCAGATATTCCAAAAATTCTATTAGAAGATACCTATTTATCTTTAATTAAAACGCCTGAGCTACCAGATAAAAGAAAATACAGATTTATAGATAACTATGGGCTTTCTGAACATGTAGCACAAGTACTTATTGACAATAAAGAATTAGCTGATTTATTTGAATCTGCAATAAAAATATATCATTCCCCAAAATCTATATCAAATTGGATAGTAAGTGATATTCTTGCGTTCATTGAATATGATGCATCAGGTAAAAAAACGCTTACTGATGAGACAAAAATAGATGCTAAACATATTGCAGAAATTGCAAAGTTAGTTGATGATAATACAATAAATAGGTCTACAGCAAAATCCATTATTTCTAGAATTATCAAGACAGGAGAATTACCATCTGATATAATAAAAAAAGAAAAACAAAAGATTACTACAATTAATGACGAAAGAATTTTGTTAGAATCAATAGACAAAATATTTCAAGAAGAGAAAAAAGCTGTATTAGATGCTAAACAAAATCCTACTGCAATAAATTTCTTGCTTGGTAAGATAATGAAGTTTACAAAAGGAAGAGCTGATCCGAAAATAACTACAGTACTTTTAAAGGAAAAATTAAATGAAATAAAGTAAAATATAATTGTGTATCAATTAATATTTAATTATCTTACATATTTAATCCATTATTTGTTATCACTTACATTAATAGGCAATACAAGATTACCTGCTAATATATCCTTTACTGATTTCTTGTAAATATTGCAAAACCATCGGAAGAAATACACCTACATCAGTCACAATTCCTATTGCTTGAGTAGTTCCTCTGTCTAATAATTTTGTAACTACAGATTGATTAATATCAACAGCAATCACTTTTACATATGAAGGTAACATATTTCCTACAGCAATGGAATGCAACATTGAAGAAAGCATTATTACCATTTTAGCATCTTTTAAAACTTCTTTATACTTTCTTTGAGCTTCTACGATATCTGTAATTACATCTGGAAGTGGACCATCATCTCGAATTGAACCTGACAATACAAAAGGAATATCATTGTTTATGCATTCATACATTATTCCTTTATTTAGTATACCTTGTTCTACCATATTTTTGATGGAACCAGCTTTAAAAACTTCGTTAATAGATTGCATATGATTCCTATGACCACGCACAGCCAAAGTTCCATCGTCGATATTCATACCTAAAGAAGTTCCCAAAAGTGCATTTTCGATATCATGAACAGCTAGAGCGTTTCCAGCCAATATACCATGTATATAGCCCATTCTAATTAGTTTAGCTAATGATTTGGAAGCTCCTGAATGAACTATAACTGGTCCTCCAACAACTATTATTTTTTCTTTTTGTTTTACTGCCACTTTATAAATATCATACGCAACTTTTTTAATAATATGTTGAGTAGGTCGTTCACTTGAAGAAGTACTACTCATAAATTGAAATATATCAACTCCCTGACGTGGGCGTTCATCAGGTATAATACGTATACCGTTTTCATTAATTACTATCATATCATTTTTTTTTATATCTCTTATCATTTTGCACTCAGCTGTTTTATTATATATATCAACAACTATACACTTATCCATCATAATATTTTTAACATCAATCCATCTTCCATCATAAAAAATCTGGGTTGGTTTATTAGTTGTACTATAGAATAAATCAGGCATAACCATATCTAATGGTGCCGGTTCTAAAGATACATTTTCAGTAGAAATTGGCTGAGCGCCATCTCGATAAATCGCTTCTAATATTTGGCCAAGATGTATTTTATCTTTGCCTTCAACAATAAGTCTAGCATAACTAGGGTCAGTCTTATTCTTACCAACAGTGAATTCCTGTACTCTAAATTCTCCCTTTAAATCCATTATCTTGTCAAAAATACTAGTTAAAATCATTGAATCTATAAGGTGTCCTTTAACCTCAATTTCTTGTTCGAATCTATTAATATCTGACAAATTGTAATATTAGATAAATATAGTTTAGATACTTAAGCATTAATTAAATTGGAAGAGAAAGCTTTCCAGTATATTCAGATAGATTATGGTCTTGCTTGATTCTTGATACGATATTATTTTTATCCTCTTCTGAAAACCATTGAGCAATAGTTTTAGCTACTCCATTTTTATCACAGATTACAATAACATAACCACTAGCTTCTTTAAATACAGCAATTAAGTTTTCTTCTCCAACCGCAGACCATTCATTTGTCTTTGTATCCTTAAGAGCTAAAGCAGGCATTGCTACATTTCCAGTATATTTATTTAACAAATCCTTAGATTGTTTAACACGTTTTTCTCCTAATTTGAGTGCTGTAAAATATTGCATGATAGAATATATCAGGGATTCTTATCTTAAATGTTTTAGCATATTTGCAATAGTAGATTGAAAATTGGAATTGTCTTCTTTTTCTTCTCCTTGTTCTACTCCTACTCCAAGATTATCAAGTACGTGCAAAAAAGGAGATAAAAATTCATAAGAATAACCATTTTTAAGATACTGTTTTGCTTGTAAGAACATTTCTACCTTGTCTAGTGTCTTTACAAGACGCGCTTCTTTTGTTTGATTTAAGCAATATTCTTTCCACATATTAGAATAAAGTAGAGCAATGTTATCTGGAAAAGAAGATATTATAATTTTCATTGCATCATCTTCTTTTATCTGTTTTTCTCCAATAGAAATTTCCTCAGGCATATAATCTCCTATTATAGATTCTGCCAAATCATGTATTATACAGATTTTCATTACTTTTTCTGTATCAAGACCTAAAAAATCAGAAAAAACCATTGACAAAGCAGTTAATGAATAGCTGTGGTCGGCAACCGATTCAGCTCTTAGAATTTTGGCTTTGGATAGCCATCCTGTCCTTTTAATATTTTTTAATTTAAGGATATATTTTATAAGATTATTGAATTTATAATTATCCATCTTAATTATATATATTCATATATATCAATTAAATTAAAATTATTATTCTTATTATAATAACACCATTATTCTAATATAATAATAATAATAAAACTAGAAAATAGACAAGATCATGCAAAAAAACTTCTATATCTAATAAGTGAAAATATGTTATTGGTATTATAATAAATGGATTCAGATATAAATCAAATACATATGCTAAGCCTAACGTAACAATAGATAACATTACAGTTATAACGATTATTATTATCATATTTCGTATTTGTCCCATTTAAAGACACTACTTCCTCTTCTTTTTCAATAAATAAATTAAATTCAAGATTTCCATGCTATGTCCGATATTTGTAATCTTTTATTTATCGTTCTACTTAATACAAAAAGTAGATCTGAAAGTCTATTCAAGTATACAAGAACCAAATTGTTAATCATGTCTTCCAAAAATAATTTTGCAACATTCGTTTCTGTTCTCCGTGCAATACTTCTCGCAATATGAAGGTTAGAAGATTCAATAGATCCTCCTGGTAGAATAAAATATGTAATTGGAGATAATTCTTTTTCATAGTTATCAATATCATTTTCCAATACTGTAATCATATTAGATTGAACTCTTAAAGAAGTAGACTTTGAAAGATCAGGATCAGCTAAATCAGAACCAATAATGAATAATTCATTTTGAATTCTACTAAGAGTAACTATAATATCAGAAAAAGATGATGATGAAGTCTGCTTTGATAAAAGAGATAGCGATAAACCAATATATGAATTAAGTTCATCTACTGATCCATAAGCAATGATTCTAATATCATTCTTTGGAATTCTTTTTCCGCCAATAAGACCTGTTAATCCTTTGTCTCCAGTTTTTGTATATATTTTCATATATTACTAAAGGTGACATAGAGAGATAATATTCTATACATGCTTTAACAGAAATTAATAAGAATGTACTTCAGCCTTATGTTCTCTTAGATATTTCTTCTTCTTGAACCTTTCATTGCATTTGTCACATTTAAAGGGTTGATCGAATTCCAAGAGAAATCGTTGTTTTCTCTCTTCTGGAGTTTCGACTACCTGATTGGATTCAGGATTAGGAGAATTATTCATTATATTTTCTCCTAGAAAATTATTTTTAATCTTTATTTAGTTTTTGAAAAATAGTTATATTAGATTATTATTAAAAAAACTACATAGTTTTTTTCAATTATTTTTTTATCAATTATGATAGTATATTTACAAAATAGAATATATATTGAGCTAATTTAAATTATTATTCCATGCCGTCGTAGCTCAGCCTGGGAGAGCACTCGACTTGATTTAACTTGACTATTCAAGGGTGAAGCTGAAGACCGAGCTGTCGTGAGCTCAAATCTCACCGACGGCATTAATTTATATTATATCATAGTATTGTAGAAATTTGTATTATTGGAAAGCATAATACAACTATTTAAAAGAATATTTTGTTCACACGAAGATTCTTTTTCCTTTCGGCTATACAATGATTTTGATTTTAACGAATATAACAAATGCACAAAATGTGGTAAGACACTTGGGTATTTTAAAGGATTTGATGAGGATTTAAGAGGATGATCAATTGATTGGTTATAAGAATTAATCTCCAAATTTTAGTAATTAGTTGGTGGTTAGGAGCAGCTATAGCATTGTTTTCATTTTTGCTTCCAGTATATATTCATCATATAATAATTGGAATAATTGGATGGTCAATAATTCTTATAAGTACAATACTGATAATTTATGAAATAAAGAAGATAAAAGAAGAAGATAAAAGAACTAAAGAACTATAAAACTAACAAAAAATTAAAGGCTTTCTTTTCCACCTTGTTCCTCTATTACTACAAGAGTAACAGTAGATGTAATGCCAGGCACTTTTCTTATTTTGTTTGTTATAGTATTATTCATAGATTCTGTATCGCTAGACCTAACCTTTACAAAAACATCATGAACTCCATAAGTTCCTCTTACCTCTTTGACATCTGGCAAATTCGTTAATTCGTTAATAATTTTTTCCTCAGAGCCTAATGTACAATTAACTAAAATATATGCTGTTGGCATGCTTAAATTATTATTTGATTAATATTTTAGTTTTGTTTTTTTAATACCATATAATAACAATAGAACGCAAGTTTCTAAATTAATTAGTTAGCAACAAGAAATTAATAATTACTATACAATATTACAAATCTATATGTATTGAAAATTATATTGTGAAAACATGCGGTTACCTCTAAAAGGTAGTGATTATTTCGTTAAAAGGATAAATGAAGCTGTTGAAACAATTAATGAAGAATTTGTTTATTTTTTAAAACCAAAATTGCAAATGAAAAAAGTTGATGTAATGTTGGGAGATGGAACAATAACAAAAGCAGAAACTTTTGATCCTAAAGAAATTACAAATGAATTTAGACGAATTTTAGAAAATCTAAGCAATTGGATCGTTACAGACATTTCAAATTCTAAAACAGAGGATTTGTATAGATTATACTTTCAAATAACATGTAACATTGATAAATTCTACATCTATGGATATTTTGGAATACAATTTCATGTTTTGCATTATTATAAATTAGATAAAGAAATTATAAAAATTCAGAAAGAATTGGTAAAATTAAATCAAGATGTATCAGAATCTTTTATTTCGCTTGCGGATAAAGGAAATGCAATACTAGAAGACGAATTACGAAGGCAGGGAATTAATAACCTACCATTTGAAGAATTATTTGCGAAAATATATGAAAATAATAATTTAATGGATAATCTTGAACAGAAAGCTTTAAAACTAGAAAAACAATTTCCTCAAATTCAAGATAGTGAAAATAAAAGAGAACAGTTGATTTCACAATTAAATAATATGATTATTGATTTGTATCGCATAACATCTGTAAAAATGGACTACAATGGACTAATGCAAGGAGAGGAAGGAATTGTATCCTATTTTGAAATTGAAAGTATTAAGAATAAAACTGGAAAACGAGATCCATACATTGATACTAAAAAATTTAGTAGTAAAGAAATTACTGAAACTGTAACTAAGAAATTAGATGAAATAACATCGTTATTAAGAGAATTAAAGTAATCCATTTTTTTCTTTTCTACGTATTGGACTGATAATCAAAAGCAGAAATATTATGGTTCGTCTCAATATTAGACTAATATCTTTTACTTTCGAAAAAACCAACAAACTACAAACTTTTCAGTTTATCTAAAATTAATAAATAAATTCTTATAGAACAATAAGAAATTGTAAGTAAAAACTTTCGCTTAGTTAATAGCGATCCATTTTTAATTATTTTGCAATTTTTGCAATAAAACTTACTTTTATCAATTACTTCTAACTTTTCATGACATCTATACATGAAAGGCGTTGTTGATCACCTAGTTTCTTTCTTATCCTATTAATGATAAATCGAATAACAAATGTAGTAGAACATAACCTAGTAATCGCATTAGTAGACTATTATTAGCTGATCTAGGATAATTTCTATATTTTCCCATATTTTTAATATATTTTAATATTAGAAATAAGTTATATTAACAATTTCTTCATAGTGATTAATATATCTTTTATTTCTAAATCGGAAAACTGATAATAAATTAATTCAGATAAATGATATTAGAGTTTTTAAAAAATAATACATAGTATAAAGAAATAGCAAATTATAATTACAATTGATATATGTAATCTAATGTATAATGAAAAATGAATTAAATTTAGAAACAAAAAACCTCCTACCTACATATGATGAAATAATTAAAGGTAGGGAATTATTAAAAAATTTTGTAGGTAAGACTCCTCTTTATAAGTCAAATACCTTTTCTAATTTAATCGGTACAAATATTTTCTTAAAGAATGAAGCTTTCCAAAAAACTGGATCCTTTAAGGTAAGAGGAGCTCTTTACAAAATTAAAACTCTACCTGAAGAAAAAATGAAATATGGAATAATTGCTGCTTCTGCAGGAAATCATGCACAAGGTGTAGCATATGCAGCAACTATTAGAAAGATTCCATGTACAATAGTAATGCCAATGTATGCATCTCCAGCAAAAATAGCGGCTGTAAGATCATATAATGCACAAGTTCTCCTCAAAGGCAATGATTACGATGAAGCATGGACGGCAGCTAAAGAGATAGCTCAAAATGAAAATAAGACAATTATTCATGCATTCGATGATTCAGAGGTAATAGCAGGACAAGGTTCAATAGGATTAGAATTATTAGAGGATTTACCAGATTTAGATGAAGTTTATGTTCCTGTTGGTGGTGGTGGGTTAGCAGCAGGAGTTGCAATTGCTATAAAATCAAAAAAAAGAAATATCAAGATAATTGGAGTAGAATCTAAAGCTTTTCCAGCAATGAAAGAATCTATTGAAAAAGGGTCACTTCAAACAAAAAAAGGAGAATTTACAATTGCAGATGGAATATCAGTGAAATCTCCTGGAAAACTAACTTTTGAAATAGCAAAAAGGTATTTAGATGATATTGTTTTGATTGATGATAACTCTATTGTTAAAACTATGTTCTTGTTAATGGAACGATCTAAACTAGTAGTAGAACCTGCAGGTGCTGCTAGTCTTGCATATTTACTAACTAATGGACATAAAAATAGAAATAAAAAAATCGTATCAATTTTATCAGGTGGTAATGTAGATATGTACTTACTTGGTCAAGTAGTAGCAAAAGGGCTTTTACAAATGAATAGATTGTTAAAAATATTTATTCAATTGCCAGACAAACCAGGAGCATTAAAGACAGTAGTCGATGGTATTTCAGATTTAAATGTAAATATTGTAGAGGTAATCCACGATAGGCTAAGTGCCAATATTTCTGCAGGGACTGCTGGTGTTTACTTAAGTTTAGAATTGGAAAATGAGAAACATTGTGACCTTTTAATTAACTTTATGAAGAAAAAGGGTATTGATTTTAAAATAATTAATTAATACAGAAAGAGAATGAATAATAAATTAATTATTTATTCAATATAAAATAAAAGAAGAATATATGTAATAAAATAATATAACCTATTCAACTAATAATAGTTGATCTATAATACTTTTTGGATCTATTTTTTGTTCAATTCCAAAAGCAATAGATACTAAGTTTTTAATTTCTACCATTTTTAGTTTAATAGATGCAGTCATAGGGGCATAACTAAATATACTTCCATACATTGCCATTGACTTTTTATATATTAATCTCTCAAATCTCGATTCAATTTCTGAGATTACACTGATTTCATTTTCATTTCCTTCATTAGGAACTATATCCTTATAAACAGTTTTAGAAAATTCTGATATTGCCTGTCTTACACTATCTGCATGTATCATTTTATTTAGAATATCTTCATTTACACGAGAGGTTGTTGCTATTCTTAATGATTTAATATGTTCTTCTGGAAGGTTCCAATATTTAGCTCTAAGAGTGCTTGAAACATTATAATAATCTAGATCAAGCGAAACTAAAGGCTGAAGAACAGCAGGCTTACCTATATTAGCAAAAGCACTAACCAAGCCTTTGTAGTAGATTTTATCCAGATAAAGTTCAAAAGTTTGAACATTATTATTTTCTTTGTATAATTGAGCAGCAGAAGAAATCTCACTACCGAATTCAGAGGTTTGTAAAGCAGATACAGCCTCATCAAGATCTTTTGCAATTAGAGCTTTAACAATAATATCTCTTCTTCCAATTAGTTCTTCTGCATGCATATTTATATGTGGAAAAATATCATCATACGTCTTTCCTAAAGCTTTACTTTTTAAAATAATTTTGAGATTCCAGAGTATATATTTTCTATAATATGCATTTATAAGATCTTTTTTAGATATTTTAGTCATAGAAGAATGAAAATTGAAAAGATCTTCTTTTAGTGCGGTTTCAATTTTTTCAGAATTTATAGGTTGTTGTATTTTGCTCAAAGAATTAACATATGAGGTATTTTTTAATCTGGTTATAAATTCATCAAGAGTTTTGGAATCAGAAAATGATTCTAAATCATGTTTAGATAACATTGTACCTCGTTCAGAAAAAGCTCTAACTGTACCAAAAATCCTTTGAGGTTTGTTAGCTTTTCCCAATTTTAATCATCATTCTCTTTATAATAATATAATATTATAATTTTTATTAATTAAATTTTTGTTAATGAGAATATATAAACAATAGATATAAAATCTATATTTTATTGGGATTAGATTCATTATCTATATTTCCTAGAATCATACTGATAACCTTATCGATTGCCTTATCATAATTTTTTTCGATATTATTTTTTATCTGGTTATAATTTTTCTCACCTTGCTCTTGGATTAAGGATGATTCTTTTTCAGATTCTTTCTTAGCATCGTTTAAAATTCTTTCTGCTTCTTCATTTGCTAATTTAATAATTTTTTGTCGTAATTGTTCTATCTCGTTATTAGAATAAGATATCATATGTTTCTTTAATTCTTCAATACTAGAATTAAGATTCTCAACATTATTTTCAAATTCTGAAAGAGTATTGATTATTCCTTCCACCGTGGAAACGTTGGATTCCAATTCATCAAAAATGCAATTTAAAGGGATATTAAACCCTTGCTTTTTAATTAGAGGAATATTATTTTTTATTTTACAAAAATTTTAAAATCCAGCTTTAATTGGATCTATTGGTTTTATTAATTCACGTAACAAAGTTGTGGCATAAGCTCCTTTTGGTAATTTAAATGACAGATCAAGCATTCCAAAATATTTAAATTCACTACAACATAGCAAAGTTTGTCTAAATCCCATCTGTACACTTAATTCTTGTAAATCTTTCAGATAGAAATCTTTAGGTAAGATATTTTCATCAGAAAGTATTTTTTTAGTAATATGATCAAAACGACTTTTTCCAGGTTGATAATTATAACCTACTAACCTAATTGCTGGAATAACATCATTATGTGAATCTATTCCTTCTCTAAATTTTCTAATTTTACCAAAAACTAAGGGTTTCTCTATTTCAAAACATAAATCACCATCTTTACATTTTTGAATATCTTCATTACATAAAAGAGACGTACTGAGGCATTTATTAAAAACATAAGATTGATAAGCTTGAACAAATAGTCGTCTGATGTTTATTGGTATAGATCGAATAGCTGCAATGGAATCTTTACCTTTAATTATTGTACTTAAAATATTTCTTTCCAAGTCCATTCCTTTAGGTAAAATTTTAATCAGTTTTTGGTAATTGTTAGAATCTCTAATTCTTTCTCGTATTTCCTTTGAAAACTTTGAGTCATATTTGGAAGTATAAGAGAGAAGATATTCAATAGCTTCATTATAATTTCTATTAAGTAATGCTTTACCAACTAAATGAGTTACCATTCTTTCACTTCCAAATCTTTGTAACCCATAAAAATTAGCAATATTATTTAATTCCAATAAAAAAGGCTGTATATCATTACCAGAGGCTTGGTTTATTTTTATTTTGAAGCTATTTCCAACAAGTGCAGATTTTGATAGTGGAGTACGTAAGAAGCCTTTTAAGGTTAATTTAGTTTTAGGTGTTATTACAAATTTGGGTAAATTCTTTGTTTGTTCACAACTAGCATATTGACTAGTTTCTGCTTTTGCATCTTTTATTCCTAGTACTCTTAGTTTTAAACCTGATTTTTTTTTAATTTCAATTATTGCATGATTTGAATCAATGTTATGTTTTTCCAATAAATAAAGTGGGAATTTATGTTCATTATTTTGAATTAAAGAAAAATATGGTGGTTTTAAAAACGTATAATCTATTATCTCAGATACCTGAAATTCTTCATTGGTTTTCTTTATTGTTCCATTTATACCTTTAAAATTTGTACAATAACATTCTACACCAGCATAGAAATCTATTTCAGATACAGATTTTCTCACAAAATTAACCTATATCAAATTAAATATAAACAATACAACAATTATATCAATCAATAAAATAAATAAAGGATTTATATTCAAACCATATTATTAATAATTATGGGTATTGGAACGTATATGGCTAAAGAAGCTATGAAAGAAATCAATAATAAATCGAAGGAATTTTATGAATTTATTTTACCACCTGTAGATATGGCAGAAGATGGTAATGATTTACTTGTAATTATAGATTTACCAGGATTTAATAAAAATGACATAACTCTTAGAATAAATAAAAATATAATTTCTATTAAAGCCAATAAACCAGATAACGAATATAGAGGTACGGTTTATTTAAAGCAGCGACCTACAAAAATAGATAAGAGAATTTTATTACCTTTTTCAGTTGATGATGATGATGAAATTATTGGAACAGCTAATTATACTGACGGAATTATAACATTGAGAATTCCCAGTAAGAATTTAGGAAATAGAATACAAATTTCTTAATAAATACAGCAAATTTGTAAATTTTGAGATACAAACAAAAAAATAAAATAAAGTCTACAATTTTTTATAAATTTTTATTATTATTCTGCTGATAAATCCCAATAATTGGCATCTTTAAATTCAATTTTTGGTTTTCCTAATGACTTCCAATCTTTAAACGACTTAGAATATAATTTAACATTTTTAATACCCGCTAATTTTAATGCATAAAATGCAAGACCAGACAATGTTCCCACACTTCCACAATATGTAATTATCTCAGAATCTTGAGAAATCCCTCTATTTTCAACAAATCGTTTTATCTCATCTACTGATCGCAAAATATGATTATCATTACCTAACATAGTATAAGGAATATTTTTTGCACTAGGAATATGTTCGGTTAGAAAATTGAGTCTTTCTCTTGAATCAATTAAGATCTTATCAGGGTTGTTTTGTATAGATTCAACATACGGAGCATCTGCATAAATAGATTGATTTAAGTGAAGAGAATGAGTAGTTTTTGGAAATTTATTATTGCGTTTTTCAATTTCCAAACCGAGGTTTTTCCAATTTGTATATGTCATTTCAAGAAGTGAAGTGTTCTCATGACCAACATATTGAAAGGTCCAAGCAACCCGTGCTGCCAAAGCTCCAAAAGTATCATCATATACCACTATAGGCATTTCATCAGAGATACCAAGACTTTCCAATAATTTGACAATCTGCTCAGGTGAATCATTTGAGAGTAATACTGCGAGAGGTAATGATACTGCAGTAGGAATATGTCCTTTTTTATAATCTTCTATTCTACGAACATCCACAACTCGTACTTCGGCTTTTTTTCGAATCAAGGTACGTAATGTATCCACGTCACATACAATAGGAAGATTGTAAGCAGTTGTAGTCGCAGCAGTTCTTCTTTTTATTTTAAATTGTGATAGTGTTTTTGTATTGATAGTAGTACTATTCTTCTTATCTTTCTGCTTTAAAAATGAATTTTTTATCTTTATATCTTTAACCTTTGATGGAAGATCATGCTTATTTACTTTTTGAATCAAGCGGCACATTCGCCTCTAGCAGTCTTCGCACTAAATTTAATATCATTACCATAATCTTGATAGAATTCTTGACCTTGTTCAAATGAAGGAAGTTGAGTCACTGGTATAAGAAGAATTTTTATATCTTCTATATTTTTTATGTTACCACTTCCATTACTATTTACAATACGGTCTATCCACATATCTAATGTTTCGGAAGGTAATTTTTCATTCTTGTATAATTCCACTATTTTCTGAACTACATCTATGACTTTTTTTGCCGGGACACGCATAATAGCTTTACCAAGTTTTCCATCTTCAGAACCATTACCACCAAATAACATAGTATACACAGGAGCCATAGAATTTCCTATTCTTGCAGCACCACCGAAAAAGCCAATGGTTGCAATTTCATGTTGTCCACAAGAGTTAGGACAACCACTTATTTTAATAGTTGAATTACGAAGATCGTTATCAACATCAAAACCTAATTCCAATAATGTCCTTTGAATCTCTTTAGCTAATCTATGCGAATTAGTTATAGCCAGATTGCAAGAAGTAGTACCAGAACAACCTACTGCTGAAGTAATTGTAAGAGCACCAGGATTAGATAATCCAATAGCCATAAGTTTTTTATAAACTAGGGACAAATCAGTATAGTAAATATATCTAATTGCAAAATTTTGTTGCGGAGTATTTCTTGCAACAGATTCTGATGAGAATTCACGTATTATTGATGCTAAAGACCGTAATTGATTAGCTGTTATATCACCTGCTCCAAGGGTTATAAATACTGTAGAATAGCCTTCTTGTTTTTGTGAGACTACGTTTGTCTTGAACCAACGATCATAACCATTACTTGAATCAGAAAAGTTATTTGTTTCTATAATAGGGAGTTTATTAAATTTTGTGAGTGGCTTTTTTATTGGAACATATGAATCATCAGTAAAGTGAACTTGATAAAGGTTATTAGTAAATTCAGAAATAGTCATTTCTACAATAGTACGTTCCTTCAAAACCATTTTTTGAAATTTTTCCCAGCCAATTTCATTTACTAAATAGCGCATTCTATTTCTCGCCATATTATCTCTGTTTCCTAATCTATCAAATAGTCTAATGGTTGCCATACAAGTTGATAAGACTTGTTCTTCCGGAGTGAATTCTTCTAATAAATGACCGATAAAAGAGGCAGCACCCAATCCCCCACCAAGATAAATTCTAAATCCTTTTTTTCCATCTCTTAAATCAGGAATTAAACCAATATCAGCTATCCTTACAAGACCATGTTTACTACAGCAACCAAAGTTTATTTTAAATTTTCTTGGTAAATTCTGAGAAAGTGGATTGCGTAATAGGAATTTTGCAATTGCCATTGAATAAGGAGTAGCATCAAAAACTTCTTCAGGACAAACTCCAGCAAAATGGCTACACATTACATTTCTTACAGTATTACCACAAGCTTCTCTAGTTGTTAAACCTGCTTCTACTAATCCTCTCATTACTTCGCTGACATCCTCTAATTGTACCCAATGTAATTGGATATTTTGTCTAGTTGAAACATGTGCGGATCCAATAGAAAATGCTTCAGATAAATTAGCTATCTTTTCTAGTTGCTCTGGAGTGATTTCGCCGCTAGGAACTTTAATTCTTATCATACTATAATCAGGTCTTAATCTTGATCCATACGCACCATGCTGAAGCCTAAATCTTCGAAAATCATCATTAGATAACTTTCCTTGTCTATAGAGTTTAACTTTATTAGCAAAATTATCAGTTTCTTTTTCTAATCCCCATTTTTCTTTAACAGGTTTAGCAAAAGAATCTTTTTTATGTTTAACTTTAGTTAATTCGGCATTCTTTTTCAATATATTAATCATTTATACAAAACCTTATATTTTTTATGGAATGACAACCAAAAAAATCAAGTGATTTGATAATAGATGGCAAGTTATTGTATGAATATTATAGTTTATAAATGGCCATATAATAAGCAGTAAATTATAATTCACTATGACCCAAATAATTATTTTTTTCTATTCGCTTTTCTTTAATTGAAGGAATAATCTTCATCTTTGCTGATTCAAAATTTAATTTGAGTTGTTTTCCTTCGTATATTCTATCTAAAACAATAGCCAGAGCAGATATTTCAGAATGTGGTTGATTACCCACAGCAATGTTATAATCAGAAAGTTTGTAAACTTCACTTGGAACTTTTTCAGCTCCTATTATTATTAAAATATCATCACCGCTATTTTTAATTTTACTAATTATATCATCTACATTTAATCCATACATTGTAAGATGAATAACTATACCACCATTTTTTTTCCAATTTAATATTGTATTTCTCCAATTTTTAACTATTTCAATTTTAAAATTTGATGCATATCCCCATCTACTATTTACATCATCAATTGTAGATTTTATATCATCATTAACATCGGTCATATAGAGAATATTACAACCAAAAGATCTGGAAACTAAGGCTACGTGTGTAGTTGTGCGATCATCTCTGACTAATCTATGACCTATTCGAAGTACTGCTATATTCATTTTTGGAAATTGCCACTATTTTGTATTTCTAAATTATTTCCATAAACGAACATATCTATAACATCCAATATTTTATTTGTATTATAGCCAGTTTTTGCAGATATAGGTAAAACAATATTATCTGGATATTTTAAACCTAACATTTTAGATTTTTCATAGGCATTATTTACTGTAGTTAAATCTACTTTATTAAGTAAATACAACACTCTTGTTGATGGAATTTGTAATTCATTTATTATATGAAGACAGCTATTTAGTTTTATTTTTATATTCTTGAGAGTTTGACTAACATCTATAACCAACAAAATTAAGTGAGAATAAACAAGTTCATTTAGAGTGGATTTAAAAGCATCTATCATATAAGCTGGTAGCTTATTTACAAATCCTACAGTATCTGATAGTAAGACTTTTTGATTGGAATTTATATATAAAGATCTAGTAAAGGTAGATAAAGTGGTAAACATTTCTTTGCCTACTGCTTTTGATTCTCCCGTTAATGAATTAAACAACGTAGTTTTACCTGATGATGTATAACCAATCAGCGAAATAGTTGGAATACCAATTCTATTACGTTGATTTCTATATAGTGTCCTTCTTTTTTCTTCTTTCTCTAGTTTCTTTTTTAAAACACTCATTTGTGAGTTAAGAGCCAATGTGTAAATATCAGCATCATATTTTCCCAAACCAAAAAATCCTGGTTGTTCACCAATTTTTGCAAGTTTCACCTTTTCTTTTATTCTAACCATTTCATATCTTAATTGTGCTAATTTAATTTGAATACGTGATTCTGATGTACTCGCCCGGCGTTCGAATATTTCTAATATTAATCGTTCTCTATCGATAATATCTTTCTTACATAGACTTGCTAAATTATATTGTTGAGTAGGTTTTAATACTTCGTCAAAAATGATTAGGTCAATATCCAACTCATTTATTAGATCTTTAACCTCATCTGCTTTACCTTTACCAATTCCATATTTTGATTGTGTAATATGTTTCTGTTTGACTATTTTTTTAACTATATAACCTGCAGCCTCAGCCAAAGATAAGGCTTCATTAACAGATTCTTCAATAGGATAGGTTATTAAAAGAGCTTTTTTAAAATTCATATATTAATCATCTTCGTTTTCATTATTTTCGACAAGATTTTCGTATAATTGAATTCCTAGAACGCGTTCCAATTTTTTAGACAATATTTCATTCGGTTTGATTCCACCTGTTTCAATTTTTTTGTACAGAGTAATTTTTTCGCTTATCTGATTAGCTACATTTTCTTGTGTTATTCCTTTTTTCATTCTAGCTTCTCTTATGATTGTCCCAAAATCTGGTCGTAATACTTTTTCATCAATAATTTGAATTGTCTTGGGATAAGATTTAATGGGCTTTTTTTGAGGTACTGGAATGGATCCTTTTTTTGGAGGAAATGTTTTTTTTGAAGACTGGCTTGGTTCATATGGTTTTCCACGTTTTGAACATGATAAACATACGTTAAATATACTACCATCAACAATTACATTTTTTGGTGTTTGAATGGAATTTCCACATAATTCACAGAATGAGGGCATAATATAATAATATCTAAACAAGAAATAAATTCTTTCTTTTCCTTTTAACTAATGTATTATTTCGATTGGTTACTTTATTTAAAATTTCAATTAAAATAATTCTTAAAATTTCTAAACAAATGAATTAATAAAATGATTTCACAATAATATTTGGATATATATCTACTACTGATATGAAATTTTGTAATAGCATGTAAAAATTAATTTTAAAATAACTAATTTTCTTTTAAAATAATCTTCCATTTATATTAATGAATAATTATATTAAAGAAGTATCAATAACTTTTCATATAAGAAATATTTTATTAGATAGCTATAGATAAAAGAGATTGAAACCTTTACCTTTAAACCCTCGAAATAAACTGATTAATCATCTATCTGTACTTTTTGATACAAATGTAAACGAAGAATTTCCACCAGAAATACAATGTGAATTCTCTAAGAGGACGGGAAGAATTAAAAATTTTTCTATAGGATCAAAGTTATTTGCTACTTTACGTAAAGACGGCGGGCTTGTTCTATCCATATTTGGAGCAAAAATGATGGTGAAATATACTCAATTTAGAGAAAATTGTGTCATTCCAAAAGATGAAGCAATACCATTCATTAGTGAAGGAAGATCGCTATTTTGTAAACATGTAAAATGGTGTGGAAAAAATGTTAAGAATGGATCAGATGTAGTAGTCATTGATAATAGAAATGAAGTATTAGCTGTAGGAAAAGCGATTTGTGGAAATAAGATGATGGACAAATTTGATTATGGTGTAGCAGTAAAAATTAGAGAAGGAATAAAAAGTAGAAACACCCAACAATATCAGAGGTAATGGATAATGATGCGTGGAGGAAATAGAGAAATGAGAAGAATGCTTGGAAAGATGGGTTTAGAGATGAATGAAATGGAAGGAATTGAGGAAGTGATAATAAAAACTGATACTAAAGAAATGTATCTAATAAAACCGCAAGTAGTTGAAATGAAAGGAAAAGATAATACAATTTTCCAAATTATTGCTACAGATATTGAAGAAAAACAAAGAGAAATTCCATCATTCAAAGAAGAAGACATAGTCCTTGTGATGCAGCAAGCTAATGTATCAAGAGAAAAAGCTATTCAAGCCTTGACTGATTCTAAAGGTGACATAGCACAAGCTATTTTAACACTAACCACATAATGAAATAATTACTACAACATAATTTTAGACAAAATAGATTAATCAAATATATTTTTGATTGTATCTATATATTTTGAATAAATTTTGATTTTTAATTAGAAAATAATAATTGTCAATTTCAATTAAAAGGCAAATAGTGAATATAGTATAGAGTGCCATAATTTGGCCAACTAGATAATATTATCTATCAAAAACAAGATAATGACCTAAATCAATTACTATCTTAGCAATTAAACTCTGCTCTTATTAATACATACCACAACAAATGACCATTCCTGCCTACATATTAAAAGGAAGGTTTTTACTGCAAAATCATTACATACCTAAAGGTTCTTTTAATCCATATTTGTTGCTTCATTAAGATATATTGACGATATAATTATTACAATGTACAATCCTATACCATAGTGTTACACATATCAACTATGAATGATCTTGATCAATTAAATATGCTTTTGCACCATAACTATGGAATGAATCCACTTCTAAATATATGCTCAAATAATTATTTGCCAATTGCTAAAGGAGCAGATAGAAAAGAACAATAATAACTAAATCTTTAATATTTAATATTTATATTAGAACACCTGTTTTAATTTATTTATTAAATATACTAAAGAATTATCTTGAAATAAGTTCTAAATTATACCATTTTATTGTTATTATTTTTATACCATTTGATATATTCTTGATAAACAAGTAATGCTGCAACTGTTTTACAATCTCTAATTTCACCATTAATACACTTTTTTAATGCAGTTTTCAATCCTAGTTTTTTTAATTTTATATTTTCATCATCATCGCTACCTTGTTTATCGCTAATTTTTTTTAAATTGGTTGCTATAAAAACGTACATTAATTCAGTATCATAACTAGGTGCTAAGTACCATTTAGTCAAAAAAGATAATGTACCTGTATAACCTGTCTCTTCATATAACTCTCTTATAGCAGCCTCTTCTTTTGTTTCTCCATCTTCTATTTTTCCAGCAGGTATTTCTAATAGAGTCCTTTTTGCAGGATGTCTATATTGTGTAATTAAAAGAATATTGGAATAATCAATTATAGGAATAAGTCCTACTGATGGAGAATGTTCAACAATTTCCTTCTGAATTTTTTTGTCTTGTAGAATAAATTCATCTTTTCTAATGGATATTTTTCCTGTATAGACTCTCTTACTATGTAATAATTTAGCTTTATTCATTTGATTCAACTATAAAGTGAGAGTATTTTTCTTCAAAGTAAATATACTTTCCTCATCTATATCTATTAGATTTTTATCTTAAACTATATCTATAAATAAAATTTTAAGTTAATTTATATGATATTTGTTTAATTCTAATATAGATGAAATACATTGACGGTGAAGGCAATATTCTTATTCCTAAATCCGTCAGACCTATAATTGATTATACTGAAACAAATCTAGGAAGTAAAAAAGGAGCAGAGAAACAATATCGATATGGAACTTTGCATATTAGAGAATATGAGAACTACTATAGCGTACATATGGATAGAGTTGATCCAAGAATCAATCCCATAGGACATCTGTTGAAAGATGCTCCAGAATATATTATATGTGGAATTATGGCAAGTACAATTGGTCTAAAAGTAGGTACAGCATTTTATAAAAAGAAAAAAAAAGAGGAAAATGATAATCAATTAAAAGCATTGCCAATAGGAATTATTACTGGTATATTAGCTGGAACTACAACATATATTACTACTTATTATTTGCATAACTTTATTAGAAAATCAAAATTAAGAAAATAAGTAGACTTTTTATTATTGATAAAGATTTATTTTGAAATGACAAACAAAAATAATTCTAAATTTAAATTAATAAAAATCATAATAAAGTTACTGCCAATAATAATTAATTTTAAGAGAGACAGAAAAGAATGGGTAAAACGTGAAGGAAAAAATATAGATGAAAATAAATATAGAAAAAATGCACAAAAAGCCTTAAAAATTTTCATTCAACTTGGACCCTCATATATAAAATTAGGTCAATGGTTATCTTCTCGTTCTGATATATTACCACAACCGTATCTAGAAGTATTTGCTAGTTTACAAGACGATGTTCCTGTAGAACCTTTTGAAAAAGTAAAAAAAATAATTGATAAAGAATTAGGAAATCTAGAAGAAAATTTTGATTATTTTAATAAAGATGCATTTTCTGGAGCTAGTTTAGGACAAGTATATCATGCCAAATATAATGGAAAGGATGTTGTAGTAAAGATTTCAAGACCAGGAATTGAAAGAATCGTAGATGAAGATATTTCAATCATAAAAAAATTGATCCCATTGGGTACTAGATTTATTGATCCCAATTTAAGATTTTCAGTAGAAGGAATGTTTTCTCAATTTACTGAAACTATCTATGAGGAAATGGATTACATAAAAGAGGCAGAGAATCTATTAACAATTAAAAAAAATCTACATAATGAGAAAAAAATCATAATTCCTAATGTAATACTTGATAGAACTTCTAAACATATCATAACTACAGAATATGAACCTGGAATAAAGATAACCGATATAGAAACACTAGATAAAAAAGGTATTGATAGACAAAAATTAGTAATATTAATACATCATGTATTTTTTAAGATGTTATTACGTAATAATATTTTTCATTCTGATCCACATCCTGGAAATATAGCTGTCAAAGATGACGGTTCAATAATTCTATATGATTTTGGAATGGTTGGAAGACTTGATAATGAAACTAGATTATTATTGATTAGATTATACCTAGGTTTGATTGATAAAGATCCTGTAAGAACTGTTGATGTATTATATCAACTTGGAACATTAGATTATACTACTAATAGAAATATTATAGAAAAGGCTATTGAACTAAGTATTAGATCAATGCATGGAAAACAGGTAGATAAAATGGAAGTAAAATCTTTAATGGATTTATCAAATAAGACTTTAAGCAAATTTCCTTTTAGACTACCCAAATATTTAGCATTATATATGAGGATGACCTCAATTGTGGAAGGCATTTATCACCAACACCAAATAAAATTCCAATTCGTAAAAGTTCTTTCTAATTTATTTGAACAGGAAGGATTAATTAAAGAGGCATATATTGAAGAAATAAAACATTCTTTTCAGAAATTTGTAAAAAATATAGAAGTATCGGCAAATTTATCACAAACTATAAAAACATATTTGGATAATCAAGAAACAAATATTAAGAAAACTGATAGGAATTATGCATTTTTAGGTAAGAGTATTTTTGCATCTGCATTATTTGTTGGATCTGCATTTTTATTTTCGTACAATTCTATAATTTCATCTATAGGTTTTATATGTTCAATAATACTATTTGCTTTTAGTATCATAAAAAAATAACTTTTATCAATAAAGTTTTTTCCATAATATATTAAAGAGAAAATTGGAATAATAATTTATTATCTAGTTTTTCTTTTTTCTATCCTCTTAATTTTTATTTTAGATGATTTTATAAAGAATAAGCCATGGATGTTTTATTATTATTCTTTTCAGTATTTAGTATCTTATCTCTTCCCGGATCTACAACATCATCTTCAGAATTCATTGTTCACGATTTTGCTATTATAATGATTGTCGCTGCTATAATGTTATTTATAACTCATAAATTAAAACAATCCATGGTCATTGGTTATTTAATAGCAGGAATGATTATTGGTCCGTATACCCCACCTTTTACTTTAATTAATGAGATAGAAACTGTAAACATATTTGCTGAATTAGGTATAATTATGCTTCTCTTTGTAATTGGTATAGAATTTCCTATAGCAAAACTCAAACAAATAGGTAAAATCTCAATGATGGTTGGATTAACAGAGTCAATTGGGACTATGATTATAACTTTCTTTGTTGCCCAAAGATTAGGATTTACTACTTTTGATTCAATGTTTTTAGGATTAGCCATGTCTATTACCAGTACTGTAGTAACTATCAAGATATTGGAAGAATTAGGAAAAATAAAAGAGCGAACATCAATATTAATACTAGGAATTTTAATAGTCGAAGATATTGTGGCTGTATCAGCTTTAGCCATATTACAATCTATAGCAGTTGCAGCAACAAATACTGAAGAAATTGCAATTTTTCCTATATCAATATCTATAGCTATAGCAGTAGTTTTTATTGGAAGTATACTTATACTTGGTTCAAAATTTTTACCTAATCTAATAGACAAAATAGGAAAAACAAATGATTATGCTCTTCTCTTGATAGTAATATTAGGACTTGCTTTTGGTCTATCATTCATCGCTAATACGTTAGGTTTATCAGTCGTAATAGGCGCATTTTTAGCTGGAGTTTTAGTGGCAGAATCCAAAACTGCCACAGTAGCTAAAGTTATTACAATACCACTAAGAGATGTATTTTCTGCATTATTCTTTGTATCAATAGGAGCCTTAGTTAATGTTGCACTTATTCCATTATACATAGTTCCTGTAATTATATTGATATTAACAGCTTTTACTGTAAAATTAATTCTAGTTTTAGCTATATTATCAAAATCCAAATTTGACTATACAGAGAGATTAAAAGTAGGTTTAGGATTGGCAACAGCAAAAGGTGAAATGTCTTTAGTTATAGCAAAGGGTGGACAGGATGTAGGTGCAATTACTTCATCTATATTACCAATACTAAGTGTTGTTACAATAATTACATCTTTTGCTACTCCATATATACTAAAGTTTGCAAATAACATAAGATTTTCTAGTTCGAGCAATAAAATCAACAAAAAAATTGATGATAAAAATGAGGATAAAACACAATAGATATATATAATTTTAATAGACACTTTTAACTATTAGATATCTTACTTATAATATGCCAAAAAAATGCATATTGAGGTTTTTTATTAGTTTTAATAAAATAATTTTTTATATTCATTTGGAACAATAATAGTTTATTTGAGTTTATATAGAATATAAAATTATAGTGATATAATAATATTTAATTTATATATAGTATAAGTTATTTTGAGCACAAAATATCAGATAAAATAGAATTAAGAGGCAAAAGAAGACAATCAAGAATGATAAAGAAATCATCATAGATAAAGAATCAAATATAGTAACTATATAATTTTTATTAATTTATTTATATGAATTATTATTTTTAGTTACTTGTCTTTAATTTGTAGTATTATAATATAATAATCAATTATAAATTTAGATATTTTAAAAGCTACCAAATTATTATTTATATTGCTAAGATTGTGATTAGGATCACTTTAATTGTGATTTTTATCGAAAAAGGATTTAAATGAGTATAGCATATTATAAAGAGTGTCTTCTGGAGAAAGAATTAACAATAGTCCTCGTCATTTTATGATACTTGATGCAATTGCTAGAGGAATACAAGATCTTAATAAAATTTCAAAAGTTCTCAAAATGAGCAAGGAAGAAGTAGAATTAATACTAAATGATCTTTCAACTCAAAGACTAATAATAAAAAAGGAGAAGAGAAGTATTTTTGGTAACAAAAGAATTAAAATCTCCATTACAGATACAGGAATTAGACTTCTAAATTCCAAAAAAGAAGAATTAGAAAAAAAGTGGCGTCAAGCTCAAAAGATGTATAATAACGGGAAAGGAAATAAAGCTCAATTGCAAACATACATGGAAGATAATAGAGCATGGGTTCCATTAATGATATTTTCAGGAATAATAGATGTTCTGTTCCTTATGACTATGATGTCTTTTTTGGGGATGGCATTAAATCCCATGGAACAATCAATGGCAGGTGAAAGTGGTACAGAAGGAGCTACAGGTGGAGAAACAGGTACCGAACAGGCGAGTGCCGAAGGGGGAGCATCAGAAAGCGGAGATACTGGAGACTTTGGAGGATTTGATATTGGAGGATTTGGAGATTTTTGACTTTCCATAAAGATTATTTTACATTATCAATAGCCTATAAATAGAAACCATTGCTATTTAAATTAGTATTTATTCCGATAAATATTTTGGATTTAATTAATTTTTAAGATCATCTATTGTCTTTCTTCTAACATCATAGACAATTTTATTATCATTATCAGAATTGGATGATACTATATTAGTATTAATAGAATCGGCATTTGTAGAAGAGGTTCTAACTAAATCATATATATATTCTCTTAGCCTTTTAGTTCTCTTTAATTTACCTTTTGTAACATATCTAGCAAGATAAGTAGATATAATACTTAATTTGATTGTCTCATTATATTTTTTGTTATAAATATTGACAATATCAGATGAAGTAAATGTATTATAATAAAAGGACTGCTCGATTATATTCCAGATCTTTGAATCAACAGATAAAATACGATTATTTTCTTGAGATGAATTAGTTATTCCATCAGTCGAATCTGAACGTACAAGCTCCATTAATTCAATAACTTGTAATATCTTTTCCTTTGAAAAATTGCCTTCTAAGGAGAGATTATACTTACCACCCTCATCATCTTCCAATTCTATCTTTATTTTCTTCTTCTTAGAGCTCAAAGTAAAAGATCTTTATTTTATAATCCACTCATCATTCTTATAGCTAGTACTAAATAAAAAATAGGTAATTGCTAAAGTTTTATTGACAAACTTATCTATAAGATACAAAGCTATAACTATTACTATTAGTTAAAACATCATAGTATATTTAAATTATAAATTATTCAAAAGATTTAACAGGTATTTGATTTTTAGAATATTAAAATTAGATTTGAAATTACACCTATTATATTTCCCACAATAATTATGAGATCATCAATAATTATCCAGTAAATACATATAGAAATAATCTAACTGTTAAATAAATATAAGCCAAAACTAGACATCATCCATTTTTTAATATTAAATCCTTTTATTATTTGAGGGATGCTACTATAACGAGTTAAAATTGTAGTAGCTGCAATACCTATAATAAAAGATAAGAGACTTGACGAATATAAAAAAAACTTCATTATTATTTACAATAGTTACTATAAGAATATTTTATCGATATGGAAAAATATTTAATTAGTAATAAAAAAGACTTTTTTAACCAAATTTAAAATATATGATATGTATTAATATGAGGTAATCCTTTAGCAACAAAATATTTACTATAATTAAATAAAAAAATATGTATATGTTATTGAATATTAATCTATATATTGTTAATCTATATTAATTTGCAATCCTTTATTAGTCAAATTTTTCTTTTTAAATGTAATTTCCAATATTCCATTCTTATAATGAGATTTGCCACTTGACGGTTCGACAAATTCTGGGAATTTGATTTTTTTATAATAGCGTCTTTCTTCGGCTGAAGTTGAAGATTCTATAGTTAAAGTGTTTTCATTAGCATATAATTTGACATTCTCTTTTGCAACTCCTGGCAATTCTGCAACAATTTTTATCTCTTCTTTTCCATCTATTATATCAATCAGAGTTTCTCTCTCTTCTTGTCTATCATGAGAACTGTCAGTGATTGAATTTGAGAAAACGTCAACATTTCCAAATTTTCTTATTATTGGTTTACCATCTTCACCAATTTTAACTGAATAACCATATACAATAGGTCCAAATTCTTTTACAGTTGACCCATCATCTAATTTACGTTCTTTTATAAATTTTTTTGGAACTGGTTGTTCAAAATTTTTAAAAGCTTCATCCATCAATTTTTCCATTTCACGCATCATGCTATCGATATCAGGAAACCAATTCCAAGAGCGTTTTCTTCTAAACCAATCATCAAAGGGATATGTCATTTTAATTTAGGTTAAAATCATTATGTATATTAAAAAGTTACTTATATTTTTCAAATTCTTTATTTAATTCTTTCAAAAGAAGTCTCTGCTTTTCTGTAATATTATTGGGAATTGTAACCTGTATCCTTACTAATTGATCCCCTTTGCCATATGTCCCATATCGTGGCAATCCTTTTCCCTTGATCTTTAAAATTGTGTTTGCTTGAGTTCCAGCAGGGATTTTTAATTTCTCATGGCCATGTAAAGTTGGAATTTTTATTTCGGTTCCTAATACTAAATTAGGATAATCAAGATTTAGATTATACAATACATGACCATCTTCTAATCTTTCAAATAAATTATGAGGCAAAATATGAAGTCTAATTAAAAGATCTCCTGGAGGCCCTTGTTCTGAATATTCGCCTTCACCAGTTAATTGCAAAGTCATTCCATCTTCAACTCCAGCAGGAATATTTATCTTTAATTTCTTATTTTGTTTTATTTTACCTGATCCTAGACAATTATTGCAAGGTTTATCAATTACTTGACCCTTTCCATTACATGTTTGACATGGTTCTAATGAAATAAATGTTGAAAAACGATTTTGATTATAGACTCTGCGAGTTTGACCTTGGCCATTACAAGTATTGCATGTACGTGGTTTAGTTCCATGCGCAGCTCCTGTTCCATCGCAATTATTACATTTTTCAAATTTTGGTAATTCAATTTCATCGTTTTTCCCGTGTAGAACGTCTTCTAATGAGAGTTCCATATCATATAAAATATCTCTACCTTTTCTTCTATTGCCACCTATATTGAAACTAAATCCACCAAATGGATCTGAGCCTCCAAATCCTCCGCCTCCTCCTCTACCTCCAAACATTTGTTCAAAAATAGTTTTCGCAAAGCCACCAAAACCCATATCTCTAAAGACCTCTTCAAAGTTTGCTTCAGATCCTCTAAATGCATCATCAGAGCCTACATGACCATAAGTATCATATCTCGTTCTCTTTTCATCATCTGATAGAACTGCATAAGCTTCAGAAATTTCTTTGAATTTTTCTTCTGCATCTGGTGATTTATTCCTATCAGGATGAAACTTTAAAGCTAATTTTCTATATGCATTTTTAATTTCATCTTTACTAGCATTCTTTTGTATATCTAAAATTTCATAATAGTCTCGCTTGTTAGTCATAAATTATGATCCCGTACTGAATTATATTAATAAAAAAATGATTATTTTTATCTTTTGATATATATTAGGATCCAGCCGACGCAGATTTATCTGTAGTATTTGCATTTGCTCCTGTGTTAGGTCCACTTTGATTTGTAAATCCCCCAGTGTCTGTCTCTGAACCACTACTACTGCCACCTGCGGCTTGATTTGCTGCTGTTGCTGCTGTTGCTCCAACTGTTCTATAAATTTCTGTACTTATTTCAGCCAGTAAATCCTTTGTTTCCTTAATTTTGCTCTTTAGATTTTCAATATTATTGCTAGCAATGACATCTTTTAATTCTTGTACTACCTTGTTTATTTTTTCTGTTTGTTCTGGTTTGATTTTATCTTTAAAGTCTTGAGTGATTAATTTTTCTGCAGAATAGACAAGATTATCTGCTTCATTTTTAATTTCTGCCTCTTCCTTCTTTTTCTTATCGGCTTCAGAGTACTGTTCTGATTCTTTCTTTAATTTTTCTATTTCATCTTTTGATAATTTTGTGGTTGCTGTAATAGTTATTTTTGCTTCTTTAGAAGTGCCTAAATCTTTTGCAGTAACATTTAGAATTCCATTTGCATCAATATCAAATGTTACTTCAATTTGAGGGATCCCTCTAGGGGCAGGTGGAATTCCTGCAAGGTTAAAAGTTCCTAATGAAACACAATCTGAAGCCATAGGTCTTTCACCTTGCACTACATGAATGGTAACTGCAGATTGATAGTCAGCTGCAGTCGTAAAAACTTTACTTTTTTTCGTAGGAATAGTTGTATTTCTTTCTATTAGTGCCTCTTTAAGGCCACCTAAAACTTCAAGCCCTAAAGTTAGTGGAGTAACATCTACAAGTAAAATGTCTGTTGAAACATCTCCTGCAATAATAGCTCCTTGTATTGCAGCTCCCATCGCAACTGCTTCCATTGGATCGACTCCTCTTTCTGGTTCTTTACCCATTATTGTAGCAACAAATTGTCTAACTATAGGCATTCTAGTTGGTCCTCCAACCATAATAATTTTATCGATATCTGCAGGAGTAAGTTTGGCATCTTGGATTGCTTGTAACATAGGACTCTTACATTTTTCAACAATTGGTCTCAAGAGCTCTTCCAGTTTTGAACGTGTTAGGTTAATTATAAGATTTTTAGGTCCACTAGAAGGATCATAAGCTAAAAATGGAAGATTAATTTCTGTTGATACAAGATTGGATAATTCTATTTTCGCTTTTTCGCCTGCTTCTTTTATTCTCATCATAGCAGCTTTATCATTTCTTATCTCTAATCCTGTTTGTTGTTTAAATTCTTGTAAAATATATTCAATAATAGTATTATCCATATCAGTTCCTCCAAGTTGGGTATCACCTGATGTACTTTTAACTTGAAATACTCCTCCACCCATTTCCATAATAGTCACATCTAGCGTTCCACCTCCTAGATCAAAAACCATAATTTTCAAATCTTTTTGAATTTTATCTAATCCATAAGCAAGTGAAGCAGCTGTAGGCTCATTGATAATTCGTTCTACTTTCAATCCAGCTATTTCTCCTGCATCTTTTGTAGCCTGTCGTTGATTATCATTAAAATATGCAGGAACTGTAATAACAGCTCTATCTACCGTATCTCCTAGAAATGCTTCAGCATCATTCTTTATCTTTTGTAAAATAAATGAAGAAATTTGTTGTGGAGTATAACTTTTTCCTCTTACATTAAATTTAAAATCAGTACCCATCTTTCGTTTAGCAGCAAAAACAGTTCCTTCAGGATTGGATATCATTTGTCTTCTGGCTGGTTCTCCAACTAAGAGATCACCCGTATTTGTAAAGGCTACTACAGACGGAAAAGCTTTTCCACCAACAGAAGTACCTTCTGCCGCTTGTATGATTGTAGGTTTACCACCTATCATTGCTGCTGCTGCAGAATTACTTGTTCCTAGATCAATACCAATAATTTTTCCCATATTTAATAATCACCTATAGATTAGTTTGATTATCTATATTATTGTTCATTATATTTTTTTTCTTTTTGGATATTTCTACAAGGCTAGGCCTTAAGACTTTATCATTAAGCATATATCCTATACGTATTTCATTTGTAATAGTATTTTCTGGAAGATCATCATTATATGAAAAGCTAATAACATCATGTTTGTTAGAATCAAATATCTTCCCTATTGTTTCAATTTGTATTACACCTTCAGATTGCAAAATATTATCTAAATTTTTTAAAATACCTTCTAATCCATTTAGAAAAACGTTATCAAGATCTTTATTCTTTTTTATCATTTCTAATGCTCTCTGATAATCATCCCGTATAGTTAAAAAGCTAGAAAGAAGATTAGCTTTATTTGATTCTATAGTAGAAGCCATTTGTTTTTCTATTTGTTTTCTATAATTGTCAAAATCTGCCATCAAATATTTTAATTTATTAAGATTAGTTTCTGCTGTTTTTTTTGTTTCTTTTAATTCAATTTTTGTTTTCTTTAATTCTTCTTTTAGAGATTCACTATTATTATCAGTAATTTGTTTTCCATCTTTTAATTCTTCTTTTAGAGATTCACTATTATTATCAGTAATTTGTTTTC
>Ga0126305_10000099_pt1 | contig 36884 bp, 44 predicted proteins | sample Plot26_FD_92536 | JGI IMG/M metagenome (GOLD analysis project Ga0126305, IMG submission 92536) | Serpentine soil microbial communities from UC McLaughlin Reserve, CA, USA - Plot26 | ecosystem: Environmental > Terrestrial > Soil > Grasslands | place: USA: UC McLaughlin Reserve, Lake County... | reverse complement strand
CTACGGGGTCCTGGCGGTGAAGCTCTGGTACGTCCACGACCGCGACCACCCTCGCTGGCTCGTCCCGCTCGCGGGCGGGACGCTGTTCACGATCCTCGTGGCACTCTGGAGCACGTCGAGTCTGTGGTACTTCACCGAGGTTCAGTTCGGGTTTTAGAGCGGAGCCGTCAGGTAGCGCTGGATCGTCGGTGCGATCGTGTCGACGAGACGTTCCTCCTCGAGCGACGCGAGCGGCTCGATGAGCACGATGTGCCGCGCCATCACGACGCCGACGATCTGAGAGCCCGCCAGGCTCGCGCGTAGCGGCGCCTCGTCCATCCCGAGTTGCTCGGCCAGCGGGCGGAAGATGCGCGTGCTCAGGATCTCGCGGAAGACCCTTGTCGCCTCGGGCTCGGTCACCGCCGACCGGATCAGCCCGATCCAGCGAGCGCGTGCCTCCTCGTCGGCGAGCACGGAGAGGATGAAGCGGAGCACGCGCTCTCCCACCTCCGAGCGCGGCCCTCTCGCGAGCTGCGCGATCAGCTCCTCGGGAGGAAAGGGCAGCTGAACGGCCTCGATGAACAGTCGCTGCTTGGAGCCGAAGTGGTGGATGACGAGCGCCGGATCGACGCCCGCCTCTGCGGCAATCGACCGGATGGTCGCGCGGTCGAAGCCGAGCTCCGCGAACTGGCGGGTGGCCGCCGCGCGGATCGTCTCCGGAGTCTGGGTCGGGCCGCGGCGTCGTCCTCGTTTGACAGCCATGCGTGCAGTAGTATATTTCAACGCATGATGAATTCAAGCCCAGCAATCGGGATCCGCAGGCTCAACGTCCGCCGGGGTGGACGGCTCGTCCTCCCCGAGCTCTCGCTCGACGTCCGGCGTGGCATCGTTACCGGCTTGCTCGGCCCGAGCGGCTCCGGGAAGACGACGCTGATCCGCGCGATCGTCGGCGTCCAGATCGTCGAGAGCGGAGAGGTCAACGTCCTCGGCGAGCCGGCCGGCTCGGAGGCCCTGCGCCGCCGCATCGGCTACGTCACACAGGCGCCGTCGGTCTACTCGGACCTGACGGTCCGCCAGAACCTCGAGTACTTCGCCGCGATCCTCGGCGCCCCGAGCGGCGGGGTGAAAGAGGCGATCGACGCTGTCGCTCTCGGCGGCCATGCCAACCAGATGGTTCGTACGCTGTCCGGTGGCGAGACGTCGCGCGTCTCGCTGGCGACGGCGCTGCTCGGGCATCCCGACCTGCTCGTCCTCGACGAGCCGACGGTCGGTCTCGACCCCGTTCTCCGGCGCGATCTCTGGAACATGTTCCACGAGCTCGCTGCCGGCGGCACGACACTGCTCGTCTCCAGCCATGTCATGGACGAGGCTGAGCGGTGCGACGACCTCGTCCTGCTTCGCAACGGACGCATCGTCGCGACCGGCTCACCGTCCGAGCTACGGGAGGAGACCCACACCGAAGACCTCGAAGAGGCCTTCCTGGCCCTCGCGGAGGCGTCATGAACCCCCGGATCACGCTCGCAACCGCCGGCCGCGTCCTCCGGCAGCTCCGCCACGACCACAGGACGCTCGCACTCGTCATTCTGGTCCCGCCGCTCCTCTTGACGATCATGAAGTACGTCTTCTACGGACAGGAGGAGACGTTCGACCGGATCGGTGCGCCGCTCGTCGGCATCTTTCCGTTCGTCTCGATGTTCCTCGTCACCTCGATCGCGATGCTGCGTGAACGGACGTCGGGGACGCTCGAGCGGCTGATGTCGATGCCGCTCGCCAAGCTCGACATCTTGCTGGGCTACGGGCTCGCCTTCACGCTCCTGGCGCTCGTCCAGGCGACCGTGACATCGATCGTCGCCTTCGGGCTTCTCGGCCTCGACACCGCCGGCCCAGTCTGGCTGATTTTGGTGCTCGCCGCGGGAAACGCCCTCCTCGGGATGTCGCTCGGGCTCTTCCTCAGCGCGTTTGCCCAGACGGAGTTCCAGGCCGTGCAGTTCATGCCGGCGTTCGTCCTGCCTCAGATCCTGCTCGCCGGGCTACTCGTGCCGCGGGAAAAGATGGCCGACGTCCTCGAGTGGATCTCGAATGCGCTGCCGCTCACGTACGCCTACGAGGCGTTGGCACTCGCGGCGGCCGACGATCTCGGCAGGGAGCTCGCGATCGACGCCTTGGTCGTCGCAGGCTGCATCGTTCTCGCGCTCGTCCTCGGGGCAACCACGCTCCGTCGCCGAACTGCCTAGACGCGGCCGCAGCGCCGGGCGCGCGGGAGGCGCCGGCCGAGCGACGTCGCGGCCGCCCACTGGACGAGCTGGGCGGTCCGCGGCCCGACGCCGGACGGCGGCTTGCCACCGACCAGGGGCGCTCTGAAAAGCCGGCCGTACACGACCAGCGCAGCCGTGTACGTGCCGAGCTCGCTCGGGTGGAACCCGTCGCGGCCGTATAGCGGAGTCCCCGGCTCGCAGTGCCAGGCTCTCCGCCAAGCGTCGCCGCCGGGGAGCAGCTCCGCCTGCGCCCTCGTGGCGGCTCGGCGGTACGAAGCGATTACCTCGGTGAGCGCGCCCCGCCGGTATGAGTCGGGCCACACAGTCAGCAGCGCCAGGCGCGTGCCACTAGCCCGCGCCTCCGCCGACCAGCGCAGCGCAAACTCGCGCAGGTTCGCCTGGCTCTCGGGCAGTGCGGACGGGCCCTGCTGCATGACCACGACGTCCCAGCGTCCGCCCGCGAGGGCGGCGCGCGACTCGTCGTGGTTCCAGTGATCCTCGAGCGCGTACCCGCCCGGCGCGACCATGCGGTACTCGAGCCGCCGCCCGGAACGGCTCGCAATCCGCGCGACCGTTGCCGGAAGATCGTTCGTCGCCGTCAGGCTGTTGCCGAGGAAGAGGACGCGGAGCGCCGACGGCGGTTGGGCCTCGGCCGAGGAGCCTCCCAGCCCGAGGGCGACAGCGACGGCGAGTGCTCCGAGCAGGCGAATCACGGCGGGACGGTAGCCGCCGCCCACGGGATAACGTCGGACGCATGGAGCCTGCGGCCGACGAGCGCACCGTCCGGGTCTCGACGCTCGAGCTCTTCTTCGACCTCGTCTTCGTCTTCACGCTCACGCAGCTCACGGGCCTGCTCGCGGATGATCCGACCTGGGCGGGTCTCGCGAAGGTCGTCTTGCTGCTCTCGATCATCTGGTGGATCTACGACGGCTACGTCTGGCTGACGAACACCGTCGCGCTCGACGTCCTCGGGCACCGGCTGCTGCTCCTCGGCGGCATGGCCGGATTTCTCCTCATGGCGCTCGCGATTCCGACGATGTTCGACGAGGGAGGCGTCGCGTTCGGCCTCGGCTACCTGGCGGTTGTCTCGCTCCACGGCTGGCTCTATCTCCGCGCGACGTCGGCGTCCGAGGCGGAGGCGATCCGCGGGATCGTCCCGTACAACCTTGCCGCTGCGCTGATGCTCGTCGCGGCCGGGCTGACGGGCGGAGCGCTCATGTGGGCGCTCGTCGTGGCGCCGGCGGTTCTTCTCTGGTTTGTCCCCTACGTCGCGCGAATGGAGGGATTTCAGGTCGCCGCGTCCCATTTCGTCGAGCGTCACGGGCTCGTGGTGATCGTGGCGCTCGGCGAGTCCATCGTCGTGCTCGGCGCAGGCGCGGGAGGGGCGGAGGTCGGGCTCGAGCTGGGCCTGATCGCGATCCTCGGTCTCGCGCTGAGCGCCGCCCTGTGGTGGACGTACTTCTCGCACGAGGAGGAGCTCGAGCACGCGATGCTCGTGACTCCGCCGACCGAGCGGCCGCAGCGGGCGCTCCTTCTCGGCTACGCCCACTTCTTTCTCCTGCTCGGCGTCGTCCTCGTCGCCGCTGGGCTGAAGAAGGCGATTCCCGACCCGCTCGGCGACCTCGGCTGGGAGACGGCTCTCGCGCTCGGTGCCGGCGCCGCGATGTTCGTCGCCGCGGACACGGCGATGCTCCGAACGCTGCGTGTCCCTTACGGACGCGCTCGCGTGGTGGCGGTCCTCGCAGCTCTCGCGACGCTCCCCATCGGGCTGCTCTCGACGGTCGCCCAGGTCGCGGCGCTTGCGGGGATCGTCGCCCTCGCTAGCGTCCGACCGCGCGGCGATAGCGCCACACCGACAGCACGCTGAAGACGGCGATGATCGCGAACGACCAGGCCACCGCGAGCCAGATGTCGTTGCCGGCAGGTGTGCCGACGAAGAGGGCGCGGGCGGCGTCCACCATGGTCGAGAAGGGGTTGTGCTCGGCGATCGGCTGCAGCCAGTCCGGCATCGTTTCCGGGGGAACGAACGCCGACGAGATGAACGTGAGCGGGAAGAGGATCGTGAAGCCGTAGGCGTTCGAAGCCTCGGGCGAGGACGACGAGAGCCCGATGAAGGCGAATACCCACGAGAACGCGTATCCGATCAGGAGCAGCAGCGCCATGCCGGCCACGATCTCCGGGAAGCTCGTGGCGAAGCGGAAGCCGGCCAGGATCCCGACAGTGAACATGATCACGAGCTGGATCACGTTCGTGCCGACGTCGGCCAGGATGCGTCCGGAGATCACCGCCGGCCCCCACATCGGCAGCGAGCGGAACCGGTCGATCAGGCCTTTCTTGAGATCTTCGGCGAGCCCGAGCGCCGTAACGAAGCCGCCGAAGACCATCGACTGGACGATGATCCCCGGAATCAGGAAGTCCACGTAGTCGAGCGGCGCCGTGTCGATCGCGCCGCCGAACACATAGACGAACAGCAGCACGAACATGATCGGCTGGATCGTGAAGCCGACCAAGAGATCGGGCTGGCGCGGAATCCGCTTCAGGCTCCGCTTGGCGAGCACCAGCGTGTCCCCGATCGCGTACTGGAAGGCTGTCATCGCCGCTCGACCTCCGCGGGCTCTTCCTCATCGTGCTCGACCGCTCTGCCCGTCAGCCGGAGGAACACGTCGTCGAGCGTCGGTCGCCGCACCGCGATGTCGTCGATGGTCAGCCCTGCGTCGTCGAGCCGGCGCACCGCTTCCGCGATCGCTCCGCTTCTCTCGCGGAGCGGAACGCTGATCACACCGTTCTCGGCCGACGGCGACTCGCTGGCGATCGGGGCGAGCACGGGGATCGCCTCCTCGCCACGATGGCCGTCGCAGAGATGCACCTCGAGGCGATCGCCGCCCACTTGCGCCTTCAGCGCGTCCGGCGTGCCTTCCGCGATCACCAGTCCCTGATCGATGACCGCGAGCCGTTCTGCCAGGCGGTCGGCCTCGTCCAGGTACTGCGTCGTCAGCAAGACGGTCGTCCCCCCGGCGACGAGTGCCTCCATCGCGTCCCAGAGCCCGATGCGGCTACGGATGTCGAGCCCCGTCGTGGGCTCGTCGAGGAAGAGGACCGGCGGACGGGCGACGAGCGCAGCGGCGAGATCGAGGCGGCGTCGCATCCCTCCCGAGTAGGTGCGGACGAGTCGGCCGCCGGCCTCCGTCAGGTCGAAATCGGCCAGGAGCTCGTCGGCCCGTGCCTTGGCGGCTCGCCGGCCGAGGTGGTAGAGACGGCCGACCATCTCGAGGTTCTCCCAGCCGGTCAGGTTTTCGTCGACGGCCGCGTACTGGCCGGCGAGCCCGATGCTCTCGCGCACCTTGGCCGGTTCCCGCGTCACGTCGAAGCCCGCAACTGAGGCGCTGCCCTCGTCCGGCAAGAGGAGCGTGGTCAGGATTCGCACGGCGGTCGTCTTTCCGGCGCCGTTGGGGCCGAGCAGCCCGAAGACGCGTCCCGCGTCGACCCTGAGGTCGATCCCGCGGAGCGCCTCGACCTTGCCGTAGCTCTTGCCGAGGCCGTGAGTCTCGACTGCGACGGCGGCAGCAGCCACTCAATCACGCTACCTGCTCGCGGGTGGGCCGACGACGTCCCGCCGGACTACGCTCGCTGCGTGCGGATCTTCCTGGCGGGCGCGACCGGTGTCATCGGAGTGCGGCTCGTCCCGCTCCTCGTGGACGCCGGTCACGCCGTTGCGGGGATGATGCGCTCACCGGGCAAGGCCGGCCTGCTCGTGGAGCTCGGGTCCGAGCCGGTGGTGTGCGACGTCTTCGAGGCGGAGGGCCTCCTGGAAGCGGTGACGGCGTTTCGGCCGAGTGTGGTCATGCACCAGTTGACCGACCTGCCGGACGATCCCGCTCGGATCGACGAGACGGCCGCCCTCAATGCGCGCGTTCGGCGAGAGGGAACGCGCAACCTCCTCGCGGCGGCGCGCGCGGCGGGCGCTCCGCAGTTCATCGCGCAAAGCGTCGCGTGGCAGCTCTCGGGGGACGGCGGCGCCTCTATCGCGGATCACGAAGGCCTCGTGCTCGCAAGCGGCGGCGTAGTCGTCCGCTACGGGCGGTTCTACGGGCCAGGAACGTACTACGAGCGGAGGCTGCCGGAGCATCCGCGGGTACACGTCGATGACGCAGCCCGTCGTACCATTGCGGCGGTCGGTTCCGAGCCCGGAATTCTCACCATCGCGGACAGTAAGCGCTAGCCGGCCCCGGGTCGGATGAGACCGGTCTCGTAGGCCAGGATCACCGCCTGCACGCGGTCGCGCAGCTCGAGCTTCGTCAGGATCCGCTTCACGTGGGTCTTGACCGTCGACTCCTCGATCACGAACGACTCGGCGATCTCGCGGTTCGAAAGCCCGCGTCCGATCAGCTCGAGCACCTCACGCTCGCGCGGCGTGAGCTTCTCGAGCCTGGCGCCTGACAGCCCTGCGACCGGCTGCGTGGCCATGCGGTCGATCACGCGTCGTGTCACGGACGGCGAGAGCAGCGAGTCGCCGTCGGCGACCGCATGGATGGCGGAGATCAAATCTTCCGGCTTAGTCCGCTTCAGAAGGAAACCGGATGCTCCGGCGCTGAGCGCGTCGAAGATGTAGTCGTCGTCCTCGAAGGTTGTGAGCACGACCACCTTGACGTCGGGCGAGCCCGCCAGCACCTCGCGTGTCGCGGAGATGCCGTCCACGCCGGGCATGCGGATGTCCATCAGCACGACGTGGGGCTGCGTCTCCCGGACGCGGCCCAGCGCTTCGCCGCCGTCTCCGGCTTCGCCGGCAACCTCGATGGTGTCGTCGCTCGAGAGAACCGATCGCAGGCCTGCGCGCATGAGGTCGTCGTCGTCGACGAGCAGAACGCGCACGGGGACGTCGGTCATCGCGGCTCACCGGCGCCGCACGGCAGCCGCGCGCGTACGCGGAAGAGGCCGTTCGTCGACTCGTGCTCGACGCTTCCGCCCAGGAGGGACGCGCGCTCGCGCATCCCGACGATTCCGTGTCCCGCGTCCGCGGGGCCGTCGCGACGTGCGGGATTGTCCACCTGAATCTCGAGCGCGTCGTCGTCGTACGCCAACGTGACGTCGGCGCGTCCGGCGCCGTGCCGGAGCGCGTTCGTGAGGGACTCCTGGAGGATGCGGTAGGCGGCCTGGTCGGTGGCCGGTGGCAGGGCTCGGCGGTCGCCGCTCACTTCGACGTCCACCTCGAGACCGGCATCGCGGTGCCGCTTCACGAGTGCGTCCAGCGCTGCGAGGCCGATCGGGCTCTGCGTCCGGTCCTCGTCGTCCCGCAACGCGCCGACCAGTTGGTCGATCTCGCCCAATGTCTCGCGGGCGAGGGTCTCGATCGTCGCGAGCGCTGCTCGCGAACGAGCCGGATCCTTCTCGGCGAGCAGCCGCGCGGCGCCGGCGTGCACGAGGATGACGTTGATCGCATGCCCCGCGGAGTCGTGGAGGTCCCGCGCGATCCGCGTTCGTTCCTCGGCGGCCGCGAGGCGTCGCTCGCGCGCGGTCTCGTGTTCCGCCTGACGAGCTCGCTCCTCGAGGTTGGTAACGCGTTCACGTCGCAACCGGACACGGTCCCCGAGGACCCAGGCTCCGCCCCAGACCAGCGCCCCGAAGAGGGCCGGGACGACGGGGAACTGGTCCCGGCCGTAGCCGGCCGCGGCGACGTGCAGGAGGAAGAAGAACGGGATGACGACCGCCGTCAGCCGGCCGCTGTCCCTGGAGCGATCGCCGTACAGGCCCACGAAGAAGAGCGCGACCGTCGCACCGATGGGCGGCCCGGGTGCGTATTCGAGCGCGTTGATCGCAGCGCTCGCCGTCGCTGCCGCTGCGAATGCAGCGAGCGGCGCGGTCCGGCGCGCGAGCAGGGGCAGCGAGGCTAGTGCTGCGAGCAGGACACCGAGCGCATCGAGGCTCCGTGCGTCCTCGTCGCTCGAGACGCCGCCGCCGGCGAGCGTCCCAACCGTCAGCGCGAAGACGCCGAGCGCGATCCCGACGTCGATCGCGCGTTCCCTGCGCATATGTCGAGCGTAGCGGGGGTTTTGTACCACCTGCGGGGGGTCTCAGTCCTCCCCCAGGGGTATGCCGAATGTCCTCCCGCCGGGCGTTGTGGCGGAGGAGTCGCCGCTTCTAGCGTCGGTGCCATGTCTTCTTCACAGGCCACACCCCGTCTCGAACGTCTTGCAGATCTGACCTACCGGCGCCCCTGGCGCGTCGTCATCGCGTGGATCGCGATCCTCGCAGCCACACTCGTCGTCGTCCCGCAGCTCGCGGGAGAGTACGGCGGCGAGTTCGGCACACCGGGAAGTGAGAGCAAAGCCACGGCCGACCTGCTCGAGAAGCACTTCGCCGGCAGCTCCGGCGAGACCGTCAACGTCGTCTGGCAGGCGCCCGCCGGCGCCCGTCAGGCGGAGGATCCGATCGACCGGCTGCTGGCCGAGGCCGTGCGCGTCGACGGCGTCGCAGGCGCCTCGGAGCCGCGCTATTCACGCGACGGCGCGATCGGGCTCGTCCAGCTCCGCCTCGAGCGCAGTGCGATGGACCTCGAAACCTCCTCCGGCGCGCAGCTGATCGACCTCGCCGATGACACCTCCAGCGAGGGGCTTCGCGTCGAGGTCGGAGGCAACCTGATCCAGCAAGCCCAGGAGGGCCAGCCGCCCGAGCTGATGGGCCTGCTCGCAGCCGCGGTCGTCCTGCTGATCGCCTTCGGCTCGGTCATTGCGGCCGGGTTGCCGCTGCTCGTGGTGATCTTCGGCCTCGGCATCTCTGCGAGCCTGATCGGAATCGTCGCTCTCCTCGTCGACACCCCGGACTTCGCTCCTGCAGTGGCAGGGCTGATCGGGATCGGCGTCGGGATCGACTACTCGCTGCTGATCCTGACCCGGTTCCGCTCGGCGATGCTGGCCGGGGCCGACGAGCGCAATGCACTCGTAGAGGCGGTCACGACCGCCGGCCGCAGCGTGATCGTCGCGGGCGGGACGGTGATGATCTCGCTGCTCGGGCTGTCGTTCATGGGCGTCTCGTTCCTGTACGGGGTCGCGATCTCCGCGAGCCTCGCGGTGCTCGTGGTGGTCCTAGCCTCGATCACCCTGCTCCCGGCACTGCTGGCTATCGCCGGCCGGCGGGTCGACCGCCTCCGTATCCCCGGCCTCGGCCGCTCGCTGCGGACCGGCGGCGGCACCCTCGCCACTCGCTGGAGCCGCCTTGTCCAGCGCCGAGCCGGGATCGCGGCAGCCGCGGGCGCGACCGTGCTGATCCTGCTCACGCTGCCGGTGCTCGGACTGCGCTACGGCTTCCCCGACGAGGGGAACGATCCGGATGGGTCGTCGACGCGTGCGGCGTACGAGCTCGTGAGCCGCGGCTTCGGCCCGGGGTCGACCGGCCCGCTCCTCGTCGCCTCCGAAGAAACTTCCGGGCTGGAGGCGCTCGCGGACCGTGTGCGCGGCGAGGAGGGCGTGTCCTTCGTCACTCCAATTCGCACGAGCCCGGACGGCGAGGCGGCGGTGTTCTCCGTGATGGCGGCGACATCGCCGCAGGACGCCGAGACCGCCGATCTCGTCGCTCGGCTGCGCGACCTGGCACCGCAAGGTGTCTACGTCGGCGGCCTGACTGCGGCCTTCGTCGATCAGAGTGACTACGTCTCGGGTCGGATCCCGCTCTTCATCGCCGGTGTCGTCGGGCTGTCGTTCGTGCTGCTCCTGCTCGTCTTCCGCGCGCCGCTGATCGCGCTCAAGGCCGGCGTGATGAACCTGCTCTCCGTCGGCGCCGCCTACGGTGTCGTTGCCCTCGCCGCGGAGGGAGGCTGGTTCGGGAGCCTCATCGGCGTGGCACGGACACGCCCGTTCCGCCATTCATCCCCGTGATGATGTTCGCGGTCCTCTTCGGTCTCTCGATGGACTACGAGGTGTTCCTGCTCTCGCGGATCCGTGAGGAGTACCACCAGACCGGCGAGACGCACGCCGCGGTGACCAGCGGGCTCGCGAAGACCGCTCGGGTGATCACGGCCGCGGCCGCGATCATGGTTGTCGTCTTCCTCGCCTTCATCTTCAGCACGGAGGTGTTCCTCAAGCTGATGGGCGTCGGGATGGCCACGGCGATCCTCGTGGACGCCACGATCGTCCGGATGGTGCTCGTCCCGGCCGTGATGCAGCTCCTCGGCCGCGCGAACTGGTGGATCCCGCACTGGCTCGACCGGACGCTCCCACGGCTGGACGGCGAGCGCGTACGGGTTCCGGCACCCGCCGGGGAAAGGGGGTGAGCACCATGGTGTTTGCCGAAGCAGCCCACGGCTGGTGGGTGATCTGGCCGATCCTCTGGATTGCGGTCATCGTCACGGCTGTCTGGTTCCTGAGCCGTCGATGGCGGCGGCGCGGAGACAGCCCCCTCGACGGCGCGCGGAAGATCCTGGCCGAGCGCTTTGCGCGCGGGGAGCTCTCATACGACGAGTACCAGGAGCGGCTCACGCAGCTCGGCTGAGTCGCAAGATCGCCCCGGCGTAGCGGCCGGCTTCCCGGATTCCGAGCTCGCCGGGCGGGAGCTCGACGACGAAGGAACGGGAGGCCGGCATGGCGCCGGCCTGCCACGCGGTCGCCGCGCCGGGAGGCCGCCGCAGCCGGGCGAAGCGCATCCCGGCGAGCCGCGCGTACCGCCTGGCGATCGGCACGCTCGGGCCCCAGGCGCGGACGAGCCGCTGCGGCTGGTGGAACCAGATCGTCACGTCGGGGCGGAAGCGGCGGATGAGCTCCATCGCGAGCCTCGTTTCCACCTCGGAGGCCGGCGCCGGGCCTGCGGTGGCGATGCTTCTCCACGTGCCGGGGAAGTTGCGGTTCAGGTCGACGCCGCGGGCATTTCCCCGCCGCTTGGCCGCGTGTCCGTCGGGGTTGAGATCCTGGACGACCGTGATCGAGCCACGCCTCGACGGGCGGGCGTGGAGCAGGCGCGTGGCCACGACGCTTCCCGCGCACTCGTTCCCGTGGATGCAGCCGACGACGAGGATCCGCGGCCGGCCCGAGCCGAGCGTGAACGCACGGATCGGCAGCCCGCGTGTGCTTGTGCCCATCGGCGCCGACGAGACGCCGTCCCCCGGGAGTCGTACGTGGAGGTGGTTGTCGTGGTGGGCCGGGAGCACCTCGACGACGGCCGGCGGCCCGCGCAGGCCGGTGTTCGGCCCGACGAAGATCTTCGCCGCGCCGGCCGCGACGAAACGGTCCACCAGGTCCTGGGCGAGCGGCCGGTCGATCTGACGCGGAACTGCCGGCGGGCGCTCGCGTCGATCGCTTCGCGGGTAGTAGACGTCGGCGTCGAGCCCGTTCTGGTGTGACGCGTGGCCGATCCCGCCGTACCGTGAGCTGAAATCGCCGCCGTGCGGCCGCGAGAGGTCGCCGACGCCGACGCGGGGCGCTCCCGGATGGGCCGCCGCGTACTCAGCGAAGACGGCGAGCGTCGTTCTGATGAGCCGTGCATTCCCATAGCGCCTCCACTCGCGGTTGGGAGACCGCTTCCGGACGGAGTCCCACGTGAAGTGGAGCTCGCCCTGCGCCTCGAGCCGGACGCCGCCCGCGAGGCGGCCGTCCCACGGAAGCCCGAGCGAGCGAGACGGCGGCACTGCCGACGCGGCGCCGGCGGCGAGTGCGAAGGCGAGTACGAGGCAGCCGGCGATCCGACCGAAAGGCATTGCTCGTGGACTATCAAACCCGCGTAGGATCCGCCCGTGAGCTTCGACGACTGGATGCTCGCGCTCCACGTCCTCAGCGCGTTCTCGTACGTCGCCGGCCTCGTGCTCTTCTGGGTGCTGATCGTCGCCGCCCGCCGGACGGACACACCCGGGCCGACGCTCAGCTTCGCCCCGTTCACCAAGGTGGGCAACGCCGCGGTTGGTATCGGAGCGGGCGGCACGATCGTCCTCGGGATCTTCCTCGCCTTCTCGGTCGGGGACTACGACATCTGGGATCCCTGGATCGTCGCCGCGCTCGTCCTCTGGTTCGTCGCCGCCGGGCTTGGCCAACGCACGGGCAAGGCCTACCTCGTCCCCGTGCAGAAGGCCCAGGAGCTGAACGCAGCAGGCCAGACGGGGCCGAACACCGAGCTGCTTGCCCTCAACCGGACCTCTCAGGGCCTCATGCTGCAATTCCTCGCGAGCCTCGTCCTGCTCCTGATCCTCGCGGACATGATCTGGAAGCCGGGCGCATGAGCGCGGTCTTCGCAGCCGTCCGCGCGGAAGAGCAGAACTTCCCGCTCTTCGTCCACGTGCTCGGGGCGACCATCCTCGTGGGCGGGCTCCTCACCGCCGCGACGATCCTCGCGCTGGCGCGCGGCGATGCCCGCTCGCTCCGGGTCGGCTACTGGACTCTGCTGGCAATGTCGTTTCCCGGCTGGATCATCATGCGGGTGGGGGCCCAATGGATCTACTCCGAGCAGGGCTGGGACGACCTTCCCGACGATTTCGAGGAGCCGGCCTGGCTCGGAATCGGCTACTTCGCCGCAGACCTCGGTGGCCTGATCCTGCTCGTGTCCCTGATCGTCGGCGGCATCGGCGTGTACCGGCTGCGCGCGGACAAGGGCTCGGGCCTGCTGCGGGCCACGATGATCCTCTCCCTCATCCTCCTCGCTGCCTACGTCGTCGCCGCCTGGGCGATGTCCGGCAAGCCGAACTAGCTAGTCGGCCTCCAGCGCCGGCGAGGCCTCGATCGGTTCCTCGCCCTCCGCTCCAGGGACGCCCGCACGGAGCAGCGCTCCTCCGATGACGGCCGCCGCGAGCGCGAAGACCGCCCCGACGAGGAATGCTGCGTGGTATCCCCCCGTGAGCGCCTCGAGCGGGCCGTCGCCGGCCGCGGCGAGCGTCTCGGTCCGGGACGCGGCCAGGCTGGCGAGAACGGCGAGGCCGAGCGCGCCGCCCATCATGAAAGCGGTGTTGACGACCCCCGAGGCGAGCCCTGCATCGCTCGGCTCGACGTCGCTCATGGCGGCGAGGAGCACCGGGTTGAACGCCATTCCGGCGCCGAGCCCGAGCAGGATCATGGGCGGGAGCACGTCCACGACGAAGCTCCCGTCCACCGGCGCACGAGCGAAGAGCAGGAGACCGAATGAGGCGAGCCCAAGCCCGACCGCCAGTGGCGGCCTGATCCCGAAGCGCATGACGAGCTTCGCGGAGAGCCCCAGCGACAGGAGCCCCATGATCAGGTTCCCTGGCAGGAACGCGAGCCCAACCTCGAGTGGGCTGTAGCCGAGCACGAGCTGGAGGTAGAGAGCCGAGAGGAAGAACCACGCGAACATCGCCGCGGCCCAGAGCACCCCAACCACATTCGAGATCGCGAGGTTGCGTAGCCGGAAGAGGCCGAGCGGAACGAGCGGCGCGGAAGCTCGGGCCTCGATCATGAGGAAGACGGCGAGGAGGACGGCGGCCGCGCCGAGCACGCCGAGCGTCCGTGCCGATGTCCAGCCCTGCTCGTTTCCGTTCACGATCGCGTAGACGGCAAGCATCAGCGACAACGTCACGGTCACCGCGCCGGCGACGTCAAGCCGTCCGCCGGCAGCCTCGCCACGCACCGCGGGAATCAGCACGAGCGTGAGCGCGAAGACGGCGATCCCGATGGGGAGGTTGACGAGGAAGATCCAGTGCCAGTCCAGGACGTCGGTGAGGATTCCGCCCAAGAGCACGCCGATGCTGCCGCCCCCCGAGGCGACAAAGCCGAAGACTCCCATCGCCTTGGCGCGCTCGCCCGGCTCCGTGAACAGCATCACGATCAGCGACAGCGCGACGGCCGAAACCACCGCGCCGCCGAGGCCCTGAACGGCCCGAGCGACGACGAGGGCCTCCTGCGAGGTCGCGAGGCCGCAGCCCAGCGAGGCGACGGTGAAGAGCGCAATCCCGATCAGGAACAGGCGCTGGTGGCCGAAAAGGTCGCCGAGCCGGCCGCCGAGCAGGAGGAAGCCCCCGAAGGTCAGCAGGTAGGCGTTCACGACCCAGGCGAGCGAGGTCTCGGAGAAGCCGAGGTCCTCGCGGATCGACGGCAGCGCCACTCCGACGATCGTCACGTCGAGGACGATCATCAGGTCGCCCAGGCACAGCACCACGAGTGCCAGCCAGCGGTTGCGTCCCTCGAGGTTCAACGGTCGTTCATCTCCTGTGTCTACGACCTGCGGGGCCTCGGAAATTCATCGCTCGAGCTCCTTGCCGAGCGCGTCGAGGAGGACTCCGGTGCCGTTCTCGCGCTGCGACGGGTCGTCGAGGCCGTCCAGGAATGCGCCTTGTTCGGTGAACATCAGCTTCGTGCCTTCGCCGTCGGGCGTGAGCTCGACCGTCGCCAGCGAGACCGAGATCCGGGCCTCGCCCATGTGCATGTCGTACGCGTAGACGATCCGCTCGTCGGGAACGATGTCCTGGTAGCGGCCTTCGAACGTGAAGACCGTGCCGTCCAGGGTCCCGGTGCTGACCTCGCGGCCGCCGACTCGGAAGTCCAGCTCGTGCTGCCAGTCGTCACCGCCGAACCAGCGGGACTTGGCGACCGGGTCGGCCCAGGCCTCGAAGACGCGCGCCGGCGGCACGGCGTAGCTCCGCTCGACGGCGAAGGTCGCGTGTGTGACGTTTCGTTCGCTCATGTCGTCCTCTCTTGTTGAACGGCTTGTTGCTCGAGGTAATCCCCGAGCCGGTCGAGTCGCTGCTCCCAGTCGGCGCGTCGGGCGGCGATCCACTGCTCCGCCGTGTTCAGCGCCGCCGGCTCGATGTGGCACGTGCGCACCCGGCCGACCTTCTCCGTCCGGACGAGGCCGCTCCTCTCGAGCACGCCGAGATGCTGGAGCACGGCCGGCAGCGAGATCGCCAGCGGTTTGGCGAGCTCGCTGACAGTCGCGGCTCTGCGGCTCAGGCGTTCGACGATCGAGCGCCTGGTCGGGTCGGCCAGCGCATGGAAGACGGGGTCGGCGGCCGCAATCGATTGGTTAAGCATTCGCTTAAGTATTACCAGATCGCGAGATGGCCACGAGCTGGGCCGTCTCCTCGCCGTCGTTGTGGATCCGGCGCAGTGGCAGCCCAGCGAGCCAGAAGGTCTCGCCGCTCGCAAGGCGGCAGCGCCGGCCGTCCCGCCACTCGAGCTCGATCTCGCCCCGCGCGACGAGGACGAGAGCATCGCGCCACTCGGGGTCGTGATAGATGCGGTCGCCGCCGGGCTCGACCGAGACCGCCCGGCACTCGAAACCGGGCGGGACGTCCATCAGAGCGTCGGGGGAAGCCCGAGTGCCTCGAGAAGCTTCTCGTCGAGCGAGAACACGGTGATTTCTCCGACCACACCGTCCTCGATGCGGAGCACGTCGAGAGCGAGCGGCCTGTACTCCGTGTCGCCCGCGCGCTTGACATAGGCGGCCACCGCCGGCTGTTGGTTGGTGCTCGTTGCGACACGGCGCAGCGTGCCCCAATCGTCGTCGCCGAAGCCGCCCTGCACCCAGGCGTTGACGATCTCCCAGCTGCCGACCCACCACGACGGGTCCGGCGGCATCGCGCAGAAAGCGTCCGCGCGGAGCAGGCGCACGATCGCCTTCGCGTCGCCTCGTTCGGTCGCCTCCATGTAGCGCTCGAGGAGCTTCCGCTCCTGCTCGCTCGGCTCTGAGTTGGCGTTCCATTCGAGCCGCCTGCGCGGGAGGTGCTGCTTCAGCGTCGCACGGGCCCGCTGGAGCGCGCTGTTCACGCCGGCAACGCTCGTGTCGAGCAGCGCCGCCGACTCCGCCGCCGACCAGCCGAGCACGTCTCTCGATATAAGCACGGCCCGCTGTTTCGGAGGGAGCAGCTGGATCGTCGCGATAAAGGCGAGCTCGATCGTCTCCTTGGCGACGACCTCGGCGTCGGGCTCCTCGTTGTCCGAGGCGACCTCTTCGAGCAACCGGTCGGGATAGGGCTGGAGCCATGGAACCTCCGCGAGCGGCCGTCCGTCCTGCGGGGGCGCAACCCGCGGCCGGCGGACGAGCGCGTCCAGGCAGGCGTTCGTCGCGATGCCGTAGAGCCAGGCGCGGAATGAGGAGTCGCCGCGGAAGGTCTCCCGCCTCCGCCAGGCGCGGAGGAAGGTCTCCTGAACGGCGTCCTCCGCATCTTCCAGCGAGCCGAGCATCCGGTAGCAGTGCACCTGCAGCTCGCGGCGGTAGCGGTCGACGAGCGTCGAGAACGCTGCCTCGTCGCCGGCCCGCGCAGCAGTGAGGACTCCGGTTTCCGCCACGTTCAGGCTCATCATCGAATATGACGGGCCCTTGCCGGAAAAATCATCGGATGGCCGCTAACCCGCCCGTCAAGTCCTTCGCGAGCCAGGCTGCCTGGGAGCGATGGCTGGACCGAAACCACGGAAACGAGGAGGGGGTCTGGCTCAAGGTCGCCAAGAAGGCGTCCGGCAAGCGGACGGTCACCGTCCCGGAGGCTCTCGAGATCGCGCTCTGCTACGGCTGGATCGACGGCCAGCGGAAGGCGTTCGACGAGGACTACTTCCTCCAGCGCTTCACGCCGAGGCGGCGGCGGAGCAGGTGGTCGAAGATCAACCGCGACAGCGCCACGGCGCTCATCGAGCGGGGAAAAATGCGGCCGCCGGGGCTCGCCGAGGTCGAGCGGGCGAAGGCCGACGGCCGCTGGGCGGCGGCGTACGACAGTCCCAGCAGAATCCAGCCGACGCCTGAGCTCCTCGCGGCGCTGGAGGCGAGCCCGAAGGCGAAAGCGCTCTTCGAGGAGCTCGACAGCCAAAATCGGTACGCGATCCTGTACCGCGTCCACGACGCCAAGCGGCCGGAGATCCGCACCCGCCGCATCGAGACGTTCGTCGAGATGCTGAGCAGGGGCGAGACGCCCTACCCGCGTCGGTAGCTCGGCGGCCCGACGGAAAATTGGCATCCTGGGGCGATGCCGCCGGACCTCGCAATCCGCCTCCGCGGAGCCGTCAAGCGCTACGGCCCGATCACCGCCGTCGACGGCCTCGACCTGGACGTGCCGATGGGAACCTGCGTCGGGCTGCTCGGGCCGAACGGGGCAGGGAAGTCGACGACAATGCGCCTGCTCACCGCGCAGTCGATCGCCGACGAGGGCGAGATCGAGGTGCTTGGGTTCAAGCTCCCGGGGGAGTCGAAGCAGGCCCGTGCGCAGCTGGGCGTGGCGCCGCAGCTCGACAACCTGGACACGACGCTGACGGTCGAACAGAACCTGCTCGTCTTCTCGCACCTGTACCGGATCGACCGCTGCGATCGGAAGGAGGCGATCGAACGCGCCCTCGTGATGGCGAAGCTCGTCGAGCGGCGTGGCGACCGCGTCGACAAGCTCTCAGGCGGCATGCGCCGGCGGTTGCTCATCGCGCGGTCGCTCATCCACCGGCCGCGGCTCGTTCTGCTCGACGAGCCGACAGTCGGGCTCGACCCACAGGTTCGCCAGGAGCTGTGGGCGCTGATCGACCTGCTCCGCTCCGACGGCACGACGATCCTGATGTCCACGCACTACATCGAGGAGGCGCAGCGGCTCGCCGACACCGTGATGATCATGTCCCACGGCACCGCGGTCGCCTCGGGCCCGCCGTCCGAGCTGGTGCTCGAGCACGCCGGACGCGAGGTGGTCGAGGTCTACGGCCCGCCGGCGCGGCTCGCCGAGGTCGAGGCCGAGGCCGAATCCGCCGGGCTCAGGACGCGCCGGACCGGGACCAGCGTCTCCGTCCTCGACGTCGATGGCTTCCGGGGCTTCGACGGCGTGCGCCGTGCGGCCAACCTCGAAGACGTGTTCGTGCTTCTCACCGGCGAGGAGATCGCGTAATGGCCGCGGCCGCCAAGGCTCCCCGGATCGGCCGCCTCGAGCGCTCGGCCCTGACCGGCGTCCTCGTCCGCGAGGTCGTCAACTACTCCTCGTACTGGAAGTCGAGCACGTTCTCATCCACGGTCGAGCCGACGATCTACTTGCTCGCGTTCGGGTTTGGCTTCGGCTCGCTCGTCAGCACGATCAACGGCGTCGACTACGTCGACTTCGTTGGCACCGGGACGGTTGCCACCGCAGTGCTGTTCTCGAGCGCCTTCCCGGGCATGTTCGGGACGTTCGTCAAGTACCAGTTCCAGCGCACTTATGACGCGATCCTCGCCGCGCCCGTCGATACAGAGGAACTGGTCAGCGCGGAGGCGATCTGGATCGCGACACGCGCCGGCGTCTATGGGTGCGTCCCCATGATCGTGGCGATGTTCTTCGGCCTCGACCCGGCCTGGGGCATGCTGGCCGTGCCGTTCATCGCCTGGATCGCCGGCTTCGGCTGGGCGAACTTCGGGATCTCGATCGCCGGTTTCTCCAAGTCGTTCGAGAACTTCAACTACGTGGTCAGTGCCGTGCTGACGCCGCTCTTCCTGCTCGCGGGGTCGTTCTTCCCGCTGGACGGATTCCCCGACTGGCTCCAGGCGCTTGCACAGCTGAACCCGCTCTACCACCTCGTCCAGCTCCTGCGCGACGCCGTGCTCTACGGCTGGGCCGGCTGGGTCGACGTCGCCCACCTCGGTTTCCTGGTCGGCTTCGGAATCCTGATGTGGCGCATCGCGATCCTCGCGATGACACGCAAGCTCGTCGACTGAGCGCCGAGGTCCTCAGTCGCCGCGAGTTGAACCGCGCGCTGCTGGAGCGGCAGCACCTGCTCCGCCGCGCCGACATGCCGGTGAAGGACATGGTCGAGCACCTCGTCGGGATCCAGGCGCAAGAGATCATGCCGCCGTACATCGGGCTCTGGTCCCGGCTCCAGGGCTTCAACCCCGATGAGCTCGGGCGGCTGCTCGAGGAGCGGGAGGCCGTCCGGCTCTGGCTCATGCGCGGGACGATCCACCTCGTCACCGTCGGGGACGCGCTCGCGTTCAAGCCGTTGACGCAGGTCGTGGCCGAGCGGCAGCACAGGGGCGGTCATTACGGCCGCCGGATGGCCGGCGCCGACATCGAGGCGCTGGTGGAAACGGCGCGGGAGCTGCTCGTCGAGGAGCCGCTCGGCGCGCGGGAGCTCGGTCGACGTCTTGTCGCGCAGGGGTTCGGCGATGATGCCGAGGCGATCGGCAACGCGGCTCGCACGCACCTGCCGCTCGTCCAGGTCACTCCCCGCGGGGTTTGGGGGAAGCGCGGTCAGGCGAAGCTCGCAACGATCCAATCGTGGACGGGGAGCGAGCTCGAGCCCGAGCCCTCAATCGACGACTTCGTCCTGCGCTACCTCCGAGCCTTCGGGCCGGCGTCGGTCGCCGACATCCAGAACTGGTCCGGCCTGACGCGGCTGAAGGAAGTTGTCGAGCGGCTCCGCGAGCGCCTCGTCGTCTTCCAAGACGAGAGCGGGAGAGAGCTTTTCGACCTTCCCGATGCACCACGGCCCGACCCTGACGTCCCGGCCCCGGTTCGCCTCCTCGGCGAGTACGACAACGTCCTCCTCGGTCATGCGGACCGGACACGAATCGTCCCGGCCGGCTTTCCCTGGGCAGCGATGCGCGCGTTTCGCCGTTTCGTGAGCACCGTGCTCGTAAACGGCGTGCTCCGTGCGACCTGGTGGCTCGAACGGGAAGGCAATGCGGCGGCGATCCTGGGCATCAGGCCGTTCGGGCGGCTCTCCAATCAGGACCGCGATGACGTCGAGTCTGAGGCGCAGCGGATGATCGACTTCGCGGCGGGCGACGCGAACGCGCGGGACGTGCGCTTCGAAGACCCCGTCTAGGAGACCCGCTCGTCCACGAGGACGTCATAGCGGTCGACGCCGGTCCGGCGGCCCGAGAACTGCTGCATCAGGTCGCCCAGGGCGCGCGGCATGTCCTCGTCGAAGACCGGCTCGGCCGCGAGTGCGTTCTCCTCGGTGTCGAAGAAGCTGATCGAGAGCGACTTGCCGGAGCTGGAGTCGGCGAGCTCCATGTGCCCTTGGATGCCTTTCAGGCCCTGGATGAGCGGCTTGACGATCTCCATCGCCTGCCCCATGAGCTCCTCGTCGGCAGCGGGATCTGTGCTCTCGAAGGTGGCAATTCGAGCGATCACGGTTCCTCCTACGGTGGGCTTTCCACCCTACGGCAGTGCGGCGTACGCTTGAGCCCTGGAACAACGGCGACCCAAGCACCTGGTTCTCATCCTGGCGCGGGAGTTCGCGTCCAACCTTGCGACACCGACCCTGATCGTGAACGAGGCGGGGCGGCTCGTCTTCTACAACGACGCGGCGGAGGCGCTCTTCGGCCGACCCTTCGCCGGCGTCGGCGAGCTGCCGATCGACGAGTTCACGGCCAGCTTCAAGCCTCGAACACGGGACTCCGAGGCCCTGCCGCCCGGGCGGAGGCCGGCCCGGCGCGCGCTCGACGAGCGCCGCGCAGTCCACGAGAAGTTCGTGATCACGAGCGCCGACGGCTTCGACCGGGAGATCTCGGTCACCGGGGTCCCGCTCTTCGCGCACGCCGACGAGTTCGTCGGGGTCATGACGATCTTCTGGCGCGAGTAACGTGGAGGCCGTATGCAGCTAAAGATCTGGGGCTGCCGCGGTTCCGTGCCCTCGCCGGGCCCGACCACGGTGGTCTGCGGCGGCAACACATCGTGCGTCGAGCTCTCGCTCGAGGACGGCACGGTGCTCGTGCTGGACGCCGGCACCGGGATCAGAGATCTCGGCGACGACCTCGTCGAGCGAGGAGTACGACGCATCCACCTCTTGCTGACGCATCTGCATCTGGATCACGTCGAGGGGCTGCGTTTCTTCGGGCCGATGTGGGACAAAAACGTCGTGCTCGACGTCTGGGGGCCGCCGTCGACCGTGCTCAGCCTCGAGGACTCGATCGCGCGGACGTTCTCGCCGCCGCTCTTCCCGATCGATCTCGGCGTCGTGCCCGCGCAGGTGGCGTTCCACGACGCGCCGCGGCAGCCGTGGAAGGTTGAGGGCGCGCTCGTGACGGCGGCCCTCGTCGTCCATCCCGGCCCGACACTTGGCTACCGGATCGAGGCCGACGGATCGAGCGTCGCATACCTGCCCGACCACGAGCCGGCGCTCACGGGCATCGAGGAGCGGTCGTCGGACTGGATCTCCGGAGCCGCGATCGCAGAGGGCGTCGACGTGCTCCTCCACGACGCGCAGTACTTCGAGGACGAGTACGAGCAGAGGATCGGCTGGGGCCACTCGAGCGTCTCCGACACGATCGCGTACGCCCAGGCGCTCCGGGTTAAACAGCTCGTGCTCTTCCACCACGAGCCGCACCACTCCGACGACGTTCTGTCGGGGCTCGAGGAACGCGCGCAGGACCTCATCCGCCAGGACGGGGGCCGGTCGACGCTCGCCCGTGAGGGCATGGTCGTCGAGTTTTCCTAGCCGACGTCGCCCAGAAAGCTCGTCACGCGCTGCTTGACCAGCGTCGTCGCGGCTTCGTCGTACTCGGGGAGGCTCTCATCGGTGAAGAGGTGCCGGTCGCCGGGGTAGAGGAAAAGCTGCGCGCTCTCGACCGTCGCGTCGAGCTCGCGCGCCGCGTCGAGGTCTCCCTCGAGAGCCCACTCGTCCTCCTCCATGATGTGGATCTGCACCGGGACGCCCTCCGGCCACGGCCCCCCGAACTCCTCGGGCGGGAAGCAGCTCTGAAACAGCACGGCCCCTTTTGCGCCGGGCCTTGTCTGGGCCAACTCCTGCGCGGGCATGGCGCCGAGGGAGAACCCCGCGTAGACGATTTCGTTCGGCAAGCCTTCGGCGGCGAGTCGTCCGCGCTCCCCGATCGTGCCGAAGCCGACTTCCTTCGCGTAGCTGACGCCCTCGGTGAGGTTCGGAAAGGTCTTGCCGTCGTAGAGGTCTGGGGCGTGGACGACATGACCGGCGGCGCGCAGCTCGTCGGCGAACGAGAGGACCCCGGGCGTCAGCCCCTGAGCGTGATGGAAGAGCAGAACGTCAGCCACCGGGGCGGCAGCTTACTTAGCTGCCCAGGCGGCGGGCGCCGACGAGGCGACTGCCGTAGTGCGAACGGCCGAGCGGGACGATCTCGACCGTCCTCCCCGACTGCGGCGCGTGCACCATACGGCCGCGCCCGATGTAGAGGCCGACATGGCCGAGGCCGGAGAAAAAGAGGACGTCGCCGGGCTTCAGCCGCGACCGCGCCACGTTCCTCCCCAGCCCGTAGAGGGCGTACGAGCTGTGCGGTACCGAGATGCCCAACCGGCCGTAGGCCCAGTACACGAGCCCCGAGCAGTCGAAGCCGCCGGCCGGAGACGAGCCGCCCCAGCGGTACGGCACGCCGACGGCACGAAGCGCAGCCTTGGCGGCGCGCTGCCCCAGCGTGGGCTTCGGTCGTTCGCGCCTGGGCGGGCCGTCGAACCTTGCTGACGCCGTCGGAGCGACACATGCGAACGCGATCGCGGCAAGTGCGAACGCAAGCAGACGGCTGCGGAAACGGGGCGGCATAGAGGGGAGAGGAACGTCGGGCTGCGCGAGCAGACGCGCGAGTGCGCGGCCCTGGCCTGTTCGTCAGCGAAGAATCGTAGTTGCAAAATCGGGTTTGTCCACTCCTAGGAGGTAAGAGTCGGCTAGACCGGCTCCGCGGCGACCGCGTGCAATCGCCACTCTCCCTCGAGACCCTTGAGCTCGTGCACCCCGCGATCCTCGAACGGCAGTCCGGCGGGGACGGCGAGCAGGCGGGTCGTCTCCGAGACGAGGATCTCGTCCGCGGCCGCCTGGCCCATGATCCGGGAGGCCTCGTGCACCGCGACGCCGCGCACGTTGCGGCCGACGAGCTCCACCTCGCCGACGTGGACGCCGGCGCGGATGCTGAGACCCTGATCCCGAGCGCCGCGTTGGATCGCGCGGGCGCAGTGGAGTGCGCGCGCCGGCCCGTCGAAGGTCGCGAACATCCCGTCGCCGGTCGTGGCCACCTCGCGCCCGCCGAACCGGTCCAGCTCTCGCCTGATCGCCTCGAAGTGGTTGACCAGGAGCTCGCGCCAGGCCGTGTCCCCCAGTTGGGCGGCGGTCGTGGTCGAGTCGACGAGATCGGTGAAGAGGAGTGTCACGAGGGCACGGCCCTGGAGCCCGGTGTTCAGCCCGGCGAAGGTGAGCATGCCGGCCCACTCGATCTGGATGCAGGGCTCGTCGCCGACTGTCCAGCCGTCGTGGCCGGGCGGGATGTCGAAGACGTCGTTGGGCCCGAACTCGCGAACGCGTCCGTCCTGGAGCTGCACGGCAACCCGGCCGGACAGGACCACGCCCACATGGCGGGCCTGGCACCACTCGCCGCCGACTGTCGGACGGACGTGCTCCGACCAGCGCCAGCCCGGCTGCGTGACGAGGTGGCCGACCGTCAGCTCGCCGACCTCCACCAGCTCGACCGTCAGTTTGGGGAGCCTGAGCACCTGGTCGGGAGCGTCGAAGCTCTTCCAGTGGAACTCGACCATCCGGATGATCGTACGCTGACGCACGTGGCCTGGCTCCCCGATGGATCCAGCCATCGGCACCGGCTCGACCTCCCGGCGGGCCATCACCTGCGGGCACCGACGCCGTCGTCGCTTGGTGGGTCGTCGACGACGCGGTGGGCACCGACCTGGAGCGCACGCTCGGCGAGCTTCGTCCCGGCCTGGCTCGCCGAGACCTGGCGCTTCAGGTCAGTGCACTACGCGCCGTAGGGCGAAATAGCCGCTGAGCCGCCCGGCCGTGCTGCTCGCCCCAAGCCGCGTCCTCAGTCGCGCCCGTATCTCACTCGATACGGGCGCTCCCTGCGTCCTTGCCTGCAAACAAGCATCACAGCCCGGCGACGAGCGCCATTCCGCCAGAGCCTCCTAGCGCGTCGCCTCCGCGGGCACGGCAGCAGGTGCCTCGCCGTCGTGCGGCGGCTCGATCGTGACCTTGGGCAGGAGCCGGTCGAGCCAGCCCGGGATGTACCACGCCTTCTCGCCCAGCATCGTCAAGAACGCAGGGACGAGCGTCATCTTCACGAGTAGCGCGTCCGTGAGGATCGCGACCGCCAGCAGCAGGCCGAACTCCTTGGAGATCCGGTCGGACGTGAGGATGAAGGCTGCGAATACGGTGCCCATGATCAGTGCTGCCGCGACGATGACTCGACCGATCGCCGCGATCCCGTGCTCTACCGCGTCCCGTGTCTCGAGTCCGTGGACGTGCTCCTCGCGGATGCGGCTCATCAGAAACACCATGTAGTCCATCGAAAGCCCGAAGAGGATCGCGAACGCAATTGGCGGCACGAAGGTTTCGATCGGGCCGGTGCGGTCGAGCCCGGTCAGGCTCATCCCATGGCCCTCCTGGATGACCATGGTGAGAACGCCGAAGCCGACGAACGCGGAGAGGATCGTCGTGATCGCGGCGGTCAGTGAGATGACGATCGACCGGAACGCCATTGCGAGCACGATGAACGTGACGCCGATGATGTAGAGGAGGAAGAGCGGCAGCCGCTCCATGATCCGGTCGGCGATGTCGATGAACGCCGCGTTCAAGCCGGACACATAGACAACCGCGTCGCCACCTTCCGTCGCGGCAGGCGCGACGTCGCTCCTCAACCGGTCGACGAGCTGCTCGGTCTCCTCGGCCTGAGGGGCTGAATCGGGGGTGACGAAGACGAGTGCAACAGTCTTGGCGTCGTTGAACTGCGGCTCGCCTGCCGACGCGACGCCGTCGAGATCTCGGACCCCCTCGTAGACCCGCTGCGGGGCTTCGGCATCGCCGTTCACGTCGACGACGATCGGAATCGGTCCGTTGAAGCCGGGCCCGAACCCCTCGGCCAGCAGGTCGTATGCCCGACGAGCCGTCTGTGCTGTCGGCTGGGTCCCCTGGTCCGAGGCGCCGAGGCGAACGAGCGCCGACGTGGCTGCCAGAACGACGAGCACGAGCAACATGACCACGAACACGCCACGAGCATGCGCTGTCACGAACCGCCCCCAGCGGGCGATCAGGGTCTTCCCCCGCGTCGCCTCGGAGTCGTCGATCGGACGGAGGAACGGGACCTTCAGACGGTCGATCTTGTGGCCGAGCTTGGCGAGGACAGCGATCAGCAACGAGTTCGCGATCAGCACCGTGGTCAGGACGCCGAGCGCGGAGCCGATCCCGAGCTTCGTCACGAAGTCGAGGCCGAAGAACGCCAAGCCCGTGACCGAGATCGCGACGGTCAGCCCGGCGAAGAGCACCGCCCGCCCAGCGGACGCGCCGGCTTCAGCAGCCGCCTCGGGCGGAGGTATTCCTTCGTGCAAGAGCTGTCGGAAACGCGTGACGATGAAGAGCGAATAGTCGATCCCGACGCCGATCCCGATCATCGATACGAGCAGCGGAGTGATCGTGTTGATGTCCGTGAGGCCGGCCAGGACGAAGAGGAGGAGGAACGCGGACATGACTGCGACGATTGCGAGCGCCAGTGGAATCGCCGTCGCCACGAGCGTCCTGAAGACGACGAGCAGCACGATGAGCGCTGCGAACAGGCCGAGCAGCTCCTGCGTCCCCTGCTCGATCGGGGGGAACTCCGCGTCGCCGTTGAACTCGACGGTCAGACCGGCCGGTTCGGCCGTCTCGCGGACGGCATCCTGTACGGCGACGACCCGTTCGCGATCCTCTTCGTAGATGACTCGGTCGAACTGGGCCTCCGCATAGGCGATGCGGCCGTCGTCCGAGAAGGTGTTGTTGCTGAACGGATCTCCCACGCTTTCGATGCCCGCCTTGCCTTCCGGATCCGTTCCGGTTGGCTTGAACTCATCGGTCTTGACCTTCGCGATCGCGGCTTCGACCGCAGCCTTTCGCTCTGGGGTGTCGAGCCTTTCTCCCGCGGGCGCCGCGAACACCAGGTTCAGCACTCCGCCCTGCTCCTCGGCGAACTCGGACTCGATCAGGTCGGTCGCCTTCTGCGTGTCCGACCCCGGGATCTCGAACTCGTCCTTGAGGCTTCCGCCGACGGTTCCGACCAGGACGACCAACAGGGCGATGATCCCGAGCCAGGAGAACACCACCCTCCAGGGATGGGTCGCGCAGACTCGCATCCAGCGCGCGAGCGCGCCGCTCGAGAGTCGCTCGTGCGCTAGGCGCCGATCGGCCATGTGCGCTTCAACGTCAGGCCGCGCGGGAGAATTCCCTTCGGGATGCTGGTTCTCGCTCATGGGGGGTCGCCCTTCGTCGTCGTTTCTGTCGCTGTGGTTTCTATCTAAGACGAGCGGTCGGGCCGGAACTCATCGGTCCTCCGATCCTGAACTCGACGCAAACGAAAACGTTCGTCGTACGCTGCGAGTGTGGCGGAAAGGCTCGTCGACGTCGGCGGACGCCGCCTGTGGACGCGCGTAACGGGCGAAGGCGCGCCCACGGTCGTCTTCGAGGCAGGCGGAGGGGACGACTCGTCCGTCTGGAGGAGGATCGAGACCGACGTGCGCCGAAGGAACGGCGTGACAACCCTGGTCTACGACCGCGCGGGGCTGGGCAAGAGCGATCCGCCACCCGAAGGTGAGTACCGAATCGGCGATGAGGCTGCGGCGCTGGTGCGAGTGCTCGACGTCCTGAGTCCGGCCGAGCCGATCGTGCTCGTGGCGCACTCCTACGGGGGATTCGGGGCCACGCTCGTCGCGGGCGACCCGCGCATGGCGGGTGTGGTGCTCGTCGACGCGAATCTGCCCGCGTACTTCGACGAGGCCGTCGTCGAGCGGCTGGTCGCGACCTACACACCGCAATTCCCCGAGCTGGAAAGGCGAGCGCCGGACCTTGCGAGGGTCATGATCCCGCTCATTCGCGCCTATCCCGACACGGCTCGCGATCTGCGCGCCGTCGACTACCCCACGACGCTGCGGACGATCGACATCGTCGCGGAGCGCTCGTGGGGTGAGACCGCCGAGGACAACGACGACATGCGTCGCGCGCATGCGAACTTCGTGGCGGCAGCCCCGGGGGCGCGCGAACTGGTGCTCGCGCGCGGCAGCGGGCACTACGTCATGCGGGACCGTCCTGAGGTCGTGCTCGATGCGCTCGCGCGCACGCTTGAGCGCGTGCGGACCGCTGACTGACTCGAGCTCGTTGGAACTACTTCCCGTCCGCTGAGCCCGCGGGCTCGAAGAGCCCGGTCTGGTAGGCGAGCACGACGGCCTGGACGCGGTCGCGCAGGTCGAGCTTCTGGAGGATGTGCGTGATGTGCGTCTTGACCGTGGCCTCGCTGATGTAGAGCTCTCGAGCGATCTCCGGATTGGAGAGACCATTTGCGATCAGACGGAACACCTCCTGTTCACGCGTGGTCAGCTCGTCGAACTCCTCGGGGGGCGTGGGGCGTGGGATGGCGGTGAACTGCTTGATCACACGTTTCGTGACCGAGGGCGAGAGCAGCGCGTCTCCGGCGGCGACGGTGCGGATCGCCGCGAGGAGCTGTTCCGGCGGGTCGTCCTTGAGCACGAACCCGCTTGCGCCGGCCCGGAGCGCCTCGTAGACGTACTCGTCGAGGTCGAAGGTCGTCAGGATCAGGACCCGCGCCTTGTCGTCGGCGGCGAGGATCCTCCGCGTCGCCTCGAGCCCGTCGAGCTCGGGCATGCGGATGTCCATGAGGACGACGGTCGGATGGAAGCGCGACGCCTTGTCGACCGCCTCGAGCCCGTTGCTCGCCTCGGCGACGACCTCGATGTCCGGCTCGCCCCCGAGCAGCATCCGAAAGCCCGCGCGAACCATCGACTGGTCGTCTGCGACGAGAACGCGCATGCTCATCCCCGGTAGCGGTCAATGGGAAGGCGCGCGCTCAAGACGAAGCCGCCTTCAGGCGGGGTGCCTGCGTTCATGTCGCCGCCGTAGATCTTGACGCGCTCACGGATGCCGACGAGCCCGTGGCCGAGGCCGTCGCTCGTTGCGACACCGGCACCGTTATCCACGACTTCGATGCTGAGCTCCTCGTCGCGATAGCGGACCGTCACATCCGCGCGGGTGGCATTGGCGTGCTTCAGTGAATTGGTCAAGCCCTCCTGGACGATTCGATAGGCCGAGAGGTCGATCGCGCGCGGAAGCTCGCAAGGATCGCCTTCCACGTGCAGCTCAGCTGGAAGCCCGGCGCGTCCGACGTCCTCCAGCAGCGAGTCGAGCCCGTCGAGGCCGGGCTGAGGCGCAAGATCGAGGCCGTCGCCGTCGCGGCGCATCGCTCCGAGGAGCCGGCGCATCTCCGCGAGCGCAGTGCGGCCGGCGTGCTCGACCCGCCCCAGGGCCTCTCGGTCCTCCTCGAGCACTTGAGGGAGCTTGTGCCGCACCGCCCCGACCTGCAGCACCATCACGCTCATGGCGTGGGCGACGATGTCGTGGAGCTCCCGTGCAATCCGCGCACGCTCCTCGGCTACCGCGATGCGAGCCGCTGCATCTCGCTCCTGCTCGGCGAGGGTCGCACGCGTCTCCGCCGCTTCGGCCTGCTCGGAACGCTCGCGGAGAGCGAAGCCCGCGGCCCAGCTGACCGCGAAGTCGAGGGGGACGAATACGAGCTCGCCCGTAGTGTGACCAGGGATCTTGTAAACGATCACCGCCAAACTGGCGAGCACGACGACGAGGCCGATACCCGCCTGCCAGGCGCTACGCAGGTTTCCGAGCAGGAAGGCGACTGCGAGCCCAACCACGAAGAAGCTCTCGGTGGACGGGATCAGCTGCCAGTCGATGAACGAGATCCCGGCCGCGAGCACGAAGTACGCGAGCGGGCCGGCGAAGGGAAAGCGCCGGCGAGCGAAGATCGGGAGAACCAGGACCGCGATCGCCGGGATGCCGAACCACAGTGTCGTGAGCGCGGAATCGCGTCCGACGACCACTTGGATCATGGCTGCGATTCCCAGGAACGCAATCAGCAGGTCGAACCAGTACGTACGCGCGATCGGCCGAAGCTTGTTCACACACCGAAGGTACTGAACGCCGCCAACCTGCGCCTCGTACTCGAGTAGGAGGCGGATCGGCCCTTGGTACGAGCTCGAATCGGACTTGGCTCCGACGACGGCGCTCCGCCGCGCTCCTAGCGTCGAGGCATGCAACTCGACCAGCAAAGGAGGAAGCTCATGACGGGCACGAAGCCCAACAACCTGGCGGCGCGCATGGGGCGATGGAGCGCCGCCCACTGGAAGACCGCGACCTTCGGCTGGCTTGCGCTCGTCGTCGGCGCGTTTGCGATCGGCGGCGCGGTCGGGGCGAAAACCATCGACCCGAACACCGCGGGACCGGGCGAGTCCGGCCGCATGGACCGGATTCTCGAGGCTGGCTTTAAGCAGCCCGCCGGCGAGAGCGTCCTCATCCAGAGCGACTCGCTCCGCACGACCCATCCCGCGTTCAAGGCCGCGATCGAGGACGTCGTCGCGGGCGTTTCGGCGCTGGACGTCGTCCAGAACGTGCGGTCGCCGCTCGACCCCGGGAACAGCGGCCAGATCGCCCAGAGTGGCCGCGCGGCCCTCGTCGAGTTCGACATCCGCGGCGACAAGGACGAAGCGTCCGACAAGGTCGCCCCGGTGCTCGATCGCGTCGACGAGGCGCAAAGGGCGCACCGCGGGCTCTTCATCGGCGAGTTCGGCGACGCCAGCGCCGTCTATGAGACGGACGCGCTCTTCGCGGACGACCTGGCGAAGGCGGGCCTCTACTCGCTCCCGATCACGCTGATCATCCTTGTAGTCGCCTTCGGCGCGCTCGTGGCGGCCGGCATCCCGCTGCTGCTGGGACTGACCGCCGTCATCGGGACGTTTGGGCTGATCGCACTGGCGAGCCAGGTGCTGCCGATGGCGAATGAGGTCTTCGCGCTCGTGCTCCTGATCGGCCTCGCTGTCGGCGTCGACTACTCGATGTTCTACTTGAAGCGGGAACGCGAGGAGCGGGCCACCGGGCGCAGCGAGCGGGCGTCACTGGAGGCAGCCGCCGCGACGTCGGGCCGCTCGGTGCTGATCTCCGGCGTGACCGTGATGGTCGCGATGGCCGGGATGTTCCTGACCACGGACTCGACGTTCGCATCGTTCGCCGTCGCGACGATCATCGTCGTCGCGCTGGCGATGCTCGGCTCGCTGACCGTGTTGCCCGCGCTGCTCTCGCGGCTCGGCGACAAGGTCGACCGGGTGCACGTCCCGTTCGTGCGGCGCCTCCGACGCGACGACGGCGAAGGCCGGATCTGGGGCGCGATCATCGACAGCGTGCTCAGGCGCCCGGTCGTTTCGACCGTCGTCGCCGGCGGTCTGCTGCTGGCCCTGGCCGCGCCCGCGCTTCAGCTCAAGATGGTCAAGCCCGGGCCGGACACGTTCCCGCAGTCCCTCGACGTCGTCCAGACCTACGACCGGATGCAGGAGTCCTTCCCGGGCACCGCGCTGCCGGCCAACGTCGTCGTCAAGGCGGCGGACGTGAACGCACCAGCGGTTCGCGATGGGATCGACCGGCTGGAGCAGCAGGCGCTCGCGAGCGGCCGCATGCAGGAGCCGATCACGGTCGATGTCAGTCCCGATGCAACGGTCGCCAACGTCACGATCCCGATCGCCGGAACCGGAACCGACGACGCATCGGTCGCGGCGCTCGAAGCGCTTCGTGAAGACATCGTCCCGGCAACCGTGGGCGCACTTCCGGACACCGAGTCCGGCGTGACCGGGCAGTCCGGCCAGTGGAAGGACCAGGCCGACGAGATGACCTCGAAGCTGCCGCTCGTGGTCGCATTCGTCCTCGTGTTCGCATTTGCGCTGATGCTGGTCGCCTTCCGGTCGCTCGTGGTGGCGGCGAAGGCGATCGTGCTGAACGCGCTCTCGGTCGCCGCGGCGTACGGCGTCCTGGTGATCGTGTTCCAGTACGGCTTCGCCAAGGATCTGCTCGGCTTCAGCTCAACGGCCGGGATCGACCCTGTCGTTCCGCTGTTGCTGTTCGTGATCCTGTTCGGCCTTTCGATGGACTACCACGTCCTCGTGATCGGTCGCATCCGCGAGGCGTTCAACGGCGGCGCGTCCATGGACGACGCGATCTCGCTCGGGATCAGGCGCACGGCCGGCGTGGTCACGAGCGCGGCCGTCGTGATGGTCGGCGTCTTCTCGATCTTCGGCCTGCTCTCGCTGCTGTTCTTCAAGCAGTTCGGCGTCGGGCTCGCGACGGCGATCCTGATCGACGCCACGATCATCCGTGCCGTGCTTCTGCCGGCGACGATGAAGCTGCTCGGCGAGTGGAACTGGTACCTCCCCCGCTGGCTCGAGTGGCTTCCTCGGCTCGAGGGCCGCACGCCCGAGCCCGCGCGGGAGCTCGGGCCGGCGCAGACCTCTGCCTGAATCCCAACATCCGCCTCCTACCCCGGTAGGAGGCGGGATCACTCCGGCCGCAGGCTAGGGGAACCGCGCGATGCCCGGATTCAGGTCGAGGCGGCCACCGTCGCGGCACTCCGCCGGGACGCGGTACTCCGCGGTCGATCCGATTCGAAGCGAGTTCTCGACGAGCTGCCGACGCATCATCCCCTGCGCCGTGTCCGCCGAGAGGCCGAGGCGCTGTCCGAGCTCGACGCCGGACTGCAGCGCGTAGCACTCGGTCGCCCCCTCGTCGGAGACGCCGCGGAGATGCCACGCCTCGTGTGCGAGAACGGCGAGAGCCCGGGCGCCTTGGTTGAACCTCACTTCCCCCGTGAAGGCCAGCCGGTAGAGATCGAGACAGCGCTCCGGCGTCAGGTACGCGAGCTGCCCACCGATGGCGGCAACGCCGTCCGCATGCTGGACAGCGCCGACGAACTCGCCGGCCTCGTCACATCGGATCGTCACCGGCTTCCCCGCGACCCGTGAGGCTTCCTGGGAGTAGCGGGCCGCCGCCTCGGCACGCGTGCTCTCGTCGAGCCCGTTCCAGCCGGTTCGGCTCTCGACGGACCAGAAGACCAGTGCGAGCGCGGCGATCAGGCCGAGGCCCACGAGGAGTCGCCGAAGGGGCAGCCTCATGCGCTCCGGATCTGCTTCGGCGCTCGGCGCTGCCACATCCTCCTCGGGGAGCTCACGCGCCTCGTCGATGATCGTCTTCAGCTCGTCGTCCGTCTCACCCGAGTAGGGGATCCACAGCTCTTCGCCGCCTTCTCGAACGAGCAGCAGCTCCTCGGCCTCGTCGTCGTAGCCGAAGAGCTCCCGATCGGCGTCCTGCGGCCCACGGTCAGAGCGACGAGCCGGAGCCGGCCGGAGGGCGCCGACGAAGAAGTTCAGCTCGAGGCCCAGTGCGATCAGGAACGGAAGCCAGATCGGCACGGCCGCCCGCAGCGCGTACGGCCCGAAGATCCAGGTGAGGACGAAGGCGGCCATCCCGAAGCGCAGGAGCGTCGGGGTGCTCGGGAGCCGATCCAGCGGTATTCGCACGCCTCGACGGTAGCCCTCGTACGCCGGGCCGGCGTGGGGCCCATCAGTCCTGGTCGTACTCGTCGTGTCGCTGGATCCAGATCTGGGACCCGTCGCCCTCGTCCCGCCCCTTCGGCGCCCGGTCGAGGATCCCGTAGTAGCCCATCAGGAACTCGAGGCCGCGGGCCCCGGTCGCATAGGTCTGGTACACGGTGCGGTCGTCGAGGACGAATACGCTCAAGCCCGGGCCCTCGGTGAGGTAGCCCGTGACGTCGGTGCCGCTCGAGGTTGCGTTGTGCTCGACGACCGGCGGCGCCCCCGCCTCGAGCATCGGCGCGAACGCCTCGCGCGTCTGCTTCTCGGTGCGTGAGTAGCCGAAGTCGAAGTTGAAGTCGCTGTCCGCCGCCGAGGCCCAGGGCATGCTCCAGCCCATCCGCCGCCTGTACGCCTGCAGCTTCTCGAGCGGCGCCTGCGAGACGTACATCATCGTCACGTCGCGGGCGTGAAGGTGCGGGAGAGCCCCGTCGACGGTGTCCGCCATGGACGAGCACGTCAGGCAACCTGCCTCGTAGCTCGGGCCGAACATGAAGTGGTAGACGAGGAGCTGGGAGCGACCGTCGAAGAGGTCCGCCAGAGTCCGCGCGCCCTCATCGGTCTCCAACCGGTACTCCTTCTCGACCGGCACCCAGGGCAGCTCGCGGCGTTGGCGCGCGAGCTCGTCGCCCATCCGTGTGTGCTCCTTCTCCCGCTGCAACAGCGCTTCGCGCGCCGCCTGCCATTCCTCGCGGCTGGCGATCTGGTGATTCGTCATCGGGGCTGCCTCCTGTTCGTCCGACGTCTCTTGGTAAGACTGCCGCACGGCGCCGGGGCCACGCCGCTCGCTCGACCGCCGGCTCTAAGGCACTGTCGCCGCCGGAACCGCTGCCGTCTGCGCTGCGCGCATGACTGTGACGGTTCAGACCGCCTTGACGAGGGCCCACACGAGTCCCACGAGAGCGCTGCCAACCAGTAAGCACGAGCTCGGGGAATCCGGTCGCCAGGACGGAGAGGGGCAAGCCCAGTTGTTTCGGTACGAGCACTAGGACAAACGCCGCCCAGAAGAGACTCACGAACACGGTGAGCCCGGTGGACCACCACGGCCCGAGGGCGCTAGCGCCTAGCTTCGGTTCGTCACAGGCTCGACGAAGGGGGCCAGGCCTCGACGCCTGGCCCCCTCGCTCCACGCGATAGGCAGACGATTCGCCGTAACTGCCCAAACCGTTCCCGCGTTCTCGGATTGAGGAATGGAATGGCCAATGCTCAACTGCGAGGAATGCGCGACACAGCCGGCGACGGTCGAAGAGGCGTTCCGCTGGCGTGCTTATCTCACGTCGGTGGCGGACGGCGACGGCGACCTGGAAGTCGCTGTGTACTGCCCAGGGTGCGCCGATCGCGAGTTTGGCGACAGGCGACGTTTGGATTCGGAGTTGCAGCTGCGGCTAGTGCGGTACCTGTGGCTTCTGCGGAGTGCGTCGCCCCTCGCTTGCGGTCGCGGCCACGTCCGTAACGGTCATCTGGCGGCCACGCATTCGGGCGTTTCTAGCGTTCCGGTGGGGCCGGGTCGTGGAGCCGTCCTCGCGCCATTAACGGGTGTCCCGATCTGAGCGTTAGGGTCGGTTGACGCCGGCTAGCGGCGGCCGCGACGCACACTGATGGTGTCTTGCGAGTAGAGGATGCGCTTCGCTTCCTCTTCCTGGGCGGCAAGCTCCTCCCGAGTCAGCGCGCCCCGCCGTCGCTTCCGACGCCAAATCCACAGGCCCTTGAGCACGGTTCTAATGAGGATCAGTGGTGGGGCGGTAAGAAGCCCCCGCGCCGGCAGGCATTTGCTGCCGTTCGGCTACCCGCTCGACTTCAATCACTCCCGGTGAGGTTTCGCTCGGAAGCCGCACGATTGCGCTGATGCGGTAGACCAGCCTTCCGGGAGCGATGACACTGCCCTCAGCCGGAGGCTCCTCGAAATCCATCTCGAACCGGCTTTCAGCGCCGGAGCCTGATATATCGCAGATCCAGTACCGCATGCGCCGCAGTCTCTCCGCAGGTGAGGCCGGAAGCCCTCCCTCCTAAGATTTCCCCAACCGCAGCTTGAGCTAAACGTCGCGAACCGCTGTGCTTCCAGGTGTCAGGTTTGAATTAGCGGCGGAGGGCGTAACCGGACGACGGTTTCCCCGTTATCCGGTGGGACTGCTTAGGGAGCAACCGTTGCGGCGCGGCGGCCCCTGGGGAGTGAACTTCGGCCATAACGGTCAGCGAGCTGCGGAGGTTTGAAATGCCGGTCTACGAGCTGGAGATCCTCGAGCCTCAAGGCGGTGTGACTCGCCGCGAACATGTCTCACCCTCGGGCGTTTCCTACGATGTCAACGACCGCTTTGAGTACGAGGGGCGCACGCTACGCGTGAGGCTCCTCGAGGAGACGGAATACAGAGACACCGACCGACGCCTCATCTGCGCCGTAGAGGAAGCCTAGGACGGTCCCCGACCCGACCCCTCGACGAAACTACGGCAGGTCAGCCGCTCGCGTGGAGATTCGGGCGGCCGTCTGGTCCCGGAACGGAGGACAGGATGTACCACTTCAGGCTCCAGCGGACGGACGGCTCACCCGCCGACCCGCCGACGTTCCGGAGCTCGGCGCTCAACTGGCGGCAGGGCGACAAGATCCCGCTGACCGCCGAGCAGACGTAGCGCATTCTCGTGTCCGTGACGACGACGCGGATCAGCCGCCGGCGCTTGTCGTTGAGGACCTGCCCGGATCGGTCGCCCGGTGACACGTGCGCTGAAGGTCAGTGCGAGGCAACTCCGCCGACACCCCGTCGGCGTCAGGTCCCCGAAGCCCTCGCCCTATCGACGGAACGTGAGATCCGCCGAGCGGTTTGCTGGTGGTCGAGCCGGGCTAGATCGAGGACCGCATTGGCGGGCTGTCCCTCTAGGCACGCCGGAAGAAGCGTCGTATTCTGGAACGTGACACCGCGGCAAAACCGTGCGTATCCCCGTCGCAAGGGTGAGGGGAGGGGTTAAGGAATATGACGTCCCGCCTAAAAGTCGCAGCGTTCGGCCTCGTGCTCATGGCCGTCCTCGCCTTGCCGGCCGCCGCTGCAACGCCGGACATACGCACGGTCACCGTCGTCGGAAGCGGCGAGGCCGAGCCGGAGGGTCTTCCAGGCGAGTGGACGCTCGTCGTCAGCGTCGAGCACGAGCGCGCGCGCACGGCGCTGCGGAATGCGGCGGCCGCGGTCGGCCGAACGCGGTCGACTCTTCGCGCCGCCGGCATCACCGACTTCCAGACGGGCGAGATGTCGCTCGACGCGGCGATTGCACGGGACGAGCGGGTGAGCCTGCGCGGCTTCGAGGCCTCGACGAAGATCGAGCTCGCGGTTTCGGATGTTCAGCGCGCCGCCACGGTCCTCGATCGCGTCCGCGCCGCCGGTGTGACGCAGATCTTCGGACCCGTCGCCTCGGAGGAAGCCTCGAAGGAGTTGGCGCGGCGCGCGCTGGCCGACGGATACAACGACGCCGTCGAGAAGGCCAAGCGGCTCGCGGCGAAGGCCGGAGTCACGCTCGGGCCTGCGCTCACGATCGACGAGCGCCGAACCGACGTGCCCCTTGGGCCGATCATCTACGGGCCCGGCCAGTACCCGAGACCCGAGGCCCCGAGCCGAGACGTCTACGCGACCGTCACCGTCACCTTCGCGATCTCGTAGCAGCACGCGTCACGCGTTCGGGAGGCACCTCCTGAAAGACCGGAAGATCAAGTCGCACGTGCTCACAGCCACGATCGTGGTCGTCGGGCTGGCTTCTGGCTGTGGAACAGCGGAGCAGTCGGTGGCACCTGAACCGGACGCGAAAGCCGAACAGGCTAGTGGCCCGCAACGCGATCGAGCTGTCAGGAAGGACATGCCGCTCTGCCCCCGGCGGGCAGGCTTGACGACACGAGAGAAGGCGGAGGCGGCGCTCCGCGCTGCGTTTAGGGGCGTGGACTGTGGGGCGCAAACGCGCCTTGTCTGTCCCCGGCCCACCGATGTGCCTTCGCTCCCAAAGGTGCCGACGCTCGAGGAGGCGGAGAGGACGCTCCTCGCGGCGATGAGGGGCGTCGAGTGCGATGCCGACGTAGTCCTTGCCGCCGAGCTGTTCCTGGAAGCGCTGGCGACAGGGCACCAGGCACACGAGGTACGACCGGACGACCTCCACATGAGTAACACGTCGCTGCCTGTGTGCACGGACGATCACCTGCCCGACCCGAACGTGGCGACCACGCCCGAGGAAGCCGAAGCGATGCCAGAGCCGCCACCGGGCAGCGAGTGCGACGGCTCACGGGGAGGAACGCTGAGTTTTTGTAGAGGCAGACATACGAACTGCGTGATGGTCGGCGAGTACACCGGACCGCCAAAAAACATCCATCCGAGGGACTAGCCCCGAGGGTAGACCTCCTT
>Ga0126305_10000097_pt1 | contig 37093 bp, 40 predicted proteins | sample Plot26_FD_92536 | JGI IMG/M metagenome (GOLD analysis project Ga0126305, IMG submission 92536) | Serpentine soil microbial communities from UC McLaughlin Reserve, CA, USA - Plot26 | ecosystem: Environmental > Terrestrial > Soil > Grasslands | place: USA: UC McLaughlin Reserve, Lake County... | reverse complement strand
CGCGTCGTTCTTCGGCACCGACGCGATGACGTTCTACGCCACGAGCACCCGGTTCCCTGGGGAGCAGCGCACGTTCGATCGCTTTTCCGATCTGACGAACGAGGTGATCGAAGCACGCATCTGGTCGGGGATCCATTTCCGGAGTCCCGACGCCCAGGCGGCGAATCTCGGCGGCGAGGTCGAGCGCTACATCCACAAGCACTACTTCGCAGCCGCACACTGACACGCGATGCGTGGAGCGGCCTTCGGGCCGCTCCACCCCTTTCGTCCAACACCGGGGTCCGCCTCTCCGACGCGGACGATCCCGCGCCCCCGACTCGGCGCCTACGAATACGCGGGCGGCTAGTCGACCAGCGTCCGCTCGAGCCCCGCGAGCGCCTCGCGCTTGACGCTCTCGACGCCCTGGTGGTCGCCCCACAGGGCCAGGACGCCGCACAGGAAGAGCGACAGCGTCCGGCCGCGCACCAGCTGGGCCTCGGTCGGATCCCCGTACGCCGCCCGGAACTCCGTTCGGCCTTCCGGCGGCAGAAGACACCAGTAGAGGACGAGGTCGACGCCCGGGTCGTTGCGGCTCAGATCGATCCAATCGATCACCGCCGCGGGGCCGCCGGTGTCGTCCACGAGCAGGTGCCTCAGGTGGAAGTCGCCGTGGACGATCGCCGTCGGCTCGGGTGGGCCGAGCTCCGCGGCGGCGGCGACGATCTCGTGCGCGGCCATCGGAGCTCTCCACAGGCCTGCCTGCTCGAGCTGCTCGAACCGCTCGCGTGTGAGCGGCACGCGGGCGTCCATGTCGGCACGGTGAACGGGGTCGACGGGGAGATCGGCGTCGAGTTCGGCCGTATGGAGTGCGCGCAGGAACCCGCCGAGCGGCCGGCCGAGCGCGATCCGTGGGCCGTCGTCCAGCGAGGTCTCCGCGAGCTCGCGGCCGGGCAGGTAGGGAGCGCCGTAGAAGGGCCACGCGAACGCCTCCGAGGGACGGCCAAGGAAGGTGGGCCGCGGCACGGGCAGCGGGAGGCGGTCGGCGAGTGCCGTCAGGTAGCGCATCTCGAGCTCGAGTCCCGAGATCACCATTGTCCGGCGCGGGAAACGGAAGACCCAGCGGCCGTCGACGAGCCAGACGATCGTGTCCCAGCCCTCGCCGAGGAGGCGCACCTCGCCCACTTCGAGCTCCGGAAACTGCTCGGAGATCAGCTGCCGCGCGAGTGCCTGGTCAACGCGAACCTCCGCGTCCCACTCAGGCATTAGTAGGAGGGCCTGGCCGAATATCGCTGTGCCCTCGGGGCACGCTGCTCGCCCCGAGGACTGCGTCCTCAGACGCGCCCGTATCGCTCCGGATGCGAACGCTCCCTGGGTCCTTGCCTCGGAACGACCATCGCACCCCGACGACGAGCGACATTCGGCCAGACCCTCCTAGCGCCGCTCTAGCTCTGTCAGCCGCGCGATGTTCTCGGCCTCGTCGGCGTCGGGCTCCTCGACCGCGAACCACGCGTCGAGGATTGCACGCGCGGTCTCGGGCGCCGTCCGCTTGAGGCTCATTACAAGGACGTTCGCGTCGTTCCAGCGCCGTGCACCCTCCGCGATCCACGGATCCCAGACGAGCGCGGCCCGCACTCCGGGCACCTTGTTGGCCGCCATCGCCGTCCCGGTGCCGGTCCAACAGAAGACGATCCCCTGGTCGGCATCCCCGGAGGCGACCGCCTCGCCGACCTGCCGCGCGACCTCCGGCCACCGGTCGCGCTCGAGCACGATGACCTCGTTCCCGCGCGAGCGGAGGTCCTCGACGACCGCGTCCGCGACTGCGCCCTCGTCGTCGGCACCGACCACGATCCGCATCGCCGGCCAGCCTAGCGCCGCTCGGTGTGTCGCGAGCCTGACACTCGGTGTGTCGGCTGCGCGAACGACGCGCGGCGTGGCAGGGCCTACCGTCGAAGCATGCCTAGTCCCCTCGTCGAAGGAGTTACAGCCATGAAGCGCACGAAGCGGTTCACCATCCGTCGTGTCGCCCTTGGGCTCGCCGTTGCCGCGGTCGTCGCGCCGGCCGCCCAGGCGGAGCCGATGGGCTCGTACGAGCGGCAGTCGCAGTCCGTCGAGATTCCGTACCTCAGCCACGGACAGCTCGTGTCGAACGACTTCTGGAACTACGACCCGGCGTCGGGCGAGCGGATCGCCAACACGTCGCCCGGCCTCTCCGCTGACCAGCTCGCGGGCCTCTACAGCGCGACCGGCAGCTCGATCGCGCCGGACGACCTCAGCATGTCGAGGCCCTCGAACCTCGGCTCGCCTTCCGTGACGTCGGCGGACGCGGTTTGGGATGTCGGCCCGACGACCGTGAGCATCTTCGCGGTGGGCTTCGTCCTACTGGCCGGGGCCTCCCTCCTGGCGGTTCGCCACAACCGCAGGACCCGGCTCTCGCCGGCCTGAGCTTCGAGCTTCGAGGGGCAGAGAAGGGCGGGCCTGCTGGCCCGCCCTTTCTCGTTGGACCGGGTCGGCGGACGTACGCTCTGTCACGAGCTTGACACTTCTTCTGTCGCGTCCTTGAACGACCCGGGGCGCCGGGCGGCCTACCGTCGAGACATGCCCAATCCCCTCCTCGAAGGAGTCACAGCCATGAAGCGCACGAAGCGGTTCACCATCCGTCGTGTCACCCTCGCGCTCGCCGTTGCAGCGATCGTCGCTCCGGCCGCCCAGGCGGAGCCGATGGGCTCGTACGAGCGGCAGTCGCAGTCGACCGAGATTCCGTACCTGAGCCACGGCGTCGGCGTCGCGAACGTCGACTTCAGCCGGGCCGACCAGGCAAGCGTGCGGCCGGCCGTCGAGATCCCGTACCTCAGCCAGGGCGTCGGTGTCTCGCACATGGACTTCGATCGGGCCAGCCGGGCGACCGGCAAGGTCAGCGGCGACATCGCGTACCTCAGTCACGGCGCCACGGGCAACGTCTCCATCGCCCCCGACGACATGGGGCTTTCTAAGCCGTCGAACGCGGGCTCGCCGACGGTCTCGGGGACGAGCGACGGCTGGGACGTCAACCCGACGACGGTCAGCATGTTCGCGGTCGCCCTCGCGCTTCTGGCGGGGTCCCTCCTCGCGGTTCGCTACACCCGCAGGACGAGGCTCTCGCCGGCGTAGGCCGCAAGCCTCGAGGGGTCGGAGAAGGCGGGCCGCGCGGCCCGCCTTTCTCGTGGACCCTGGCAGCGGTACGTTCTGTACGTGACCTCAAAGCGCATGACGAGCCGCGTCGAGCTTCTTCTCGAAGCGGCGCGGTATCTCGGGGAGACGCTCGAGCCGAGCCGGGTGTACGACCGCTTCCACGAGCTGCTCGCCGACTCGGTCCACCACGATGGCGTCGTCGTCTCGGACTACGACTCGGACCAGCGGTCGATCACGTGCGAGTACGCCTGGGTCGAGGGCAACTACATCGATCCGGCGACACTCCCGGTGGTCTCGTTCAACCCCGAGGGCGGGATGCAGAGCAAGGTCATCGCCACGGGTGAGCCGCTGCTCGCGAACGACGTCGTCGAGCGGGTCAAGGGCGGGGGGACGTTCTACGACGTCGACCGGGAGGGGACGGTGCGCAAAGTGCCCGACACGGGGCCGCCCGGGACGCAGGCCGCGATGATGATCCCCGTCAAGCACGAGGGCCGGGTCGTCGGCGTCGTCCAGCTCATGAGCGACAGCGACCCCTACACGGACGAGCACCTCGAGCTCGCCGAGGCGCTCGTCGCCCTGATGGGCGCCGCGGTCCGGAACGCCCGGCTGCACAAGGCCGCGGAGGCAGAGACCGAGGCGCGCGCCCGCGCCGAGGCGGTCGCGGCCGAACGGGAGCAGGCCGCGAACGTGCTCGAGGCCGTCGGCGAGGGGATCTTCCTCGTCGACGCGGCGGGCGTCGTCCGGCTCTGGAACCGCGCGGCCGTTCAGCTGACCGGGAGGACGGCCGACCACGCGTGCAATCGGCCGATCGCGGAGGTGCTGCCGGGCTGGGAGACGATCGCGGGCGGAATCCCGGTCGGCGACGGCGGGGTTCCGGACCCGGTCACGCTCCCGCTGGAAGTCGACGGCGTCGAGCTCTGGCTCTCGTTCGTGGCCGTGCGCAGCGCCGAAGGCATCGTCTACGCCGTCCGGAATCTGACGAGCGAGCGGGCGCTCGAGGAGGCGAAGAGCGAGTTCGTCGCCACCGTCTCGCACGAGCTCCGCACGCCGATGGCCGGCATCTACGGCGCGGCGCAGACGCTCCTCCGCCAAGACATCCAGCTCGATCCCGGCGACCGGCGGACGCTGCTCGAGATCATCGCCACGCAGGCGGTCCGGCTCAGCCAGATCACCGAGGAGGTTCTGATCGCCAGCCGCCTCGACCGCGACGAGCTGCCGATTGCGCGTGAACGGGTCGACGTCGGGCCGGTCGCGGCCGAGACCGTCGAGCACATGCGCTCCGGCGTGTTGGACGCGAGCATGGTCGGCCTCGACATCGAGCCGGATCTTCCTCCCGCCTCGGCAGACAACGACCGGCTCCAGCAGGTGCTGATGAACCTGCTCGACAATGCCGTCAAGTACTCGCCCAACGGCGGCCGCGTTCTCGTCACGGTCAGCGCCCCGGCCGGCCACGTGCGCATCGCGGTGAAGGACTCCGGTGTCGGCATCCCCTCCGCCGAGCACCAGCGGATCTTCGCGAAGTTCTACCGCCTCGACACCGAGCTCACCCGGGCCGGGGGCGGGACGGGCCTCGGGCTCTACATCACTCGTGAGCTCGTGCGGAGGATGGGCGGGACGATCACGGTCGAGTCGGAGCCGGGACGCGGCTCGACCTTCACGGTCGACCTTCCACGCGCCTAGCGGACGCTTGCCTCGCGAGCGGGCGATGTGGTCGAATCGAGCCATGGTTCGGACGAGGGCGGGGGAGGTCGAGCGCAAGCGCTCGCGCGACGAGCCGGGACGCGTGCCCGAGAGCGCCGGCGTCCAGCGCGTGCTCGATCTCCAGCGTCACGCCGGCAATCGTGCGGTCGCGTCCGCGCTCGAGGACCGCGCCACACTTGCGAGGCAGCCCGCCCACGCGCCCGCGGTGGAGGCGCCGCCGGCTCCGCAGCCGGGCGACATCAAGACCCGCGAGGTCGACCGCGCGATCACGGAGACGATCAGCCACGCGCCCGCCGCCTACAGTCAGTGGAACGGAACCTACTCCTGGCGCGCGAAGTGGCAGCTCCGGCTCGACCTCCGCGCGGAGATCGGCGCGCTCGCGGTCGTCGTTCGCCTCCACTCGACGGCGTCGGCGCGGCAGAAGCGGGCGTGGGAGCGCGCGATTCGGCGCAAGTGGAGCGACAAGTTCGCGTTCTGCGTGCTTCGCAACACGCCGGTGGCGATCCGCCCGGGCGTCACCGACGAGCTCGAGGAGATGTACCCGATCCGAATCAAGATCAGGTGGGTGGATGATGCGCGGCGGTCGCACTACGTCATCCGCGCGAACGCACCGGGCGCGCTGGAGGGCGGTCGCGCCGGCCAGGGCGGGACGACCAGCATGACCGGCTGGGGAACCGCTGACACCGTCGACATCACGCACGAGTTCGGGCACATCCTGGGGTGCCCCGAGGAGTACTTCACGACGAACGGCGTCGACTACACGCACGGTGGCCGGCGCCAAGGCTTCCGCGACCGGCGGGGCGGGGTGATGAACAACCCGGCGGGCCCGGCGCTTGCGCGGAACTTCGACGTGATCCGCACGGAAGCCGCGCGCCTGCGCGGCGTGCCGCGCCGCAAGACCGCCATTCGCCCGTGGCTCTGACCGCTGCGCTCGAGCCCTCGAGCCCGCGGCTCGAGCAGCCCGCGCTCTGGCAGGTCCGGGTGCTCCTGCGCAACGAGGGGGACGAGCCGGCCCGCATCGCGACCGCCGGTCTCGCCGCGCCGCTTTCGTTCGAGCTCGTCGACGACGCCGGCCGGCCCGTCGCACTCGGGCCGCCGCCGGTGCCGCCGGCCGAGCTCGACGCAGGCGCCGAAACCGTCGGAGCCGGCGAGACGCTCACGCTGGACTACCACGGAGACGAACTCCTGCCGGACGCGCCGCCGCCGGGCCGCTACCGGCTCCGCTTCCTCGCGGACCGCGTCGAGTCGCCCTGGATCGAGCTCGACGTCGTGTAGAGCGCCTAAGCTTCCGCGCCAATGAGGATTGCCCTCGCCCTCGCGGCCACCGCGGTGGCGCTCGTTCTCGCGGCGGGCGCGCAGTCCGCGTACCGCGACAAGTACTGCAGCCCGACCGGCGATTACTGCACGTCCGCGGCCCGGTCGGGCGGGGCGGTCAAGCTCAGGCTGGCCACGTTCAGCTTCTCGGGGCGCTACAAGCTCTGCGTGAAGCCGTCGACCGGCGCACGGACGTGCAAGATCTTCCCCCTGCGGAGGCGATCCGGGCAGTGGGTCTCGGAGGTGCTCTGGTACCGAAACTTCCCGAACCGCGGTACCGGGATCTACACCGTCACCTGGTTCTACGGCGGGACGCGCCTCGGCCCGCCGCTCTCGTTCGCCGTCGCAAACAGCTAGGCGACGCAGCCGGTGGACGGCGAACGTCCCGGCCTCGCCGAAGCGGTCGTCGTCTGGGCGTTCTACGGGCTCATGCTCGCGGCGGTCGTCACCACCTACAGCCGGATCGATCCGGTCGAGCTGTATCACGTCGACGAAACCGGGCTCCGCGGCGGTCTCGGTCGGGCGCTCGTCGCTGTCGACTTCCCGATCGCTGTCGTGGCCGTGCCGCTCGCGCTGCTCGCTGCCCTGCGGCTGGGCACGCGGCTCGCCCTCGTCGCCGCGGTCGTCGCCTCGGTGCTTTGCTGGGCCGTTGCCGTGCCGGGCGTCGTGGACCAGGGCGACCTCGATGCGCGCACGGTAAACGTCATCTCTGCGATCGGCGTCGCGATCGCTCTCGCTCTGACGGTCGTGGCCGTCGTGAAGACTGGGGTGGGATCCGCCAAGCGGCGCTTGCCGGGCGACCCGGTCCGGATCGTCATCGCCGCTGCTCTCCTCCTGGTCGGACTGCCCTGGTTGTTCGCGGAGGTCGGCGCCTACATCGGCCACGTCGCGCTGCTCGGCGACGTGTTCCTCTCGAACGAGCTGCGCCCGACGTCCGACAATCCGCTGCACCGTGTCGTCCACCTGGGGGAGCACCACGGGGGCTACGGCGTGTACCTCGCGGTGACGGCGCTCCTCCTCTCACGAGTCCTGCCCCGGCTCCGCGGCGGCTGGAGGACCTTCTTCACGTTCTACCTCTCGCTCATGCTGCTGTACGGCCTCGCTTTGGTCGCCGAGGATGGGTGGGGCGAGCAGGTGGTCGCGCGCGACTGGGCGTCGTGGACGATCCCGTCGGTGCTCGAACCGGGGCCGACGATCGCGTGGGGCGTTCTCCTCGTCTCCGCCGTCGCGCTCTGCGTCGTCTGGCTCAGGTCTGGCCGAGAGCGCGCGCGACCGTCTTGAGGTCCTCGACGAGGCCGCGGTACTCGCGCTCGCGGTCGTCAGCACGGAGGATCGACGAGGGGTGGACGGTTGCGATCACGACCGGGGCGAGCTCGGACTCGACCGGTCGACCGCGATCTCGCGTGACGCGGAACTGCTTGCCGAGCAGCGCCTGCGCGGCGGTGGCGCCCATCGGGACGAGGACGCGCGGCTTCACGACGGCGAGCTCGCCGTCGAGCCAGGGCCGGCAAGCCGCGATCTCCGACCAGTTCGGCTTCTGGTGGATGCGACGCTTGCCGCGCGGCGTCCACTTGAAGTGCTTCACGGCGTTGGTGACGTACGCGAGCTTGCGGTCGATCCCGGCCTCGGCGAGCGCGTTGTCGAGCAGGCGCCCGGCCGGGCCGACGAAGGGCCGACCCTCGATGTCCTCGCGGTCGCCCGGCTGCTCGCCGACGAACATGATCTGCGCGGTCTGTGCCCCTTCGCCGTAGACGGTCTGGGTGCCCGTCTTCCAGAGGTCGCAGGCCTTGCAACCGGCAGCCGCCTCCCGCAGCTTCGGCAGCGTCGGCTTCGGCGGAACGAGCGGGGCCGCTGTCTCGTTGCCGTCCAGCAGCGACTGCTGGGTCATGGTGGGGTGCTACCCGATCGCCGGGATACCATGCGTCCCGCCGCCTGGCGCCGTGGCCGAGTGGTTAGGCAGAGGCCTGCAAAGCCTCGTACACCAGTTCGATTCTGGTCGGCGCCTTTTTCCCGATCGAAGTCCGGCGCCGCCTGCGGCGGCACCATGACGACTTCGATCGGATCGGCCTAGCGGACAGCCGTTGTGGCCGACGCCGGCAAAGCCGGCATCGGCGGCGAAAAGCAACAGCCAAATTCGGGTCAACGGGCGCGCCAGAAGCGCGCCGAGCGGAAGGTTAAGTCGGCGTCGTGGCGTCGCGTGGTATGCGTTCGTGCGCAAGCCAGATCCGCGTGGGGGACAGATCGGAGAGCGCCACGGCGGCATCGTTTTCGGCAGCGTCGAACGCGCTCCAGGTGTAGGCGACGTCGCCGGCGACGACCACAAGGCCGTCGTCCGTCTCTACCAGTACCGATTGATGCCCGGACGTGTGGCCCGGCGTCGGGATGATGCGAAGTCCAGGCAGAACTTCGTGTTCGCCCTCGAGTTCCACGTAGGTCGCGCCCTCGAACTCGACCCAATGCGCAATCGTGTAGCCCTCTGCGCGAGCCGCTTCGCGCTCGAGCCGCTGCACGTAGATGGGCGTCCCAGCGAAGAGGCGGTTTCCGCCGCAGTGGTCGAAGTGCAGGTGTGTGTTGATCACACACACCACGTCCCGAGGGATCGCATGCGGATCGAAGCGCGGTGACCACTCGGCGTCCAGCTCCGGTGTCGAGTCGATCAAACCGGTGTCAACCAGCACGCGGCCCTGCGGATGCTCGACCACGTGCAGGAAGCCCGGCCAGCGTCGGCCTTCGACGAGCACGTCGCCGTAGCGGATCGCACGAACGTCGGCGAGTCGCATCAGCTTCGACTATGGCGGCTTCGAGGAATAAGAGGGCCACCAGAGGTTTACCAGCCGATTGAAGTCCGGCGAGGCGGGGCTCCGGTGAGGCATGCCCGGGGGGCCCGGTGCTCTTGCGCGCCGAAAGCGGTAAGGCGGTGGACGGAGCGTGGTACAACGGGAGTCATGCCCTCGATTGCCTTCGGGGTGCTCGGACCGCTCGACGTACGCGTTGACGGGCGCGCAGTCGTGTTACGCGGTCACAAGCAACGACTGCTACTCGCTCTCTTCTTGCTACGCGCGGGCGAGCTCGTCTCGACTGACCGGTTGCTGGCCGACATCTGGGGCGAGCAGCCGCCGAAGGCAGCCCTGAGCTCGCTGCAGAACAAGGTCTCCCAGCTCCGAAAGGCGCTTGGGTCGGACGTGGTGCGGACGGTGGCGACGGGCTACTCGATCCACGTGGAAGACGAGAGCTTGGATCTCCATCGTTTCGAGCACCTGCTCGCGGGTGCGCGCGCCACCGACTCGGCGGAACAGCGATCGGCCCACCTCCAGGCGGCGCTCGACTTGTGGCGCGGCGCGCCTCTTGCAGATTTTGCGTTCGAGCCCGCTGTTCAGCTGGATATTGCGCGACTGGAGGAACTTCGAACCACCGCGCGTGAAGAGCTCGTTGAAGCGGCGCTCGTACTCGGCCACCACGGCAGGCTCGTCAGCGAGCTCGAACGGCTTGTATCGGAGCACCCGCTGCGCGAGCGCCTTCGTGCGCAGTTCATGCTGGCTCTCTACCGATCGGGCCGTCAAACGGAGGCGCTGGCCGCCTACCAGGCGGCCCGTCGCACCCTGGCCGAGGAGCTGGGCCTCGTGCCGAGCGAAGAGTTACAGCGGCTCGAGCGGGCGATACTTGCCCACGATCCATCGCTCGAACTGCCGGCACCAATTGCGGGGCCTGAGCTTTCCGTCGCCAGCGTCCAACCGGCAAGGAAGACCGTGACGATTCTCTTCGCCGACGTCGTCGATTCGACCGCGATGGCCGAACAACTCGATCCCGAGCTACTGAGGAGCGTGATCGGCCGCTACTTCGACGTCGCGCGAACGGCGCTCGAGCGCCACGGGGGCACCGTCGAGAAGTTCATCGGCGACGCCGTCATGGCCGTGTTCGGGATTCCCGAGCTCCACGAGGACGATGCACTCCGAGCCGTGCGAGCCGCCAGCGACCTCCGCGCGGCCACGCGCGAGCTGGCAAGTGATCTGGTGCGCGAGTGCCGCGTGTGGTTCGAGGTCCGGATCGCCGTCAACACCGGGGTGGTATTGAGCGGCGATCCCGGCAGCGGCCAGCCGTTCGCAACGGGCGAGGCGGTGAACATCGCCAGCAGGCTGGAGCAGGCGGCGGCACCGGGCGAGATCCTGCTCGGGGCGGAAACGTACGCACGCGTCAAAGAGGCCGTTCGCGCCGAACCGCATGGCCCGCTCTCGCTCAAGGGGAAGTCGGCGGAGGTCCAGTCTTGGCGGCTGCTCGCACTATTGCCGGGCACCACCGGGCTCGAGCGTTCCTCTCAGACGCCGTTTCTCGGACGAGAGGATGAGTTCGCTGCGCTTGGCGAGAGCCTGGCCCGCGCAGTCGAGGAGCGCACTTGTCACCTGTGCACGATCGTGGGACCGCCCGGGATCGGCAAATCGCGGCTCGCCGGCGAGTTGGCCGCGATCCGGGCGGGCGGCTACCGGTTGGTTTCGGGCCGTTGCCTGCCCTACGGCGACGGGATCACGTACTGGCCGGTGGCCGACATCGTTCGCGGGCTGACGGGCGACGAGGGCAGTCTCCAGGAGCTTCTGGCCGGAGAAGAGGACGCCCCTCTCATCGCCGAGCGAATTGAGGCAGCGATCGGCACTTCCCCAGAGCGCGCCGGTCCGGCCGTCGAGATCGCGTGGGCCTTCCGAAAGCTCCTGGAGGCGTTTGCCCGGCGGCAACCACTCGTCACCGTCATCGACGACCTTCAGTGGGCGGAGCCCGCATTCCTCGACCTCCTTGATTACCTTGCGGCCTACTCGAGCGACGCCCCGATCCTGCTCCTCGGTCTGACTCGGGGCGACCTCTTCGAGTCGCGGCCCGCTTGGGCCGATGCGCGGCCGCGCGCGAGCCTGATCGCGCTCGACCCGCTGAGCGAGGCGGTGGCATTCGATCTCGCTGCTGATCTGGGAGGTCGCCTGGGCGTACCCGAAGCGGAGCGGACGCGACTGGTGGCGCTCGCCGAGGGCAACCCGCTCTTCCTGGAACAGCTGATTCTCCACTGGAGCGAGTCGAAGAGCGCGACGTTGCCGGTCACGATTCAAGCCCTGCTCGCCGCGCGCGTCGACCGGCTGGCACCGGCGGAGCGAACAGTCCTGCTGCATGCGTCCGTCGAGGGAAGAAACTTCCACCGCGGCGCGCTCTCGCACTTGCTGCCGGAGGATGCGGGCAGCAGCCTTGACGCGCGGCTCACGGCGCTTGTGCAGAAGGAGCTGATCGACCATCACCGCGCCGACTTCCAGGGCGACGAAGGCTTCCGCTTCCGCCACATCTTGATCCGTGACGCTGCGTACGAGGCGGCGCCGAAACAGCTCCGTGCCCGGGCGCATGAGCGTTACGCCGACTGGCTGCAGCGACAGGCGGCCGAACGGGCAACCGAGTACGAAGAGATCCTCGGCCACCACCTCGAGCGCGCATATCGATACCGGGTCGAGCTTGGCCAGGCCGACGAGCACAGCCGGCAGCTCGCGCGGCGCGCAGCAGCGCAGCTCAGCTCCGCAGGACGGCGAGCCTTCGACCGTTTTGACAGGCGTACGGCGCGCAATCTGCTGGCGCGCGCAAACGAGCTCTTGCCCGCGCGGGATCGCGCACGGCTCGAGCTGCTCCCGGAGTTGGCGGCAGCGCTGTTCAACGTCGGTGAACCCGCGCACGGGGAAGCTGTTCTGGCCGAAGCGCTCGAAGCCGCCGCCGAGCTCGGTCTACCGGCGCTCGAATGGCGTGCGCGCCTGAAACAGCTTCATGCCGCGGGACTAAGCTCACGCGCCACTTGGGGCGAGATCGGCGAGCTGGCCGAACAGGCAATTTCAGTTTTTCGCGAGCTCGGCGACGACGCGGGCCAGGCCGCTGCCTGGCGGACGCGCGCGGACGCCTTCAACGCTCACGGGCAACTCAGTGCCGCCCTCGAGGCAAACACCCGCGCGCTCGGCCATTCCCGCGGGCGCGATCGGCAGTTGGCGCTTGCCCGGATCATCAGGAACGTCCCCTGGGGGCCGATTCATGTCGACGAAGCGATCCGCCGCTGCGAGCAAATCCTCGTCGGTGCCGACGGCCGACTGATCGAAGCGACCTCGCTCGCGAGCCTTGCATCCCTGCGGGCGATGCAGGGTCGCCTCGACGAGGCCCGGCGTTTGATCATGGGAGCGAAGGCGATTTACCACGATCTCGGGGTCGACCCGCTCGCCGACCTCGCTGCGTTCGACAGCGCGTTCGTCGAGACGCTGGCGGGCGACTTCGCCTCCGCCGAGCGGGAGCTCCGCTTCGGGCTCGACTTCTCACAGCGAAGAAATGAGTGGAACACGTTCTCGCTCGCAACTGCGTTGCTCGCGCACGTTCTTTGCGAAATGGGCCGCTACGAAGAGGCAGAAGAACTAACGAGAAAAAGCGAGCAGGCAGCCGCTACCGATGTTTGGTCGCAGATCCCGTGGAGAAGCGCACGGGCGAAGGTCCTCGCCCACCGAGGTGAAATCGACGAGGCCGAGGCATTCGCGCGAGAGGCGGTCATGCTCGCCGCACAGACAGACGTCCTCAATCTGCACGGCGACGCACTGCTCGATCTCGGCAGAGTCCTCCGGCTCTCGGCTCGCACAGCGGAAGCAGCGGAAGTCACCGATAGCGCCGCGCGTCTCTACGACCAGAAGGGCAATGTGGTCGCAGCAAGGAAAGCCGAGGTGACCCTCCGGGAATTGGAAGGGACGAGCTTCGCGGTGAGAGCCAGCGAGCGGCCGTACTAGCGCGCTGCGCACGGCCCACAGCGGCGGCGGGACCCCGAACGAGGCGCTTGTATCGAAAGGGGCTCGACGGGATACTGGCTGCATGCGGCACGGTCTTCGGCCCCCAGGGGGCGTGACTGCTCTTCTCGTGCTCGTCGCGGTCGTCGGGAGCGGCGCCGGCGCCACGGCCAGAGCGCATCCAGCGGGCGCGGCGGCACAATCGCCGCTCGTCGGGACGTGGCAGAGGACGACGACCTGCACGGAGCTGGCGACGGCGCTCACGAAGGCGGGTCTCAAGAAGTTCGTCCTGGAGTCCGTGGCCGGAAACCGCTTCATCCCCGGTGTTTCGAGGCCGGAACAGATCGCCGATCCCGCGAACCCCTGCAAGGGGGCGGTTCCCCGGAAGCATTCGCATTTCTTCACGAAAAACCGGGAGTTCGGCTCGCTCGACTGGAGAGGTCAGCCCGTCGACGACGGCACGTACCGCATCGTCGACGCGCGGACCGTCGTGATCTTCAAGGAGTTTCCGAAGGTGACGTTCCACTACCGGATCACCGGCCGGTCGGTCACGTTCTCGCCTGTCATCGCCAAGGGCTGCTCGGCGTTTCGGTGCGCCTGGGCCGTGTCGATGGCATACCCGGGCAAGGCCTGGCGCCGCGTGCGGTAGCGCGCCCGCTTGTCCGTCTGGACGCCCTTCACGACGGTCGTGTTGTTCACGCGCGATTCATCGGCGCTACGATCGTCGCGTGACCACGATGGTGACCCGTGTCCGTTCGACGGCCGCCGGCAGGCGGTCCCCGCGGGCAGCACTTCCTTCGGAGTAGGACGCTTGCCGAGACGATCGTCCGCGAGGCCGGCGTTGCGCGCGGCGACTTTGTCGTGGACCTCGGCGCGGGCCGCGGTGCGCTGACCGCGCCGCTCGTGCGCGCCGGCGCGCGAGTCGTCGCCGTCGAACGAGACTCCACGCTCGTTCCGGATTTGCGCAGCCGATTCCGCTCCGTCCGCGTCGTGCAGGCCGACGCCATCCGGTGGACGTGGCCCGAAGAGCCGTTCGCCGTCGTGGCGAACCTGCCGTTCGCGGCTGCGGCCGCGATCTTGCGGTCGCTGCTCGACGATCCGCGCGTCCCGGTGCGGCGCGCCGACGTGATCGTCCAGTGGGAGTTCGGGGCCAAGCACGCGGCCGTCTGGCCGTCGACGATGCGCTCGGTGCACTGGGGCGCGTGGTGGCGCCTCTCGGTCTCGAGACGCCTCGCGCCGTCCGCGTTCGCCCCGCCGCCCTCGGTCGTCGCCGCCGTGCTCACGATCCGACCGCTCGCGGAGCCGCTGCTCGACCGTTCGCACTCGCGCCCGTACGGGGTTTTCCTCGAGCGCGTGTGGGGCGACGCCCCACTTCGTCGCGTGCTTCCGGCCGGCGAGGTGAAGCGGCTCGCTCTCGAGCACGGGTTCGACCCGGGTGCGCGGCCGCGCGACCTCGACGCTCGCCAGTGGGCCGAGATCTACCGACGGTCTATGCGAAGCGGTAGTCCAGGAGCTCCTGGCCGAAGTCGCGTAGCCACGCAGACTGCGCGCGCCAACCCGGGCGAGCCTCGTCGAGGAGGCGGTAGAAGCGCTTGGAGTGGTTGAGCTCGCGCAGGTGGCAGAGCTCGTGCACGACGACGTACTCGAGCACTTCGGCGGGCGCGATCACGAGCCGCCAGCTGAAGCTGAGGTTGCCGCGTGCCGAGCACGAGCCCCAACGCGTGCGCGGATCCCGGATGCCGATCCGGCCGGCACAGACGCCGAGGCGCCGTGACTCTCGGACGATCGCCGCGGTGATGCGCCTGCGCGCCTCCTCGCGGTACCACCGCTCGACGTCGCCCGGCGGCGGCAGCTGCGGCTGGAGGGCGACCCAGACAACGCCGGGCGCGTCGAGGCCCAGCTTCGGCAGCCGCTCGCGCAGCCGGCGCTCGATCCACGGCCGCACCTCGTCGAGGAAGCGGTCCAGCTGTCGATCGCTGACACCCCGGGGCACGACGGCCTGGACGCCCGAGCCTACGGTCACTCGAAGTCGCCGGGCTCGCGTCGACTCCCGCACGTGGACATTGATCGTGCCGAGCCGACGTGGGGCTCGTTCCATCTTTCGACGCTAGCCGGTGTAACGGATGGCGGCCCTCCGTAGACAGTCCTCGCGTCCCCCAACGATCGGAGGAACGATGCAGCACTCGCAGCACCCCGCAGTCTTCGTCCAGACGAACGAGGCCGTCGGCAATCGCGTGATCGCAATGCGCCGTGGCGACGACGGGTCGCTCTCGGAGCTCGGCTCGTACGCGACGGGTGGCGCCGGAGACGGGCGCCCGCACCTCACCTCGCAGGGCTCCGTCGCCCTCACCCGCGACGGCTCGCAGCTGCTCGTCGCCAACGCCGGCAGCGCCGACGTCAGCATCTTCTCCGTCGAGGACGGCGGTCTCTCGCTGATCGACACGGTTGCGACCGGGCCCGCGCCGAAGAGCGTCGCGGAGCACGGCGGGATCGTCTACGTGCTCAATACCGGAGACGCGTCGCTGGCCGGCTTCCGCCTAGACGATCGCGAGCCGATCGAGCGGCGCCGGCTTGCCGAGGGCTCGGATCCCGCGCAGGTCGGCTTCACCCCGGACGGCTCGACCCTCGTGGTGACCGATCGCGGCACGGACGCGATCGTGCAGATCCCGGTCGACGACTCCGGTCGGCTCGGCGAGGCGCGGATCTCGCCGTCCTCGGGCCCCACGCCGTACGGCTTCGCGTTCGCCGGCGACACGCTCGTCGTGACCGAGGCGTTCGGGGCGCAGACGGGGAAAGCCGCCGCGTCGTCGTACCGGCTGACCGCCGCGTCGGCGACCCCGGTGTCCCGCTCGATCGGCAACGGTCGTAGCGAGATCTGCTGGGCCGTCGTGACGAACGACGGGCGGTATGCATTCACGACGAACTTCGCGGACGGGGCTGTCTCCCGCTACGCGATCGGAAACGACGGCAGCATCGCGCTCGAAGATGCGGCCGCCGGCGTCGCGGTCGACGGCCAGACCGGCCTCCGCGACGAGGATCTGAGCGCCGACGGCCGTTTCCTCTACGCGGTCGACACCGACTCCGGGCGCGTCTTCGGCTGGGCCGTCCAGGACGGCGGCGAGCTCGAGCCACTCGGCTCGTGGGCCGGGCTGCCTGCAACGGCCGCCGGGCTGGCCGCGAGCTGACCGATGAAGGGTGCCGGCGCTCGTCTACCCGGGCGAGCGCCGGTCCCGGAAGCTCCATAGCAGGCGCTCCTCGAGCTCCGGCGGGAGGTCGGTGTCGCGTAGCCGGCCGGCCGTCGCGATCGTCGCGCGCATCTGCTCGAGGTACGCGACGCAGCCGTCGCAGCCGGAGACGTGCTCGTCGAAGCGCCGCCGCTCCTCGGGCGGGAGCCGGCCCTCGAGGTAGTCGGTGACGAGCTCGACGACCTCGGCGCAGGTGAGCTCGGCTTCAGGCCGCATTCACGTAGTCCTCGAGCGCGTTGCGCAGCTTGGATCGGGCCCGGTGAAGGAGCACACGTTGATTGGTCTCGCTGATGTCCAGGGCGTTACACACCTCGTCCGAATCGAAGCCCTCGACGTCGCGCATCGTGACGACGAGCGCCTGTGCCGGCGGCAGCTTCTCGATCTCGCCTTCGACGAGCGACAGCGTCTCCGACTCCAGCAGGCGCTCCTCGGGCAGGCCGGCCGGCGGGCTCGCCCAGTGTCCGGGATACCGGTCCTCGGGGCCGCGGAAGCGGTCCGGATCGACGGCGGGCTCTCCGGCATCGAGTGCGGAGAAGGGAATCGTGCGCCCCTCTCGCACGGCGCGGGTCTTCGCCTTGTTCGCGAGGATCCGGAAGATCCACGTCTTGAGCGACGAGCGGCCCTCGAACCCTCCGACGCCGTCGATGACACCGATCCAGGCGTCCTGCACGACCTCCTCGGCGACGGCTCGGCTGCGGACGTAGAGCTGCGCCACGCGGAGCATCGCGGGGCCGTGAAGGCGAACGAGGGCCGCGAAGGCGGCTTCGTCTCCGGCCCGCAGCCCGTCGAGGAGAACCAGCTGCTCCGGAATCACCCGACCGCGAGCTCGAGGGTGCGAAGGCCTCGGGAGTCGACCCAGACGCGCTCGCCCGCCGTGACGATCTTCATCAGGACGGCGTCGCAGTGCGGGCAGCGGAGGACGAGGCCGGCCGACCGGTAGAGCCGGACGGCGCCGACCGGGCCGTCGGTGTCGCACGCATCGCACGTTCCGACGGCCAGCGTCATCTCCGCCCCGTAGACCGCGTGCAGGATCCCGGCCGCGGCGTTTCCGTCGAGTACGAGGTCGCTCACTGTCATGTTCCCGTCGGGCCGAACCGCTCCGTCTTCACTAGCCCAGGATCGTGGCCCAGGTCGACGAGCGCAAGCGCCACCGCCTCGACGAACGGCGTCGGGCCGCAGACGAACGCGAGCGGCCGCTGCTCGGGCGGCGGGGCCACCTCCGCGAGCAGGTCGGCATCGACGCGGCGCGAATGGCCGGTCCAGCCGTCGGGTTGCGTGCGAGTGAGCGTCACGACGACGTCGAGGCCGCCGCCGGCGACGCGCTCGAGCTCGTCGCGATAGATCACGTCCTCGAGCGTTCTCGCGGAATAGACGAGCGTGGTGTGGATTGCGCCACGCTGGCGGATCATGGCCATCAGCGGCACCACGCCCGAACCGCCGCCGACGAGGAGGATGGGACCGGGGTAGTCGGAGTCCCAGACGAAGTACCCGCCGACGGGGCCGCGGATCTCCAGCTCGTCGCCCGCGCGCGCCTCCGCGGTCAGGTACGGCGAGACCTCGCCGTCGTCGACCTCCTCGACGGTCAGCTCCACCCGCCCGCCGTCCTCGGGCGCGGCGATCGAGTAGCTGCGCTCGGCCCGGTAGCCGTCCTCCGCGGTGAGGCGGATGTCGACGTGCTGGCCCGCACGGTGACCGGGCCAGCCGGGTACGTCGAGGGCGATCGTCTTGACGCGGGGTGTTTCCGGGCGGACGTCCGCGATCGAGGCGACGCGCCAGCCTAGTCGCCCCAGTACCGCTGCTCCCGCCAAGGATCTCCGTACAGGTGGTAGCCGTTCGACTCCCAGAAGCCGGGCTCGTCGGTCGCGGTGAGGCGGAGGCCGCGCACCCACTTGGCGCTCTTCCAGAAGTACAGGTGCGGCACGAGTAGGCGTGCCGGGCCCCCGTGCTCAGGATCGAGCGGCTCGCCCTCGTAGGTGTTCGCGACCCAGGCCTTGCCGTCGGTGAGGTCCTCGAGCGGCAGGTTCGTCGTGTAGCCGCCGTCGCAGAACGCGGTCGCGTACTCGGCCTCCGTCTCGATGCCGTCGAGGAGCGTGTCGACGGACACGCCCTCCCAGGTCGTGTCCAGCTTCGACCATCGGGTGACGCAGTGGATGTCGACGGTGACCGTCTCGGTCGGCAACGCCTGAAACGCGTCCCAGCTCCAGCGGTGCAGCTCGTCGACTTCGCCGACGATGGTGAAGTCCCACTCCTGGATCGGCCTGTGCGGCGTCGGCCCGGCCGAGAGCACGGGGAAGTCGGGCGTCACGTACTGGCCCGGCGGCACCCGGTCGGCGGGCGCGTCGCGGCGCTTGCCGCGGAAGCCTCTCGAGATCGGCGGCATCGCCTCCGACGATACAACCGTGAGAGGATCGGCTCCATGAAACAGGCGTTCTTCGCCGACGATGCGCCGAAGCCCGGTGGGCGGTATTCGCATGCGGTGCGGGCGGGCGACACGGTCTACCTCGCCGGCCAGGTGCCGCACGATCCTGCGACGGGCGAGCAGCCCGAGGGGTTCGAGGAGCAGGCTCGCCAGGCGTTTCGGAACCTGGAGGCGGAGGCTCGGGCGGCGGGCGCGTCGCTCGCGGACGCCGTGCGTGTCGGCGTCTATCTGCGGGACATGGGTGACTTCGTCGTCATGAACGAGGTCTTCGCGGAGTTCATCGGGGAGCCGGCGCCCGTGCGGACGACGATCCAGTCCGACCTGCCCGGGTTCGCGATCGAGGTCGACGCCGTCCTCTACGTTGGGAGGTGAGCCCGCGGAGGTCTACGCCGCGCTGCTGACGCCGCTCGCGCCCGACGGCGGCGTGCACGAGGCGGCGCTCCGAGCTCATTGCCGGTCGCTCGTGGCGGCCGATGTGGACGGCGTGCTGGTGGCCGGTACGACCGGCGAGGGGCCGTTGCTCGGCGACGAGGAGGTCGTGCGAGCGGTCTCGGCGCTGGCGGGGGAGACGCGCGTGCTGGCTCACGTCGGCCGGCCCTCGACGGCTGCGACCGTGGCGCTTGCGAAACGAGCCCTCGACGCCGGCGCTGACGAGCTCTCGGTCGTCGTGCCCTACTACTACGAGCTCGGCGACGAGCAGGTCCTGCGCCACTTCTCGACGGTGGTCGAGGCGGTGTCGCCGGTGCTTGCGTACGTGATTCCGGCGCGTACGGTCAACGACGCCTCGGCAGCTTTGCTCGCCCGACTCGCCGAGGCGGGTGTCGCGGGAGTGAAGGACTCGACGAAGTCGCTCGAGCGGCACGAGGAGTACCTCGACGTCGCCCGGGGCCGGGCTGGGTTTCGCGTCTACATGGGCTCCGACGCGCTCGCCGCCGAGGCGCTCGAGCGCGGCGCCACTGGGCTCATCTCGGCGGTCGCGAACGCGCGGCCGGAGCTCGTCGTCGCCCTCCGCGACGGCGCTAGCGAGGTCGAGCCGGAGCTGCTCGCGGTGCGCGCGGAGGCGGGCGGTCTTGCGGGGCTGAAGCGCCTCGTGGCCGAGCGGATCGACGGCTATCCCGTCGCCGTTCGGCCCCCGCTGGGTTGATGCGCGTCCTCACCGTCGGGGAGACGATGGCCCTGCTTGATCCGCTCGGCGACGGTTCGACGTACAAACTGCGGATTGGCGGCGCCGAGTCCAACTTTGCGGTCGCGCTCACGCGCCTCGGTGTCCGCGTGACGTGGTTCTCGCGGCTCGGCGCGGACGGTTTCGGCGACCTCGTCGAGCGGACGTTGACGCGCGAAGGCGTCGACGTGCGGGCGACCCGCGATCGCGACCGGCCGACGGGCTGCTACTTCAAGCAGCGCGCGGGCGGCGCCACGACCATGCTCTATTACCGCGCCGGGTCGGCTGCTTCGGCGCTCTCTCCGGACGACGTTCCCGACGAGGCGCTCGACGGTATCGACCTCGTCCACCTGACAGGCATCACCACCGCGCTCGGCCTGGGACCTCGGGAGCTCGTGCACGATCTCGCCCGGCGCGCCCGCGAGCGCGGGGTCGCCGTGGTGCTCGACCCGAACTACCGGCCCGCGCTGTGGAACGACCCCGCGGACGCCGCCGCCGCATTTCCGCGGGCGAACTGGGTGCTCTGCGGGCTCGACGAAGGGAACCTCCTCTTCGGCACCGACTCGCGCGAGGGGTTGGCCGAAGCGATCGGCACGCAGTTTGCGATCCGCGTCGGAGAGCGAGGCGCGCTCGTCAGCGACGACGGCGGCCTTGTCCAGGTGACGCCTTCACGGCTGGAAGACGTCGTGGACGAGGTGGGCGCCGGCGACGGCTTCGCGGCCGGGTTCGTGTACGGCCTCCTCCAGGGCTGGCCGCCCGCCCGCTGCGCGAACGCAGGCAACGTCGTCGCAGCGGGGGCGTTGCGAGGCGGTGGCGACTGGGAGACGTACCCACACCTCGCGGACGTCGAAGGCCTCTTCTAGCCGTGTCCGGGGTCAGACCCTGGGCCTGGATCACCGGGACGCGTCCGTCAGGCGGAGGCGACCGGCGCTCTGTTCTGGAAGACGTTGTCGAGGGCGGCTCGCCGGCCGACCGCCAGCGCGCCTGTCAGCACCGCCGCCTCGCCCAACGACGAGACCTCGACGCGTGGGGGGTAGGGGAGCCACTCCGCAAGCCGCTGCCGCACCGGCTCCAGGAGCAGGTCACCGTTGGTTCCCAGCCCGCCGCCGAGGACGACCAGGGCCACGTCGGCCACCGCGGCGATCGGGACGACGTGGAGGGCGATTCGGCGCGCCTCCTCGTCGACGATCCGCCGCGCCAGCGCGTCGCCCGCGCGGGCCGCGCCGAAGACGTCCCGCGGGTCGAATGGAGCCGCGACCACCGTCGCGCCGTCGAACGACGACGCCAGCCCGAGGGCCACGTCCGACAGCGCACCGGCACAGGGATCGATGTCGCCGTTGGCGGATCCGGCCGAGACGAGGTCGACCTCCCCGGCCGCGCCGTTGTGGCCGCGGTGGACCTCCCCGCCCAGAACCAGCCCCGCCCCGAGCCCGGTGCCGATGGACAGGAAGACGAAGTCGGAGAGCCCGCGCGCCACACCGAGCCACTGCTCGCCGACGGCAGCGAGGTTCGTGTCGTTGTCGACGATCACCGGCACGCCGAGCCGCTCCGCGGCAGCGTCGGCGAAGTGCATCCCGTCGAGGCCCTCGACGCTGGTCAGTCCCACGACGCCCGTCGCCGTGTCGACGACCGCGGGGACGCCGACCACCGCGGTGTCGATCAACGAGGCGGACAGCCCGGTCGAGTCGGCGAGCGAATCGCGCAGCGCGCCGAACCCTTCGAGGACGGCAGCCGCGTCAGCGCCGACCAGCTCTACGTCCTCGCGCGCCCGAACCTCGCCGCCGAGATCGCAGATCGCCCCGCGGAGGAAGCGGGCGCCGAGGTCGAGCCCGAGCACGAGCGCCGCCTCGGGCACCGGCTCGAAGAAGAGGGCGCCGTACCGCGGGCCGCCCGGGTCGTCCGCCGCCTCCCGCACGAGCCCCGCGTCGAGCAGCGACTGCAACGCTTGCGAGACGGTCGGCTTCGAGATCCCGACGCGGCGCGAGATCTCGGCCCTCGAGACCGGCGCGCCGTCGCGGATGGCGTCGAGGACGGTGCGCTCGTTGAGGTCCTTCAGCAGCGGCGGAGTTGCCCGTGGAGACGCCATCTCGTCAAGAACTCTAACCGAAAGGAGCCGAACCGCCCATGGCTTGACTTGCGATTGCCTGCAGGCGTAGTGTCCTCGTTCGGAAAGTTAACTAACCCGTCGGGAGGGATTCCCCGACCATCCCCTCAGGAGGGATTCCATGAGACGTGTGACGACGGCAGTCGTCCTCTTCGCAGCCGCCGTTCTTGCCCTCGTGCTCGCCGGCGTCGCATCCAGCTCGAAACCGAGCGCGAAGGCGCCGGCCGGCGGGACCAAGGCTTCGGCGACCACCCTGACTGTCTGGGTCGGGTGGAGCGCCCGCGAGCTCAAGGAGTTCAAGAAGGTCGTCGCGGAGTACGACAAGAAGAACTCCAATGTCGACGTCAAGGTCGTCGGCTCGATCAACGACGACAAGATCGTCGCGTCGCTCCGCGCCGGCCAGACCGCCGACGTGATCAGCTCGTTCACATCGCAGAACGTCGGTGTGTTCTGCAAGCGCGGCGCGTGGGCCGACCTGAAGCCGTACCTCGACAAGGACAAGGTCGACCTGAACCAGTTCCCGGCCTCGACACGCCAGTACACCGAGTACAAGGGCTATCGCTGCGCCCTGCCGCTCTTGGCCGACGTGTACGGCTTCTACTACAACAAGAAGCTGCTGGCAGCCGCCGGCCTAAAGGGCCCGCCGAAGACGTTCGCCCAGCTGACCGCGTACGCGAAGAAGCTGACAAAGAAGAAGGCGAACGGCTCGCTGGACGTCGTCGGTTTCGTCCCGACGTTCGGCTTCTACCAGAACACCGCGGGGGCCTATCAGCCGCTCGTGGGCGCGAAGTACTTCGACGGCTCCGGCAAGTCGGCGCTCGGCAAGGACGCCAACTGGCAGAAGCTGTTGAAGTGGCAAAAGGGCTTGATCGACTGGTACGGCCACGGCAAGCTCGTGAAATGGCAGGCGGGCGCCGGTGACGAGTTCTCCGCCTCCCACGCGTTCGAGCGCGGGAAGCTGGCGATGATGATGGACGGCGAGTGGCGAGTCGCGTTCGTCGCGGCCGAGCACCCCGAGCTTCAGTACGGCACCGCTCCGATGCCGGTCATGGGCGCGGGCACATACGGCGCCGGCTACATCAACGGCACCATCATCGGCATCCCCGAGCGGGGCAAGAACCGCGACGAGGCCTGGAAGCTCGTCAAGTACCTGACGACGAACGACCACGCGCTCGCCACGTTCTCGAACGGAATCCGGAACGTCCCGTCGACCCGGACCTCGGCCCACTCGAAGGAGCTGAAGCCGGACAAGAACTTCGCGGCGTTCACGAAGATCTTCACGCACCCGAAGTCGGCCACGATCCCGATCACGCCGCTCGGCGCGGCGCACCTCGACACCTTCCAGTCCTTCCTGGCGAAATGGCAGTCGGGGAAGATCAGCGACCTCGTCGGCGGCCTCGAGAAGGTCGACGAGCAGATCGACGCAAAGATGAAGCGCGCCGGAGGCGGCCCTCCGTGATCTCGGAGTCTGCAGCCGGGGCGGTTTCGGCCGCCCCGGCCGCAGCGCTGGCACGCCGGCGGGCGAAGCGGCGGGCGACCTGGCGCAGGCGCGGCGTCGTCCTGCTCTTCCTCAGCCCCTGGATCGTGGGCTTCTCGGTCTTCTTCGGCTACCCGCTCGTGATGAGCGCCTACCTCTCGTTCACCACCTACGACCTCCTCAGCTCGCCGCAGTGGGTCGGCCTCGGCAACTACCGCTACCTGTTCAGAGACGACCCGGAGATCTGGACGGCCGTGAAGAACACGCTCTGGCTCGTCGCGGTGCTCGTCCCGCTCCAGGTGCTGTTCGCGTTCGGCGTGGCGACGATGCTCGCCCGGGCGAAGACCGGCGTCGGTTTCTTCCGCACGGTCTTCTACCTGCCGGCGCTCGTGCCGCCCGTGGCCGCCACGCTCGGCTTCGTCTACATCCTCAACCCGGCGACCGGGCCGGTGAACACGATCCTCGACAAGCTGGGAATCGAGGGGCCGCTCTGGTTCAACGACCCGGCATGGGCGAAACCGTCGCTGACGCTGCTCGGGGTCTGGGGGATCGGCAACACGATGGTGATCTTCCTGGCCGCGATTCTCGACGTCCCGCGCCACCTGGCCGAATCGGCTGAGCTCGACGGCGCCGGGCCCTTCAGACGGATGGGCTGGGTGACGCTGCCGACGATCAGCCCCGTGATCCTCTTCTCGGTCGTGATCGGCGTGATCGCGGCGATGCAGTACTTCACGCAGGCGTACGTGGCCGCGGCCGTCGCCGCCGGCCAGGCGTCACAGGCGGGGTCCGTGAGCACGCTCGAGCTGGGCTATCCCGAGGGCTCGACGATGTTCTACCCGATCCTCCTCTACTACAACGGCTTCCGCTTCTTCCAGATGGGCTACGCATCGGCGATGGCGATGCTGATGCTCGGCGTCGCCTTCCTGCTGACGCTGTTGATCCTCGGCCAGTCCCGCCGCTGGGTGCACTACCAGGGGGCGGCGCGGTGAGCGCCACCACCGTGGCGCCCGCCGTCCGCCGCAAGCCGCCGGCGGCCGTGCGCCGACGCCGGTTCCTGGTCGCGGTCGCCGATCACAGCCTCCTGATCGCCGCTGCCGCGCTGTTCCTGGTGCCCGTCGTCTTCATCGTGCTCACGTCGCTTATGACGACGAAGCAGGCACTTTCGCCGCGCCTGTGGCCCGAGCCGTTCGCCTGGGGCAACTTCGTCGACGTCTTCGAGACCGCGCCGCTGTGGAGGTGGGCCTTCAACTCGTTCCTCTACGCCGGCCTTGGGACGCTCGGGCTACTGGTCTCCAGCATCCCCGTCGCCTACGCCTTCTCGCGCCTGCGCTGGCGCGGGCGAGACGGCGTCTTCCTGATCGTGCTGGTCGCGCTGATGCTGCCGCCGCAGGTCACGGTCGTCCCGCTCTACGTGATGTGGGCGAAGCTCGACCTCGTCGGCTCCCTCTGGCCGCTGATCATCCCGAACTGGTTCGGCGACGCCTTCGCGATCTTCCTCCTGCGCCAGTTCTTCCTCACGATTCCGCAGGAGTACATCGACGCGGCCCGCGTGGACGGCTGCGGCGAAATCCGCATTCTTCTAACCGTGGTCCTCCGCCTGGCGAAGCCCGCGATCGCGGCAGTGGCGCTCTTTTCGATCCTCTACACCTGGAACGACTTTTTCCTACCGCTCCTGTACCTGTCGGACAACCCGGACAACTGGGTGGCCTCGATCGGGCTCTCGCAGTTCCGCTCGCTCCACCAGGTGCAGTGGAACCTCGTGATGGCGGCGACGCTGCTCGTGATGCTGCCCGTGATCATCCTGTTCTTCCTCGCCCAGAAGGCGTTCGTCCAGGGCGTCACGCTGACGGGGGTGAAGGGATGAAGGTCGCGGTCATCGGCGGCGGCTCGACCTACACGCCCGAGCTCGTCTCGGGGCTCTCTCGGGAGCGTGACCGGGTCGACGTCCGCGAGCTGGTGTTGCACGACATCGACCCGGAGCGGCGCGAGGTCGTGGGCGGGATGGCGGCGCGGATGCTCGACCGCCAGGGCTTCGACGGCCGCCTCACCGTCACGGAGGACCTCGACCGCGCCGTCGACGGCGCCGACTTCGTCCTGATTCAGATCCGGGTCGGGGGCCAGGAGGCGCGGCTCTCTGACGAGACGCTGCCTCTGGCCTGCGGCTGCATCGGACAAGAGACGACCGGCGCGGGCGGGTTCGGGAAGGCACTGCGCACCGTGCCCGTGGTGCTGGAGATCGCCGAGCGCGTCCGCGAACGGGCCGCCGCCGGAGTGTGGATCGTCGACTTCACGAACCCGGTCGGGATCGTAACGCGCGCGCTCCTCGACGCCGGCCACCGCGCCGTCGGGCTCTGCAACGTCGCGATCAACTTTCAGCGCGACTCGGCTCGGCTGCTGGGGGTCGCGCCAGAGCGGGTGATCGTCGACCAGGTCGGCCTCAACCACCTCACGTGGGTGCGGCGCGTCTGGGTCGACGGCTCCGACGTCCTACCCGAGCTGATCGCCGACCACGGTGAGTCGTTCGCCGAGCCGCTCGGCTTCCCGCCGCGGCTCGTGGAAGAGCTCGGGGCGGTGCCGTCGTACTACCTGCGCTACTTCTACACCCACGACGCGATACTCGCGGAGCAGCTCGCGGGCGACGCCGTCCCCCGTGCCCAGACGGTGGCCGACATCGAACGCGAGCTGCTCGGCCTGTACCGCAACCCGACTCTCGATGAGAAGCCGCCGCTGCTCGAGCGGCGCGGCGGGGCGTACTACAGCGAGGCCGCCACGGGGCTCGTCTCCTCGCTCGCCAGCGGCGACGGCCTCGTGCATGTGGTGGACATCCGCAACGACGGGACGCTGGAGGGGCTGGCCGACGACGACGTGGTCGAGGTTCCTGCCCGGGTCGACGCGCACGGGACGCATCCGATGCCCCAGACGCCGCTCGCGCCGGAGCTGCTCGGGCTCGTGCAGCACGTCGCCGCCTACGAACGTCTCGCGGTGGCGGCGGCGCTGACGCGCGACCCCGCGGTCGCCCGCAAGGCACTCCTCGCCCACCCGCTGATCGGGCAGATCGAGCTGGTCGACGAGCTCGTCGAGCGACTGCTCGCCGCGGGGGTGGCCACGTGAGCGAGGTGGTCCTCGCTGTCGACGGCGGCAACTCGAAGACCGACCTGGCGTTGGTCGGCGCCGACGGCGCGCTCCTCTCCCTCGTCCGCGGGCCCCAGAGCTCGCCGCACCACCTCGGCCTCGACGGCTGCCTCGACGTCCTTGCGTCGCTCCTCGACGACGCGATCTCGCAGGCGGGCGTGCGTTCGGCGAACGGCGCCGTCGCCGACGTCGCGGAGCTGACGATGGCGGGTGTCGACTTCCCGGTGGAGGAAAAGCAGGTCGAGGACGCGGTCCGGGCCCGCCCGTGGGCGCGGCGCATCACCGTCCGCAACGACACCTTCGCCGTTCTCCGCGCCGGTACCGAGCGCGGCTGGGGAGTCGCCGTCGTCTGCGGCGCCGGGATCAACTGCGTCGGGGTGGCACCCGACGGTCGCCACGCGCGCTTCCCTTCCCTCGGCGCGATCACGGGCGACTGGGGCGGCGGCTACGACGTCGGCCTCGAGGCCGTGTGGGCCGCCGCCCGCAGCGAGGACGGCCGCGGGCCGAAGACGAGCCTCGAGCACGAGGTGCCGGCACACTTCGGGCTCGACACGCCGATCGAGCTCGCGGAAGCGATCCACGCGGGCCGCATCGGCCAGCGGCGTGTGATCGAGCTGGCGCCGATGGTCCTCGCGCAGGCTCGGACCGACGAGGTGGGGCGCGCGATCGTGCGCCGGCTCGTCTCCGAGGTCGCCGCGATGGCGCGCGTCGCCCTTACGCGGCTGGGGCTGGAACGCCAGCCGGTCGAGGTCCTGCTCGGAGGCGGCCTGCTCCAGACGGCCGAGGACGGGCTCCTCTCCGACATCGAGGCCGCGCTGGCGGAGACGGGGCCGGCGATCACCGTCCGCTCTACACGCTCGCCCGCGATCGTCGGAGCCGCGCTGCTCGGACTGGACGCGCTGCACGCGAAGCGCGACGCTCACGAACGACTACGGCAGGAGCTCGGCGGCGCCGTCGAGCAGCTGGGACGGAGGTTCGACGATGGCTGAGGTCAGGTTCGAGGGGGCGACGCGCACATATCCCGGGACGGACATGCCCGCCGTCAACGCCCTCGATCTCACGATCGGGGACGGCGAGTTCATGGTGCTCGTCGGTCCGTCGGGGTCCGGCAAGACCACGGCGCTGCGCATGCTGGCGGGCCTCGAGGAGGTCGACGACGGGGCGATCTACATCGGTGAGCGCGACGTCACCTACGTGACGCCGAAGAAGCGCGACGTGGCCATGGTCTTCCAGAACTACGCGCTGTATCCGTACCTGACGGTCGCGGCCAACATCGCCTTCCCGCTTCGGATGGCCAAGGTCGGCAAAAACGAGCGGATGCGCCGGGTCGAGGTGGTCGCCGAACGGCTCGGGCTGAGCGAGTACCTCGAGCGCAAGCCCGCGCAGCTTTCCGGCGGTCAGCGCCAGCGGGTGGCGATGGGCCGGGCGATCATCCGCAAGCCGAGTGTCTTCCTGATGGACGAGCCGCTCTCGAACCTCGACGCGAAGCTGCGGATCCAGATGCGCGCGGACATCGCCGCGCTGCAATCCGACACCGGCATCACGACGGTCTACGTGACGCACGACCAGTCGGAGGCGATGACGCTCGGCCACCGGGTCGCCGTGCTGAAGGACGGAAACCTGCAGCAATGTGACACACCCAAGGAGCTGTACGCGAGGCCGGCGAACGTCTTCGTCGCCGGCTTCATCGGCTCGCCGGCGATGAACCTGTGCTCGGCTCCCAACCGTGCGAACGGCTCGCTTTCGTTCGGCGGCGTCTCCTTCCGCGTTCCGGTCGACGCCAGCTCGGGGCGGCCGATCGTGCTCGGCCTGCGACCCGAGTCCTTGGAGCTCGCCTCCGACGGCGTCCCCGCGCGCGTCGACGTGGTCGAAGAGCTCGGCGCCGACGCCTACCTCTTCTGCAGCGCCGACGTCGACGGCCACACCGTCAGGTTGGTCGCGCGCGTGGACGCTCGCGCCGTGCCCGACCGGGGTGACCGCGTCTCGCTCCGGCCGCTTCCCCACGAGGCGCACCTCTTCGACGCCGAGACGGGGGAGAGGCTCAGCTCCTGAGCGACCTCGCGATCGACACCCCGGCCGCCGTGGTGGACGTCGATCGCCTCGACCGGAACCTCCGCCGCTGGCAGGAGGAGTGCGACCGCCTCGGGCTGGCGAACCGGCCGCACATCAAGACGCACAAGTCGGTCGAGATCGCACGCCGGCAGCTCGAGCTCGGCGCCTTGGGTCTCACCTGCCAGAAGCTCGGCGAGGCGGAGACCATGATCGACGCGGGGCTCGACGACGTCCTGATCGCCTTCAACCTCGTGGGCGATCGGAAGCTGGAGCGCCTGGCAGGACTCATGCGCCGGGCGACCGTTCGCGTCACGTTCGACGATCCGGCGCTGCTGCCGGGCCTCGCCGGCGCTGCGCGCGCGGCCGGTGAGGAGCTCGGCGTGCTTGTCGACTGCGACACGGGCCTCGGGCGCACCGGGGTCACCGAGCCCGCCCGGGCGGCGACGCTCGCCGCCGAGGCGTCCCGGACGGGCGGCCTCCGGTTCGACGGCTTTCTGACCTACCCGGTGTTCGCCGAATCGCGTTCCTTCCTCGAGGAGGCCGTCGAGCTGGCCGACGTCGACGTGCCGACCGTCTCGGTCGGCGGGACGCCGACGATGTGGCACGCGGAGGAGTTGCGGCCGCTCGTGACCGAGTACCGCGCCGGCGTCTACGCCTTCGGCGACCTGAACACGATTGCCGCGGGCGTCGGGAGCCTCGACGAGGTGGCTCTGACCGTGCGGGCGACCGTCGTCAGCCGGCCGGCGCCGGACCGGGCTGTGCTCGACGCGGGCACGAAGGCCCTCGCCGCCGACCGCGGGCGGGACGGCGGCTTCGGACACGTCGTCGAGGTGCCGTCGTCGGCGATCGTGAAGCTCGACGAGGAGCACGCATACCTGCGGCTCGGCGGTGACGACTCGCTCCGGCTCGGACAGACCGTGAGCGTCGTGCCGAACCACGCCTGCCCGGCGGTCAACCTCCACGACGACCTCGTCGCCGTGCAGGCCGGGGAGGTCGTCGACCGCTGGCGCGTCGACGCCCGCGGCAAGATCACGTAGTCCCGCGGAGGTTTCGGAGCGCGCGGCCGGGGCTAGGACCTTCGCGCCCCCGCCAGGTAGGCCAAACCGAGGAGGTCTCGACAACCGATGAGAGCAGTGATCGCGCGACGCCCGTTTCGCGCGGCCCTCGCCGGGGGCGTGATCGCGCTGGTGTTCGCCGCGCTCGCGTCGGTCGGCGCCGCCGTGTCGCCGTCGGCGACGCCCGCCGCCACCGAGCAGTACGGAGGCAAGGTCACGATCTGTCACCGCACGAAGTCGCGGAAGAATCCCTACCGGACGATCCGGGTCGCCCAGAGCGCCGTGAGGGCGCACCTCCGGCACGGCGACAAGCGCGGTTCGTGCGCGAACGCTCGCTTCGCCGTCTGTCACAAGGCAAAGCACGGCAAGGAGAAGGCGACCGTCCGCGTCAAGGGGCTGACGAAGCTGAAGCGGCACGTGCGCCACGGTGACAAGATCGGCGCCTGCAAGAAGCCGAAGAAGAAGCGGAAGAAGTAGAGAGACGCTGAACGGCCCGGGAGGCGCGAGCCTCCCGGGTCAGCTCGCCGCCTGAACCTCGTCGATCGCGGGCTCGAGCGGATTCAGCGCCTTCGCGCGCGCGAGGGCTCGGTCTCGTTCGGCTCCCTCGGACGCCAGCGCGAGGTCGAGCCAGAGCTCCCAGTCGCCGTCGTCGCGGTCGAGGGCGTCGCGGAAGGTCCTTCGCGCCGTCGCGGCCTCGCCTGCCGCGAGCTGCGATTCGCCGAGGACGCGCCACGGCTGCGCCGACCACGGCTGCAAGCGGGCGGCTCGCCGCGCCGACGCCGCCGAGCCGGTCTCCGCGACCTCGAGCGCTCTGTTTCCCGCGTAGGCAACGAGAATGACCACCGCGAGGAGCCCGGCGACGGCCGCGCCGCCCAGCGACCGAAATGGCGGCGTAGGGCCTCGGGCTCCCACCAGGACCGCCACGGCGCAGATGAGGGCTGGAACCGTCGCCGCCGGCAGCTCCCAGTCCCAGTCCTGCGCGGCGTGGGCGGCGTAGGCGGCGAACGGGCCGAGAGCGGCCGGCGTAAGCGGATCGCCGCGCGTGCGCACGGCCGCGACCACCGGCGCCGCGAAGGCGACGAGCAGCAGCCCGAGGCCGAGCGGACCGAGCTCGGCGAGGGTCTCGAGGAAGAGGCTGTGCGCGTCACGGGCGGGCTGCGGCACCGGGCGCTCGCGAGCCCAGTAACGGCCCCAGCTCCCCGCGCCTGACCCGACGACGGGATGATCCCCGACGGCCTGCCCGGCGACCTTCCAGTACTCGGCGCGGTTGCTGCCCGACACCGTGGTGAGGCGGCTCGCCCCGGAGGCCGGCGTCGTGGTCGACGAGTCGAAGGCGCGCGCGACGGCGACCACGGCGACCACGACCGCGAGGGCGACGCCGGCGGCGAGCGGGATCGCGACCCGCCGGTCGAGCGCCGGCAGCCGGAGGGCGAGCATCGCCACGAGCCCCGCGGCGAGCGCGAGCCAACCGCCGCGCGAGTACGTGAGGTAGAGCGTGAGGATGAAGAACGGGGTCGCGGCGAGGAAGGCGATGCGTTCGGCTCCCGCAGCCGCGATCGCGCGCCCGAGCGAGAGGAGCGCGCCGATCGCGGCGATGATCGCGAGCCCGTTCGCATAGCCGACCGGCTCGGCGAGGCGGTCCTCCGAGCCCGGGTCCGGAGTGAACGCGCCGACCGGGTCGCCGCCGACGAGCACGTCCGCGAGCCCGGCGAGGCAGAGGGCGCCGACTCCCGCGAGCGTCCCGAGCAGCATCGCGTCGCGCGACCCTCGCCCGCCGACGAGTACGAGCGCGGCCGCCGTCGCGAGATAGAGGAGCAGACGCTGTGCTTCGAGAATGGACCCGGTCGGGTCGAGCGACCACGACGCCGACAGGAGCGACCAGACGAGCAGGCCCGCGAGCGCCCCGAGGAAGGCGAGCTCGAGCGGCGCGGGCCGCGTCGGGCGCCCGCGGACGAGCGCGACCGCGACGACCGCGAGCAGCGCCGCGGCCCAAACCCAGCTCGAGGGCGCGTACCCGCCCTCGTCGAAGCCGAGGACGACGATCAGGGCGGCGGAGAGAAGGGCGGGAACCGCATCGGCCCGCGGCATCGCGGCAGTCTAGGAGCCGGCCTCCCCCAACGTCACGTCGATCTGCTTGCGGTCGCCGCCCCGCACGACCGTCAAGGTCACCTTGTCGCCGGGCTTGTGGTCGCGCAGCTCTGCGAACAGATCCTCGACGAGCACGAGCTTGCGGTCGTCGAGCTGGACGATCACGTCGCCCTTCTCACCCCTGCGTTCGCGGCCGACCGGCCTCGACGACCGCGGCAACGAGCACGCCGGCAGGGGCCGGAAGGTCGAGGTCGGAGGCGAGCTCGGGCGTCACCTGGGCCGGCTCGATGCCGAGGTATGCGACGTCGACCTTGCCCGTGTCGATCAGCTGCCGCGCGACCTCGGTCGCGACGGGCGCCGGGGATCGCGAAGCCGAGTGCAACCGCGCCGTCGTCGCCTGCGACTCGTCGTCGCCCTGACAGGCGGCGCGAGCAGGAAAACGACGCCGAGCAGCGAGGCGAGCGGCCTTCATCTCTCCGGTGTGCCCCTAGGCGCGGCGGTTAATCGGCCACCTCCACGGCTACCTGGCGTGGGTGACGTGCCCGTCTGGGCATCACGAACACGGCGAGCACTGCGGCGCCCAGCGCTGCGATCGCGCTCAGCCAGAAGGCCGTCACGAACGCCGACTCGGCCGGCACGGGCGTTCCCGGGATCGTCTTCGTCGTCAGGATCGCCGCGCCGACCTGGCCGCCGACGACGCCGCCGATCGTCCGCATGACCGTGTTCATCCCGGTCGCGACTCCCGTCTCGGTCGGCCGCACCGACGACACGATGATCGTCGCCATCGCGGCGAACGCGAGGACGATCCCGAACCCGAGCGCCACGTTGCCGAGGACGATCTGCCAGGGGTGGTCGTGCCACAGCGCGAAGGCGGCGATCCCGAGGCCCGCCGTCGCCATGCCGATGACGAGCGGGAGCTTCCAGCCGAAGCGGCCGCCCAGCCGGCCGGCGAGCGGCCCGCCGACGAGCCCCATCAGCGCGCCCGGCAGCAGGTAGAGCCCGGTCGTGGTCGCACTGACGCCGAAGCCGTAGTCGACGAGGCGCGCCAGGTCGGCGGGGAGGTCGCCGGGAGCCTGGACGAAGTTCGGAATCAGCACGAAGGAGCCGAGCATCGCGAAGCCGCTGACGAGCGCAATCACGTTCGTGAAGAGAACCGGCCGATACGCGAGCATGCGCATGTCCACCATCGGCTCGGGCACCCGCAGCTCGACGAGCGCCCAGGCCGCTCCGACGATCGCGGCCGCCGCGAACAACAGCAGCGTCGGCGGCGCCGTCCAGCCCCAGCTCTCGCCCTCGGTGAGCGCCACGAGGAGCGAGATCAGGGCGCCGGAGAGCAGCAGCGCCCCCGGAATGTCGAGCCGCGACGGCGTCTTCACCGGCGACTCCGGGACGAAGAAGTGCACGAGCACGATCGCGACGGCGACGCCGATCGCGCCGATTATGAAGAGCCAGCGCCACGACGCGTAGTCGACGATCACGCCGGAAACGACGAGCCCGATCGAGCCGCCGATCGCGAACACCGACGAGACGATCCCGATCGCCGTCCCCCTGCGCTCGCGTGGAAACTCGTCGTTGATGATCGCGAAGCTGAGCGGGAAGACCGCGCCGCCGGCGCCCTGGATCACGCGGCAGGCGATCAGCGAGCCGATGTTCCACGCGAAGATGCCGCCGATCGAGCCGAGCAGGAAGATGCTCAGGCTGATCACCAGCAGGCGTTCCTTGCCGTGCTGATCGCCGAGCTTGCCGAGCAACGGGGTGAGCACCGAAGCGCTGAGCAGGAACGCCGTCAGGAGCCAGGTGGCCCAGGCGGTCGTCGTGTCCAGGTCCTCGCGCAGGGCCGGGAGGGCAGGGATGACGAGCGTCTGCTGGAGCGCGAACGCGATCCCGGCGGTTACCAGGACGCCGAGGGTGACGTTGTAGTGCTGGCGTTCGACGTCGCGGTGCGCGTCCACCCCCGGACGGTACCCGCGTCGTGCGCAGCTAGTCCGCTGCTGCCGCGGGCCCTCCGATCCTCCGCCGCGCGCCCGACCGGCTCAAGCTATGTGCGAACCCGGACTGCGGTCGCGCGTTCTTCGACCGCACGCGGTCGCGGACGCGCCGCTGGTGCGACTCGGGCGGCTGCGGCAACCGCGTCCGTGTGCGACGGCACCGCGCGCGGCGCGCCACGAGCACCTAGGGCTCGTTCTGATCCGGATCCTGGCCGTCCTGGAGGTCCTCGTCGGGCTCTTCGACGACGCCGGGTGGATCGTCGTCCGCGTCGCCGAGGAGCGGTCGTTGCCGGTCGGCAGCGTTCTCGTCGTAGTCGGTCATGCCGCGACCGTTCCCGGCGGGTTGCCGGCTAATCATCCGTGAGGAAGCTGCGCACGACGTCGACGTAGCGCTCGTTCTCCTCGACGTAGGTCATGTGGCCGCTGCGCTCGAAGACGACGAGCTCCGCATTGGGAATCCCGGCCGCAATCGCGTCGGCTCCGGCCAGCTGGCACGTCCGGTCGTAGCGGCCGACGAGCACGAGCACCGATTGCGGGATCTCGCCAAGCCGGTCCTCGACCTCGATTCCGCCGTAGTCCTCGTTCGCAAAGTGCCGCAGCACCTCCGGTGAATAAACGGCCCCTGCCGTGCGGCGCTCGAACTCGGCGATGGCCGGGTCCCGCGGATCGCGGAAGTGGAACGGGAGCTGGTCGTGCAGGAGCGCGCCGACCTCCTCCGGCGTTCGGACCCGCTTCTCCTGCTCCCACGAGGCCGTGACGCGGTCCCGCAGCTCGACGGGCTCGAACTCGGCGAGGGCGGTCTCGACGTTGCCGAGGAAGCGCGCCGAGGGTAGTCCGCTGGAGACGATCGTCCGCTCGGCCGCGCCGGGGAAGTCGACCGCGTTCTGCAGCGCCACGAATGCGCCGTACGAGTGGCCGAGCACCGCGTAGCGCTCGAGCTCGAGCGAGCGGGCGAGCGCGTCGACGTCGGCCGCCATCCGCTCGAGCGTCCACGTCCCCTCCGGCGATCGCTCGGAGCGGCCCTGGGCGCGCTGGTCGACGAGCAACAGCCGGACCTCGTCGGTGAGCGCGTCGAGGTAGTCGCCGAACATGCGGTGGTCGAGCCCCGGCCCGCCGTGCAGGGCGATCAACGGGAAGCCGCTGCCGCGCTCGACGACGTTCAGACGCGCGTCGCCGACCGAGACCAACTGTCCGTCCGCCACGCGCCGATCGTACGCTAGGGCGATGGCGACCGATCCGCCCCTCGTCGTCGTGGTGACTGGCCCGCCTGCGAGCGGCAAGAGCTCGATCGCGCGCTACCTCGCCGAAGTCCTGCCTGCGCCGCTGATCGCGAAGGACCCGGTCAAGGAGGCGCTCTTCGACGCTCTCGGCGCGGGCGACCCCGACTGGTCGCGGAAGCTCGGGATCGCGACCTACGCGATCGTCTACCTCACGCTCGAGCAAGAGCTGGCCGCGGGCCGCTCGTGCGTGCTCGAGGCGAACTTCGATCACAACGAGGCGTCCGCCCAGCTTGCGGCGATCCAGCTTCGCCGGCCGTTCCGTGCGCTCCAGATCGTGTGCACGGCCTCGCGCGACGTCCTGATCGAGCGCTTCACGTCGCGTGGCGACCGCCATCCCGGCCACATCGACGAGGAGCGCCTGGACGACGTGATCGAGTCGATCGACACCGGCCGCTGGCGCGCGCTCGAGCTCGACGGAGAGCTCGTCGAGGTCGACACGACCGACTGGTCGACCGTCGACATCGACGCCCTCGTCGGGCGGGCCCGCGTCGGTTAGCGGGTTCGAACCCAGGCTGCCGTGGCGGGCGGGAGCCCGTCGGCCACGCTCTCGCTCGCGACGAGGAGATCGCCGCTCGGGAGCTCGAGCGCCGGCGCGTCGACGTTGACGACGCAGACCACGTCGCTCCGCCGGAAGACGACGGTCCCGCTCGGGCCGTCGAGCCACTCGAACGCGCCCGTGGGCCGGTGAGCGAGCGCGGACCGGTGGAGCTCGAGCGTCGACGCTGGATCCTCGGTCTGGGCGCCCACGCTTCGAGGCCCGAACTCCTCGGGCATCGGGAGCCACGGCTCTGAGGGCGTGAAGCCGAATCCTGGCCTGGTGGTCGTCCAAGGGATGGGCACGCGGCAGCCGTCCCGGCCCTTCCGGGCGCCGCCGCTATGGAAGAACAGCGGGTCCTGGCGCAGCTCGTCCGGCAGCTCCACCTCCTCGAGACCGAGCTCCTGACCCTGGTAGAGGAAGACGCCGCCCGGCAGGGCAAGCAGCAGGAGGGCCGCCGCTCGCGCTCGACGGCGTCCTTCGGCGCCTCCCCCGTAGCGGGTCGCCGCCCGCGGGACGTCGTGATTCTCGAGCACCCAGGTCGGGACGGCGCCGACGGCCGTCATCGCGGTGTGACTGCGGTCGATCGTCGCCCGCATCGCGGCGGCGTCCCATTCATCCCAGAGCAGCGCGAGGTTGAACGCCAGCTGGAGCTCGTCGGCCCGCACGTAGTCGGCGACCCGTTCCTGGTTCTCGAGCACGATTTCGCCGACGAAGATGCGGTCGTCCTCGTAGCCGTCCGCGAGCCGGCGCCAGCGGCGGTAGAGCGGGTGCAGCTCGGGCTGATTGACGGCGGTAACCCAGTCGGCGTGCCAGGTGGGCGGGTCCGGTTCCTCCATCTCCGCCAAGGACTGATCCTTGAACAAGCCTTGAGCGACGTCGATGCGGAAGCCGTCGACGCCGCGGTCGAGCCAGAAGCGCAGCACCTGCTCGAAGTCCCGTTGCACCGTTTCGTTGTGCCAGTCGAGGTCTGGCTGCTCCGGAGCGAAGAGATGCAGGTAGTACTCGCCGCTGCGCGGGTCGAGTTGCCACGCCGAGCCGCCGAAGGCGGACGTCCAGCCGTTCGGCGGGCCGCCGTCGCGGCCGGGTCGGAACAGGTAGCGCCGCCGGTCGGGGTGGTCCGGGTCGGAGAGTGCGTTCCGGAACCGTGCGTGCTCCTCCGAGGTGTGGTTCGGGACGAGGTCCACGAGCACCCGGAGGCCGAGCGTGTGGGCGTCCGCGAGCAGCGCGTCGAAGTCGGCGAGCGTCCCGAATCGCGGGTCGACGCCCGTGTGGTCGACGACGTCGTAGCCGTGGTCGGCGTCCGGTGACGGGTAGAACGGCGTCAGCCAGATCGCGTCGACGCCGAGGTCGCGCAGATAGCCGAGCCGCGAGCGGATGCCGGCGAGGTCGCCCAGGCCGTCACCGTCGCTGTCGGCGAAGCTGCGGACGTAGATCTCGTAGAAGACGGCGTTGCGCCACCACATGTGGCGTCACAAGCTACGTGCCGCTTGTCCGACCAGCGCCCGTAGGCGGCGCGCGTGCTTGCTCGTGAGCTCGCCGGCCTCGAGACGCCAGGACCAGTTCCCCTCGCCGCGGCCGGGGGTGTTCATACGGGCCTCGCTGCCCAGCCCGAGGACGTCCT
>Ga0126305_10000096_pt1 | contig 37493 bp, 20 predicted proteins | sample Plot26_FD_92536 | JGI IMG/M metagenome (GOLD analysis project Ga0126305, IMG submission 92536) | Serpentine soil microbial communities from UC McLaughlin Reserve, CA, USA - Plot26 | ecosystem: Environmental > Terrestrial > Soil > Grasslands | place: USA: UC McLaughlin Reserve, Lake County... | reverse complement strand
TGGCTGAGCCTCATGCGCGCGATGGACTCGGGCACCGTGAGCGGAGACGTGGGCTGGACGTTCCGCATTCCCATGCTGGGGGTGACGCTGGGCGGCATCTTCATCGTCAGCGCCCTGATCGGCGTCATCAACAACGGCATCGAGGGCAAGCTGGACGAGCTCCGCAAGGGCCGGTCGTTCGTGGTGGAGCGCGACCACACGCTGATCCTCAATTGGTCGCCCAAGATTTTCACCATCCTCTCGGAGCTGGTGCTCGCCAACGAGAACCGCTCGAAGCCACGCATCGTCATCTTGGCCGAGAAGGACAAGGTGGAGATGGAGGACGAGATCCGCGATCAGGTGGGGGATACGAAGAACACCAAGATCATCTGCCGGACGGGCAGCCCGCTCGATCTGCAGGACCTGGAGATCGTCAATCCGCGCCAGAGCCGCTCGATCATCGTCCTCGCCCCGGAGAGCGCGAACCCGGATCCGGAGGTCATCAAGACCATCCTGGCGCTGACGAACAACCCCAACCGGCGGCCGGAGCCCTACAACATCGTGGCGGAGATCGGCGAGTCCCGGAACCTGGAGGTGGCCCGCATGGTGGGCCGCGACGAGGTGCAGCTCATCGCCACCGGCGACCTGATCTCGCGGATCATCGTGCAGACCTCCCGGCAGTCGGGCCTGTCGGTGGTCTACACGGAGCTGCTGGACTTCGGCGGCGACGAGATCTACTTCCACGAGGAGCCGAAGCTGGTGGGACGGACCTTCGGCGAGTCTCTGCTCGCCTACGAGGACTCCTGCATCATGGGCCTGCAGTCGCGGGACGGCATCCGCGTGAATCCGCCCATGGACACGCGCATCCAAACGGGCGACAGGGTAATCGCCATTTCGGAGGACGACGACACCGTGCGGCTCTCCGCCAACGTGGAGCCCTGGGAGACGCTGGAGTCGCGGGTGGGAGTCGCGGCCGACGCTATCCGCGAGGGGCGCGTCACGGCCCCCCGCCCGGAGCGCACGCTGATCCTGGGCTGGAACAGCGGCGGCGTGGCGATCGCCCAGGAGCTGGACCGCTATGTGGCGCCCGGATCGGTCCTGACCGTGGTGGCGGATGCCGACGGCGCGCGGGAGGAGATCGAGCGGGAGTGCGGCAACCTGGTGAGCCAGAAGGTCACCTGCCTGGAATCGGACACCACGGACCGCCGCGTGCTGAACGGCCTGGGGCTGCCCGAGTACGACCAGGTGGTCCTGCTCTGCTACTCGGATACCCTGGACGCGCAGGAGGCCGACGCCCGGACGCTGATCACCCTCCTCCATCTGCGCGACATGGCGGAGAAGGGAGGGCACGACTTCAGGATCGTCAGCGAGATGCTGGACGTCAGGAACCGCGAGCTGGCCGAGGTGACGCAGGCGGACGACTTCATCGTCAGCAACAAGCTGACCAGCCTCATGCTCTCGCAGGTCTCGGAGAACCCGGGCCTGAACGCCGTGTTCGCCGACCTCTTCGATCCGGAGGGCTCGGAGATCTACCTGAAGCCGGCCGGCGACTACGTCGAGCCGGGCCGGGAGGTGAGCTTCTACACGGTGGCGGCGGCCGCCCGCCGGCGCGGCGAGGTGGCGATCGGCTACCGGCTCGAGGCCGACGCCAAGAACGCGTCGAAGGCGTACGGCGTGGTGGTCAACCCGAAGAAGTCGGGGATGGTGAGGCTCGGGGAGAAGGACTGGGTGGTGGTGCTGGCGGAGGAGTGATCAGGAGGAGTCATCAAGTAAAGAATTCGATCAGCCGCCGGTTCACCCTCTCCGGCTCCTCGTGCTGGAGCCAGTGGCTGGCGTCGTCGCAGAGCTCCAGGCGGCCGTCGTCGCAGAGGCCGATGCTGGGCCGGGCCATCTCCTGCCCGAGGAAGCGGTCCTTCCTTCCCCAGAGGAGCAGGGTGGGCACGCGGACGCGGGAGGTGGCGGGCCGTTCTGGCCGGGAGCGCAGGGCGGCGCGGTACCAGTGGATCATCGAGCGGACGGCTCCGGGCTGGCGCCAGGCTTCGCGGTAGACCTCGAGATCGGCGGCGGTGAAGGTGCCCGGTCGGCTGGTGGCCTGGAGGGATTTCGCGGCGTAGGCGAAGTCGTTCCGGCGAAAGAGGCGCTCGGGGAGCCCGGGAAGCTGGAAGAAGAAGATGTAGGAGCTCTTCTTCCGCTGCTCCGAGCTCTTGATCAGGGTTCGCCGCATCACCCCGGGGTGGGGGATGTTGAGCAGGGCCAGCCGCGCCAGCCGGCCGGCGTGCCGGACGCCCAGCCACCAGGCGACGGCGCCGCCCCAGTCGTGGCCCACGACGTGGGCTTTCTCCTCTCCCATGGCGTCGATCAGGCCCACGACGTCGAGCGCCAGGGTGTCCAGGTTGTAGTCGGAGATCTTCCCCGGCTTGTCGCTCAGGTTGTAGCCCCGCTGGTCGGGGGCCAGCACGTGGAAGCCGGCGGCGGCCAGCGGCTCGATCTGGTGCCGCCAGCCATACCAGAATTCCGGGAAGCCGTGGAGCAGGACGAGGAGCGGACCGCCTTCCGGTCCGGCCTCGACGGCGTGCAGGCGGACGCCGTTGGTCTCGAACGTCCGGTGCCGCGGCTTCAGCTCGGCGTCCATTTCTCTGCCCTCCGTTTCAATCCCCGTCCGGCACCTTGAGCGAGAGGAGCATGACGCGGTCCCAGGCGGGCTCGACGTCCGAGATGGCCCCCAGCAGGGCCAGACCGATGCCCGCCGCGCCTTCCAGGAAGCCGGCGTCCGGCCGCCAGCCGGGGATTTTGGTGGCCTGGTTCACCTCCCAGGCCCGGAAGCCGGCGACCCTCTCGCCCGGCTCCCGGTAGCCCAGGGCGCGCTCGATCCAGAACCGGGCGGCCTCGCCGAAGCGCTCGTCGCCGGTCGCCTGGTACATGCGGTTGAAGAGGTGACCGAGGCCGGCGGCGCCATGGCAGAGGCCGGCGTCGCGGATCATCGACTGGGACTCAGGGCAGGCCGCGGAGCGGAGGCCGACGTCAAGCGCCTCGCGCTCCCAGGCCGGGTCGCCGACGGCGCGGGCGGTGGCGAGGAGGGCGGCGGCGATGCCCGGATCGCCGTAGCACCAGGCCAGCCGCGACGGCGACGGCTCCTCCCAGGGCGCGTAAGTGGTGTCGAAGCAGGAGCTCATCCCCGGCTCCAGGCGGCGGGCGAGCAGGAAGCGCACGGCGTTGTCGAGCAGGGGCCTCGCCCGCTCCACCGCCACGCCGGCGGCGCAGGCCCCGGCGAGGATCGGGACCACGCCGGGGAGGCCGTGAGCGACGCCCAGGTTGTAGTTGCCGCGGGGATGGAGCTCGCGCTGCCACTCGGGCAGCCGCTCGGGCTGGGTGAACCAGGCCACGCCGTCCTCGCGGACGTCCGCGATCTCGGCCAGGCGATCGACGATCCGCTCCAGCATCGCCGCCGCCGTGGGGCGGGGCAGGCGCTCAAGAGCGTAGACGCCGAGGCCGGACAGGCCGACGATCAGGTCGTACTCCCCCGGCCAGGGCGAGCGCTCCAACGCCGCCAGGAGGGCCTCGTCGATCTCCAGGAAGGGATCTTCCTGCTCGCCGTCCTCTTCGCCGGGAGCTTCGAAGAGGCGTCCCTGGAGGTGCTCCATGGTCCAGGCGACGCCCGGGAAGCCCGAATACAAGGAGGGGGCCATGGGAATGCTGGCCAGCTCTTCCACCGCCTCGTCGATGAGCTCGGCGGCGCGGTCCGCCATGGACTCGTCGGAGGTGTGGAGGGCGAGATAGGTATAGAACAGAGCCTCGCCGGCATGACCGCCGGCCAGCGAGGCATGCCGGGAGGCGCGATCGCCGGGCGGCTCGTTCCGGAGGGCGTCCGCGATCTCCCGGACGGTGCGGAGGGCCTGATCGGCCTGGGGACCTTGGAGCAGGGGGCGCCAGTTTGGATTCATGCGCGGATTCTGCCTCAATTTGATCCCGATTACCTTCTGGTTTGATCCCCTTTACCTTCTATACTGCGTCCGGCTCCACAGGAGACCGCCGCTTTGCGACCGTCCAGGACTTTTCTACTCGTTTTCCTCTGCCTGCTTCCCGGTCCGCTCCGTGCGGAGACGCCGGCGCCTGCCCCGGCCCTTCCGGAGGGCGTCGCCCCCCTGCCGCCCGAGAGCGCCAGGCACTTCCAGGAGCTGCTCGAAGCGGCGGAGAAGTACCGCGGGCTCACGGCCCGGCGGCCGATTCCCGCCGGGACCCTGGCGGAGCCCGAGCTGCGGAAGAAGATGTCGGAGGCGGTCGGCGAGGACCTCACCCCTCTCCAGCTCAAGGCCATCGAGACGAGCGCCAAGGCCTTCGGGCTGATCCCGGAATCCCTGGACCTCTCCCGCTACCTCCCCGATCTGCTGGCCAGCCAGGTGGCGGGCTTCTACGATCCCGAGCGCCGCTACATGGCGCTGGTCCGCCGGGAGGACGGCAAGGCTTCGCGGGGAGCCGAGGGGGGGCGGGACCCCGAGGACATGATCATCGTCCACGAGCTGACCCACGCTCTCCAGGACCAGCACTTCGACCTCCGGTCGTTCGAGACGGCCGATCCGCTGTCGGACGCGTCGGTCGCGCGCGCGGCGCTGACGGAAGGCGACGCGACGCTGACCATGACCAGCTTCCTGGCCGGGAAGAACGTGGAGACAGTCCCCGGCATGGGAGAGGCGATGAGCTCGTTCCTGGACGATCCGGCCGGGATGGCGGGCAGGGCGGCTGACGTGCCGGGGGGCGGCGAGCTGGCGAAGGCGCCGGCCTGGATCCGCGACTCGCTGCTGTTCAGCTACGTCCAGGGCTTCTCCTTCTGCCTGGAGGTCCGGCGCGCCGGCGGCCAGAAGCTGCTCGACTACGCCTTCACCACCGATCCGCCGCGCTCCTCGGAGCAGATCCTGCACCCCGAGAAATGGCACGGCCGGCGGGACGATCCCGTCATCCTGCCCTGGCCGGACCTCTCGGCGGTCCTGTCCGGGTGGACCAAGACCGCCGAGGGCGAGGCGGGGGAGGCCACGATCCGGACGCTGCTGCGCGAGACCTCCCGGGACCGCCGGACGGCCCATGCCGCGGCGGCGGGCTGGGGGGGAGACCGGTTCGCGGTCTATGAGAGGGAAGGCCGGCGCCTGCTGGTCTGGTGGACGGAGTGGGACGGCGCGGCGGACGCGCTGGAGTTCCAGAAGGCGGCCCGGCGCCTGGGCTCCGGCTGGCGGGTGGAAGCCTTGTCGGCCCGCCGGGTGGAAGTGGTGCGCGGCGATCTGCCGCGGGAGCTACGCAAGGCGCTCCGCGCCCGCCTGGCCGCGGCCGAGGCGCCGCGCCCGGCCAACCGGGCGATCGATCTGACGAGCCTCACCCCATGATCTCCTGAGGTCTCCCCCCGTTCGGGTTATCATGGCTGATCCCATGCCTGAGGCCTTGATGGAGCGAACCGAGGCCGAGGTCGCCGTGGACCTGGTGCGCCGAATCCAGGCGGGCGATGCGGCGGCCGAAACAAAGCTGGTCGAGCGCTACAGCCGAGGTCTGCTCTACGTGCTGCGGCGGATGGCCGGCGATCCCGCCCTGGCCGACGACCTCCACCAGGAGTCTTTCCGGATCGTCCTGGAGCGGCTGCGCGAGCGCGGGCTCGAGGATCCGGAGCGGCTCGCGGGCTTCCTCCACCGCACGGCGAAGAACCTGTTCGTGGCCGGCTACCGGAAGGGGATCCGGCGCAAGACGGACGGCGAGGCGGCGGGGATGGAGGCGGTGCCCGACCCCGCCCGGGACCCACTCCACGAAGCCGTGCGCGAGGAGGAGGCCGCCCTCGTGCGCCGCCTGATCGGCGAGCTCGACACGGACCGCGACCGCCAGATCCTCTACCGCTTCTACATCGCCGAGGAGGACAAGGAGCGGATCTGCGCCGACCTCGAGCTCTCCAGCCTGCATTTCAACCGCGTCCTGTTCCGGGCCCGCCAACGTTTCAAGGAGCTCCTGGAAGGCTTCGAGAAGAGCCAGGGCGTGCGGAAATGGGCGGGCGGGGAAACCGGGGTGAGATGATGGGGCCCTGCGTGGCAGAGTCTTCGGTAGTGAGGCCTGTGACCGCGATGGACCACGACTACATCGAAACCAACGACATCGCGGACCGCTATCTGCTGGGCCGCCTGACGCCCGAGGAAGCGGACCGGTTCGAGGAGCACTACCTCTCCTGTCAGGAGTGCCTCGGCCGTCTCGACCGGGCCGAGAGGTTCCAGCGGGGCCTGAAGCGCGCCGCCGCCGAGGACGCCGCCCGCATGGCGGCCGTGCGGCAGGCGGGGTTCTTCGCCGTCCTGGCCCGGCTCGGCCGCTCGCGCCAGGCGGGGCTCGCGATGGCGGCGGCGCTCATCGTGCTGATCCTGCCGGCGATGATGGCCTATCGAGAGTTCGGCCGGCTTGGACGGCAGCTCGACCAGGCGAACGAGGCCCTCTCCGCTCGAGAGCAGCAGGTTGTCCCCCCCGCGGCCAGCGTCGACGATGGCGCAGACCGTGCCGCCCGCGAGCAACTGGAGGCCGAGCGCCGGCGTCTCGCCGAGGAGCTGGAGCGCGAGCGGGCCGCCCGCGGCGACCTGGAGAAGGACCTCGCCCAGGCCTGGCAGCCGCAGACCAACACACCCATCCTGTCTCTGAGCCCCGAGCGGAGCGGTCCGGGGGACGGCGATCCCGTCCACCAGGTCCGGCTGCCCGCGGCTCCCGGCTGGATCGTGCTGTCGCTGGAGCTCGACCGCCCGGAGTACGAGCATTACCGGGTCACGCTCCTCCGCGAAGGGGGAGATCGGGTCTGGCGGAGCGGCGGGCTGGAGCCGAACGGCCTCGACTCCCTGGCCGTGAGCCTGCCCACCAACCTGCTGAAGCCCGGGGATTATCTCCTGCGGGTGGAAGGGACCCCGGACGGCGGCCAGCCGGCCGCCGTCGCGCAGTTCTCGTTTCGGGCGTTGAAGAGCGGTTCCTACTAGACGCTCGTCATGAGGCGGTCGATCGTGGCGATGTGCCCGCGCTGCTTCTCCAACAGGCCGCGGACCAGGGCCTGGCAGTCGACAGGGAGGCTTTTGTCCTCGAGGGCGGCCTGGTAATCCTTCAGGCCGTGCTCCTCGCCCTCCTTGAGGGCCTTCAGGGCCGCGGTGTTGCCGAGCAGCTTCGCCGTGCCCTCGACCGCCTTGGCGAAGGCGCCCCAGGCTCCCGAGTCCTCGGAAGGCTTGCCGCCGTGCTGCTCGATGTGGTGCCAGAGGGCGTCGGCGGCGTCGCGGTGGTCGACTCTGAGCCCGCGCAGCTCCTCCACGCCGAACCCGCTGTCCCCCAGCTTCTCCAGGGCCTGCCGGTAGGTTTCGATCGCGGACATCTCGCCGCGCAGAAGGCTGTTGAGGGCCGTGACGTCAGTGGTGGTCGTCTGCATGATGGTCTCCTTGGCGTTCGTTGGTGATCCAGAACGGAGGCCCTACAGCACCCCCCCTTCTTCATCTTTCCCAGGCTGCAAGGGGTGTGCCGAGCCAAAAGCCGCGGCATCGGTTAAAATAGAGCCACCTAATCCGGCGTCTGGTTCTGAGGTGAGGAAGGCCAAGCGAATGGAGTCACTGTACGAGAGCGAAGTCTCCGAGCGGGTTGCGCGGCTCGACGCGGAGAAGCGCAACGAGGCGCTCGTCCGCCTTCAGGAGGCGAGCGCGGCCCTGCTCAGCCTGGACGGCGAGGCGCCGAGCCACGATGGATTGATCGAGATTTTGTGCCACGTCACGGGCGCGCCCCGCGGCGTCTACTGGCTGCTGGACGAGTCCCTGCCCGGCCTGCCGGCCCTGGTGGCGAGAGGGACGTACGGCATGCGGCGCACGCCGCGCAACGACGTCGACCGGCGGATGCAGGAGCTCCTTCTGCGGGTCGAGATCATCTCCGACCATCCGGTGGCCCGGGCCGCCCGCATGATGATCCCGGTGGCGGTGCCCGACATGCAGTCGGACGAGGCCTGGAAGGAGCTCTCGAGCCTGTGGAGCCTCACCGGCATCCGCTCGCTTCTGGCCGTGCCGCTGCGGGCTCGTGGCCGGCTCCTGGGAATCGTGGCCCTCTCCTGGCGGGAGGCCAACCGCTGCGCCGACGAGGCGGTCGTCCGCACGGCCGAGGTGATCGCCAACCAGCTCGCGGCGACCCTCGACACCGCCGCCCTGGTCGAGGAGCTCTCGCGCGCCAGCCGGCTCAAGGACGAGTTCCTGGCCACCCTGTCGCACGAGCTGCGCAGTCCCCTGAACGTCATCGTGGGCTACACCGAGATCCTTTCCCGCGACCCCGAGGCCCAGCGGCTGCCGGTGGTGGGGAAGGCGGCGGAGATCATCCGCCGCAATGCCCTGACGCAGGCGCGGCTGATCTCGGACCTGCTCGACCTGTCACGGCTGCAGACGGGCAAGCTGACCATGTTTCGCCAACTGGTCCAGCTCGTGCCCCTGCTCGACGAGGCGGCCGAGACGGTCCGCTCCGAGGCCGCCCTCAAGCGCATCGAGCTGCACGTCGAGCGGACGGCAGAGCCGTTGCTCGTCGAGGCGGATGCCGTGCGGGTGCAGCAGATCGTCTGGAACCTGCTCCAGAACGCCGTCAAGTTCACTCCCGAGGGCGGGCGGGTGACCGTCCGCCTGGAGCGGCAGGGCAACGAGGCCCAACTGGTCGTGGAGGACACGGGGCAGGGGCTGGCCCCCGAGTTCCTCCCGGACCTCTTCGAGATGTTCCGCCAGGAGGACGCCCGCATGAACCGCTGGCACGGCGGGCTGGGGATCGGCCTGGCCCTGGTGCGCCAGCTCGTGGAGCAGCACGGCGGCCGGGTGCGGGCCGAATCCGACGGTCCGGACCGCGGCTCCCGCTTCACGGTCTGGCTGCCCCTCTCCGCCGCTCAGAGCGAGGACGCTCCCGCGGCCGCCGGATGACCGTCGGATAACCGCCGGGTAAGCCGGCGCTACGCTTCTTCGGGGGGCACCGTCGCCGGCTGGCGGACGGTGATGCGGACGGTGTTGACCCGGTTGAGCTGGAACTCCAGGACCTCGATCGTCACCGGCCCCAGCTCCACGCGGTCGCCTTCCTGGGGGTTGCGCCCCAGCTCGGAGAGCACCACGCCGCCGATCGTGTCCTCGTCGCGCTCGGAGAATTCGACGCCCAGGGCCTCTTCGAGGTCCTCGACCAGCATGCCGCCGGAGACCTCGTAGACGCCGTCGCCCTGCGCCTGCAGCTCGGGCTTCTCGACGTCGAACTCGTCCTGGATCGAGCCGACGATCTCCTCGATCACGTCTTCCAGGGTGACGACGCCGGAGACGCCGCCGTACTCGTCGATCACCGCGGCCATGTGGAAGCGCTCGGTGCGCATGCGCTTGAGCAGGCGGTCGAGCTCCAGGGTCTCTGGGACGAAGGCAATGTCGCGCGACACCTCCTTGAGCGAGCTCAAGGGGCGTTCACGCCGGAAGAGGTCCTTGATGTGCACCAGGCCCACGACGTGGTCGAGGTCGCCCTCGCAGAGGGGGAACCGGGTGTGGCCGGAGCGCCGCGCGATGCGCAGGTTCTCGGCCAGCGACCGGGTGGTGGAGAGGTAGATCACGTCCTGGCGGGGGATCATGATCTGCCGGGCCATGCGGTGCGAAAGCTGGAAGATGTTGTCGAGCAGATCGCGCTTCTCGGCGGAGAGCTGGTTCGCGTGGCTGGAGGAGAGGAGCAGCCGGAGCTCCTCTTCGTCGTGCGCCAGCTCGCCCTCGGCGGCGGGGGCGATCCCCATCAGCTTGAGCAGCCGGTTCGCCGTGTGGTTGAGCACCCAGATCGCCGGGTAGGTCAGCTTGTAAAAGGCATGCAAGGGGTAGGCGATCAGCATGGTGGTGCTTTCCGCCTTGCGGATGGCGATCGACTTCGGGGCCAGCTCGCCCAGCACGATGTGCAGGATGGTGATGACCAGGAAGGAGATCGTCAGGCTGATCGAGTGGAGGAGCTGCGGGTTCTCGCCCACGATCCTGGAGAGCAGGGGGTGGAGCACCCAGGCGAACGCCGGCTCGCCGATCCAGCCGAGGGCCAGGCTGGCCAGGGTGATGCCGAGCTGGGTGGCCGAGAGATAGGCGTCGAGGTGCTGGACCATGTGCCGCGCCACCACGGCCCGGCGGATCCCTTCGCTGGCCAGGGGCTCGAGCTGCGTCGGCCGCACCTTGACCAGGGCGAACTCGGCGGCCACGAAGAACCCGTTGAGCGCCACCAGGAGCAGGCCGAAGACCAATCCCCAGGCTGGCGGGATCCCGATCCCTGAGGTCTCGGCGCCGGGCAGGGCGGCCAGGATCGCGAGGGTCACGGCCGTTCTCCTCTTCTACCGGGCGAGCTCCGGCAGGCGCCTTCGGATCGGGGCTGCTGTTGGCCGGGGGCGGGGGGAGCGGCGGCGTGCGGACTGGGAGGGTCTTCGTTCAATGCCGTTTGAGTTTAACACAGGCCTCCAGGACGCCTACGACACCAGCGCGGAGTGATAGATCTCCCGGTAGGCCGCGCACATCGCCTCGAAAGAGAAGCCTTCCTCCACCCGCCGGCGGTTGGCCGCGCCGAGCCGCCGGCGGGCGGCGGGATCGCCGGCGAGCCGGGAGATCGCGCGGGCGAGAGCGGCGGCGGCCTGGCCGTCCGGCGGCGCCAGGAAGTCCGCCTGGTCCGGCGGCAGGATGGCCTTGACGTCGCCGACGTCGGTCGAGACGGCCGGCAGCGCCGAGGCCATGGCCTCGAGCAGGCAGACCGGCATCTGCTCGCTGTCCGAGGTGAGGGCGAAGACGTCCATGGCGCGGTAGAACGGCGCCGGGTCGGCCTGATAGCCGGCCAGGTGGACCCGGCCGGCGAGGTCCGGCCGCGCCGCCCGCGCCTCCAGGGCGGGCCGCTCCTCCCCCTCGCCGACCAGCAGGACGTGGGCCTCGGGCACCGCGGCGGCGGCCTCCAGCAGGCGAAGGTAGTTCTTGACCGGCCGCAGGCTGCCCACGGCGCCCGCCACCAGGACGTCGAGGGGGATGCCGAGACGGCGCCGCAGCTCCGGGTTGCCCTCCGCCGCGGTGAAGGAGGCGAGGCGGATGCCGTTGGGGATCAGGCGCACCCGCTCGGCGGGCAGCTTCCACAGGCCGGTGGCGATCGAGAGCAGCTTCCGGGATGGCACGACCACCCGGTGGACGCGCGGCAGCACCAGCCTGCGGGCGAAGACGCGGCGGCGCTTGAAGCTCGTCGCCTCGTCCTCGTTGAACCCCTCCTCGTGGTGGAGGACCCGCCCGAACCCCGTACTGCGGGCGGCGAGCAGCATGTCGAAGGCTCCCCAGTTGTAGGTCAGGACGAGGTCCGGCTTCTCCTCCAGCAGCAGCCTTCGGAGCCGCCGGGCCGTGGCGAACGAGCCGGCCTTGGGCGGGTTGGGCAGCAGGCGGACGTCGAGGCCGGCCGGCAGCCTCTCCGCGGCCTCGGTGCGGCCGTCCATGGAGACGATCGAGTGCCGGTACTCCCGGCCGAAGGAGCCGATCACCTGAATGGTGCGGAGCTCCGTGCCGGTGGGCACGAAGTTCGAGAAGACGTGGAGGAGGTGGGGGATTCTCACGGAGTTTTATCGTAGCTGCAAATGTCGGACCGCCCGATCCAGGAACGCCTCCCGCTCCTCCACCGGCCGCCAGCCGAGGGTCTCGCGGGCGATGCGGGAGCTGAAGCGGGGGACGAGGGCGCGCGTCTTGAGGTCGCGGTAGGAGGGGAAGGCGGCGCCGGGCCGGCGGCCGATCTTCTTGACGATCCACTTGCCGATCTCCAGGATCTGGCTGAGCCAGAGCGGCCGGGGATGGAAATGGAGGTCGCGGCCGGTCGTCCGGCGCATCTCCTCGACGATCTCGCGGGCCGAGAGCGGCGCCTGGCTGCAGAGGTTGAGCGCCTTGCCGTCCAGGCCGTGCCCCTCGTAGAGGACGAGGCGGACCAGGGCGTCGGCCACGTCGTCCACGGCCACCACGGGCAGAGGGTGGTTCCCCAATCCCCAGCCCACGCAGTGGTTGTCCCTCACCCAGAGGCCGAGCCCGGAGTGCTGGAGGGGCGTCCCCTCGCCGAGCACCACGCCCGGACGGACGATGACCAGCGGCAGCCCGCGGCCGCGGTGGAGGGCGAGCAGCTCGCGCTCGGCTTCCATCTTGCCGCGGCTGTAGATCTCTCTGCCCGCGGGCCGGGGATCGGTCTCGATCGAGTCTTCGAGGATGGGACCGCCGCAGTCGGCGCCGGCGTAGAGGGCGGCGATCGACGAGACGTAGATGAAGCGCCCGGCACCGGCGGCGAGGGCGGCCTCGGCCACGGCGACCGAGCCCCGGATCATCGAGCGCTCGATCTTCTCCCAGGTGTCGCCGCCGCCGGTCGCGAGGTGGACGACCGTCTCGGCCCCCTCCAGGGCGGCCGCGAGGGCCTCAGGGTCTTCCAGGCGTCCGGGCAGCAGGCGCAGCCGGTGCTCTCCGGTCATCCCGGCGGCCGCGGCCAGCGCGGCGGGGAGGCTGTGGGCGCGGCGCACCACGGCGGATACGGGGACGCCCCGCTCGATCAGCCGGGCCACCACCCGCCGGCCGATGAAGCCGGTGCCGCCGAGCACCACGACCTCGCCCGGCCGCGCCGGCCCCGGCTCGGGGAGGCGCGGGGACGCGGTCCGCCCGGCGGCTGGCATCTGAGCGGCTGACACCTGAGCGGCTGACATCTGAGCGGCCTTCGCCTCCGAGACGATCGTCTCGCACCACTCGAGCACCTCGGAAGCCTGGGCGGCGTCGACCGGCGGCGGCTGTCCGGCCGCCAGGGCGCCGTAGAAGGCGCGCACCGAGCCGCGCATGCCGATGAAGTAGCTGTCCCCGCGGGCGCCCATGCCGAGGGTGAAGCGGGCGTAGCGGATCACCCCTGCCGCGGCGCCCCGGGCCAGCGCCATCGCGCGCCGCCAGCCGGCGAGGAAGCTGTTCCAGAACTCGAGCCACGGGGTCTTGGCCTCGTGGGAGAAGAGGTTGTGGCCGAAATCCGCTTCCGCCGAGCCGTCCGAGCCGAGGACCTGCAGGGTCCAGCGGCTGAAGCCCTGGCCGAACGCCAGATAGATCTCGGCCGTGCCGCGCTCGCCGCGGGCGGCCACCAGCCAGCGGTCGTGGAAGAGCTGCCCGGGATGGAGCTCGCGGGTGCCGAGGATGGTCGTCCTGGCCTCCCGCACCGGGCCGATCAGGGCGTGGAGCTGGGAGAGCGGGTGGGGGGCCTGCTCGAAGACGATGTTCTCCGGCGCGCGGAACATCCAGTGCGAGAAGTCTCCCGCCTCGAGCTGGGCGAGGGGCGCCGAGAAGCAGACCTGGACGTGCTCGACGCGGCCCACCCGGCCGGCCCGCACGTGCTCGAGCAGGCGGACGAAAGCGGGGTGGTAGAGGTTGTTGTGGTTCACCCCGAGGGGCAGGCCCCGGCGGTCCGCCAGGCTCTGCAGCTCACGGCCCTCGGCGCTCGATAGCGCCAGGGGCTTCTCGATCAGCACGCCGATCCCCGCCTCCAGGAGCGAGCGGGCCACGGGCACGTGCAGGTCCGGGGGGACGAGGACGTGGGCCACGTCCACCCCGAGAGCCGCCAACTCGCCGGCCGAAGCCACGGCATGGGGCACGCTCCACCGCCGGGCGGCGGCGCGGGCCCGCTCAGGGTCGCTGTCGCAGACCGCCACCAGCTCGACGTCCGGCATCTCCGCCAGGATGTCGCGGTGGAAGCTCGCGACATAGCCGGCGCCGACCAGGGCGGCGCGGAGCTTCCTGCCCGCCGCCCGGGCCCGCGAGTCCCGGCCGACGGCGGGGGCGGCAAGGGGGGCCGCCGGCAGCGGCGCCGAGGGTATGGAGTCAAACAGGGCCATAGCCGTACCTCCTGTTCAAGGGGCCGACGTGCCGCTCGATGCGCGACATCTGCTCGGGGGTGAGGGCCTTCTTCCAGCTCTCTTCCAGGCGGATCTCGGACGTCCTCGACAGGCGCATGCGGTTGCCGATGATGTGGTGGTCGACCGACCGGAAATCGTCGAGGCCGTTCCTGGCGGGCACGCCGATGAAGCCGTAGACCTTCTCCAGCACGCCGTGGGGATCGGTGCAGAGGTCCTCGTACCGCAGGGTCATCCAGCGGCCGGCCGGGAAGAACCGGCGCGCGTGCTCGGAGCCGTGGTTGTCGGCGAGCCAGGAGCGGGCGGCCTCGTCCGGCCCGACCCCGAGGTTCTTCATGTTGGACCAGGAGACCGCCCGGCCGTCGCGCACGAGGTGGATGACCTTCATGTCGAAGCCCCCGAAGCGGCGCATGAAGGTGGCCCGCTCGGGCCGCTTGGAGCTGTCGAGGAAGGTGCCGCAACCCTTGATGCCGGTGACGATCTCCGTCAGCGACCGGATGCGGCCGAGTACGTGGGAGAGCTGCCGGCGGGCGTGTGGCAGGACCTGGAGGGCCGCACGGCGCGCCGTCTCGAGGATCGGCCCCCGCTGCACGGCCCGCAGGACCATGTCTGACAGACCGCCGCCGTTGACACGGAACTCCAGATCGGAGTCCCAGACGTCGAACTCCTGGCCTCGTTCCGCCATCTCCCGGGAGACGCGCTGCCAGAAGCCGCAGCCGCGGATCGGCTCCTGGCAGGAGCAGAAGTACTCCTCCGGGGTCGTCTTCGCCCGCGGGGCGATGCCGAGCTCGCCGATGGTGGCGATCTGCGGGTGCGACCCCAGGAGAAACGTCAAGAGCGTCGAGCCGGAATAGCCGTGCCCCATGATGTAGACGACCCTGGTCATCGGCCAGATCTCCTCCAGATACACGTACAGCGCTTACGGAGGGTTACGGTTTGCAGGAGGCGTGCCACGCGGCGGCGGACCCGCGAAGCTGAAGAACACCGCCTCCGCCGTGTCCAGCTCGAAGGAGAAGCGGCCGCCGGCTGGAAGGGGGCGCCCCGTGCGCTCGTCGCGGGCGCCGGCGACGGGCGCGGCCAGGCGGACCTCGATGGGGACCCGGGCCTCCACCAGGCCCTCGGCGCCGCCGCCCCCCGTGGCGCTGCCCGAGATCGGCACGTTTTGCAGCACGAAGACCAGCGTGCGATCCCCTTTTGACCAGTAGGTGACCTCCAGAGGGATGGGCCGCCCGAGGCTCCGGGCCTCGATCCAGGGTGTGACGCCGGCCCGGCGGATGGGATCGAGGAAGGGGCGCCGACGCTCCGCGTCCGCCGTTCCTTCCTGCCGCTCCATCAGGTAGCGCTGAGGCGAGAGGTTGAGGTAGACGGCGAGTCCTTTCCCCGCCTGGCGCTCGCTGGCGGCCGGCAGGTCCCGCTCGGCCACGGCATAGCCCTGGTGGAGCCGCGGGCGGAGGGTCTCGAACAGCTCGCGGTAGCGCTTGTAGCCGTAGCCGGCGTCCTGGTCCGTCTCGACCCAGAGCCGGCCGGAGAACAGGCCGGCGCGGGTCAGGCCGCCGCCGTGCCGGACGCCGAAGAGGGTGTCCAGGGCGCCGCTTTCCCGGCCCCGGCCGTGGGGATCGAACAGGCCGCAGGCGAAGTCGGCGATCACCGTGCCGCCGGATTCCGCGAAGGCCGCGATCCGCCGCGCTTCGGCGTCCGACAGGGCATAGCAGGCGGGCAGGATGAGCACCCGGTACTCCGCGGGCACGCCGTGGAGCGCGACCTCGTCGTAGGCGAGGAAGTCGTAGCGCAACCCCGCGTCGGCGAGCAGCAGCTCCCACGCCTTGCGCACGTTGTGGGAGGTGCCCAGGCGGAAGTCGTCGTTGCGGTTTGCCCAGGTCTTGCCGTGAGCCTCCGAGTCGAGCAGCCAGGAGACCTGGACGGAGGGGTGCGAGTAGTAGATCGCGATCCCGTCGTGGAGATGGCGGGCGCCCGCCATCCTGGGGCCCTGAACCGTCCCGAGCTCGCGCAGGGTCTCGGCGAAGCGGCCGAGCCACGGGCGGGGTTCAGCGCCTTCGAACCAGCCCTCGTCGACCCAGCCGATCATGCCGCGGTTGCCATGGGCGAAGTAGTGCCAGGCGAGCCAGGCGTCGTTGCCGGCGCCGCGCCGGTCGTCGTGGAAATGGGTGGTCACCCGCGGCAGGGCGTTGGCGCGGTCGAAGGAGCGGAGGATCTCCTGGGCCGAGCCGAGGTCGTAGGCCTCGATGAACTGGACCTTCTTCGCCAGCTTGGCGTAGTCGTAGCCGCCCCAGAGGCTGGGGGCCTGGGCGCCCACGATGCCGCACGGCGTCGCGGGATCTTCCCGGTTGCAGCGCTCGACCAGCTCGCCCAGGGCATTCGCCCAGACGGAGTCGTTCCAGGTCATGCGGTCGAGGAGGGGCGAGAGGTCGATCTGCCGCAGGGGCTTGGCGAGCTCGCCGAGCAGGGCATCGGGCGAGACCCACTGCGCCTTCGGCGCCTGGCCGCTTCCGTAGTAGGCGTCGAGCCAGCGCTGATAGGCCGCGTCGTCGCCGTGGATCCGCCAGACGGCGGGGCGGGTGAACGAGCCCCAGGACGTCTCGTCGTCGAGGGCGTAGGCCACCCGCATGGGGCTGCGGCGGAGGCCCCGGACGTTCTTCGCCACCCTGGCCGAGAGCTCCGCGATCAGGGCGGCGTCGAGCGGCCGGGGGCGGAGGGCCCGCGGATCCCGCATCTTCGCTTCGAGGCCGCCGGGTTGGAGATAGAGGTCGCCCTTGCCCGCCGTGTGGTCGTTGTAGAAGCGCAGGTGCCAGCGCTCGAGCCAGGCGAGCGGCCCCTCGCCATGGTCGGTGAAGCCGCCGTTGATCCCGTAATCGCGGCAGAAGCGGCCGGCCTCGTCGCCGGTGCCGATCGTCCACCGATAGCGCCAGGGCATGTAGAGCCAGGTGTCCCAGCGGCCGGCCAGCGCCGGGTCCTGGCGGACGGGCCGGAATTCGGGGGCGCCCCTCAGGTAATCGACGTACGTGCGGTCGGAATCCCTGGCAGCGGGCCGCTCCTCCGGCGCCGCCGGGGCGCAGGCCAGTGCGAGGAGGAGGACGGCCAGAAGCCGTGGCATCCCTTCAGTCTAGTGCGAAAAAGAAAAGAGCGGCCGGCACCAGCCGGCCGCTCGAAGGAAGGATCAGGGTGTTTAAACCAGGTATCAGAACCAGGTATTGACGTTGGCGGGCGAGCTGTAGGCCACCCGGCCGGAGGCGTCGCTCACCTTGACCCGGAAGGTGTAGGAGGCGTTGCTCTTCAGCCCGCTGACCTGGGCGGAGGTGGAGTTCGGCCCCACGACCGTGGCCGGCTGATAGACGCCGTCGACCATCCTCTCGACCTGGAACTGGATTTCGGTGGTCGAGTTGTCCTTCCAGGTGAGCTGCACCGTGCCGTTGCCGAGCCAGCGGATGGCGAGGTTCGTGGGCGGCAGGAGCGTGCCCGGCGAGGTGGGGGCCGCCGGCGTGGTGACCAGCACGAAGTTGCTGTAGCTGGAGACGCCGGCGGCGTTGCTCGCCCGCACCCGGAACCGGTAGGTCGTCTTCGGGGCGAGGCCGCCGATGCGGGCGCTGGCGACGTTGGCTCCCACCGTCAGAATCTCTTGAAAGGCGGTGCCGACCAGCCGCTCGATCCGGAAGAGGGTCTCGTTGCCGGCGTTGTCGGTCCAGTTGAGCTGAATTTCGCTCGCCGAGACGGCCTGGCCCACGAGGTTGCTGGGCGCCGCCGGTGGCGACGGGGGTACGGGTGGCGCCGGCGTGACCGCGCTGGCGCTGTTGCTGTAGCCGGAGACGCCGGCGGCGTTGCCGGCCCGCACCCGGAAGGTGTAGGTGGTCGAGGGGATGAGGCCGGTGACGCGGGCCGAGGTGACGCCGGCGCCGACCGTGCGGATCTCCTGGAAGGCGCTGCCGACGAGCTGCTCGATGCGGAAGGCGGTCTCGTCGGAGGAGTTGTCCCGCCAGGCGAGTGCGATCTCGGTGGTCGAAGCGGCCTGGGCCGTGAGCGCGCTCGGGGCGGCAGGGGCGGCTGGCGGCGGCGGAGGAGGTGGCGGTGGCGGTGGGGTGGTGGAGCCGCCCTGCGTCAGCAGGCCCACGGCGGAGTGGAGGCGGGTCAGGTCCTGCCCCATGAGCTTGCCCAGGGGTGCCCTCTCGCCCGCGGCGGCGTTGATCATGAAGATCGCGAGCTGCCGGCCGTAGCTCACCAGGGCGGCGTCACCCTGCTGCTGGCCGGCCCGGATCAGCACGGAAGCCGCGCCCGTCTTCTCCGGGTTGTAGAGCTCCCGGTCGACGCCCGTGATGGCCGTGAGGGTGCCGCCCAGCCGGGGTCCCGACCAGGAGTACTGGAGGATCCGCGCCCAGAAGCCGGCGACGGTGCCGTCGCCGATCACCGTCGACTCGAGGTCCTTGAAGGTACGGGCGATGGTGGCGCTCACCTGGCTCGGCCTGAGGGCGGGGACGCCGATCGGCGCGTCGCCGGTATCCCTCTGCAGCCGGTGCAGGTAGTGCATGTCGTACATCCCGATCGTCCACTGCGAGTCGGTGTCGTTGGTGCCCGGGGCGGTGACGAGGGTGGAGCCGCCCCAGAAGCCGTAGTGGACGCCGTTCTTCACCAGGTCCGCGTACTGCTGGGTGACGGCGCGGGCGAAGCCGGACTTGAAGTCCTCGAGGAAGCTCGCGTCGTTGCCGGCGAGGCCCAGGAAGCGGAAGGTGGAGAGCCACTGCTGGGCGACGCGGCCCGTCATGCCGGCCTCGAGCCTGACCGGTTGAGTGGCCGCGCAGGCCGGGCCGTTGTTGTATCGCGTCTCGCACATCCACCGCCGCATGCTGTCGCCGCCCCGCTGGAGGATGTCGAGCACCGTCTGGTCGCCCGTGAACCAGTAGTAGAGGAAGAGGTTCTCGAAGTAGGCGTGGGAGCTGTTGAAGTCCGTCCTGTAGCCGCCGTAGCCGGTGGGCGACTGGCCGCAGTAGAACCAGGGGTCGCCGGGGCTGCACTGCATCATCTGGGTGTGCAGCGTGCGCAGGGCGCCGGGGAAGGCGATCTCGTCGAGCCACTCGACGTCGCCGGTCCGCATCGCCCAGACCTGGGCGGTGCTCACCGTGTTGTGGTAGTCGGTCCAGGCGCCGCACCAGAAGAGGTCGTCCCACGGCTGGCCCGGGGTCGGATCGCCGCCGCCGTCGCACACCACCTCGCCCACCTCGTCGTCCTTGCCCCAGTAGCGGGGGTAGACGCCGAAGGTCATCAGGCCGTTGAGGCCGTCAGAGTCGATCTTGCGCACCGTCCGGTCGAGCACGGAGCGCATCATGGGGTCGTAGCCGGCGAGGTCGGCCGGCAGGGCGCCGACGGGGAACTCGTCCAGCGCCTCGGAAGCGGCGAGCCACTCGGGCTGCGCCCAGGCGTGGAGCGGCCGGTTGACGGGCGCCCAGGTCGTCCGGTTGAGCTCGTCGCGCGACGGCGTGCCCGCCACGGCGGTCACGGCCAGGGTGGCGAAGAGCCCCTGGTGGTTGGCGATCCAGGCCTTGTCGTCCACCAGGTCGACGGCCAGGCCGCCGCCCGGCAGCAGGCGCAGGGCCTGCGGCTCGTAGCGGTGCATGTGGTTGAGGGCGATGGCCACGGTGCCGGCCGGGCCGCTCGCCGCCAGCAGGCCGCCGTCGGCTTTGGCGCCGGTCGCCGCCGCGCCCGCGACGCTGACGTCGAACGCCAGCGGCGCGGTGCGGGTGGGCCGGAGCTGCTGGCGCACCCAGGCGCTCTGGGAGGCGGCGACCGAAGCCGTGACCGCCGGCGCGCCGAAGTTGCCCACGGCGAGCACGCTGGGCGTGCCGCCCAGCTCGATCGCCAGCTCGTCGCGCATCTTCTGGACGAGCACGCCGTTGGGGGCGCCCGACGAGGTTATGACGCAGCCCTCGCACTCGAGGTTGCCCTCCCAGTTCGTCACGTGGCGGATGACGGCCGTGGGAGAGCCGGCCGTGAAGACGTACCGGCGGCGCGTGCTCATCTGGCCGCCGCCGAGGGCCGGCACGTCGTAGGCGCCCTTGACCACCACGATCGCCGTCAGCGGCCCCTGGTGCTCGATGGTGACGCCCCGGGTGGTGGAGTGGCCGTAGTCGGCGTTGCCGGTGCGCAGCGACAGGTTGCCGCCGCCGATCAGCCGCCGGCCGTTGTCGAGCACCACTTCGTCGAACAGCTTGCCCGCGCCGGCGCCCAGGCGGAACACGGCGGCGCCGGTGTCCACCGTCACGGCATTGCCGCTGCGGGTGACGGTAACCGGCCGCGCCGGCGCCGGGTTGGGGCCGGCCGAGCCGTCGGTGACCAGCCGGTAGGTGGCCGACCCGTTGGCGCCCACCGTCGCCGGGAAGGTCGCCAGAAGCCACTGGATGGGGGCGGCCGGATCGGTCTTGCCCGCGTTCCAGCGCGCCGTGACGGTGAGCTCGGCGGGTACCGGCGTGCCGGCGGCGTTGACCAGGGTGAGCCCGCCGGTGGCGAGCAGATTCAGGCTGCGGGGGATCGGCACGCCAGAGCGGACGACCTCGTTGTTGCGGGCGACTCCGGCGGTCTCACGGACGGTAAGGAGGAGTTGCGAGGGTACGGTTGCGGCAAAGGCTCCTGCCTCGAAGAGGCTCGCCAGGGCGGCGATCAGGAGCGCTGGAACGAGAAAGAAACGACGCGGGCCCTCTTTGGGCATGACAAACTCCTAATGGTCCACCACCTGCTCCCTCTCCCGGATTGATTGAAGGCCCCACAGGACGAGGGAGTGGACTTACCTCGCCCCTGCTGGGGTGACGAACCGGCCCGGTGGTCGGTCCATCGGCGGCTTTGTCGTGGCGAGCGGTGCCCGCCGTCTTGTATTGAGTGGGACCCTAGAGTGGAAAACTGGCACTGTCAACAAAAAAATCGGGTAATTTTGAGAATCGGCGATGCCGGCCAGGCTAGCCCGAAAAATCGTTGCAACGGCGCTCCAACAGGGGCGTCCAAGGGCGAATTCAACTTAAAATCAAGAGGAAAGAAGAAGCCGTATGCGCTGGCGGCATGCGCGGCTGCCTATCTGTTGCGCACCCGATGTACTCTGGATGCGCAGGGTCAATTGATGAGATTTTTACAAAATGTGATTCAGGAAGCGGCGGAGCGATCTCCGCCGCTTCCCGGCAGCAGGTTCAGAAGGTATTGACGTTGGCGGGTGAGCTGAGAGCCGTCTGGCCGAAGGCGTCGGTCACCCGGACCCGGAAGGTGTAGGAGGCGTTGCTCTTCAGCCCGCTGACCTGGGCCGTGGTGACGTTCGGCCCCACGACCGTGGCCGGCTGGTAGATGCCGTCGATCATCCTTTCGACCTGGAACCGCGTCTCCGTGCTCGAGTTGTCCCTCCAGGTAGCCTCGACGACGCCGTTGCCGAGCCAGCGTATGACGAGCCCGGTGGGCGCGGCGGGCGGGGCGGGAACGCCCGACAGGCTGGTGACCAGGGTCGCGTTGCTGTAGGCCGAGGCGCCCCCCGCGTTGAACGCCCGTACCCGGAAGGCATAGGTGGTGTTGGCGGCGAGGCCGGTGGCGACGGCACTGATGGTGTTTGTGCCCGTCGTCAGGATCTCTTGCCAGGTGGTGGGGCCGACCTGGCGCTCGAGCCGGAACTGGGTCTCATTGCTCGAGTTGTCCGTCCAGTTGAGCTGGATCTCGGTCGGCGAGAGGGCCCGGGCCCACAGGCCGGAGGGTGCGGCCGGCGGGTTGGGGAGGGTCGGATCGGGGGGCGGCGGAGGCGGAGGCGGCGTGCCGGCGGTCTGGGCGAGCAGGCCCACGGCGGTGTGGAGGCGCGTCAGGTCCTGCCCCATGAGCTTGCCGAGAGGAGCCTTTTCGCGCTGGGTTTCGTTGATCATGAAGATGGCGAGCTGCCGGCCGTAGCTCACCAGGGCGGCGTCTTCCTCTTGCTGGCCGGCGCGGATCAGCACGGCCGCCGCTCCCGTCTTCTCCGGATTGAAGAGCTCGCGGTCGGCGCCGACGACCGTGTTGAGCGTGCCGTTCATGCGGTCGCCCGACCAGTTGTACTCGAGGATGCGCGCCCAGAATCCGGACACCGTGCCGTCGCCGATCACGACCGGCTCGATGTCCTTGAAGGTGCGGGCGACCGAGGTCATCACCTGGCTCGGCTTGAGCGCCGGCATGCCGATCGCCTCATCCCCGGTGTCCTTGGCGAACCGGTTCAGGTTGTGCATGTCGTACATGCCGACCGTCCACTGCGAGTCGGTCTGGTTGCTGCCCGCCGTGGTGACCAGGGCGTCGCCGCCCCAGAAGCCGTACTGGATGCCGTTCCTGGTCAGCCGCGCGTACTGCTGGGTGATGGCGCGCGCGAAGCCCGAGCGGAAGTCGTCGAGGAAGCTCGCGTCCTCGCTGGCGAGGCCGATGAAGCGGAAGACGCTCTGCCACTGCTGGGCGACGCGGCCCGTCATGGTGGCCTGTTGGACCTTGACGGGATAGTCCGCCGGGCAGGCCCCGCCGCCTTCGCCGCGCAGCCCGCACTCCCAGCGGCGCATGTTGCCGGCCCCCCGCTGGAGGATGTCGATCACCGTCTGGTCGCCCGTGAACCAGTAGTAGAGGAAGAGGTTCTCGAAGTAAGCGTGGGAGCTGTTGAAGTCGGTGCGGTAGGCGCCGTAGCCGGTGGGCGACTGGCCGCAGTAGAACCAGGGGTCGCCGGGGCTGCACTGCATCATTTGGGTGTGCAGCGTGCGCAGGGCGCCGGGGAAGGCGATCTCGTCGAGCCACTCGACCTCGCCCGTGCGCATGGCCCAGATCGGGGCCGTGCTCAGCGTGTTGTGGTAGTCGGTCCAGGCGCCGCACCAGAAGAGGTCGTCCCACGGCTCGCCCGGCGTCGGGTCGCCGCCGCCGTTGCAGAACACCTCTCCCGTCTCGCCGTCCTTGCCCCAGTAGCGGGGGTAGACGCCGAAGGTCATGAGGCCGTTGATGCCGTCTTCGTCGACCTTGCGCACCGTCCGGTCGAGCACGGAGCGCACCGCCGTGTCGTAGCCGGCGAGGTCGGCCGGCAGGGCGCCGACGGGGAACTCGTCCAGCGCGTCGGAAGAGGCGAGCCACTCCGGCGACGGCCAGGCGTGGAGCGGCCGGTTCACGGGCGCCCAGGTGGTCCGGTTGAGCTCGGCGCGCGAGGGGGAGCCGGCGGTGGCCGTCACGGCGAGGGTGGCGAAGAGCCCCTGATGGTTGGCGATCCAGGTCTTGTCGTCCACCAGGTCGATTGCCAGCCTGCCGCCCGGCAGCAGGCGCAGGGCCTGCGGCTCGTAGCGGTGCATGCGGCCGAGGGCGATGGCCACCGTGCCCGCGGGGCCGCTCGCCGCCAGCAGACCGCCGTCGGCCTTGGCGCCCGCCGCCGTGGCGCCCGCGACGTTGACGTCGAACGCCAGCGGCGAGGTACGGGTTGGCCGGAGCTGCTGGCGTACCCAGGCGCTGCCGGTGGCGTCCACCGCGCCCGAGACCGCCGCGGCCCCGAAGTTGCCCGCGGCGAGCACGCTGGGCGTGCCGCCCAGCTCGACAGCCAGCTCGTCGCGCAGCTTCTGGACCAGCAGGCCGTTGGGGGTGCCGGCGGCGGTCGAGACGCAGGCTTCGCAGGCGAGGCTGCCCTCCCAGTTCGTCACGTGGCGGACCACGGCCGTGGGCGAGCCCGCCGTGAAGACGTACCGCCGGCGCGTGCTCACCTGGCCGCCGCCCAGGGCCGGCAGGTCGTAGGCTCCATGGACCACGACGATCGCCGTCAGCGGGCCCTGGTGCTCGATCGTGACCTTGCGGGTGGTCGAGTGCCCGTAGTCGGCGTTGCCGGTGCGCAGCGACAGGTTGCCGCCGCCGATCAGCCGTCTGCCGTTGTCGAGCACCACTTCGTCGAACAGCGTGCCGGCGCCGGCGCCCAGGCGGAACACGGCGGCGCCGGTATCCACCGTCACCGCGTTGCCGCTGCGGGACAGGGTTACCGGCCGCGCCGGCGCCGGGTTCGGGCCGGCCGAGCCATCGGTCACCAGCCGGTAGGTGGCCGTCTGGTTGGCTCCCACCGTCGCGGGGAAGGTCACCAGCAGCCACTGGATCCGGGCCGCGGCGGCGTTCTTGCCGGCGTTCCAGCGCGCCGTGACCTCGAGCTCCGCGGGCACCGGCGTGCCGGCCGGATCCACGATGGCGAGGCCGGCCGTGGTGACGAGGTTCAGCCCGCGCGGGACCGGCACGCCCGAACGGACGACCTCGCCGCTGCGGGCGACGCCGGCGGTTTCACGGATTGTGAGAAGGAGTTGCGAAGGAACGGGGACCGCCGCGGCCCCTGCGTCGGGCAGGATCGTGAGGCAGGCGATCAGGATGGAAAAAAAGGTGACGACGGTACGACGTGCGCCCTCCAGAGACATACGAACTCCTAGCGGTCCACCACCGGCTCCCCATCGCGGGTTGATTGAAGGCCCCCCTACCGGGGGAGTGGACTTACCCCGGGCAGGAAGGGTGGCGGATCGGCTCCGGGAGTCGGTCCGCCGGCGATTTGTAGAGGTGAGGCATCCTCACCCGTTTGGGTTCAATGCACATTAAGCTATAGGCATAAATTTCCAAAGTCAACTGCCTTGACGTGGATTCTCTACAAATCCCATAGGCCTCCCTCGTTGAGGGATAATTGGCGGTCATGAGTTGGCAGCGCCGTCTCACCCTTGGCGATCTGTGGGCGTTCGTCCGCGCCTGGATCGTCCTGCTCGCCGCCGACTGGGGACTGCGGCTGCTGCCCTTCGCGCGTCTGGAGCGCCTGCTGGCCCCCGCGCTTAGGGAGAAGAGGGAGGAGAAGGCGGTCGCGCGGCTCGTCTGGGCCACGGCGGCGGCGGCGCGCCATCACCTCTACCCCATGCGCTGCCTGCCGCGGGCCCTCTGCCTGCGCTGGCTCCTCGGCCGGCACGGCATCGAAGCGGACCTGCGGATCGGCGTCGCCCGCCGTGAGGCCCTGCTCGACGCCCATGCCTGGGTGGAGCGCCAGGGCCGCCCCCTCGGCGAGGATCCCGGCGTGGCGGACCGGTTCGCTCCCCTCGGACCGGCGTGAGATCCCGTTCTTTACCCCTTGACATGCTGCTGAGGGCTGCCTACACTGCTAGCAGTCACCGCCGATGAGTGCTAACAGCCGGCGGTGAGTCCCTTTCAGTTTCGAACCAAGCTCAAGGAGGTAGAAGCCGTGAATATTCGTCCACTGCATGATCGGGTTTTGGTGAAGCGTGTCGAGCAGGAGGAGCAGGTCCGGGGTGGCATCATCATTCCTGACACGGCCAAGGAGAAGCCGCAGGAGGCCGAGGTGGTCGCCGTCGGTCCGGGCAAGCTCAACGATGAAGGCAAGCGCTCGCCCATGGACGTCAAGGAGGGCGACCGGATCCTGGTCGGCAAGTACTCCGGCAGCGAGATCAAGATCGAGGGCAACGAATACGTGATCCTCCGCGAGGACGAGATCCTGGCCGTCATCAGCTCCAACGGCTCGAAGTAAGCTCCCCGTTCCTCAGGAATCCCATAGAAAGAAATCAGGAGGCAGAAAAGATATGGCTAAGCAGATTACCTACTCCGGGGACGCGCGGGCCGCGATCCTGCGGGGCGTCAACAAGCTCGCCGACGCGGTCAAGGTGACCCTCGGCCCCAAGGGCCGCAACGTCGTCATCGAGAAGAAGTTCGGCTCGCCGACCATCACCAAGGACGGCGTCACCGTCGCCAAGGAGATCGAGCTCGCCGACGGGCTCGAGAACATGGGCGCGCAGATGGTGCGCGAGGTCGCTTCGAAGACCTCCGACGTGGCCGGTGACGGCACCACCACGGCGACCGTTCTCGCCCAGGCGATCTATCGCGAGGGCTCGAAGAACGTCACCGCCGGCGCCAACCCCATGGAGATCAAGCGGGGCATCGAGCTGGCGGTGCGCGCCGCCGTCGAGTCCATCGACAAGCTCGCCAAGCCGGTCGAGGGCAAGGACATCGCCCACGTCGGCACCATCTCCGCCAACAACGACGAGGAGATCGGCCGCATCATCTCCGAGGCGATGGAGAAGGTCGGCAAGGACGGCGTGATCACCGTCGAGGAGGCCCGCGGCCTCGAGACCACCCTCGAGGTGGTCGAGGGCATGCAGTTCGACCGCGGCTACCTGTCGCCCTACTTCGTCACCGACGCCGAGCGCATGGAGACGGTGCTCGAGAACGCCAAGATCCTGCTCAACGAGAAGAAGATCAGCTCGATGAAGGACCTCCTCCCGGTGCTCGAGCAGGTCGCCAAGCAGGGCCGGCCGCTGCTCATCATCGCCGAGGACGTCGAGGGCGAGGCGCTGGCCACCCTGGTGGTCAACAAGCTGCGCGGCACGCTGCACGTGGCTGCGGTCAAGGCGCCGGGCTTCGGCGACCGCCGCAAGGCCATGCTGGAGGACATCGCGACGCTGACCGGCGGCAAGGTCATCACCGAGGACCTCGGCATCAAGCTCGAGAGCGTCAAGTGGGAAGACCTCGGCGACGCCAAGAAGGTCGTCCTGACCAAGGACGAGACCACCATCGTCACCGACTCGGATGACCCCAAGCGGCACGAGACCATCGCCGGCCGCGTCAAGCAGATCCGCAACCAGATCGAGGAGACGACCTCCGACTACGACCGCGAGAAGCTCCAGGAGCGCCTCGCCAAGCTCGTGGGCGGCGTCGCCGTGATCAAGGTGGGTGCCGCGACCGAGACCGAGATGAAGGAGAAGAAGGCCCGCGTCGAGGACGCCATGCACGCCACCAAGGCGGCCGTCGAGGAGGGCATCGTCCCCGGCGGCGGCGTGGCCCTGCTGCGCGCCATCAAGGCCGTCGAGGGTGTCCAGGCCGAGGGCGACGTGCGGGTGGGCGTCAACATCGTCCGCCGGGCTCTCGAGGAGCCGGCCCGCCAGATCGCTATCAACGCCGGCGAGGAGGGCTCGGTCATCGTCAAGCAGCTCCTGTCCACCAACGGCGGCAACAGCGGTTACAACGCGGCCACCGGCAAGTTCGAGGACCTGGTCGCGGCCGGCGTCATCGACCCCGCCAAGGTCACCAAGACCGCGCTGCTCAACGCCGCTTCCATCGCCGGCCTCATGCTGACCACCGAGGCCATGGTCTCCGAGATCAAGGAGAAGGACGACAAGGGCGGCGGTCCGGGCGGCATGCCGGGCGGCGGCATGGGCGGTATGTACTAAGAAGGACTCCGCCGGCGGTTCATCGCCGGCTTGATCTAAGAACGGGCCGGTCCGCGCGAGCGGGCCGGCCGTTGTTTTTTGCGGGCTGGGTGAACGGACGTCCCGCTGAGCTCAACGGAGGTCCCGCCAGGGTCAACGCAGGTCGCGCCGCGGTGAAAAGACGTCGCGCTACGGTGAACGGAGGTCCCGCTGAGGTGAACGCAGGTCGCGCTACGGTGAAAAGACGTCGCGCCGCGGTGAATCCAGGTCGCGCTACGGTGAGTGCAGGTCGCGCCGCGGTGAACGGACGTCCCGCTGAGGTCGGCGGGACGTCACGAGACCTCAGCGGGACCTCCTGGAAGCGTTAGAAGCGGCCGCGCAGCCCGAGGTAGACCTTGGTCTGCACCCTGTCCTTTGAGCCCTGGACCAGGTCGAACCGGCCGGTGCCGAAGGCGCTCAGCTTGCGGGTGATGTAGAGGTCGAGGCCGAACTGGGCATTGGCCCCGAACTTGGTGTTGCTGCCCGAAAACTCGGCGCTGTTCTCCTGGAGGGACTGATCGATGGAGTGGACGCCGGCTCCCACGCCGAAGAAGCTGTCCACGGCGCCGAGCGGCACGACGCCGACCAGGTTGACCCCGAGCAGCAGGTCGCTTCCGTCGATGCCGTCGGCGGTCGACTTCCAGTATCCGATCTCGGGCTCGAGGTAGCCGGTGATGCCCTGATCGCCTCTGTCGCCTCCCTCGCTGTCGCCACCCCTGCCGCTGACGCGGATGCGGAGCGACGCCATGTAATAGGTCTCCACCTCGTTCAACGGCTCGACCAGGCCGATGCCCACGCCGAGGGCGAAGCGGTCGTTGTCGTTGCCTTCGTCGTCGTAATCATCTCGGTCGGTTTGGGCCTGGGCCAATCCCGTGGACAGCAGGGCAGTCAGCGCCAGCGCCGAGACCAGGGTCCAGCGTCTCATCGGCATTTCTTTTCCTTTCGAGTAGGTTCCCTTCATGCTAGCACGGCGGGTTCGAGCACGGCCCGCTTGCGGATCTCGCGCATCCGTTCGCGTTCGTCCCGCCACCTCGTGGCCTGTGCCTCGCTCCGGGCGCCGGCCGCCAGCCGGCTCAGCACCTCGATCGCCTGGTCGCAGTAGCGCCGGGCGGTGTCCACGGCCAGCACCGAGAGCGCCCGCTCGACGGCGCGCTCGAGGGACGGCAGGGCTTTCTCCCATAGCCCCGCGGCCGCGAAGTGGAAGGCCAGGGCCTCGCTGTCCTGGGTCCCCCGCAACCCTTCGAGCGCCTCCGCCACCTGGCTGTGCATGGCTTGCCGGCGCAACGGGTTCAACTCGCGGTAGACGGCGCCCCGGATCCGCTTGTGGGCGAACTCGAAGGTACCCCGGCGGGCCCCCTGGGCCCACAGGACGATGTCGCGCTCCCGGCGCGCGCTGGTCCAGGTATAGGCGAATTGGCGGACCAGCCACCGCTTGAGGAGGATCTCCAGGCCGATCTCGATGACGGCGACGTGCTCGTCCGCCGATTCCTGGAGGAGATGGACGTCGAAGCTCTGCCCGATGATGGCCGCCAGGGTGGCCAGGCGCTTGGTGGAGTTGGGCAGCCGGCGGACGCGGATGCGGGTCAGCTCGTCGAGGTCCCGCGGAATGTCGAGATCGCGCAGGGAGCGGGCCAGGGCCCACCGCCCCGCTTCCTGGGCGACCAGGATCCCCTCGTCCCACAGATAGTTGATGATCTCCGTCACGGCCAGCGGCAACCCCGAGCTGTGCTCTTCCAGGAAGCTGGCCAGCTCGGCCGTCTGGCCCTCCCCGACCAGCGATTCCGCGATCTCCTCCAGCGCGGCGGCCCCCAGGCGCTCGATCTCCAGGCGTCCGGCCCGGCCCTTGCTCTCCCCGTACCGGACGATCTGGTGGATGGGATGGTCCTGATCCAATTCGTCCGGATGGCAGATGGCGACCATCCAGATCGGCCCTTCCAGCTTGGCCGTCAGGAACATCAGGAGGTCGAGCGTGTCCCGATCCGCCAGTTGAAGGTCGTCGAGGAACAGGATGAGCGGGTCGCCGCCCGCGCACAACCCTTCCAGGAAGCGGGCCACGGAGCCGAAGAGCCGCCGGCGCCCCTCGGCGCCGGTCAGGGGCGCCGGCGCGGGCAGGTCCGGCCGCAGCTCCCGCATCTCGGGGACGAGCCGGACCAGATCCTCCAGAACTTCCCCGGACGCCACGGCGAGAGCCTGGTCGGCAAGCTCCGTCTCCTCGGAGAGCGCGCTGCGCAGGATCTCGATGAACGGCTGATAGGGCACCAGGGGGGAGAGCTCGTAGCACCGCCCCTTGAGCACGCTGGTCCGCCGCGTGGAGGTGGTGGCGTCCACGAAGGACTTGATCAGGCGGGTCTTGCCGACTCCCCCCTCGCCGAGCACCAGCGTGAACTGCATGGAGCCCTGGAGAGCGCGCAGCCAGCCGTCCCGCAGCTTCTCATAGCCCTCGCCACGGCCGGCCAGGGGGATCAGCGGGCCGATCGGCTCCTCGCTGCGCGATACGGACTCCTCCTCGACCCTCTGGACGAGGATCGACTCGTAGAGCGTCCGCGTCTCCTCGAGCGGCTCCACGCCCAACTGATCGCGCAGCAGGTTCAGCAGGTCCTCGTAATGGGCGAGCGCGCGGTTGCGCTGTCCGGACAGAGCGCACAGGCGCATCAGCTCGCGGTGGGCCTCCTCCGACAGCGGATCGATCGCCACCAGCCGGCGGGCGTAGTGCACGCCGAACCGGTACTCGCCCCGCCGCCGGTAGGTGTCGATGAGCCTCTGCAGCACCTCGACCGCCGCCTCGCGCAGGCGCACCTGTTCCGTCACCTGCCAGTCCTCGAAGGATGGGCTGTCGCGGACGAAGAAGCCGGCGAGGAACTCCCCCCGGTAGAGCTGGACGGCGGCGGACAGGTGATGGGGATCGAGAGCTTCCGGCTCGGTTCCGCGGCGCAAGGCTTCCTCGAAAGCCTCGACGTCGAGCCAGCAGTCCGACTCGGGAGCGAGCCCGATCTCCAGGTGATTGCTCACCACCAGGGGAGAGCCGCCTTCCGCCAGCTTCGAGCGGAGGTTGTACACCGCCTGTCGCAAGGCATGCCGCGCGGATTCGGGCTCGCGCTCCGGCCAGAGGAGGCCCGCCAGGTGGTCCCGGCTGAAGGCGCGCCGCCGCTGGCACACCAGGTAGACCAGCAGGGCCCGTACCTTCTGTGACTCGAACCCGCCGACCTGCCGGTCGCCGGCCCACACCTCGAAGCCTCCCAGGAGACGTACACGGATCTTGCTCAAGATGGTCCGCCTTGCGGAACTCCTCCCCTCAGAAAGATGGAGCCTCCGCCTGTATACGCAATTCGCCAGATGTCAGATGAGTGGGATTCTATCTCATCCGCGCTCCGGACCCTGACGCTTGCCTGACGCCCGTCGTTCACACTATTCCTGGCGAATGACTCGGCTATTACGAACCTGTGAGCACCTGGAGGTCCGAGCCGCATGAAAGACGACAAGCTCACGGAAACAAGCCCCGCCATGTCCTGGCTGGTCCGGTGCTGGGAGGAGCCGAGGGAGGTCGCGCAGGGAGAGCCGGTTCCCCGGTGCTTCATCCGCGACCTGCGGACCGGCGAGGAGAGGTACCTGAGCGATCCTCGGGAGATCGGAGAGCTCATGCTCCGGCAACTCCGGGCCGCCCGGCGGGATACGCGGGTGGAACCGGCCGAGAGGGAGCGTCAGGGAAACGGGTGAGAGGCCGCGGAACCTTCCTGACGATCTCCTGACGTCTACCTTTCAGACTAAAGCTTACATCCCGATTGCCTTTGGAGTTCTTCCTCCGTACGGGGGAGAGGGGAGAGGAGATTCTTATGTTTTCTTTGAGGTTGAAGTGTGGCGCGTGTGTGTTTCTGATGGCCCTTGTGGCGATGATGCTGCTGGGCGGTAGCCCTGCCGCAGCCCAGGTCTACAACTGCCTGCCGAGCTGTGACACCACGGATGCGAGGTTTCTCGCCATCTCCGGCAGCAACCTGATCAATCTGAGTGAGAACAAGCTCAATCTCACGGTCTCCGTGCCGGCAGGGACGACCTCGTTCCAACTTGGCGTCTTCGACGGAGATGCCGGTGCGCTGGACTTGTTGAACGTCTCCCACTGGGACACGGGTGTGCTCGCCGTCTATGAGTACACCCTCTACGCGGATCCGGGCGCCAACTCCACCGGCACGACGGCGGTCGACCTGGCTCCTGGCTCCCCGGTGGTCCTGTCCTCGGCGATGGCGGACAACGCCTGGACCGATTTCACGATCACCACGAGCCCCGCGGCCCAGACGCCCAGCGGCAATTACTTCTACCGTCTCAACATCCGCTTGTTGAGCCCGGCGCTGACCACCACCAATGCCTTCAAGCTGCGCAGCGATGCGGTCGTCTCCGGAACGACGATCAACCCCGTAGCTCAGCCCTTCTCCTACATCGCGAACCTGCGTGGAGCGGCCGACCTCCAGATCGTCTATCCAAGCTTCCCTGCCGCGACTCCCACTCGGTACGACGGTACTTTCCCGCTCTACTTCGATCTCCCCGTTACCCAGCAGGAATTGGTGCTGTGGGACGGGGACTTCGACCGCGGCAAGTTCGATGGCACGGATCTCGACACTGATGACCCCGACACTCCGAACTCTCTGCCGCCCTGGGCGACTCCCAGCGCGGTGCCAGAAGGAGTCGGGATCGGCTTGGTGGGAACCACGGGAAACCCGCCGGACGACCGGAATCCCGCCGGCTCGGGCATCTACAATTCAAAGCCGCCCTCCGTCCGATATGAGGTGATCTTCCCGGACGGCCAGATCTTCGTCAACAGCAACCCCTCCGGAAACTCCGAGTGGGAGCAGTTCAGGATTTCTACGGATCCCTTCGATCGATCCCAGATGGATCACCACGCCGACAGCATCCCCGCCGGCATCTATCAGTTCCGTGGCATCGGCGTGGACATGCAGAACTTGAACGCCCTGCTGCTGCCCTCCCGGGTGCTCTGTGTCAGCCAGGCCGGAGAGCCCTGCATCCCCCTGCGCCCCTTCCTGATCGGCGATACCGTCTTCATCGACGACAACGGCAATGGGACGCAGGACCCTGGTGAGCTTGGCATCGCTGGCGTCATCCTCGAGCTGCTGGATGAGGCCGGAGCCGTGCTGGAGACCACCACGACGGACGCCGACGGCCACTACTCCTTCGGTGCCGAGGCCTACACCTACACCGTCAGGGTGGCCGACGAGAACTTCCAGGCCGAGTTCGACGGCGTCCTCGTCAACTTCCAGAACACTACTCCCGAACAGTGCACCGCCCCGGTTGTGGACGACAACGTCGACAACTGCGATTTTGGCTACCAGGGCCGGGGATCGATCGGCAACCGGGTATGGAACGACTTCAACGGCAACGGCGTCCAGGATGTCGGCGAGCCCGGCCTCAACGGCGTCATGGTCGAGCTGGTGGATCCGAACGACGAGACCAACGTTCTCGAAGTCACGACCACCGACGGCGATGGCAACTACGAGTTCGTGGACGTCGATGCCGGCACCTACGTCGTCCGCGTCGATCCCTTCACGCTGTCGAACGGCGCGATCCCGACGTTCGATCTGGATGGCGTCGTCACTCCCGGCACGACGTTGGTGACCCTCGCTTCCGGCGAGCACCGCCTGGACGTCGACTTCGGCTACCGGGGCGACGCCTCGATCGGCGACCGGGTCTGGTACGACAACGACGGCGACGGCTTCCAGGATACCGGCGAGCCCGGTGTCAACGGCGTCACCGTCGAGCTCGTGGACTTCTACGGCGATGCGGTCGTCGGGACCACGGTCACCAGCGGCGACGGCAACTACGCCTTCACCAACCTGTTCGAGAGCCGGTACACGGTCCGGATCGTCACCGCGACGCTGCCGCCGGGTGTGACCCAGACGTTCGACGCCGACGGCCTCGGCTCGCCGGACGCGGCCACTCTCGACCTCTTCGCGGGCGAGACCCGGAACGAGATCGACTTCGGCTATCGCAGCGCCGCCGCCGGCTCGATCGGCGACCGGGTCTGGAACGACGCCAACGGCAACGCCATCCAGGACACGGGTGAGGTTGGCCTCAACGGCGTCACCGTCGAGCTCCTCGACGCCGGCAACAACGTCGTCGCCACCGCGACCACCAGCGGCGACGGCAACTACACCTTCAACAATCTCGCGGCCGGCACCTATACCGTCCGCACCTCGACCCTGCCGGCGGGCGTGGCCCCGACGTTCGACGCCGACGGCATCGCGACGCCGAACGTGGCCACCGTCAGCCTGGCCGATGGCCAGAACCGCGACACGGTGGACTTCGGCTACCGCGGCACCGCTTCCGTGGGCGACCGGGTCTGGTTCGACGCCAACGGCGACGGCGTCCAGGGTGCGGGTGAGACCGGCATCAACGGCGTCATCGTCGAGTTGCTGGACGCCGCCAGCAACGTGGTCGGCACGGCGACCACCAGTGGAGACGGCAACTACACCTTCTCCTTCCTGATGGGCGGCAGCTACTCCGTCCGCGTTGTCCCGGCCTCTCTGCCCTCGGGCGTGGCCCAGACCTACGATCTGGACGGCGTCGGCACGCCTCACGTGGCCAGCTTCACCCTGGCTGGCGGCCAGAACCGCACGGACGTCGACTTCGGCTACCGCGGCACGGGCTCCGTGGGCGACCGGCTGTGGCTCGATACGGACGGCGACGGCGTGCAGGACGCGGGCGAGGCCGGCATTAACGGTGCGACTGTCCAAGTGTTCGACGGCGGCGGCAACCTGATTGCCACCACCTCGACCGCCGGTGACGGTGTGTACGGGTTCAGCAACCTAGGAGCCGGCACCTACACGGTGAAGGTCGTCCCCAGCACGCTGCCCGCGGGCGTCAACGCGACCTACGACCTCGACGGCGTGGGAACGCTCAACGAGGCGACCTTCACCCTCGGGGCCGGCGCGTCGCGCGACGACGTGGACTTCGGCTACCGCGGCACCGCCTCGGTCGGCGACCGGGTGTGGAACGACACGGACGGCGACGGCGTACAGGACGCGGGCGAGGCCGGCATCAACGGCGTCACCGTCGAGCTGCTCGACTCCGCCAACAACGTCATCGCCACCACGACTACCAGCGGCGACGGCGACTACACCTTCAACTACCTGCTGGGCGGCTCCTACAGCGTCCGGGTCGTCCCGGCCACGCTGCCGGCCGGCCTGGCTCCGACGTATGACCTCGACGGCATCGGCACGGCCCACGTGGCCAGCTTCACGCTGAATGCCGGCCAGAACCGCACGGACGTGGACTTCGGCTACCGCGGCACGGCCTCGGTGGGCGACCGGGTGTGGTACGACGCAGACGGCGACGGCGTGCAGGACGCGGGCGAGGCCGGCATCAACGGCGTCACCGTAGAGCTGCTCGACAACGCCAACAACGTCGTCGCCACCACGACGACGGCGGGCGACGGCAACTACACGTTCTCCAACCTGGGCGCCGGCAGCTACTCGGTGCGGGTCACCCCGCCCGCGGGCACGGCCCAGACCTATGACCTCGACGGCGTGGCCTCGGCCAACATCGCCAGCTTCACCCTGACGGCGGGCCAGAACCGCACGGATGTTGACTTCGGCTACCGCGGCACCGCTTCGGTGGGTGACCGGGTGTGGTACGACGCGGACGGCGACGGCGTGCAGGACGCGGGCGAGGCGGGCATCAACGGCGTCACCGTCGAGCTGCTCGACAACGCCAACAACGTGATCGCCACCACCACGACGGCGGGCGACGGCAGCTACACCTTCAGCAACCTCGACGCCGGCAGCTACTCGGTGCGGGTCACCCCGCCCGCGGGCACGGCTCCGACCTACGACCTCGACGGCGTCGGGACGGCCAACGTGGCGTCCTTCAGCCTGACGGCGGGCCAGAGCCGCACGGACGTGGACTTCGGCTACCGCGGCACCGCTTCGGCGGGTGACCGGGTGTGGAACGACGCGGACGGTGACGGCGTGCAGGACGCGGGCGAGGTGGGCATCAACGGCCTCACGGTCGAGCTGCTCGACAACGCCAACAACGTCATCGCCACGACCACGACGACGGGCGACGGCAACTACACGTTCAACAACCTCAACGCCGGCAGCTACTCGGTGCGGGTCACTCCGCCCGCGGGCACGGCTCCGACTTACGACCTCGACGGCATCGGGACGGCCAACGTGGCGTCCTTCAGCCTGACGGCGGGCCAGAGCCGCACGGACGTGGACTTCGGCTATCGCGGCACCGCTTCGGTGGGTGACCGCCTCTGGATCGACGGCAACGGCAACGGCGTGCAGGACGTGGGTGAGGCCGGCATCAACGGCGTCACCGTCGAGCTGCTCGACGCCGCCAACAACGTCGTCGCCTCCACCACGACGGCCGGCGACGGCCTCTACGGCTTCGCCAACCTGAGCGCCGGCAACTACTCCGTCCGGGTGGTCGCGGCCACGCTCCCCGCGGGCCTGGCTCCGACCTACGACCTCGACGGCGTGGGCACGCCGAACATCGCTTCCTTCAGCCTGGCCGCCGGTGCGAACCGGACGGACGTGGACTTCGGCTACCGCGGCAACGCTTCCGTGGGCGACCGGATCTGGAACGACGCGGACGGCGATGGCACCCAGGACGCTGGCGAGGCGGGCATCAACGGTGTGACGGTCGAGCTGCTCGACGCCGCCAACAACGTGATGGCCACCACCGTCACGGCGGGCGACGGCATCTACGGCTTCGGCAACCTGCTGGGCGGCAACTACACGGTCCGGGTGGTCAGCTCCACTCTGCCGGCGGGCTTCGCCCAGACGTACGACCTCGACGGCCTCGCGACGCCTCACCAGGCCTCGTTCAGCCTCGCGGCCGGTGCCAGCCGGAACGATGTGGACTTCGGCTACCGGGCCACCGCTTCCATCGGCGACCGGGTCTGGACCGACCACGACGGTGACGGAGTCCAGGACGCGGGTGAGGCTGGCATCAACGGCGTCACCGTGCAGCTTCTCGACGCCGCCAGCAACGTGATCGCCACCACCACGACGGCGGGTGACGGCAACTACACCTTCGGCGGCCTGACGTCCGGCACCTACACGGTCCGGGTGGTCAGCGCCACTCTGCCCGACGGCTTCACGCAGACCTATGACCTCGACGGCGTCGGCACGGCCCACCAAGCCACCGTCACCCTCGGCACCACCAACCGGACGGACGTCGACTTCGGTTACCGTCCGGACGGTGACTGCGTGGTCAAGGCGGATCTGGAGCCGCTCGGCGCGGATCTCGGTGGGCACGACTTCTACCTGCCTGGCATCGGTACCGACTTCATCTTCACCCCGGCTCCGGGCGGCTACACCGTCAACCCGGACGGCACGGCCCACCTGACGGGCACCATCCGGAGCGTGGCCAACCCGGCCAACGCCTTCACGGTGGACGTCCAGCTCAGCGGCTTCACTACCGATGTGCCTGCGGGCAGCCCGAAGAAGGAGTTCGCCGCCTCGTCGTACATCGAGAACGGCGGACCGATCGACCCGGCCGGCTGGTGGTACTACACCGCCTTCACCGGCACCCTGACCGGCATCGGCAACTACGCGGGCGCGGTCATCGACATCGTCCGCACGGGCCCGGCCTTCCAGGTGGGCTACGGCGCCAACAACAAGAACAGCCACTACGGCGTCTCCGCCTGGTTCCTCTGGACGGTCACCCAGCAGCCCGCGTCCGGCAGCCTGCAGGCGAACGGCCAGGGCGACATCAACAGCGACCTCGTCGATTGCCCGCCGGCCACGGCTTCCGTCGGTGACCGGGTGTGGAACGACGCGGACGGCGACGGTGTCCAGGACGCGGGTGAGGCCGGTATCAACGGCGCCACCGTCGAGCTCCTCGACACCTACGGCAACGTGATCGCCACCACGACGACCAGCGGCGACGGCAACTACGGCTTCGCCAGCCTGCTGGCCGGCAACTACTCGGTCCGAGTCACGGCCCCCGCGGGCACGGCTCCGACCTACGACCTCGACGGCGTCGGCACGGCCAACGTCGCCTCCTTCACCCTGACCACGGGTCAGGCCCGTACGGACGCCGACTTCGGCTACCGCGGCACCGCTTCAGTGGGTGACCGGGTGTGGAACGACGCGGACGGCGACGGTGTGCAGGACGCGGGCGAGGCGGGCATCAATGGCGTGACGGTCGAGCTGCTCGACGGCGCCAACAACGTGCTCGCCACCACGACGACGGCCGGTGACGGCAACTACACGTTCGGCAACTTGAACGCCGGCAACTACAAGGTCCGCGTCACCCCGCCCGCGGGTGTGGCTCCGACCTACGACCTTGACGGCGTTGGCACGGCCAACATCGCTTCCTTCAGCCTGACGGCGGGTCAGACCCGCACGGACGTGGACTTCGGCTACCGCGGCACCGCTTCAGTGGGTGACCGGGTGTGGAACGAC
>Ga0126305_10000095_pt1 | contig 37709 bp, 39 predicted proteins | sample Plot26_FD_92536 | JGI IMG/M metagenome (GOLD analysis project Ga0126305, IMG submission 92536) | Serpentine soil microbial communities from UC McLaughlin Reserve, CA, USA - Plot26 | ecosystem: Environmental > Terrestrial > Soil > Grasslands | place: USA: UC McLaughlin Reserve, Lake County... | reverse complement strand
TCCTCCTGGGCGACGTGGACGGCGACGGCGACGACGACCCGTGCCTGCCGGGCGGCGGGCGCCTGAGCTGCGACACCGAGCATGACGGCGGCGCCGCCGAGCTCCAGATCCCCTTGGCCACCCAGGCAGGGGACGTGCCGCTCCTGGCCGACGTGGACGGCGACGGCCGGGCCGACCCCTGCGTCTTCCGCGGCGGGCGCTTCCTCTGCGACCCGCGGCGCTCGGGCTCGCTCTCACCCTTCGGCCTGCCGTTCGCGGCGGAGCCGGGGGCCATCCCCGTGCTGGGCAACGTCAACGGCATCTAAAGAGAAAGGACTCCATGCGCACACATAAACCCATGGTCCTGGCGCTCCTGCTGGGCCTCCTCCTGCCGCTCGCCGCCCTGGCCGGCGTGCCCGGCGGCGAGTTCGCGGTGAGCTCATCTCCCGAGAGCTACCAGTTCTTCCCCGAGGCCTCCATGGATGCCCGAGGCGAGGTGCTGGTGGTCTGGAAGGGCAGATCTTCCGTCCACGGCAGGCGCTTCGACCTGAACGGGCAGCCCCGCGGGAACGACTTCCAGGTCGGCTCCGGGACGGGCCAATACCTCGGTAACGTCTCCGCGTCGCTGGACAGCCGGGGCTTCTCCGTGGTGTGGGGCAACGAGGACGCCCGCAATTCCAGACCTTCGCTGGCGCGGCGCTTCGACGACCAGGGCCGGGGGGTGGCGGGGCCGACCCAGCTCAGCCCGACGGAGCCGGCCGTGGCCTCGAATGAACGAGGCAACTCCGTCGTCGTGGGGTCCGTGGGAGGAATCCGCGGCCAGCGCTTCGATGCTGCAGGCCTCAGGGTTGGACGGGCGTTCTCGGTGACCGGGAATCCCGTCACCACCACCATCTTCTCGATCCGGGTGGCGATGGACGCCACGGGGAGCTTCGTCGTCGTCTGGTCGGACGGCAGCGGGATCTACGGCCGGCGCTTCAACGCCGTTGCGAAGCCGCTGGGCTCCTCGTTCAAGATTTCGAGGAGCTCGAGCGGCGCGGTCCTGGCGGGCAACGATCAGGGCGACTTCGTCGTGGCCTGGGCCACGCATCAGGGAGTCTTCGCCCGGCTCTACTCGCCGTCGGGAGCGCAGGGGGGTACCTTGCGCCGGCCCATCTTCGTGAGCAACGGCCGGCCGGCGTTCGGGACCGCAGTGGCCATGGACGAGGACGGCCGCTTCCTGGTGGTCTGGAGCTGTTGCCAGGACTCCGCGAGTCCCAGCATCCGGGGCCGCTTCTTCGAAGCTTCGGGGGCGGCCCGTGGCGCCGAGCTCCAGGTGAGCACCGGGCCGGGGCCGGATCAGGCTCCTGCCGCCGCCGCAGGGCCGTCCGGCGACTTCCTGGTGGTCTGGCAGAGAGGGCCGACCAACGTCGACGCCGGCGACATCATCGGCCGCTGGCTGACCTTGCCCTGAGCTTCCAGGATCTCCGAAGGCTGTCTACGGCTGGACACCCAGCTTCTTCAAACGCCAGCGCAGGGTGCCGCGCTTGAGGCCCAGGATACGGGCGGCCTCGGACTGGTTGCCTCCCACCTGCGCGAGGACGCGGACGATATGGTCGCGCTCCACGGCCTCCAGCGTGCGTGTAGAGAGGCCCTCTGACGGCATGGTAATCGGCGAGGCAGTCCCTCCGGCCGCGCTCTCGTCCAACTCCGCCAGCTCCTCTCCCGGCGACAGCAGCACCAGACGCTGCACCACGTTCTGCAACTCGCGCACGTTGCCGGGCCAGTCGCGGGCCAGCAAGGCCGTCAGGGTCTCTCGGCGCACGGTGCGCACCGACCGGCCCAACTCGCGGTTGAAGCGCTCGACGAAGTGGTGGACCAGCGGCTCGATGTCCTCCCGCCGGTCCCGCAGCGGCGGCAGCCGGATGGGGAAAACGCTCAGCCGGTAGAACAGGTCGGAGCGGAAGCGGCCGGCCCGCACCTCCTCCTCCAGGTCGCGGTGGGTGGCGGCGAGGACGCGGACGTCGGCGCGGCGGTCGGCCGTCTCCCCTACCCTCCGGAAGGCGCCGGTCTCCAGCAGTCGCAGCAGGCGCACCTGGAAGGCCGGCGAGGCCTCGCCGATCTCGTCGAGGAAGACGGTGCCGCCGTCGGCTGCCTCGAAGAGCCCCATCTTGTTCTCCAGGGCGCCGGAGAAGGCGCCCCGGCGATGGCCGAACAGCTCGCTCTCGAGCAGGGTGTCCGGCAGGGCGCCGGCGTTCTGGCCGAGGAAGCGCCCGCCCTTGCGCAGGCTGTTGAAGTGGATGGAGTGGGCCACCAGCTCCTTGCCCGTGCCGGTCTCGCCCTGGATCAGCACCGTGACGCCGCTCCCCGCCACCTGGCGAATCGCCTGGCAGACCCGGTGCATCGACGGGCTGCGGTAAAGGATGTTGTCGAACCGGAACGACTCCTCGACGGAGCGGCGCAGCAGGAAGTAGTCGTCCTGGAGCTGCCCGTAGAGCCGGGCGTTCTCGAGCGCGATGGCGGCCTGGGAGCCGAACGCCGAGAGCACCGAGCGGTCCAGGCCGTGCAGGCCGTGGCGCGGCGAGTCGGTGTCGAGGTAGATCACCCCCAGGTTCCGCTCGCGGGCCTTCAGCGGAATGGCCAGAAGGGCCTTCAGGCCCAGCGCCACGATGCTGTTGCGGTCGCCGTGCCGCGACGCCGGAGCGTCCTCGACGACGATCACCTCGCCGGTGGCCAGAGCCTGCCCGGCCACGGAGCGGCTGAAGGCGAAGCCCTCGCCGGCCAGCTCTTCCTGATCCAGGTTCACCGCCATCTCGACTCGCAAACCGCCGTCCTCGTCGGCCAGCATCAGGGCGCCACGGCCGGCGCGGGTCAGCTCCAGGACGTGATGCAGGATGCGGCGCAGCGCCGTCTGCAGGTCGAGGGTCGCGATCTCCTGGCTGATCGCCAGCAGGCGCTCCAGGGCCAGGGCCTTGCGGCCCAGGCTCTCGACGCCCTTCCTCTGCGCCTCTTCGAGGGAATCCAGGAATCCCGATCCTGGCCGGCTCGTCATGCTCTTCTCTCCTCCATGAGCTCCAGCACCGCCGGCACGCCGTGCTGCCGGCAATAAAGCTCCTGCTGCTCGGGATCCAGTGGGATCAATATCCGCTTCAGCTCCGCCAAGGATTTCACGAGGAGCACCTGGGCCTCCGTGGTCCGGCCGTCCTCAAGACACTGCCGCGCCTCGTGAAAAAGCCGCTGCCATTCCGCGGACATCTCGAGGGTAGCGCCGCCGGGCTCCGCCGGGGTGCCGCGCGGCGCTCCGGACAGGGCGGCGGCGAGCTCCTCCGCCGAGGCGGGGCGGTCGCGCGGGTCGCGGGCCAGCATCCACTCCACCAGACGCGCCAGGTCCTCGGGGACCTCGGGCCGCAGCCGCCGGAGGCTGGCCGGCTCGCCGGTCTGGATGCGGGCCAGCAGGGAGCCCTCGTCCTCCGCCTCGAAGGGGAGCCGGCCGGTGAGGGCCTCGAAGGCCAGGGCGCCCAGCGAGTAGAGGTCAGAGCGGGCGTCCAGCGTCTGGCCCCGGAGCTGCTCCGGCGGCATGTAGGCCAGAGTCCCGAGGAGCCCCCTGGGGACCGTCAGCGTGTTCATGCCGCTGGAGCGGGCCAGGCCGAAGTCGGTGAGCCGGACCCGCCGGCGCCAGCCGTCGCCATCCCCCGCGGTCTCCCCCTCGGATTGCAGGATGAACAGGTTGTCGCTCTTCACGTCGCGGTGGACGATGCCGCCGCGGTGGACGTAGGAGAGGGCGTCGCAGGCCGCCGCCAGGATCGCCCGCACGGCTTCGAGCGGCAGCGGCCCGCGCCGCGCCACCAGCCGGCGCAGCGACTCGCCGTCCAGCAGCTCCATGCTGATGTAGCCCCGGCCGCCGACCTCGCCGGTCTCGAACACTTTCACGATATTGGGATGCTCCAGTCCGGTCAGGATCCGCGCCTCGCGCAGGAAGCGGAGACGGTGCTCTTCCTCTTCCGTCATGCGCGGATGCAGCACCTTGAGCGCCACCTCGCGCCCCGTCACCACGTGGCGCGCGCGGTAGACCACCCCCATCCCGCCCTCTCCCAGCGGCTCCAGCAGGCGGTACGGCCCCAGGTAGCGGGAGAGCTTCCAGAAGCTGAGCCGGCGGTCCACCAGGGTCAGCAGCGACAGCGCGCCCGCGAAGCCCAGCAGGTGGAAGCCGTGGGACGACAGGCGGTGGTCCGTCGCCAGGCAACCGGCGGTGAGCAGGTAGACGCCGAGGAGCCCCGCCGTCAGGCTCCAACGGCGCACCAGCAGAGAGGCCCCGAGATGGCGGGCCGCCCCCCAGCGCCACAGCGCGATCGCGAGGAGGACCAGAGCGAGCTTGGCGGCTTCCCGGCGGAGATCGGCGGTGTGCCAGGCGAAACGCAGCCAACGCCCGCCGAGCCGCAGGTGCCGGAGGCCCGGCGGGCTCTCGTGGACGTCCAGGGCCTGCCCGGGGCGCACCTGCCGCTCCACCACCCGCTGCCCGCTCGGGAAGGTGACCTCCAGATCGTAGCGGCGGCGGGCGTCGAGCCCGAAGTGCAAGGCGCTCAGGCCCGGCATCCCGGCGGGATTGAAGCCCGACCCGAGCTGCTGGTGGCCGCGCAGGAAGAGTGCTTCCCCGAGGTGCCCGGCGTCGTAGATCCGCACCCGCGCGCCGACGGCCGAGCGGTTGCTGCGGTCGCCGTAGAGGCGGAGCTTCAGGTAACCCGAGTCGTCCTGGAGGTTCTCGAACAGATACCCGCCCTCCTCGCCGGCGATGTAGAGATCGAGGTCGCCGTCGCCATCCCAGTCGGCGAAAACGGCGGCGCTCCCCGTCACGTCCGCCAGTCCGGCGCGGGCCGCGATGTCGTGGTAGCGGCCGTCCGCACCGCGCGAGAACAGGTGCAGCACGCGGCGGCCTGCCGTCACGGACTGGAGGAGGATCTCCGGATAGCCGTCGTGGTCGAGGTCGCCGGCACCGCTCAGGAAGCTGGCGATGGCCGGATTGTTCGCCACCGGCTCGAACAGCCCGCCGGCGGGCCGGAAGCGGGCCCGGCCGTCGTTGAGGAAGACGTAGAGCCGGTCGCCCAGCAGCAGGAGGTCCAGGTCGCCGTCCAGGTCCAGATCGACGATCCCGCCCTCGAACATCTGGCCGTCGCCGAAGGCGCCCTCCAGCCCCGAGCCGGCGGTGGCGTCCCGCAGGCGACCATCGTCGCCAAGCAGCAGCCGCACCTCGTTGCCGTTGCCCGGCAGGACGGCGTCCAGATCGAGGTCGCCGTCGAGGTCGCCCCAGAGCGTGATCATCTCGAGCCCCGCCGCGCCGGTGGTGGCGTCGGCCAGGTGAAACCGGCCGGTGCCGTCGTTGCGGTAGACGAGATTGGCCATGCGGGCGGCGTTGGCGCTGCGGGCCAGGTAGAGGTCCAGGTGGCCGTCGCGGTCCAGGTCGACCAGCACCGCCGAGTCCGTGCCGCCGAGCGGCCCCACGGGGAGCGCCTCGGGAGCGGCGAACCGCAGCCGTCCCTCGTTGCGGTAGAGCCACACCGCTCCGGGGCTGCGGCCCAGCACCAGCAGATCGAGGTCGCCGTCGCCTTCGACGTCCCCCCAGGAGAAGCCCTGGAGGATGGACTGCCCCGGCTCACGGAGCCCGGGCACCTCGTAGAAGCCTTCCGGCCCCCGGTTGGCGAACAGGTGCAGCGACGCGCCGTGCATGGAGAACAGGTCGAGGTCGCCATCTCCGTCCACGTCGACGGCCGCGGCCTGGCGGGCGGGCTGCCGGGCGAAGGAGTAACGGCTCTGCGGCGAGGCGTCCCGCAGCCGGGGGCGGCTCGGCGCCGAGGCGCGCAGGATGGTGCCGTTGGAGACGATCCAGCCGTCCTCCGGGGACGTCATGGCGACGCTGTAGAGGTCGGAGAGGGTGGGAGAGACCTGCTGCCGCCAGACCTTCCCGTCCCAGCGCAGGATCGTGCCCGAGTCCCCCACCGCCCAGCCGTCGCGGGCCGAGACGATGTCCACGCCCTTGAGATCGAACGGCCTGGGGCTCTCGAAGCGCTGCCAGCGCGCGCCGTCGTAGCGGCCGATGAAGCCGTCGCTTCCCACGACCCAGAGGTGGCCGTCGGCGGTCACGTCGAGGTCGTAGAAGATCACCGTCCTCATGGCCGCCGGCACGGGGATGACCCGCCAGCGGCCCTGCCGGTAGCGGGCCACCAGGCCCTGCCGCCCCGCCAGCCATCCGTCCTCGGAGCCGGCCATCTTCAGGGCCAGGATGTTCAGCCCCTCGCGCGCCGCCTTGTCCAACTCCAGCGTCTCCAGCCGCCACCGCCCGCCGGTGTAGTGCAGCAGGTTGCCGTGATTGCCGCCGATCCAGCCCTCGCCGGGAGAGACCATGTCCATGGCCTGGGGCCAGATTCCCGGCGCCACCAGGTCCTCCCGCCAGCGCCGTCCGTCGTAGCGCCGGACGCGCAGCCCGCCATAGGTGGACTCGTCCGTGGGCGAGTAGGCGCAGAGCCAGAGGACGCCGGCAGGATCGACGTCGAGCACGAACGTGCGGTCGGCGTGGTCCGGGGCGGTCCGCCAGTCCACCCACTCGCCGTCGAGCCAGCGGTAGAGCCGTCCGCCGGGCGCGCCGGGGATGGCCGCGCCGCCGATCCATCCTTCGCCGCCCGGCCCCAGCACCAGCCGCGAGCGCCAGTCGAAGAAGCCCAGCTCCCGTCGATGGAGCGACCAGGACACCTCGGGGCGCTCGGTCAGGGCTCCGCCCGGGAAGGCCGTCAGCCCTGAAACGAGAAAGGCAAACAGGAAAACCGTCGTGCGCGCCACCGTGGAGACCCTTTCCATCCGGGTCGTCGATCAACCGGAAAGACGAAAATACTACGCCCGGCGCACCCGTGTCTTCCAGCTCATGTCAGGGCGGCCTCACCCCTGCCCCAGATCCCTCTCCTTTAGCTCTGTCAGCTCGGCGGGCGAGCACATAGAGACGAGAAACAGGACGCCGACACCGCCCGGGCATCAATGCCATGCCATTCCACACATTACTTGCCCTTGGAGGCGGCATGCCCTCCGAAACCTCACCCTCGGTCCCTCTCCTAAAGGAGAGGGATGGCTAGTCCCGAAACGTTTTGCCATGAGATCCCTCTCCTTTAGGAGAGGGGCAGGGGTGAGGTCGCCGGAGGGCAGAACGGCCCGAAAGCCCGATGTGTGGAATGCATGGCATTGATGCCCGGGCGGTGTCGGCATCCTACTCGTCAAATTTCATATCAGTGATTCGCTCAGCCGTTTTGCGAATTTTGCAGGTGAGCTCACCAATATCCGGGTGGTTGCGGCCTGCCACGAAGGCTTGCCTGCGATCGCACTCACTGTCCCGGTATTTGATCCACCGGACGTTGCTCTCTTGCAGGGTCTTCTTGGCGGAAAGCTTGTCCATGGATTGTCCTGCCTGCTGAGTGGCCTTCGCCAGCAAAGCCGCCAGGGCAGCCTCTTCCCGTTTCAGGGAACCTTGCAGGCATTGGGTCATCTTGCCCCATTCGCCGGGTTCAAAACCATCCCAACACACATCCACCGGATCCCCGGGCCCATCCTTCATAACATGAACAAAGACGGTCTTATCGGGAGTTTCCAGCAAACAGATAAAGCGGACATTCGATGACCCGCCAGCTTTGTCCTTCCAAAGGCCATGACCGGAAAGCACCGTGCCGATCAGTTGACCGCCCACCTTCTTCTCGTACTTTTCCTTGGTTACATCCTCTTCCAGCAGTTGAATGGAAGCAAAGTGCGCTGGACTGGCCTGCTGATAGTGCTGAGTGGCGTAGCGCTGGCAGGCGGCAAGGGAGAGGGTCTCGGAAGGCTCATCGGCAGCCCCTCTTGCCGGGTGAGCGCTCCCAAAAGCAAGCCAGCATCCCGCCAGCAAGAAGAACGCACGCACCGACCTGTGGGGGTGTTCCATGGTCACTTTCATCTCTCTCCTTCGGGAAAGGTAGACGGGCGATCTACTCTACGCTGGTTCCTGATCCTCGTCAAAGCCCGATCAGCGCGCCGAGAGCCGCTGGAGCACCGCGGGACTCGTGAGCTCCTTGAACGCGTCTTTCCCCACCCAGCGCGCCGCGGCCTGCGGTGAGTCCGCAAGGCGCCGGGCCACCGTCACCGCGGCGGCGTTGAGCGCGGCGTTGCGCCTGCCGACCCGGCGCAGGGCCCAGCTCACCCCCTTCTTGACGAAGTTCCGTTCGTCCGTGGCGGCACGTTCGATCAACGGCAGGCTCTCGAGGAACGGCTCGTCGGTGGCCCTCTTGTCGTGCCCGGCGAGGCTGGCGAGCAGCGCGAAGGCCGCACGCTTGACGAACTCGTCGCTCTCGCCGCTCCACTGCGCGACCTTGGCCCAGGCGTGCGGCGTACGGTCGAACAGGTGAAAGCACAAGGTGTCGCAGATGCCCCAGTTGTCGAAGTCCCGGCACCAGCGGTCCATCTGCTCGGGTGTGACGCGCGCCGGCTCGTCGACGAACGAGGTCAGCATCCGGGCCTCGTACCAGCCGGTGTCCCAGAGGGCGGCGGCGAGCTCGTGGCTGCGCCCGAGAAGCTTGCCCAAAACCTGGATGTTCGCCACCGACACGCCAAACGCCTTGTTCGCGGTGATGCCAAACCGCGCGAGGTTCTCGCGATCCTGTAGGGTGCTGTTCTGCTCGAGCCACGAGAGGGCCGCCTGCACCTCCTCCTGGAGCGGCCGCTGCGCTCCAGGAGGAGATGCCTTGATCGATGACTTGATCGATCTGCTCTTGGCAGGCATGGGAGTTGTCATTATGCCGACGCCGACGGCTCCGCGAGCAGCGCCTCGAGCCGGTCGAAGCTCGTACCCACGCCGTCCGCCATGCCGGTCTTGAGCGCGGCGTCGCGGACCTCCCGCGATGAATAGAGCACCGTTTCCGTGACCGTCGTCTTGCCGTCCCGCTCGGTGAGCACGAGCGTCACCACGGTCTCGCCGCCGGTCCAATCCTCGTCGAACAATTGCGTGGAGACGATCCGCTCCGGCGCCTCGATTTCGAGATGGACGCCACCCAGGCCCATTTCCGTTCCCTCCTGGTTGCGCCATACGTAGCGATAGCGGCCGCCCACCTTTAAATCGATCTCGCAGACGGGCATCGTCCACCCGGGGGGGCCGAGCAGCCAACGCTTCACCAGCTCGGGCTTCGTCCAGGCGTCGAAAACGAGGCGGCGCGGCGCGTCGAAGGAGCGCGTCATCACGATCTCCCGCTCCGTGGGCGTCGTGACTTCCAAAGTTTCGGCGGTCTTCATCGATGATCCCCTTTATGGTTTCGTTCGTCCACGTTCTTACCTTCGGCCTTCAGCTCGTCGAGCAGGGCGTCGAGGCGCTGGAAGGAGGCCTCCCAGAACTGGCGGTAGCCTTCCAGCCATCCGGTGGCCTCCGCGAGCGGCTGGGCCTCCAGCCGGCAAGGCCGCCGCTGCGCGTCGCGGCCGCGCGAGATCAGGCCGGCGCGCTCGAGCACCTTGAGATGCTTGGAGATCGCGGGCTGACTCATCGCGAACGGCTCGGCCAGCTCCATTACCGACGCCTCTCCCGAGGCGAGCCGGGCCAGGATCGCCCGCCGCGTGGGATCGGCGAGCGCCGCGAAGGTCGCGTCGAGGTGACCGGGAGCCATCTGCCCATGACCTTGAAGTTCCATAACCAAGAGGTTATATAACGCGGCCATGGCTGTCAAGCCCCCTGTGGAGAGAGCGGCTGGTTTGCTGTACAGTCGCGCTACCGCCGTTCCAGTGGCTGAGGAGATCACGATGCTCTCGAACCGCCTGCCGCTCGCTCCCCTGCTCCTCCTCGGTCTCCTTGCCGGTGGCGCCATGCCGGCCCCGGCTCCGCTGACATCGCCCAAGCCCAACTTCGTCGTCATCCTCACGGACGATCAGGACCTGACCCTCGGCTCGCTCGATTTCATGCCGCGGACGCGCGAGTTGATCGGTCGCCAGGGCATGACGTTCTCGAACTATTTCGTACCGTTGTCGCTCTGCTGCCCGTCGCGGGCCACGATCCTCACCGGGCTCTATCCGCACAACCACAAGGTCTACACGAACTTCCCGCCCGACGGCGGCTTCGAACGGTTTGACGAGCTCCGCCACGAGCGGGCGAGTCTGGCCACGGCGCTCCACGCCGCCGGCTATCACACGGCCATGATCGGCAAATACCTGAACGGTTATCCGGGGACCAGGAAATCGACCTATGTGCCTCCGGGATGGGACGAATGGGACAGCCCCGTGGCGGGCAGCCCTTATGCCGCCTACCGCTTCACGCTCAACGAGAACGGCAAGACGGTCAAATACGGCAGCAGGGCCGAGGACTACATGACGGACGTGCTGGCCGGCAAGGCGACGGCCTTCGTGCGCGGCGCCGCGGGAAAAACCCAACCGTTCTTCCTCTATCTCGCCACCTTCGCGCCCCACAAGCCCGCCACTCCCGCCAAACGCCACGCCGGCCTCTTCCCCGGCCTCAAGGCGCCCCGCACCCCCTCGTTCAACGAGGCGGACGTGCGCGACAAGCCGGAGCGCATCCGCGCCCTGGCCCGTCTCGACGCCGGCCAGATCGCCGCGATCGACACCATCTACCGCAAGCAGATGCTGTCCCTCCAGGCCGTGGACGAGGCCATCGCGGCACTGGTGCGGACTCTCCAGGAGACCGGCCAACTCGCCAACACCTACATCGTGTTCACCTCGGACAACGGCTTCCACATGGGGCAGCACCGCCTGGACCAGGGCAAATACACGCCCTATGAAACGGACGTCCACGTGCCCCTGATCATCCGCGGTCCCGGCGTGCCGGCAGGCCGCACCGCCGCCGCGCTGGCCGCCAGCGTCGACCTGGCCCCCACCCTCGCCGAGCTGGCGGGCACGAGGTTGCCGGCCGACTTCGACGGCCGCTCCCTGGTGCCGCTGCTCCGCGGCCAGGCGCCGGAGGGCTGGCGCCAGATGGTCCTCCTCGAGCAGTTCCCGTTCCCGCCCGCGCCGCCCCGTGGGGGCGAAGCCCTGGAGCCTCCGGATCCCCAGGACGAGAAGGCGGCCGCCGCCTATCCTCCCCATACCGGCCTGCGCACGGCGAGCTTCAAATTCGTGGCCTACGGCACCGGCGAGCGGGAGGTCTACGATCTGCGGAGCGATCCGGACGAGCTGACGAACCTGCGGGACCGGGTGGGCGAGGCCTGGCTGACCCGTCTCTTCAGGTTGGCCAGGGCCCTGGCCAACTGCGCCGGCGCCACCTGCCGGCAGCTCGAGGCGCGGCCGGTGCCGGAGCTGCCGGCGGCCGTGCGGTGAGGCACTAGTCTTGTAGGGGCGGCCCTATGTGGCCGCCCCTACGGAAGAACGCGTCATTTCTGACTTGACAGACCTCTAACCGCTGAGCTCCACCGGCAGTGACGCCACCCCGCGCAGGACCAACCCGCGCCGCCAGCGCAGCGCCCCCGGCTCGACGGCCAGCCTCAGCCCCGGAGCCCGGCGCAGCAGCGTGTTGATCGCGATATGCCCTTCCAGGCGGGCGAGCGGCGCTCCCAGGCAGTAGTGAATCCCCTGTCCGAAGGACAGGTGGCGGTTCGGCTCGCGCGTGAGGTCGAGCTTGTCCGGCTCCGGAAACTGCCGTTCATCCCGGTTGGCGGCGGCGATGACCAGGTAGACCAGCCCGCCGCGCGGGATCGTGGCGCCCTCGATCGTCACGTCCTCGCGGGCGTAGCGTTCGGTGGCGGTCTCCAACGGGCTGTCGTAGCGCAACAGCTCCTCCACCGCCGGCCTGATGAGCTCGGGATCGTGCCGCAGCCTTGCCATCTCGCCGGGATTCCTGAGCAGCGCGAGAGTCCCGTTGCCGATCAGGTTGACCGTGGTCTCATGCCCGGCCACCAGCAGCAGGAAGATCATGGCAAGCAGCTCGTCCTCGCTCAGCGCCTCGCCCGCCTCCTCCGCCTGCACCAGCGCGCTCACCAGGTCGTCCCGCGGAGCGGCCCGCCGCGCCCGCACCAGCTTGCGGATGTAACGGAGGAAAGCCATGACGCCCGGAATGGCCCTCAGCATGCCCCAGCCGGAGGCGTTGGCCGAAACGATGGCGCTCGACCAGCGATGGAACTTGTGGCGGTCCGCCGCCGGCACGCCCAGCATCTCGGCGATGATCGTCGTCGGCAGGGGCAAGGCGTAATCGCGGATGAGATCCATCCGTCCCGCGCTCGTCACGGCATCCAGGAGGCCATCGGTAACCGCCTGCACGCGCTCCTGCATCCGTTCGATCAGCCGCGGCGTGAACGCCTTGTGCACGAGCGCCCGCAGCCTCGTGTGGTCGGGCGTGTCGAGGTCGAGCATGTTGCGCGTCAGCGGCTTGAAAAAGCCGGGCACCCAGGGCTGCTTCGCCGCCTGCTCGGGGGTCAGGGCGTTCAGCTTGTCCTTGACGAAGCGGTCGTCCTTGAAGGCCGCCACCACGTCGGCGTAGCGCGTGATGAGCCAGGCCGCCTGCTTGTCGGGCAGGATCACGCGGCAGACCGGCGCCTCGTCGCGCAGGCGCGCATAGAAAGGATAGGGATTCGCCTTGTGCTCGGGGCTCGCGATGTTCACGTTCATCAGCAGGCCACATCCTACTCCAGGCCGCCGGGCGACTCGCCGTGATAGGGTTCGAGATCAAACCGCAGGCCGTTCCAGGAGGATTTCCCCCATGGCGAGGAGAGGTGGATTCACGCAGGCTCCGAAGCAGGCGACGTTCATGATTGCCTTGATCCTCTGGCTGGTCGGCCTGCTGGCGGGCCTGGACGTGATCCATGTCGCCCACAACGTCGAATTCTGGTCGCTCGTAGGTGCCGGCCTCCTGCTGCTCCTGGGCTCGGTGCTCGACGGCCTCTGACCGGCCGTGCTCCCGCCGGCGACTCTCCCATGGTCCCGCCGCTGGCTGCGGCTGGCCGGCCGCGCCGCGGCGCTCGTCATCCTGCTGCTGGTTCTGGGGCCACCGCTCTACGTCGCCCTGGCCCGCGATGCGCGCCCCGGCCTGACGCTGCCCCCCGTGCCCGGGCCCGGCCCTTACCGGGTCTACGTGGCCGACTGGGGCTACCACACCTCGATCGTCGTCGAGCAGCCGCCGGGATGGCGGATGGGGCCACCGGGCGAGGAGGCCGCCCCCTTCCTCGAGCTCGGCTGGGGGGACCGGCGCTTCTACATGGAGTCCGACTACCGGCTCCACAACCTCTTCGCCACGCTCTTCCTGCCAACGGAGGCCGTGGCGTACCTCGACGGCCGGACATCGCCTCCTCAGGTGAGCGGCGGAGCGCGCGCCGTCTTCGTCCGCGACGTCGACGCGGCGACGCTCCACACCCTGCTCACGGAGCTGGCGCGGTCGTTCGTGCACTTGCCGTCCGGACAGCGCGCGGCGCCTTTTCCCCAGGCTCCCGGATACGCCGGGCGGTTCTACCCGGCCTACGGCGCTTATCTTTGGGCAGGCGACTGCAACTGGTGGACGGTCAAGCGCCTCCAAGGCGCCGGCCTCGCCGGACGGGCGGGCGGCGTGGTGCTCTCCGGCCAGGCGATCGACCGGCTGCACGGTTTCAGGCCCGCGGCTCCTCTCCCATCTCCCTGAACGCCGAGACCAGGCTTTCCCGGATCTCCACCAGCTCGCTCTCCGGATAGGGCTCGGCCGCCCCCGAGCCCCAGACCGGTCCGGGCCAGGCAGCGTCGGAAGCGAAGCGGGCGACCACGTGGACATGGAGTTGCGGCACGACGTTGCCCAGGGCGCCGACGTTCAGCTTGTCTGGTTGGAAGAGCCGCGCCAGCACCTCGCTCGCCCGCGTGATCTCCTCGACGAGCGCCACCCGGTCAGCAGTCGGCAGCTCGTGGATCTCCCGGATGGACTCCCGCTCCGGAACCAGGATCAGCCAGGGAAACCGCCGGTCCTTCATCAGCAGCACGCGGCACAGGGGCAGCCGCGCCACCTCGGCGGTGTCGGCGGCGAGCGTGGAGTGGAGTGCGAAAGGCATCGTGCCCTACCGGATGCTGTGGACGTAGCCACCCTGGGCAAGCTTCTCCCCCATCGGCTTGTAAGCGGCCACCTCCTGCGGCGCCCAGGTGGAAAGCCCGTCGACATAGCGGTTGAACATGCAGAACGCCGCCGCGATCAGCACCGTGTCGTGGATCGCCTTGTCGTCCGCTCCCGCCGCGCGGGCCCGCTCGACGTCCTCGTCCTTCACCAGGCGGCCGTCCTGCCGGACCTTGTCGGCGATCGCCAGCAGGGCCTTCATCTTTTCGCTGACGGGAGCCGTGCGGGCATCCTTCAACACCTGGTCCACCACCTCGCACTCGCTGCCGTAGAGCTCCCGCGCGGCGGCGGCATGGGTCTGCGTGCAGAAAAAGCATTCGTTGCCGGACGACACGCGGGCGGCGATCGTCTCGCGCTCCGCCGGGGTCAGCGACGACGGCCCGCGCAGAAGCGCTTCCGCCAGTCCATTCAGATGCTTCTCCGTTTCCGGATAGGCGATCATCGGCCCGATGATGCCCGGGGCTCCTTCAGGAAGCTGAATGTGTGCCATGGTGTCTCCAAGGTTTTACCACTCAATAATGTAGGTGCAGGAGTCCGCCCCCTGGGTCCGGGTCGGCTGCGTGGTGTCCAGCCGCACCTCCAGGCTGCTCTCAAACCGCCGGCCCATGGCGGTGATGATGCCGCGATCGAGCTCCGATGGATAGGGATTGTTGCACACCATGACGGCGGAATTATCGGCCGTCAGGCCCTTGAGCTCATAGTGGCCGATCCCCGGCGTCAGCTCTCCCGTCTGGTCGTTGAGCATGGGCACGCCGTCGAGCCGGTGGCGCAGGTGGTAGTTCAGGTCGATGGCCCGCATGCCCGTCTCCAAGCCGTCGATCCACGCCGGCCACCCCACGGTGTCCAGGATCTTCTTGCCGATCGCGAACAGCGTGCGGGGGCCGATCTGCTCGGAGATGGTCTTGAACGAGTCGAGCCACGCCTGCTGGGGATACCAGGTGTCCGGCTGCGGTTTCACGATCCCGTGCTGGGCGAGGATCCGCTCCGCCATGGTCCTGAACTCGCCCATCCCCTCGGTGACCGACAGGACGACGGCGCCGTACACTTCAACGCCCGGTTGAAACGCCTTGAACTGTGCCATGTCGCAGTTCCCCTCGATGAACCAAGAGCTTCAAATTCAGAGCATACTCATGCAGCTTCTTCTATGTGAAGGAAAGGTACCACAAGAAGCCTTCGTCCTCGCCTTCAAATCAGGGGGAAACGGGACGAAGCGCGAACAGGTCGTCGCGCACGGAGAAGCCGTAGCGCATGTAGAACGGTCGGCTCCGGTCGCTGGGCCAGAGGAACACCGCATCGATCTTCGAGCTCCGGCACCACTCGAGGGCCGCTTCGAGGAGGAGTGCCCCCACGCCCGCGCTCCGGCAATCCGGGAGGACGTAGACGTTGGTGATGTACGCGTGAAGCTCGGGCTCCTCGACCGGATTGGGCAGCTTCTCCATCACCTGGAGCCAGAGGTTGCCCACGATCCCGTCCGGCCCCTCCGCCACCCAGCACCGCCAAGGAAAGTCCCTCCCCAGGCGGTCCTCCATCCAGCGCGTGCAACGGGCGACGAACTCCTCTTCCGTCTCCACGAGCTCGCCGAGCTCGCTCCGGAACTGGAAACGGAGCCGCGCGAGCGTCGGGGCGTCGCCCTGCGCGGCGGTGCGGATCTCCGGCGAACGTACGATGTCTCCCATCCGCGAAATCCTCCAGGAACGTCCTCCGGCGATTAAACCACGCCGCCGGGAACCTGGCTCGACAGCCTTTATACACCATTCGAAAAAATTCTGTGTAAAATTCTTCTTCTACTACACCTGTTTATCCTCAATTGGTGTAATTTGGCCCTTTGCATGCCTAGTCCGCTTGAAGACCTACACACTTTTCAACCAAAACATGTATTTTCATCGCCGGGTTGTCGGATAGGCTACAGGTATACAGACTTCTCCGGTAGGATTATGTAGCGCATCTATTTTTTTACACCGTTTTACGGAATTCGGTGTAAACTGACGTCCAGACACCCGGTTCTCTCGCCAATGGGCCTCTGCGCGTTCCATGGGGGCGGCTTCGCCGCCTGCAACGAGCCGCGGCCGGTGGAGAGCCTTTTCGGAGGGCGAGAATGCGAATCAACGTCGAAGTCGAGGAGGATCTCCTCATGAAAGCGATGCAACTGACCGGGATCGGCACGTACCGGAAGACGCTCAACGAGGCGCTCACCGCGCTGGTCCAGCTCTACGAGCAGGGAGAGGTGCGGGGCCTGCGCGGCAAGCTCCACCGCCAGCCCGACCCGCCTAGCGGCCGTGGGAAGCGCTGACCATGTGGATCCTCGTCGACTCCACCGTCTGGATCGACTACTTCAACGGCGCCGTCACGGCGCAGACCGATTATCTCGACCGCGCCCTCGGCTGGCGCCTCGTCGGCGTGGGCGACATTATCCACGCCGAGGTCCTCGGCGGCTACCTCGACGAGCGGGAGCGCGAGCTGGCCGAGGACGCCCTGGGCCGTTTCCGCCGCGTCACCCTGGGCGGCTTCGACCTCGCCCGAGTCGCCGCCCGCAACTCGCGCATCCTCCGCGCCAAAGGCCTCCCCGCCCCCGGCACCCTCGAATGCCTCATCGCCACCTACGCCATCGAGAAGAACTGGGGCCTTCTCCATTCCCGCCCCGGGTATGCGCCGTTCGAGCAGCATCTTGGGTTGAGGGTGCCGGAGCTGGCGTAGTGGATCCTGGTGATCGAGTTCCGGGCCGAGGAGCCTATACGGCAGAACCGTGTCGGCTGGAGGGAGTGGACGGGCGAGCGTTTCCTCCGCCTCGGAGACGCCCCGACGCGGGAGGCCTCCGAGACGTCATTCCTGACCCGTCTGGGTGCGTCTCTACGGAGCGTTGGAGGCAGATCGGACGAACGGGGTTGAGGGCACGGCGTCGCCTTGACCCCACCCTCCGCCAACGCGTCATCGCACCGTAGAGACGATCCCAGACGAGTCACCCATACCGCTTCGGAATCGACAACGTCGGGACGTCTCCGCGGCGGGGAAAACGCTGTCGGCCATCAACAGCTCCCGACGTCACAGCCCGTACCGGGACCGGAGCTGATCCTGCGAAGCCAGGCCTCTATAGGCACGCAGGTATCTCCTCGCTGATCGGCTTGCTCGGGCCGGGGCCGGGAAGGGTGCTGTTGATATAGCCAATGAGGAAGAGAATGAAGTTCGGGTTGTAGATGTCGTTGTGTCCACTGATAAGGTTTGGAGGGGCGCTGGCCACGATGTACGGAACGTTCTTGTTAGCTGCTTTGATCGGCTGCAAGATCACGTCTGCGTTCAGGGCGTGCACGCTTCCCTCGCCTTCCTTTAGCAGATCTGGAGTCTGGCTGGCACCGGGCCGGAGGGCACTGACGTCACGGGCAGGCGTTTCTTTGTAGACTGGATAGGAGCAGTCGCAGGTGGCGCGTACCAACCCTTTCTTCCGCTCCTCCTGGAGATCGCAATGAGTTAATGCCTGCTCATCGGTGAGTGGCTTCGCCTCGTTGGGTATTGCCGCCGGACCGCTAAAGATCAGACGGTGCGTGGTATATGGATCGTAGTGACCAAGCCCGGTAATTTGGGCGCGTCCGTTCTGCCATGCTCTGGGATGCCAGGCTAGCCAGAGTGCACGGCCGACTGGGAAGGCCGTGCCCACCGCCTGGTCGGCAGTCGATGCTACCGTGAGTAATACGGGACGCTGGCCGGGTGAGTAGTCCCCCGGGGAGTTGACCTCGTCGGCAAAATACCGGTATCGCTTCGCCTCGAACGCTGGGTTGACGAGGATGACGATGTCGCCAACGCCGCTACGGATCGGCTTCGGACTATCCTTGCATGCCGTATAGCCAACTCCGTGGATGCCGGCATATTCTGACACATTGAGACTCTCCATCGCCGAGTAGACGAGCGCTCCACCGAAGCTATGTCCGACCGTTACCATATTCACGTAACGTTCGCCCTTGGAAACGTCGCGGATATCGCGGTCGAGATCACGCTGCATTTGGCCAAGCTGAAGGAGTAGATCTCTGCCACCGAGGCCGCCGACGCGATGTGCCGCCGCTTTGCGGCCGTAGAACGTTAAGGGGGAGAGATGACGCGCGGACTCACCGCGCCACCCGATGTAGATTCCGAACACCGGCCCCTTGTTTTCTCGGTCGCGCTTGCGCACGACGAGTCCCTCCATGACCCGCCGATAGCAGGAGAGGTTCTCGTCGCAAACCTTCGCCCGATGATGCCATCCGTGCACGAAAGTTACGACGACCGCACCAGGGCTTGAAGGCGAGGCAACGTCGCCGCCGCGGGCTACACGTTTTAGCTCGCGAAAGACTTCGTCGCGCTGGCGAATGTCTTTGATGTGACCGTCGTCGCTCAACTCAATAACGCCGATCGTGAAGATTTCCCCATCCGAGCTGCGGAACTTCTCGATCGAGCGATTCCGAAAAAGAAGCTCGGCGCACTGCTTAGAGCCGGCGCCATCGTCAATGTCCTCTCGCTTTTCAAGCTGAGAGACGAGAACAGGCGGGATCATGCCGCTAGTCTTGCGGTACTGCGAATTGGACGTGCACCCGGCTGCAAGGAGCACCAAAATTGCAATGACGCTGACTTGACGAATTTGCACAATTCTCCTTTGGCCCCACAGAGCCCGTCTTCGGTAAATAATCCGAAAATCCAAGGCTACTCCTCCTGCGAGGAGCAGGTCAAATAGATTGTGGGGAACATATGTACAGAGACACGAAGAAATAGAAAAATCGAACAGCCAACCTACCGCCGCCGAACCGCCCGCCCAAGATCAATCGCACGCACGAACCCTTCGTCGCTATCGGCGTGAATCGGTCCATCCTCCCCCACCATCGCCGCCGCACTCAGATAATCGCCGGGCCGGCAGGTGAACACGACGATCTGGAAGCCGCGGGCCTTCTCGGCGAGCAGGGCTCGGAACCAGTCCATGCGGTCGTGATCGCTCTGGACGAGCTGGTCGTCGAGGACGATGGTGGTCTGGAGGTACTCGCCGAGGCAGAGACGGTACAAGGTCGAGAGCTGTTCCCGCGTGCCGACGGAGATCCGGTCCCGCTTTCTCAGCTCGCCGGCGACGATCACGCCCTCGGTGACCAGGTGAGGGGTGAGCTGGATGCTCTGGTAGCGCTGGCCGGTCAGGGCCTGAAAGCGGCTTTCGATGGCGGGGGCGAGCGAACGGCCCAGGTTGCTGGCCTGCGCCGCGTCAGCCTCCTTCATCTGCTCCAGGAGCAGCTTCCAGGCCTCGTAATCCTCCTCGATCTCGCGCTCGTAGTCCGCCGCCAGGTTGAAGGCTTCGACGGCCTCGTCGCGCCGGTCGCGGGCGACGGCGCCGCCGACTTGCTGGAGGGCGCCCTGGGCGCGCTGGATCTCCCGGTCGAGGGCTTCGAGGTCCAGTTTCACCCTCGCCAGGGCGTCCTTTGCCTCGGCGACCTCGTCAGGGGTGACCGGCCGCTCCGGCACGGGCAGGGCGGCGTGGCGTTCCGTCGCTTCCCGAAGCTCGCTCTCGGCCGCGGCGAAATCCTCGGCCGCGCGGAGCTTCCGCAGCTCGGCGAGACGCCCCTCTTCCAAGGCATGATCGGCGATGGCCTTCGTGCGGGCGTCCTGCGCTGCCTCGGTGGCCGCACGCGCCTTCTCCGCCGTTTCCCGGGCGCCGTGGAGAGCCTCCGCGAGTTGCTCGCTCCGTGCGTCGATCGTGCTTTGCAAGGATGAGAGCTCGTCCGTAACCGCCTCCTGCTCGGCGAGGGAGGTCCGCAGGCGTTCCTCGGCGGCTTCCGCTCCATCTGTTACTCCCGATGGAAACTCCGAAAGGACGCTCTCACGCGCCGCAACCGCCTCTTCCAAAACGACCGACAGATTCCGTGCCCGATCTTCCGCGAGCGCCTGCGCGGTGGCCGCCTCGCCGGCTGCAATCCTGGCCTCATCCGCGCCGTTCGACGCTTTCTGCCGGCGAGTCCGTAGCCTCGCCTCGGGGTCCGGCCCCAGGGCGTCGAGGTCGGCGGCCAGTGCCTCCAGGGCCACGTCTCCCAGGGCGAGACGGCAGGCCTCCGCGCGGGCCGAGGCTTCACGCAGCGTTTCGGCCGCGCCGGCGAGCGCTGAAATCTGGCGCGACAGGGACTCGAGCTCTCCGTCCAGAGACTTGACGTGGGCATCCAGATCCCTGGCCTCGGAAACCTTTATATCGAGAGCGTCGAGGTCCGCGACGCCGGCCGCCGTGAGGTGCGGCAGGACCTCGCCGTTCCAGCGGCTCTCCAGCGCCCGGACCCTCTCCTGCGCTTCCCGCCGCCCGCCTTGGACGCGAATGGTCGCGATGTTGACGATGCCGATCTCGACCTCGGCGTCCGCTTCGATCATGAGCGGTTGAGCGAAGACGCCCGGGTCGGCCGCGATCCCGTCCTTTCGGACCTGCAGAGCGAGGGGCGCGACGGGCGTCACCGTCATCACGAGGCCCACGTCCAGAGCCCCGCGAGCGCCCGCGAGCTCGGTCGCGAGCTTCCGCAGGGCCGCGAGGCTTCCCGCCGGCGGCACGAGAAGATCTGCCCGGCGCTCCGCCGCGGTGGCCCGCTCGGCCGACAGCCGGGTCCAATCCGCCTGGAAAGCCGCTTCTTTCTGAACCTCCGCCCGGGCGCTCGCAGCCTGTTTCTCGGCGGCACGCGCCTGCCAGGCGCGATCGAGCAGGTCGCAGCGGCGAAGCTCGTCGTTCGCGGCCTGCTCTCTCCTGGCGGCTTCGGAACAGTTTTCCCGCGCTCGGAGGGACTCGGCCTCCTGCTTCCGGTGCTCGGCCTCGGCCCGTGCGGCGGCATCGACGAGCCTCCGGGCGTGGGCCGCGGCCGCAATGTCCCTCCGGGCTTCCTGGACGCTCTGCTCGGCGGCCCCCTTGCGCAGCTCCAGCGCCTGGCGGGCCACCGTGTCGGCCATCTTCGATTCCAGCTCGGCCGACCGTGCCGCGCCCTCGGCGGTTTTCAGAGCCTCTTCGGCCGCGATCCCGGCGGCCTGGGCGTCCGCCAGCGCCCGTTGCGCGCGCTCCCGGGCCGCGGCGAGCTCCGCGACCCTCGTTTCGGCATCCGCCACGTCCTGATCCATTTTCCGGATGCGCAGCACCGCGTCGCGCGCGGCGCCGGCGCAAGTCCCGGCGGCGTCACGGTCCGCGGCCTGCCCTGCCAGCCTTTCGATGGTTTCCAGATGATCGGCGGCGGCCGCGCATTCCTGCTCTTGCCGGTCCCGCCTGGCGGACAGATCCCGGAGGGTCCGCTCCACGCCTTCGGAATCGTCGACGATCTTCTGAAGCTGATCTTTCTCCTCCCGGGCTTCCCTCACGCGGTCGGCGGCGGCCTTGAACACGCTCCCTCTCGCCGTCTTCTTCATGCCCTTTTCCGTGAACGCTTCGTCCCTGCGGCCCTGGGTTTCCCGGAGGAGCGCGACGAACAGCGGATCCTGTGCCGCCGCTTGCAGGGCCGCCGCGATCCGTTCTTTGCCGCTGGCGGCGGGATCGTCCTGCAAGCTGCTGTCGAGCACGGCCGTCACGTCCGCCTGCGTGGAGAGAAGCGCGGTCGCCAGGAAGCTCGACGGAAAGCTCCTGCCGGTACCGGAGCCCCCGGGCTCGGGAATCCCCCAGCCCAGAAGCTCCCGGAGCTTCGCGTCGACCAGCCTCGCACGCATCACCTCTTCGAAATCCTGACCGTTCCTGGATTCCTGAAGGGTCGACGAGCCGCCTTTGCCGAACTGTTTCCGGACCCGCCAGAAGCGCTGCTCCCCGGTCTGGAACGTCAGGTCCACGACCGGATCCTGGCCGCCGGACCAGGGGATGTACGGATCGCAGTGCGACGAGGTGTGAGGCAGGAGGAGCGCCAGACGGATGGCGTCGGACAGCGTCGATTTGCCGAGGTCGTTGGGGCCGTAGAGGACGTTCAGCCCCGGGCCGAAGGCGACGTCGACCTCGCGGATCGCGGCGAAGCTCTCAACCCGTAATCTATGGATCTTCATCGCGCACGTCCGGTCGTCTCGTTCTGACGCTGCATCAGCTTGTAGAGATGGGCCAGCGCCCGGTTCGCTCTCGATCTCTCGGCCTCGTCCAGCGCGTCGGCGGCGATCCGGTAGAGCCGGGCGACGGTGTCCCCGAGCACCGGCGGCAGGTCGTCGGGAAAGGTGTCGGCGGAGCCGGCCTGCAGCCGCAGGTTCGTGCGGTCGACGATCAGGACGCCCGCGCGGCCATGGGTGGCGTCGGTCCCCTGGAGGTCGCGCAGGATCCGCTCGAGCTCGCTCTCTTCCGCCAGCGAGACCGTCATGTCGAGGTGGAGCCTCACGACGTGGCGTTCGAGGTCCTGAAGGGTCAGCAGCCTGCGCAGATCGTTCAGGTCGCGGCACCGCTCGTCGATCCAGCGCCAGCGCCCCACCGTCTCCGGCGCGATGCGCGGACGCGAGCCGTGCCGGAGCAACGCCACGATAGCCACCTTGCCGGCGTCCGTCTCGCCGAAGCTCGCCGGCTCCGGAGTCCCCGGGTAGACGGTCGGGACCGGCAGGTTCGCCGTGACGTCGCGAAACGAGTGGGTATCGCCGATGGCGAGATAGTCGAGCCCGCGCTGAGCCCCGGCGTCCCGGCTGATCGGGAAGTTCGTCTGGTAGCCCTCGACGTCGAAGGTGCTGCCATGGACGCAGCCGATGCGGAGCCGCGTGTCGCCGGGCTCGCGGGCGGGCAGGGCCAGCGCCAGGTCGTTCTCGCCGGCCTTGGACCGGCAGGGCCGGGCATAGAGGACGGCGTCCGGCGTGATCTCGTGGACGAAGTCGTCCCGGTCCACCACGTGGACCCAGGAAGGCAGCCGGGCGCGGAACGGGTGTCCGGGGGCCCAGACGGATTCCGGGGTGAGCGGGTCGTGGTTGCCCGGCACGAGGAAAACGGGGATGTCCGAGATGTGACCGCGAAAGATCCTCGCCAGCTCTTCCCAGAAGACCGCGTCCGGCGACGGATCGTCGAACAGGTCGCCCGCGCAGAGCACGGCGTTCACCTGGTTCCGCCGCGCGAGCTCGAGGATCCTTTCGACCACCTCCATCCGTGCCCGGGACAGCTTCTTCTGCGCCTCCTCGGGGAAGGATGGAAACCTTTTCCCCAGGTGCCAGTCCGCCGTGTGCAGCAGCTTCAGCATGACGTCTTCGGGCTTGGGGGATCGATCCGGAACGCCGCCCGGAACAGCCGGGTCACTGTCGGCGCCTGGTAGCGCTGCTCGTAGTATTGGTCGCGCCATTTTCGGTAGACCTCATCCTGTCTGGAATCCAAGTCGTCGATGCGCCGTTCGAGGGTTTCGTCCCGGGTGGCCAGGCGGGCGATCTCCTCCTCGATCCGTTCGCGGGCGCTCGATCCCACCACCTGGTCGCGGCGGTCCCGCGCGGAGCGCAGCTTCTCGGCGAGGCTCGCCCGCTCCCGGCGGCAGACGAGGATCTTGTCTTCGACGAACCGCTCGAGCTGGCCGAGGGCCTGCTCGAAGTGCTTCTGCTCGCCCTTCTCCACCTCCCGCTGATCGACGAACAGCCCCTCCTCCAGGGCGTCGTCGAGACCTGGCGGGTCCACGAGGACCTCGCAGAGAGGACCCTCGGCGGCGGGCAGTCGGGAGAGCCAGGCCGCCAGCGACGGATCGAGGGGATCTCCCTCCACCACGGCCGTCACGACCACTCGCTGCACGGGCTCGAACCCGCCATAGTCCGCGAGCGCCACTGCAAGCACGCCGGTCTTGCCTAGGAGGGCGGCAAGCTCGGCAGGGGCATCGGACGGCAGCGGCAGCGCAACGGACCCACCCGGCCACGCGAGGGCGTCCGCGATGGCGGCCTGCACCAGGGGATGGGAGAGGTTCAACGCTTCGGCGTCCTTCAAGCCCCGCGCATCGCCGGTGGCGAACCGGCCGCCTTCAACAAGATCGAAAACAACCCGCCCCGCTTCGTCGCTCCGCCGGTACTCGACCCCGCGAGCCGACAAATAGCCGTTCACCAGGCCGGCGAGGTCCCGGTCGAGCTGGGCGAGAGCGGCGGGCATCTCCTGACGCAGACTCTTGAAAACCTTTCGCACGTCGTCGTCGAACCGGGACTGGATGATCTGCGACGTCCGCTCATATTCCTTTTCGTAGGCTTCCCGCCGATCCGCGATCTTGTCCCGCAGCGCCGCGATCTCGCGCGTCATCTCCTCCACCGTGCGCGACCGGCTGTAGATGCTGCGCAGGTCGCTCTCGAGCTCGACCGACAGTGCGGACACGGCGATCTCGGGCGTTTCGGTGCGCGGCTCGTGCAGCACGGTGTCCGACGCGTCGAGCACCTTGCCGAACAGATCGAGTTTCTGGCTCAGGATCTCGAACGTCAGTTGCTGCGCCTCGTTGTCGCGGTTGATGAAGTTGACCACGGTGACGTCGTGCTGCTGGCTGTAGCGGTGGCAGCGTCCGATGCGCTGCTCGATGCGCTGGGGATTCCACGGCAGGTCGTAGTTGATGACCGTCTCGCAAAACTGGAGGTTCAGCCCCTTGGCGCCCGCCTCCGTGCAGATCAGGACCTTCGACCGCGTCCGGAACTCGTGGACGAGGGCCAGCCGCAGGGCGACCTCGCGGCTGGGCCTGGACCCGGGGGAAAGGCGGGCTCCCTCTTCCTCCTGCCAGCGGGCGTGGGCCTCGTGGGCCCTGGCGTGGTCGTTGTCGCCGCGGAACAGCGTGATGTCGCCTTCCTGCAGGCCCATGTCGAGGAGCAGCCTGCGCAGGTACTCCTGGGTCGTGATCGATTCGGTGAAGACCACGGCCTTGCCGCTGCCATGGCCGTCGCGGCCGCGCTCGAGGAGAACCCGGATCGCTTCCGTAAAGGAGCGCGCCTTGGCATCGTGAGGAAGGGACCGCGCGCGGGCCACGAAGCCCTCGACGAGAGCCAGCTCGGCGGCGAGACCCGTCCCGTCGCCGGGATCACGAACCTCGGGGGTACCGAAGATCTCAGGAATCTCTTCGTCTTCCAGATCTCGCAGAATCTCTCCATCCAGCCCGCTCACGCCGCCCTGGCCGGCGGCGAGACGGCGGAGCCGGGCGGCGACGTTCTCCAGGCTCGCGGCCAGGGCCGGGATCGACGAGGCCATGCGCCGGTGGAATCCGATCAGCAGGAGCCGTCGCTGCCGGCCGGAGAACGCGAACAGAGAGGGCTGGAGCAGGTACTCGGTCACGTCGTCGTAGAGCGACCGCTCGTCCTCGCTCATCGCGTACTCGTAGAGACGGCACCGCCTCTGCGTGAACGGCCGTTCCAGGAACTCCTGGGCCTGCCGGCGCAGCGTCCGCTGGAGGACGGTGGCAAGGCGCCGCTGGAGCTCGTGCTCCTGGCCGGGGACCAGCGTCCGGTCGTCCTCGTCACAGAACACGCGGCGGAACGTCGTGAGGTCTCCGAGCAGAGTGCCGGTCGGCTCGACGTACTGCACCAGTCCCCAGATCTCTGCCAGGGAGTTCTGGATCGGCGTCGCCGTGAGCAGCAGGACGGGCGCCGAGCGCAGGAAGGCGCGGACGCGGTGGGCCATCATGGCCTCGTCCGAGTCCTCGTCGTAGATGCCATCACGCCCGAACCGCTTGTGCAGCCCGGCGAAGATCTCGTGGGCCTCGTCGATGACCACCAGGTCGAACGGCGGCGCGGCGCCGAGCGGCTCCGCGCCGCGCTCGCTGCCCGCGAGCTCGCGGCCCACCAGATACACGCCCGGCCCGAGGAAGCTCGCCGGGGCCTCCAGTGCCTGAATGCCGAACAGGTTGAACAGCTCGCTCTGCCACTGACCGATGAGCGACTTCGGCACGATCAGCAGGATGCGCTGCGCACCTTCGGCGCGGCTCTGGGCGATGACCAGCCCCGCCTCGATCGTCTTTCCGAGGCCGACCTCGTCCGCGAGGATGCAGCCGCCTTCCCGCAGCCGCCGGAGGGCGAAGATCACCGCGTCGATCTGGTGCGGGTTGGGGTCGATGCGCGCCTGGCGCTGCGACGCCGCATAACGCTCCCGGTCGTCCGCGCGGCGGACCCGGACGAGATCCTCGGCGAGGAGACGCCGATTGAAAGGGTGGAGGCTCACGGGATGGAACGAGCCTGGCTAATCCTGTTCAAATATCTGCGTGGCGATCTTGCACAGAAGAGCGAACGCCAGAAAAAGCTGACATAAGATCCGGCAGGCTCTTTCCACGGGATCGAACCAAGGCAGATCCATATTGTAACGCGCCTGAAGGACCGTAATGGTCACCCCTCCGGCCAGGAAGATCAGCGCCAGAATGACGGATATTGCGGCGCCCTTCAGGAAGACTCCCCACCTCTGCTTCTCAGGGCGCCGCACGGGAGCCTCATCGCCGCTTGTTTTCATGGTGCCGATAGTCTGTCACAAGTCGGCGATCGGTTGGCTTCAAAGGCGTTGGCACCGGGAGGTGCCTTCAGGCTTCGGTCCGCTTGACCCAGGGGACGTCCGAGAAGTTACGGTCATACGAGAGCACCTCCTCGATTCCGTGCTCCCACATGACGCCAAGATGTACTCCGTCCCGAGTGGAGAGGCTCGGATAATCCTCCAGGAGCCGTCGGGCCTCCGCCATCGCGCGATCCGTGACGGCGAGGATCGGGATGCCCAGGTGGGTTATGGCGTCAAAGAGTTTGAAGCCAACCTCTGGGACCTTGAGTGATCGGTAGCGATGCAAAATCTCCTGCAGCACCTCGGCGTCGGTGCAGACTTCGAGGGCTTCTCCGGCGACGACTCGTTCGAGGAAACGCTGGCAAGGCAGCCGCTGGGGGCTCTCCCGTCCTGCCGCGTACATGAAAATGTTGGCGTCGATCAGAATCACGAATAGCGCCCGGCGACAGATTCCTCGATCATCGTCTCCACTGGAGCGATAGGCGCTTCCAGCGTCTTGATCAAAGCCAAGGCCTGACGAGGGTCGAGCGCGGCCCCTCCGAGAGTCTCCCTGGCTTTGTCCCGGAGCTGGCGCCGAGCCCACTCGGCGAGGGGCAGACCCGCTCGGCGTGCGGCCGCCTGCAAATGCGAACACTCCTGCTCACTGACGGGTATCTGAAGGCGCTTGGTCATACTCATGGGGATGAGTATGGTTGTCCCTTCAGCAGCCTGTCAAGGCACCGGCGCGTTCGCGTCGGCATCAACCCGCGGCGGCTCAGGGTCGATCCCCAGCCCGTCGGCGAGCCGGTTGTAGTAGGCGAAGAAGCCCGTGATCTGGACGATGTCGTGGATCGCCGTGTCGCTGAAGCCGGCGGCGCGGAGGGTATCGAGATCCTCCCGGGTGGTGGCGCGGGAGTCGCGGGTGAGCTTGACGGCGAAGTCGAGCATCTTGCGGTCGGCCTCGGTGAGATCGGCGGCCGGCGGCGCCTGGCGGTAATCGCTCTTGACAGCGGCGACGAGCGCCTCTCCCCTCTCTCCCTGGTCCGCGACCTCGCCCCGGAGGTCGTCCGCGTGGGCGTTCGTTCAGTAGTGGCACTCGTTGGCGCGGGAGACGGCGACGGCGATCATCTCCCGCTGGGCGCGGCTGAGGGGGCTTCGCGGCGAGAACATCAACTCCTGGTAGAGGTCGATCCCCGCCTGGAGCACCTCCGGACGGAGGCTCTGGATGCTCAAGACGTTGAACACCTTGCCGGCGCGGGCGATCGCCTCGTCGTAGATGCGTTTCAAGAGGCCGGTGGCCTCGCCGGGGGCGACGGTGCGGATCCAGGGCATGGTGGGGATGATAGCAGGGAGCGGCTGGCGCGATGCTCGCATGCTCCTTGGGAGGGGCGCCGACCGACCGGTGTGTACCCCACCAACCCAGAGGAACGCAGCACCATGAATCCTACCAAGAACGATCTTTCGGAAGAGACACGCCGGCAAGCGGTCGAGCTGCTCAACGCTCGGCTCGCCGACGTCATCGATCTCCAGACCCAGATGAAGCAGGCCCACTGGAACGTCAAGGGCCCGCACTTCATCGCCTTGCACGAGCTGTTCGATCAGATCAACGAAGCGGTCGAGGGGTACATCGACGAGATCGCGGAGCGCGCCGTGCAACTGGGCGGCTTCGCCCTCGGCACGGCTCGTCTGGTCGCGGCGCGCTCAAGCCTCGAGGAGTACCCGCACGACATCACCGCCGGCGAGGACCACGTCGAGGCCGTCTCCAACGCGCTCGCCACGTTCGGCAAGGCCGCGCGGGCAGCCATCGACCAGGCCGAGGGTTTCGATGACGCCGACACGACCGACCTCTTTACCCAGGTCTCGCGCGACATCGACAAGTGGCTCTGGTTCGTCGAAGCCCACCTGCAAGGGCGAGGCGGCGAGGCGGCCCAGAGGGACCAGGACCGGCGCGCCAAGCCTCGCGCCGTCCGGGCCGCTCAGAGCTGAGCTTTGCTGGCGGGTGTGTCAGCACGCTTGGGGAACCGTGCCACGATCCAGTCGCCGATCGCAACCAGGGCTTCGGGGGCGAACGTCTCCTCGATCGTGGCGTACTCCTCGATGCTGCCGGTCCCGGCGTGCTGGAAAAGATGATTGAGGCCGGTCAGGCTCCGCACCTCGTGGTCCGGATTCCCAGCGGCGGCGAGGGCGGCGCGTACGGCTTCCGCGTTCACTTGGGGATCCACCTGGAAGTCCTTCTCTCCGAACAGGGCGAGGACCTGAATCTTCACGTTTCGCAGGTACACCGCCGGATCCTGCCGGATCAGCGAGCGGAACCAGACGGTCGTCGACACCCGGATCGCCTGCTCGATCGCGTTGGCGTCGATTTGGAGTTGGGCGCGCTCCTCGGCGGTGAACTGCTTCCTGTGGCTCTCGGCGAGCGCCCGCAGCTTCTCCTGGAGCCGGTCGACCGGTATCGAGGGGTCCGCGATGAGCTCGAGATCCTCGGCCTGAGCCGCCATCGCCCGATCGATCAGCTTCTCGTCGAGCCCCTGGAGGCGGTAGAGAGCCCGGGGCTGGCGGATCAGCAGAGACCGCAACGGCTCCCCCGGCGGCGCCAGGAGGACGAGGAAGGCCACGGACTTGTCCGCCGACGCGACCATCGGGGCAATGAGACCGCCCTCGCTGTGTCCGACGATGCCGACCGCGCTCCCGTCCACTGCGGGGTTGGATCGGAGAAAGGCCACGGCGGCCCGGGCGTCGGCCGCGAAGTCGTCCATCGTGGAGCCCATGTGGTCGCCCGTCGATTTGCCGGTGCCCCGATCGTCCCAGCGGAGAGAGGCGATGCCGCGGCGGGCCAGGGCGTCCGCGATCACCAGGAACGGCTTGTGGCTCATCAGCGTCTCATCCCGGTCCTGCGGCCCGGAACCGGTGACCAGGGCCACCGCCGGGAACGGACCCTTGCCCTCCGGCAGGAGCAGAGTCCCCGCCAGCCGGACGTTCCCCGCCCCGCTGGTGAACGTGACCTCTCGGCTCTCGTACGGGAACGGCCCCTTTGGCAGTTGAGGGCGGTTCAGCGCGAAGGCTTTCTCCTGCCGCTGGAAGGTGAGGGGCAGCTTCCGTCCCCCCTGCGACCACTCGCCCTGCAGGGCGCTGCCGTCGGCGTTCATGGTGCCTTCGTAGGCGGCGCCGATCGCCTTGAGGCCCAGTCGTAGAATGCCGCGCTCGAAGACGACCGTGTCGACCGGGATCTTCGCTCCCTGATCGATACTGTCGAGAATCGCGCTGAGACCGCCGTCGCTTGTCTTCTCGACGTTCAGGCCCAGGCGAAGCTTCGTCGGGCCCACGTCGAGAGCCCCGAGCCACTGGCCCGCCGCCCCCTCGCCGGGCACGGGCTTGGATTCCGCCACCTGAGCGGCCAGGGGAGTCGTCGCGAGCAGCAAGATCATCGCGAGCAGCAAGAGCTTTGACAGATATAGGTTCATCCGATATCGGTTCATCTTCATCTCCTTTAGATCGATTGACCGTCGTGTTCCTCGGGACTGAAAACCTCCTCGATCGACATCCCGAAAAGTCGCGAGATGCGAAAGGCGAGGGGCAGGCTGGGGTCGTACTTCCCCTTCTCGATGGCGTTGACCGTCTGACGCGAGACCTCCAGCCGCTGGGCCAGATCGGCCTGCGTCCAGTCCCGAGCGGCCCGCAGCACCTTCAACAGGTTCTTCACGAGTACCTCCGGCGGCCGATCAGGACACCCACGGAATGGCTGATGAGCATCAGGGCGAAGACGAAGGCGAAGCCGATCGCGGGTGCGGCGCCGCTCACCACGAGGAGCCAGTAGGCCAGGCCTCCGACCATGCCGACCCCAAAGGCGGGGGCGAGCGACTCCACCTCGATCTTGCGCCGCAGCTCGTCGGTTTCCTGCAGGAACCGGCGATACGCCAGAATGGTCGCGATGCCGAAGAGCGAGTTGCCGATCACCCCCGCGAGAGTCACCGCGAAAGGAAACCACTCCTTTTTGATCTGCAACGAGACGGCGAGGAAAGAGAGCGCCCAGAAGATGGACCAAAGCAGGATACGCATCTGGTTGCGCCGGTCACGCTGCGGGCCGGAGCAGTAGCCACCCAGAGAGTCGTCAGTTGATTTCACGGGTCTTGTCTCCTTGTCGTAATGCCAAGCTTGCTTGACACCAGGGAGAGTACAGGACGCTTTCCTCCTTGTCAAGCATGCTTGTCTAGACCAGGCGATCCCAACTGCTGTCAGGGAAAAGAGAAGATGTCTGTAGGGGCGGCCCTATGTGGCCGCCCTGGGCGGGGGGAATCGGTGCTCCGCAGAGCGCCAGGGCGGCCACACAGGGCCGCCCCTACACGGCAGATTCGCTTGGGCCCGAAGGATCCCCTACTCGTACCGCAGCGCCTCGATCGGGTCGAGCCCGGCGGCGCGGCGGGCGGGCCAGAGGCCGAAGAAGACCCCAACGGCGCCGGAGAACAGGAAGGCGATGACGATCGCCTCGATGGAGACGGCGGTGTTCCAGCCGGCCAGGCGCTGCAGGGCCGCGGCGCTGCCTACGCCCAGGCCGACCCCGATCAGGCCGCCCGCGAGACAGAGCACCAGGGCCTCGATGAGGAACTGCAGGAGGATGTCGCGCCGGCGGGCCCCCAGGGCCTTGCGGACGCCGATCTCCCGGGTGCGCTCGGTCACCGAGACCAGCATGATGTTCATGATGCCGATGCCGCCCACCAGCAGCGACACCAGGGCGATGCCGGCGAGCAGGAAGGAGAACGTGCGGGCGGTCTCCTGAAAGGTCTGCACCAGGGTCGTCTGGTTGCGGACGGAGAAGTCGCTGGGCTGCGTCGGGCGCCGGCGGTGCTCGCGGCGCAGGACGTGATCGATTTCCCCCAGGGCGGCGTCCATCTGCGATTCACTCACGGCCTGAACGTCGATCGACTGCACCCGGTCGGTGCCGAAGACGCGGAACTGGGCCGTCGAGAGCGGGATGTAGATGCCGTCGTCCGGGTTCTGGAAGCCGGAGGAGCCCTTCGGCGCCAGGACGCCGACGACTTCGAAGGGGACTCCCTGGATGCGGATCGACTGGCCGATCAAGGCCATCGAGGACGCTTTCAGGGTATCGCCAGCCGTGGCTCCCAGCACGGCGACCCGGCGGCGGCCGCGCTCCTCGTTCTGATTGAAAATGCGGCCGGCGGCGAGCGGCGAGTTGCTGATCGAGAAATAGCTGGGCCAGGCGCCGGTGACGTTGAGGTTGCCGTTGCCGGTGCCGTATTCGACCTGGATCCGGCGCTGCATGACGGGAGAGACATTGAGGATGGCTTCGGGCTCGCGCATCAGGGCCTCGGCGTCCTTGGCGGTAAGCCTGGCGTCGCCCCGGTCGACGCCGCCGGAGAACTCCTGGCCGGGGCGGACGGTGAGGGTGTTGACGCCCAGCGACGCCAGCCGGGCCTGTACGGTGCGCTGCGCCCCCTCGCCCAGGGCGACCATGGCGATCACGGCGGAGATGCCGATGATGATCCCCAGGGCCGTCAGGAAGGAGCGCAGCTTGTTGGCCCGGATGGCTTCGAGCGCGACGCGGAAGATCTCGGTGACTAGCATGGATGTTTCCTCTCAATTCCGAACATGGTGTCTTCCATGGCGACCTGCCCTTCGGCGACCTCACCCCTGCCCCTCTCCTAGAGGAGAGGGATCTCATGGCATGACGTTTCGGGATAGCCCTCCCTCTCCTTTAGGAGAGGGACCGAGGGTGAGGTCGCCGGGATGGAGGACTACTGGCCCCGGGGACCCCCACCGCCACCCGCCGATCCTCCCCCACCGCTCGAGCCGCCGCGCTGGCCACCGCCACCACCGGTGCCGCCGGTGCCGCCGCCGCCGAGCATGCCGCCGCCCGCGCGCTGGCGCATGCGGTCGGCGAACTGGGTCTGCTGCTGCTTCAACTGCGCGACGGAGATGAGGTAGACCTCCGTGCCGGGCTCCAGCCCGCGGATCACCTCGCTGAAATCCCAGTCGGAGAGTCCCAGGGTCACGAACTTCGGCTCGGGGCCGTTGGGTCCCTTGACGAAGACGACACCCGGCCGCGTATCGCCGGAGGAGCGTCCCCCGGAGCTGGCGCCCATGGCCCCACCGCCCGTGCCACCGGCTTCGCCGCCGGACCGGCTGCGCCAGCCACCCTCGCCGCCACCCGATCTCCTGCTTCCACCCGATTGATCAGAGCCGCCGGCGGCGCGTTCGCCACCTCTCGCTCCCGTGGAGCCGCCACCCGCCCGATCCCCGGCGGTCCCGGCATTCCCGGCATTCCCGGCATTCTCAGTTCCTCGGGATTGCCCGCCGCGGCCCGGCCGCATCGAGGCGAGCTTGTCGCGGAGCTCCTGCTCGTCGAGCCCGAGCGCCGCCCCGGCGGTAGCCGCCTCGCGCGGGTTCGCCACGGCTTCGTTGGGCACCGCCACCACGTCCTCGCGGCGGGCGATGGAGACGGAGACCTCGGCGTTCATGCCCGGCTTGAGCAGACGGTCGGGGTTGGCCAGCTCGACCAGCACGGGAAACATGGTGACGTTCTGGTCGACCACGGCCTGCGGCTCGATCTTCGAGACGGTGCCGCGGAAAGTGCGGCCGGGGTAGGCCTCGACCGTCACCTGGGCCGGCTGCCCGGGCTGGACGCGGCCGATGTCCGTCTCGTCCACCAGGGCGCGGGCCTGGACGGTGGACAGGTCGGCCATCTTTATCAGCGTGGTGCCGCCCGAGACGTTGCCGCTCGCCGAGGCGATGATCTGCCCCTGCTCGACGGTCTTCTCGATCACCATGCCGGAGATGGGGGCGCGGATGTCGACGTCGCCCAGCTTCTCCTGGGCCAGTTGGAGATTCGTCCTGGCCTTGACGAGCTGGGCCTTGGCGTCGGTCTCCTGGAGCTGGGCGGCCTCCCGGTCCTGGGCGCTGATGACGCCCTCCTTGGCCAGGTTGTCGGCCCGGCGGCGCTGAGACGAGGTGTTCGCCACCCGCGCCGTCGCCAGCGCCAGATCGGCCTCGGCCTGGGAGTAGGCGTTGCGCACGTCGCGCGGGTCCACCAGGGCGATCAGGGCCCCCTGCTGGAGCTCCTGGCCGGTCTCCACCGGCATCTGCTGGACCTCGCCGCCGACCCTCGACTTGACCTCGACCACCCGCAAGGGCTCGATCTGGCCCGAGGCGTCGGCGGATATGACCAGGCTCCGGCGTTCGACCGGCGCCGTATCGACCGAGGATTGCTTCTCCTGGGTCTCACCCCGCGTGCAGGCGCCGAGTCCCACGGCCAGCACCAGGGCCAATGACGTATTCATCCAGGCTTTCATCTTCATGTTCATGGCAAAACCTCCTTCCACCTCACGCCCCTCCCTTATTTTTATTGGTAGCCGAATCGGATTCGAACCGGTTTTCCATTCTTCGCCAGCGCTCCGCCATCAGGCGGTCGTACTCTTCGAGCTGCTCGGGAGTCAGGACCCGGGAGAGGTCCTCCCGCGTGCCGGCGACGACTCTGTTCAATCGCGGCCTGACCTCTCTCCACGCCGCCGCCGCTTCGGTCCGCCGGCGCTCGAGGATCTTCTCGACCTCGGCCTGACGGCGGGCGTCGAGGTGCAAGCGGTTCACGATCTCCGCTTCCACGCCACGCCTCCCACCCCTGTGATGCGATCGGGGGCCGAGAGCCCGGTCCGCCGCGGCGCCGACCAGGCCGCCGGCCACGAAGACCGCGACCAGCAGGGCGGCGCTCAGGGCGCGGGCCCGCCGCAGGGGACGGCCGGTCTCGCTCACGGCTGTTCTCCTTGCACGGCGAGGGCCAGGTCCGCCACCGAGGGCGGCTGATCGTCCCCCAGCATGAAGGCGACCTGGGCCGGCAGCCGCAACGCCTCGACGGCGACCGCCGGCTCCGGCGTGCCCGCCGATCCCTGTAGGAGCAAGCCCAAGGCGGCGGCGGCGCACAGGGCCAGCGCGGCGGCCGCCGAGAAGGCGGGCCGGAACCAGCCCAGCAGCACCAGCCACGGGCTCTCCGCGGCGGCGGCGCGGCGGGCCAGCTCGGGCCGCGCGAGAGCCGCGATCGTGGCGATCCGGCGCTCCCACCGCTCGCCGTCGAGCGTGGGGTCCAGAGCCTTCAGGTCGATCGGTGCCTCATCCATCCTCTTCATCCTCCTTCTTTTCCTTCCAGCTCCGTCCGCAGCCGCCGCCGGGCCTCGAGAAGCCGTACCCGGACGGCCCCTTCCGAAGTGCCCAGGAGATCGGCGATCTCCCGGTGGCGCCAGCCCTCGAGGTCGTGGAGCAGCACCACCTCGCGCTGAGTTTCCGGCAGGACGGCGAGGGCCGTGAGCAGCCGGTCCCGCAGCTCGGACCGCTCGGCTTCCCGTCCCGGATCGTCGCCGCCCGCAGCCTCCGCTACCCGCTCGAGCGGCTCGCCCTGCCGCAGGCTCCGCCGCTCCCGGAAGTTGAGGGCCTGGTTGCGGACGATCCGCATCAGCCAGGCGGCGAACCGCTTCGGGTCCCGGCACTCCTCGAGCTTCTGGAGGGCGGTCAAGAATGCGTCCTGACAGACGTCCTCGGCGTCGGCCGGGTTGCCCAGCACCCCCAGGGCCACAGCGTGAGCGCTTTTCAAATGCCGCCGAACCAGCTCCTCGAACGCCCTGGCATCCCCCCCCAGCGCACGCGCCACCAGGCGGGAGTCGGTGTCGGCCACATTCATAGGACAGGTGAGGTCTGCAAAACGTTAGCCTGTGCTACCCTCCTGGCAACGGCTTTCGCCCAACAGTTTACGATTCGTTCCGAAGGAGGTTGTGATGACCCTACGGCGTCCCCTTCCGTTTCTGCTCCTTTCCCTGACCCTCCTCGCCGGAGCCACGGCCTGCGACCACCCCGGCGGCGGTCCGCCGGTGAGGTCGGAGGGCGCCGGCTCGGCCGAGGCCGAGCGCACCCGTGAGGTGGAAGAAAAGGCCGCGGACATCCAGAGCCAGGCCGACGCGATCCAGAGCTCGGAAGGCAGCGATCAGGACAAGATCGATGCCGTCAACAAGCTGGAGCAGGAGAGGCAGCAGATGAACGAGACGGCCGAAGGTGGCTCCGCCGAAGGGGGGAACTGAGGCTAAGCGGGCACCCGTGGTGTCCGAGGGGGCGGGAGGATCGACATGAGCCAATTGCAGGCTCAGAAGGATGAGACCGCTATGACTTGAACCGTGCTACCCCATAGCGGTCCGCTGCCTTCAACAGATCGCCATCGAGGCTCGCCAGAGGCAGGCCGGCGCGAGCAGCTAAGTCGAGGTAGCTGGCATCGTACGAGGATAACCCCTGCTCGCGAGCCAGCCCGAGGAGCTCGCCGAGTGGGCGAACGTCTGCGTCGAGCGTAATCGGAAGGTTCTGGAGCAACTCTACGAAGCGGAGAGACTGCGCCGGAACCAGACGCTTCTTCCTCTCCCCAACCATCAGAACGTTGGCAACCTCCAAAGACCAGATGGGAGGCACGAACGCTTCTCCCTCAGCCAGAGCCTCAAGGACGCTCTCGGAATAAGGGGTCGCTTCGTCTTCGAAGCACCATGCCATCGTCAGGGAGCAATCCAAGGCGAACCTCTTCACCCGCTGCGCCCCTCCTCGATCATCTCCCGGAGGGAGAGGCCGCCAAGAGTGATCCCGCGGCGGAGCTCTCGCAACTGGCGTATGACTTCCCGGGCATCCGGCTTCTGCGTGGACGGCACAGGGACAAGCAGAGCAACCGGCATCCCGTTCTTGGTGATGGCGACTCGCTGTCCACGAGTAACCTCTTCGATCAGTTGGGACAGGTGAGTTTTGGCTTCGTAGGCACCGACGGTTCGCATGGTTCCTCCGACGAGTCGGCAACTAGTCTACTATCTTAGAGGAGGAATCGCCCGGTTTGCCAGATGAGCCCCGCCGAGGCGTCACCGAACGACCAGATCCGTCGGTGGCCGCCTTACCGCGAATCCCCCTGGCACCTCGTGCTTGGCGGCCAGGACACGTGCAGGCCGCGGCCGGCCAGATGCTCGCCTTCTTCGCCGAGATCGGCTGTCTCTTCCCCCAAGGGCGCGAGGGAGCTGGCCGCCCGCGCCGTGACCATGGCCAAGGTCCTGCTCACCACCCAGGTGGAAGACGAGAAGGTCGCCCGCGGCGGCCGCAAGGGCAGCCGGCCCGTGACCCCGGAATCGCCCGCGGACGTGGCGGCGATGGCGGAGATTGGGGGATAATAGGGCCTCAGGCGCGCCGTTTCTCTCACCTATTTTCACGCGCCTGGCATCGGAGGAGCCCCATGCAGATTGACAAGATGATTGAGGCCGTGCAAAAGCAACTCGGAGTCCGGGTTGACGGGCATCCGGGTCCGGACACCTGGGGCGCGATCTATGCTGCCGTCGTCAAGCCGACCATCTCGGGCAAGCCTCCCGAGCTTTCCATCTCGAAGGTCGATGACCGGAGTGAGACGAACATCGCCACTCTGCTCCCGGAGGTGCAACCGATCGCGAGAGCCCTGGTCCAGAAGGCCGCGTCGACGGGCATCCAGATCAAAATCATCAGCGGCTCGCGTACGTTCGCGGAACAGGAAGCGCTGTTCGCGAAGGGCCGCACGGCGCCCGGCCCCAAGGTCACCAATGCACGCGGCGGCTTCTCCAACCACAACTTTGGCATCGCCTTTGACATCGGGGTCTTCACTGGTACCAAGTATTTCTCCGAGTCTCCAAAGTACAAGGCTGTCGGCGTGCTCGGCGTGGATCTCGGCCTCGAATGGGGTGGCAACTGGACCTCGATCGTCGATCAGCCCCATTATCAGTTACGTCCCACCTGGGCGAAGGACATGACCGAAAAAGAGATGCTCGCCGAGCTGCGCAAGCGCGTGGCCGATGGCCTGCCCCTCCTGACCTGACGCTGAGTGACGGACCGGGCCAGCCCGCGAACGCAGGCAAGGGGCCGGCCAGGAGCTCTCCCTCTCCCTGGGTCGGGAGAGGGAGTAAGAAGAGGACAATTCGGGGGAGCGAGACCTACTGCCGCGTCCTCTCCCGCGCCTCCCTCTCCGCCCGTTCGGCGTCGATCTCCAAACGCTTCGCCGTCTCCAGGAGCTGCGGACGCTCGAAGGCGGCCTCCCGCATCTGCCGGAGGCGGTAGGGACGGGTGACGTAGGCGTTCTCCACCAGGTCGTTGAGGGCGTTCGGCATTTGGGTCGTGGTCGAGAAGGCCAGGCTGCCGAGCCGGTAGGGGCCGGCGACCTGACGATCGTGGAACATCAGGCCGTAGTAGGAGAGCTCGATCCACTGCCGGCCGGGCTCCAGGTTGGCCGCCGCCTGGGCATAGCCGACCGGCTCTCCCGCCTTCGAGTAGAGGGTGCCGGCAAGGTGGAAACGG
>Ga0126305_10000094_pt1 | contig 37716 bp, 37 predicted proteins | sample Plot26_FD_92536 | JGI IMG/M metagenome (GOLD analysis project Ga0126305, IMG submission 92536) | Serpentine soil microbial communities from UC McLaughlin Reserve, CA, USA - Plot26 | ecosystem: Environmental > Terrestrial > Soil > Grasslands | place: USA: UC McLaughlin Reserve, Lake County... | reverse complement strand
TCTGGGACGACGACGCGAACCCGGCCGGGCAGGTGCCGTACACCACCAACAACGGCCTGGTGACCGACCAGCTCTACGCCGTCGGAGTCCTGGCTTCGCCGCTCGTCCCCGAGGAGGCGATGGCGGCCTTCATCGGCGAAGACCCGAACGGCACGTGGACGCTCACGATCTCCGACGACGCGGCCGGCGACGGCGGCAACCTGAATAGCTGGTCGCTCGACATCGACACCTTCAGTTGCGCCTCGGCCGACCTGTCGATCACCAAGACCGACGGCGTCGCCGCCGCGACGGCCGGCGGCATGGTGACCTACACCATCGTCGCCTCCAACGCCGGCCCGACGGCGGTCAACCCGGCGAGCGTGGTCGACACGTTCCCGGCGGCCTGCGCCAGCGTCTCCTACACCAGCGTCGCCGCCGGCGGCGCCACCGGCAACACCGCCGCGGGCGCGGGCAACATCAACGACGCGGCGCTCAACCTGCCGGCCGGCAGCTCGGTGACCTACACCGCGACCTGCACGCTTTCCGGCAGCGCCACCGGCACCCTCGACAACACGGCGACCGTGTCGAGCGGCACGCCCGATCCCAACGGGGCCAACAACAGCGCCACGGACACCGACACGATCGGCGCCGCGGCCGACCTGTCGCTGACCAAGACCCTGATCGGGGGCGGCACCGTCAACGTCGGCGACAACGTGACCTTCGCCTTGACGGTGACCAACAACGGGCCTTCGGCCGCCACCGGCGTCGTCGTCACCGACACGCTGCCGGCGGGCCTCACCTACGTCTCCAACAGTTGCGGCGCCACTTTCGCCAACCCGACTCTCACCTGGAATGTCGGCGCTCTGGCGGTGAGCGGCTCGGCGACCTGCAACCTGACGGCGACGGTCAACCAGGCCGGCCCGATCGTCAACACCGCCACCGCCACCGGCAACGAAGCCGACGCGACGCCGGCTATCGGCACGGCCACGGTGGTCGGCGCGCCGCCGAGCGCGGTCGAGGTTCCCACGCTCGACGGCATCGGCCTCGCGGCCCTCGCCTTCCTGCTGGCGGCGAGCGCGGCGGTCGCCCTGCGCCGCAAGCGCCGGACCTAGGTATCACCGCCACATCGCCACGCAGCACGGTGGCGTGAAACGGCCGGCCCGGGGGTTGCCCCGGCCGGCCGTTTTCTTTTGCCGCAATGCGGTAATATATCCGGCCACAGCGAGGAGGAATCGGATGAGCAACGGCTATGAGCAGGCGAAGTCGCAGCGCAACATCCTGGAGCGGCTCGGCGACAAGATCCCCGGCTACCGGGGCTTCCAGGACCGCGAGCTGCGGCGGGACGTCGACCGGCTGCAGCGCGAGCACCTGGCCTCGGAGTTGGGACGGCTCAAGGCCGCGTTGCGGGACAGCGCCCGCCGGTATACCGACGCCGGCAAGATCGGCGCCCTGAGCGCCTTCGACCGTCTCGACCGGCAGATCGACGGCCTGTCGCAGGCGATCCGCTTCAGCGACTACGGGGCGAGCGGACTGTTCGATCCGGTCAAGATCGGCGAGGCCGAGCTCGAGCGGCTCTATCAGTTCGACCTCTCGGTCGTGGACGACCTGGCGCAGGTCGAGGGCGAGGTCGCGGCCCTGCCGGCGCCCGGCGGGGACGACCCGGCCGCCGCCCTCGAGCAGTTGCAGCAGACGGTGCGCGGGCTGGACGCCAAGTGGCGGCAGCGCGAGCAGGTCATCAGCGGCGTGGTCAACAGCGGGAGCGGGAGCGGGAGCGGCGGCGGCACGGACCCGGCAGGCGTCTAAAGGCAGAGGAGAGACCGACAATGAACGTGATTCAATATCAGGACCCCACCGGCGACACCATGGTGTCGCGCTGGCCGGCGAACGGCACGGCCGCCATCCGCCTCGGCAGCCAGCTCATCGTCGAGGAGAGCCAGCAGGCCGTGTTCTTCCGCGACGGCAAGGCGCTCGACACCTTCGGCCCGGGCCGCCACACGCTGGCGACGCAGAACGTCCCCATCCTGGCGAGCATCTTCGGCATCCCGTTCGGCGGCACGTCGCCTTTCCAGGCGGCCGTGTTCTTCGTCTCCACCCAGACGTTCCTCGACCTCAAGTGGGGGACGAAGGAGCCGGTCATCTTCCGCGACCAGGACCTGTCGATGGTGCGCCTGCGCGCCTTCGGCAAGTTCGCCGTGCGGATCGCGAACGCCCAGGTGTTCGTCAATGCCGTGGTGGGCAGCCGCGGCCTCTACACCACCCAGGGGGTGGAGGACTACTTCCGGGACGCCATCGTGGCCCGCCTGACCGACGTGCTGGGCGAGAACCTGACCTCCATCTTCGACCTGGCGAAGCTCTACGACGAGCTCGCCATGGCCTTGAAGTCCCGGGTGGCGGACGACTTCACCAAGTACGGCATCGAGCTGGTGGACCTCTACATGGGGGCCATCACGCCCCCCGAGGAGGTCCAGAAGCTGATCGACGAGCGCAGCGGCATGGGCGCCATCGGCGACATGAACGCCTACATGAAGTTCAAGACCGCCCGGGCGATCGGCGACGCCGCCTCGCAGCCGGGCGGCGAGGGCGGCGGCACCGTGGGAGCCGGCCTGGGGCTCGGCATGGGCGCCGGCCTCGGCGCCATGCTCCCCGGCATGATGCGCGAGGCCATGCAGAGCGGCGCTCCACCTGCCCAAGCGGCCCCGGCGGCACCGGCGGCGCCCGCCGCCTCGCCCACGGCCGAGAAGCTCCGCCAGCTCAAGGGCCTGCTCGACGAGGGGCTGATCTCCCAGGAGGAGTTCAACGCCAAGCGGCAGAAGCTGCTGGACGACATGTAGACAGGTGTAAACGTTCCCACCCTCCCGGGGCGGCTCTCCACGGGCCGCCCCTTGCATCCTCACCCTTCCCGCCCTCCTCGGATTCCGCTATTCTTCGACCTTAAGTATCCCTCGGAGGCAGTTTTTTGATTGCTGAGTAGCAGACCGCATAGTCCCAAACGGGGTCGCCGGGGAGCGGCGCTTCTTGCGCTCGTCCTGGTGGCCGTGCCTCTGGCCGGCGGCTGCGGAGGCCGGAGCGAGGCTGAGAATCCCAACCTCATCCTCGTGACCCTCGACACGGTGCGCGCCGATCACCTGGGCTGCTATGGCGACCGGCAGGCGGTGACCCCATGGCTCGACCGTCTGGCGGGCGAAGGGATCCGTTTCGCCCACGCCTCCTCGGCGGTGCCGCTGACCCTTCCCTCGCATGCCAGCCTGCTCTCGGGATTGCTGCCGCCCAGCCACGGGCTGCGCAACAACGGCCTCGGCGCGCTGCCGGCGGGCACCGGCACTCTGGCCAGCGCGCTCGCCGGGCAGGGCTACCGCACCGGCGCGTTCGTGGGCGCCTTCGTGCTCGACCGCCGCTTCGGGCTCAACCAGGGATTCGAGGTCTACGACGACGAGATCCCCCGCGACCCGCACGCCGGCGTCTCCCTGGAGGCGGAACGGCCGGGGCGCGACGTGGTGGACCGCGCGCTCGCCTGGCTGGGCCGGGAGGACGCGCGCCCCTTCTTCCTCTGGGTCCACCTCTACGACGCCCACGCCCCGTACCTGCCGCCGCCGGCCTGGGGCGCACGCCATCCCGGCCGTCCTTACGACGGCGAGATCTCGGAGGTGGACGAGCAGGTGGGCCGCCTCCTGGAGGATCTCGAGCGCCGGGGCCTCACGGGCGAGACGGTGGTGGCCGTGGCCTCCGACCACGGCGAGGGCCTCGGCGAGCACGGCGAGATGACCCACGGCCTCCTGCTGTACGAGCCCACCCTCCACGTCCCCCTGCTGGTGCGGGCGCCGGGACGGCTGAAGCCGCGGGTGGTGGACACGCCGGTGAGCCTGGTGGACCTGGCGCCCACGCTGGCCGGCCTGCTGGGCAAGGCCCTGCCCGCGCCCGCCGGCCGCCCCCTCGACGGCCGCGACCTCTCCAAGGCCCTGCTCGACGGCGGCGAGCCGGCGGCCGGCGAGGTGTACGCCGAGAGCCAGTACCCGGCGATCTTCGGCTGGAGCCCCCTGGCGGCTCTGCGGCGGCGTGACCTCAAGTACATCTCGGCTCCCAGCCCCGAGCTCTACGACCTGCACCAGGACCCGCGCGAGGCCGCCAACCTCATGGCCGGCGGCCCGGCCAAGGCGGCCGAGCCGGCGCGCGGCTTCGCCTCCCGGCTGGCCGCCATCGAGGCCGGCGCCGTGGCGACGCCCCGGGCCCCCGCTCCCGACGCCGAGACCCGCGCCCGCCTGGCCAGCCTCGGCTACGTGGCCGGAGCGGCGCCCGCGCCGAAGCCGGGCACCGCCAGGAGCGCGTCGCCCGATCCCAAGACCATGGTCGCCCTCTTCCAGCGCTTCGAGCTGGCGAACGCCAACCTCCAGGACGGCAAGCTCGACGCCGCCCTGGCCGAGCTCGAGGCGCTGGTGGCCGCCGATCCGGCGAATGCGGTCTTCCGCGGCCGGCTGGCGGCGGCCCTGCGCGACCGGGGGGACACGGCCCGGGCCCTGCCGCTCTACCGGCAGGCCGCCGAGACGACGCCGGCGGACCCCGAGGCCTGGTACAACCTGGCGGCGGCCCTCCAGGAGGCGGGGCGGCTCGCCGAGGCGCGAGACGCCATCGAGCAGGCCCTGCGGCTCGACGGCAGCCGGCCCGAGGCCCACAATACCCTCGGCATCGTCGAGCTGAGCGAAGGCAAGCTGGAAGCCGCGCGGAGCGAGTTCGAGACCGCCTCCCGGCTCGACCCGCGCAACGCGCTGGCGATGAACAACCTGGGCAACGTGCTGCGCGCCATGGGCCGGCTCGACGAGGCGGAGCGCTCCTACCAGCGCTCGGCGGCCCTCGCTCCCCGCTTCGCCGAGCCGCTCAACGGCCTCGGCACCCTGGAAGTGGAGCGCGATAAGCCCCTTGCCGCACTCCCTTATTTTGAGCGTGCCCTGGCGCTCTCCCCGGCCTACCACGAGGTGCGGTTGAACCGGGCCATCGCGCAGGACACCGCGGGGGACGCGGTGGCCGCCGGAAACGCCTACCGGGATTTTCTGGCCGCCACGGCGGGAGATCCCCGGTTTGCCGAGCAACGCCGCGCGGCGCAGCAGCTCCTCGCCGGGCTCGCCAGCCGGGCCGCGGCAAGCGCGCCGGCGGAGAGGAGGTGATCCACGCTCGAGGCCGCGCCGGTAACCGAAGGCGGTATTGAAAGATTTGTGCCGTTCCGTTCGACAGGCGAATGGATTTGATGGAAATACGATCCAGAATACGATCCAGAGTAAGGAGAAGAGTCATGAACCGAAGGAGAATGTGGGCGGCGAAACCGCTCGCGATAGTGGCCTTGATCGCCTTGGCGTTCGGCCTCGCCCTGCCGCCGGCCCTCCAGGCCCAGACGGCGGGCGGCAACCTCATCGGCCGGGTCCTCGACAAGAGCGACTCGCCCCTGCCGGGCGCCACCGTCACCGCCACCCAGAAGGACACCGGCCTCACCCGCAGCACCGTCACGGAGAGCGACGGCACCTACCGTCTGCCGTCCCTGCCGGTGGGCTCCTACACCGTCACGGTCGAGCTCAACGGCTTCGCGACCGTGACCATCGAGGACGTGCGGCTCAACGTCGCCAGCCAGCGCGAGATCAACGTCGACATGAGCCCCTCGACGGTCGAGGAGTCGATCACCGTCGTCGACGAGGCGCCGCTGGTGCAGACCACGCCCGCCATCGGCACCGTGGTCAGCGAGCAGCAGCTCGAGAACCTGCCGCTCAACGGCCGCCAGTTCGCCAACCTGGCGATCCTGGCTCCCGGCACGGAGCTCACCTACAACTCCGACCCGACCAAGCCCGGCCAGCTCACGGTGGCGCTCAACGGCGGCATCGGCCGCAACGTCAACTACATCGTGGACGGCGGCGACAACACCGACGACACGATCGGCGGCGCCCTGCAGAACTTCAACCTCGAGAGCGTCGAGGAGTTCAACATCCAGACGCAGCAGTACAAGGCCGAATATGGCCGCTCGACCGGCGGCGTGCTGACCGTGGTCACCAAGACCGGCACCAACAGCATCGCCGGCAGCGCCTGGGGCTTCTTCCGCGACGACAGCCTCAACTCCAAGCGGGTGTCCGAGGAGCTGGCCGGCAACGACAAGCAGCCGTATGAGCGCAAGCAGTACGGCCTCGCCCTGGGCGGCCCGATCGTCAGGGACCGCGCCCACTACTTCGCGACCTTCGAGAAGACCGAGGAAGACACCAGCTACACCGTCGACACGGATCTCGATGCCGGCGGCCCGGGCAGCCCCATCTTCCCCGAGCTCCAGGGCGTGACCGTCCCCACCCCGCTCGAGGACGATCTGGCGACCGCCAAGATCACCCTCAACGTCTCGCCGAAGCAGTACCTCCAGGTGCGCTACGGCTACCAGAAGAACACCACCAAGTACGGCCAGGGCTCCCTCTCCGCTCCCGACTCCCTGGGGACGACCCTGAACGAGTACCAGTCGGTCCTCGCCGGCCACAGCTTCCAGATCGGCTCGGACAGCCTCAACGAGTTCGTCTTCCAGTACACCAAGTTCAACAACACGATCACGGCCGACTCCAACGAGCCTTATCTGTACTTCCCCTCGGGCGCGCACAGCGGCCGCAACGTCAACACGCCGCAGTCCACGAACCAGACGAAGTACCAGTACAAGGACGACTTCAGCTTCACCCGCACGATCGCCGACCGGGCCAACAACTTCAAGGCCGGCTTCAACTACATTCATGAGCCGGTGCTCGGCGGCGACGCCTCGACCGGCACCACGGGCCAGTTCTCCTTCCTGGACGACGACCGGAGCTCGCCGGTCGTCGACATCACCTTCTTCGGCGGCTTCAACGGCAACACGACGCCCGTCGACCAGTACAGCGTCTATGCCCAGGACGACATGCTGCTCAGCGACCGGCTGACCCTCAACGTCGGCCTGCGCTACGACTACTGGGACGGCTACGACCTCGACCAGACCGGCAACCCGATCTGGCAGGCGCTCTCCAGCCAGACCACCTACAACGAGTACTTCCTGCAGGACTTCCAGGGCGGCAGGGGCGGCAAGCTGAAGAACGACGACGACAACTTCGGGCCGCGGCTCGGTTTCACCTGGGACATGAAGGGTGACGGCCGGCAGTTGATCCGCGGCGGCTACGGCCGCTACTACGACTTCCCCTACACCAACGCCACCATCCTCTTCCCGTCGGCGGCGGTGCAGTCCAACTACGGCGTGGTCTACAACGTCAACAACACCGCCGGCATCCGCAACGCCGACGGCACCTTCTTCCGTCCGGGCCAGCCGCTGCCGGCGAACGAGCTCCCCGGCGCCGCCATCAATCCGCCCAACGAGATCGCCTCGCCGACCCTGGCGACGCCGTACTCCGAGCAGATCTCTCTGGGCTACTCGTGGCAGGCCACCAACTGGCTCGGCATCAACCTCGAGGTGGTCTCGATCGACTACCGGGACATCCCCTTCCGCTTCCGGGCCAACCCCGTCGATCCGGCCACCGGCGTGCGGCGCTTCCCGCAGTTCGGCAACTTCCGCCTCTGGTACGGCAACGGCGAGGCCGACTATCAAGGCGCCAACCTGAGCTTCCGGGCGCGCGCCAGCTCGAAGCTGGAGATCCAGGGCTTCTACACCTATTCTGAGGTCGAGGGCAACGTCCTCGCCGGCGCCGACGAGTTCCGCCTCACCAACGTCGGTTACCAGCCCAGCCTGAGCAGCGCCCGCGACGTCTCGTTCAACCCCCTGGATCCCCTGTGCGACGCCTGCTTCGGTCCCCTCAACACCGATGCCCGCCACCGCGTGACCCTGAGCGCCGTCTACCAGGGCCCGTGGGGAATCAATGCCTCGGGCATGTTCCGTTACCGGTCGGCGACCCCGTTCTCCGTCTATTCCTCGAACGACCTCAACGGCGACGGCTTCCGGCTCGACCTGCTGCCGGGCGGCAGCGCCAACTCCGAGCGCGGCCACTCGTTCTCGCAGTTCGACGTGCGGCTGGCCAAGGAGTTCAACTTCGGCCCCGTCGGCCTCGAGCTGATCGCCGAGATGTTCAACGTCTTCAACGAAGAGAACCCGGCCAGCTACACGCTCAACTTCGTGGGCGGCAACCCGGTCGGCTCCGTGCCGACGTCCTACGCCGGCGACCCCGGTCAGGGCGAGCAGCGCCTGACGCAGGTCGGCGTGCGCGTGCGCTTCTAACCCGTCCGCTTCCGGCCACCCCGGGGATCCGTCCGGGAATCATCGTGGGGGCGCTCCGGCGCCCCCTTTTCTTTTCCTCCCGCCCGGCCCGGAGGCCACTCGCGGGCGGAGGCCACCTCCTTGCGCTCCACCACCGGCACGGCGTTCTCGGCCGGCTCGATCTTCGAGCCGTAGCGGCTGGCGTAGACCTGCGTGAACTCGGCGCCCAGGAACACGATCTGCGCCGAGTAGTAGGTCCACAGCAGGAGGATGATCAGCGAGCCCGCCGCGCCGTAGCTCGAGGCGACGCTGCTCTTGGCCAGATAGAGGCCGATCAGGAACTTGCCGGCGGTGAACAGCAGGGCCGTCATGACGGCGCCGATCCACACGTCGCGCCAGCCGATCTTCACATCCGGCAGGTACTTGTAGATCATGGCGAACAGCAGGGTGACGACGGCGAACGAGACGGCGAACGAGAGGATCCGGGCCAGCACCTGCCCGGCGCCGCCCAGGCCGTCCGCCCACCGGCCGATCGACCCCATCGCCGCCGAGAGCACCAGAGAGACCAGCAGCAGGAAGCCGATCCCCAGGATCATGCCGAAGGAGATCAGGCGGTTCTTGACGAAGCCCCAGATGCCGCCGCCCGGCTTCGGCTCGACGTCCCAGATGCGGTTGAGGGCGTTCTGGAGCTGCACGAAAACGCCGGTGGCGCCGAACAGGACGGTCGCCAGGCCGATCACCGTGGCCACGGCGCCCGAGCCGTGCTTGCCGGCGTTGGCGATCATGGTCTGGATCGCCTCGCCGCCCTGCGGCCCCACCAGGCCCTGGAGCTGCCCCACGAGCTGCCCCTGGACGGCCTCGCGGCCCCAGACCAGGCCGGCCACCGCGATGACGATCAGGAGCATGGGGGCGATCGAAAAGATCGTGTAGTAGGCGAGCGCCGCCCCGAGATCGAGGGCGCCGTCTTCCTGCCATTCCTTGAAGCTTTCCTTGACCAAGCTGAAGCCGGACCTGACATCCATTGCTGTATACCTCCTTGCGAGCTCGTCACGGAGCGGGCCGGGACACCTCCATGGGTTCGAAACGGAACTTCGACTTCTCGAACGAGAACGACCAGCGCCCGGGCGCCGGGCTGCTGAGGAACGGCGACTCCAGGCGCGGGTACGCCGCGGCTTCCACGGGCTTGCCGGCCACCGCGGCCCGGCTCCCGGGCAGGAAGTCGACGCGGGTGCCGCCGGCGGCGCGGAAGCGGATCTCCCCCTCCACCACTTCCAGCCGCGCCGCGGCGGCCTTCTTCTTCCAGGCGGCGAAATCGCCGTCCTCCGCCTTCCGTCCCGCCTGCAGCCCGACGTTCGCCGGCTGGCGGCGCGGCACCGCCACCCAGGCGCCCGCCAGGTCGCGCTTCCGGCGCTTGTCGGCGGCATAGTAGGCGGGGAACTTCTCCACCGCCGGCCCGACGTCCCAGCCGCCCTCCGTGACCAGGGCCACGTAGGCGTCGCCGCTGCGCGAAACGACGACGTCGCCCATCACCTCCGGGGCCGACCAGGCCGGCGAGAGGTAGGCGTGGCCGAGGCCGGCGCCCGGCGTCTCGAGGCGGGCGGCGACGAGGTTGCGGCTCGCCACCGCCTGGTCGAGGGTGTTCGGCCCCTGGGCCTCCTTCTGCGCCCGGGTGCGGCTCCAGAGGTAGAGCGGCGCGAACTCGGGCCCCTCGGCGTAGAGCGCCGCCACGATCTCCTGCCCGCCGGAGACGCGCAGGGAGAGGTCGCCCACCGACTGGGAGGCGCCCAGGATGTAATCCGGCGTGGCGTAGCCGTACATGGCGGCATTGACGTCCCGGCGCTTGGCGGGATCGATCTTCCGGCGCTCCCGGATCTCGTAGGGGGCCTGCTTGCGGCGGTCGGTCAGCAGGCGGACGACGCCCTCGGGGATCCGGTAGCGGCTGACCGGCAGCTCCGGCCGGTCCATGAAGTTGATCTCCTCGGGGTTGCCCATGCCGGCGGCCAGCCAGCTCCAGGCCTGCCACGGGCTGCTGCGGTTGCTCAGGGCCCACACCGACGAGGTGCGGCTCTTCGGCCCCGCGGGATAGCCGCCCACCTGCTTCTGGGCCCAGGAGGCGAAGAGCACGTCGAGCTGCCGCCGCGCCAGCTCCCGCACGGCGGCCTGCGGCGCGTGGTCGGCGAGCTGCAGCAGGCCGGTGACGGAGAGCGCCAGATAGCCCGGGCTCTCCGCCTCGTACCAGCCGTCGCGGTCGTGCGCCTTGAGGAACGCCTCGGCGAAGGCGCCCCAGCCCTGCGCGGCCGGCGAATCGGCAGTCCCCGCCACGGTCTGGGCCACCAGGCTGCGGGACATCGAGATCATCCGCTGGTTCTCGGTGTCGCCGAAGCCCCAGGGATCCTTGATCAGCCCCTCGCCGGGCGGCGGCGCGGCGTTGCTCACGGCGGCGCGCAGACGGGCGAGGAGCTCGGGCGGCAGAGCCTCGGGATACTGCAGCACGACTCTCTGAAGAGGGAGCTGCGAGCGGGCGCACTCGTTGGTGTGCCACTTGGCGCAGGACTTCAACACGCCGTCCACCCACCGGGCCGCCTCCTGCCGCAGGGCGGGCGCGTCCGGCCGCCCCTCCGCCGCCAGCGCCGCCGCGGCCAGCGCTCCGGCGGCCAGGGGCTGGCGGCCGATCCACTCGAAGTTCCCCTTCATCCGCCGGATCTGCGCCAGCTCCCTCTCCAGGTACCCCGTCTCACGCTCCGAGAGATTTTTCCAGGGCTTCGCGGCAGGCGGCTTGGGAGCGGCGGCGGCCGTCCACCCGGCGAGCAGCATCCCGGAAATCAACATCCCGGCGATCGACAGGACCGCCAACGCGGCGCCCCCCGCGCCGGATCGGCGCTCTTCTAGGGGTCGAGGGTCGGGTGTCGTACTTTGCATCATTTCGGTCTCCCTTGCAGGATCGGGGCCGCTCCCCGCTCATGAATCTTGCAAGACCACCCCGCCAGCCGCCGGCCGCGAGCCGGCAAGGCACTCTCAAAGGAGGTCTACGGTGGACTGGGGAGCCCTGTTGAAGCTGCTGCTGACCATCGCCGTCGTGGCCCTGGTCCTCGCCGGGATCGTGCTGGCGTGGGCCTTCCGCGCCCTGCGCCGCGTCCGCGTGCCCGCGAACGCCGATTTCTTCACCACCGTCCGCGCCGTGCCGCTGTCGCTGGTCGTGGGCCTCGACCTCCTCGACCTGGCGCTCGATTCCTTTTCGGCCCCGATCATCTGGGTCATCCTCAACCGTTTCGGGCTCCAGTCCCTGCGCAACGTCGCCACCTTCGAGGCCCTGATCCCGATCACCGGGCCCATTCCGACGCTGACCCTGGCCTGGATCGGCGCGCGGCTCTTCAACCTCGGCCAGCCCTACGATCCGAACGTCATCGAGACCCGCCAGATCGGCCCGGACCACTACGCCCCCCGCCCGCGCTGAGCCATGCCAGCCAGAACCTGCATCATCCTGAACCCCAACGCGGGGAGCGCCGGAGAAGTCGAGCGGCTGCGCGAGGCCCTGGAGAAGCATCCGGACACGGTCGTGCGCGTCACGGAGAAGGAGGGCGACGCCCGGGAGATCGCGGCCGCGGCCGTGGGAGACGGCGCCGAGCTGGTGGTGGCCGCCGGCGGCGACGGCACGCTCAACGAGGTCGTCAACGGCCTCGGAAAAGCGGATTTCGGCACCCGCCTGGGCCTGGTGCCGCTGGGCACCGGCAACGACTTCGCACGCTCGATCAACGTCCCGGCGGACCTCGACGCCGCCCTGGCCATCCTGGAGACGGGCCGCGTCCAGGCCGTCGACGTGGCCTGCGCCACCTTCGCCCACCAGAGCCGCTACTTCATCAACGTCTCGGCCGGCGGCTTCAGCGGCGTGGTCAGCGTGAAGGCGGGCGAGGCGAAGGACCGCTGGGGCCCCCTGGCCTACCTGCGGGCCGCCGTCGGCACCCTGCCGGAGCTCCAGGGCTTCAAGACCCGCATCACCCTCAACGGCGGCGAGGTGCTGGACCTCGAGACCTACAACATCGTCATCGCCAACGGCCGCTTCGTCGCCGCCGGCATTCCCGTGGCGCCGCAGGCCAAGCTGGACGACGGGCTCCTCGACGTCATGATCGCCCCCGCCGTCACCATGCCCCAGCTCGCCCTCCTCATTCCCCAGGTCCTCATGGGACGCCACACCGAGAACGACCTCCTGCTCTTCCGTAAGGTGACCAGCATCGAGATCGAGTCCGATCCGCCCATGTCCTTCAACGTCGACGGCGAGCTGATCGGCGACGAGCCGGCCCGTTTCGTGGTGCTGCCGCGGGCCTTGGAGGTGATCGTGGGGCCTGAGCCCGAAGCGGGATAAGATCCGGTAGAGAAGACATCCCGGCACAGGAGACCAGAGCCATGTCGATCGAAGCCAGGCTGCGCGAGCTGGGCCTGACCCTCTCGGAGCCTTTCAAGACCCCCGCGGGAATCCGCCTTCCTTTCGCCTCGGTGCGGGTGCGCGGCGACCGCGCCTACCTTTCGGGCCACCTGCCGCTCAATCCGGACGGCACGCTGGCTGCTCCGCTCGGCAAGGTCGGGCAGGAAGTCACGCTGGAAGAGGGCAAGCGGGCCGCCCACCTGGTGGGCTTGGCGATGCTCGGCAGCCTGCAGAGGGAGCTCGGCAGCCTGGACCGGATCACCGCCTGGCTGCGGGCGCTGGGCATGGTGAACGTGGCGCCCGGCTTCAACCAGACCTCCGCCGTCATCAACGGCTTCTCCGAGCTGATCGTGGAGGTCTTCGGCCCCGAGGCCGGCATCCACGCCCGCTCCGCCGTGGGCGTCGCGGACCTGCCGTTCAGCGTGCCGGTCGAGATCGAGGCGGAGGTCGAGATCCGGCCCTGATCCCGCGCCTGGGGCTTTCTCTGAACGTATTTACACGGCTCGGCGTAGCGGTTCGAGCTGCTCGATTTCGATCGCTCCCTCACCGCGCATCGCATGCCACAGGTCCCAATCCTGTTGAAGGCCTAACCAGAAATCGGCCGGCATGCCAAGAACACGCGCCAACCGGAGCGCTGTGTCAGGCGTGACCGAACGCTTTCTCCGGATGATCTCGTTAAGCCTCGGGAACGAGACTCCCAAGCGAATGGCGAACGCCGATTGACTCATACCCAGCGGTTTCAGGAATTCCTCCAACAGCATCTCCCCTGGGTGTGTCGGGGGACGGTGCTTAGGGAGCCGGCGTTCCACCAAACGGCGCTGAGGTTCAGTGATAGTCCGTGATCTCGACTTCGTCGGCATAACCGTCCTTCCAGCGAAAACATACTCGATATTGGTCGTTGATACGGATGCTGTACTGACCAGAACGATCGCCCTTCAAACGCTCGAGCCGGTTCCCTGGAGGCACAGCCAATTCAGCAAGCTCATTAACTCTATCGATCTGGTCCAGCTCCCTTTGCGCGACGGCCCAGAGGTTAGAGGGACAAATCGAACGAGCCTCCTTGCTGCTCTCTCCGTCAAATACGTCCTCGGTACCTTGGTCGGCGAAGGAACGTATCACGGCACCCATTATAATGGGAGGCGTAGGGGCTTGCAATGCCCCGCGTCGAGGAGAGGCCCGAATGACAAAGTGGGCCGCGGTCGGCTCGGTGACGGCATCCGGGCGGAGGGCAAGGAAATCTACAGCTCCTCCGTGAGGCCGACCGCCCGCTTGAAGCGGAACCAGAGGTTGCGGGCTTTCCAGAAGCGGCTGGCTTCCATCCAGCGGAGCCGGCCGGCAAGCTCGGCGACCCTGCTCTCGTAGGTATCCCGCTGCCGGGCGAGCTCCTCGGCGTGCGCAGCCTCTCGTTGCGTCATCTGGCGATGGAGCATGGCGCAGTCCAGTTGGGCCGAACGGAGGCAGGCCCACAGGATGGGGCCGGAGTACAGGTTCAGCTCGTCGCCTTCGCTCGACGTGCACCGTATCGACAGACGGGCCGACGCGGCGTCTGCCACCGGGGGAATCTCCACCGTGGCCTGCCAGCCGACGACCTCCATGGGATCGGCCGCAAACGCCTGACCGACCAGAGGCCGCGGCTGGAGGTCCCGGCACGTGGCGACCAGGACGTCGTCGATCCGGATGAGCACCTCCCGCGGCGGCCGCTTGGTCACCCGGTCGCCGATCCATCCGCTCAGATGAAGGGTTCGTTGCCCCGCCCAGGAGCAGTGCTCGAAAAACCCGTCGGGCTCGCGCTCGATCTCAAGGCCGGAGAATACGGCGGGCGAGTCGGACGCTTCTCCCACCAGCACAACGTACAGATCCTGGAAGCTGGCCAGTCCCCTGGGAATTCTCAAGACCGGAGAGGGACCGATGGCGTTTCGGACGGCGGAGCGCACGAACTCTTCCGTCACCCACGAGGAGCCGTATTCGCGCGTGTCGAGCGAGCCGCTTTCGCTCAGCTCTTCGAAAACGATTCCCGGCGTCGAGTCGGACGCCTCCTCCCGGCTGCGCAGCGACATGTCATGGACGCTGAAGAGCAGGACGCCGCCCGGATTGACGAGCGATCCGAGGCGATGAAGCCATTCCATGAACCTCGGCTCGGGCAGGTGAGTGAACAGAGACGACACGAAGATGCAGTCGAAGGTGCGGTCGCCGGGAAAGCGATCAGGGTCCGTCGCGGAAACGATTCCATGAACCCCGAAGTGGCGCTGTTGAAAGGCGACGCCTTCGGCATAGATGTCCGATACCCAGATCGAATCCGGAGCGATCTCGGCGGCGATGTGCCGCGTCACCCGGCCGAAGCCGCTGGCGAAATCCAGGACCCGCCCTCCCCAGCTCAGCGAGCCGAATCTCCAGACGAGGATCTGCCGCAGGGTCTTCCAGATCCGCCGGCCCGATTCGAAATACATCGCGGCGGCCTGCTCGAGAGGGTAGCCCTGAACGTCCTTGAAGAAGAGCAGCATCTCGTCCGACGCGCTGACGTTCAGGTTGATGCCGTCGTTCAGGACGTCACGGCAGAGCGCCTGAACCACGACACTGTGGGAAGAATTCGCGTACGCCAGGGATTCGGAATCCATGTGTCTCCTCGTCAGAACATTCCACTGGTTCAGGACATTCTACGGATGCGATCCCAGGTCCGTCCACGGCGGGCATTGCCCGCGCCTTATTGTTGATGATATTCTGATAAGCAGATAACCCGCCGCCCTGCAGCCCGCCTCGGAACCTCTCGAGGCTCGGCAGCCTTGCCAGGGATGGCACCAAACCGAGGAGGCGTCCATGCTCCGCACGTCCACGATTCGCCAAGGGATCCGCTCCATCACCGTGCTCACTACGCTCTGCCTGTGCGCTTCCACCGCCCAGGCCCAGGGCTTCAACAACCTCTATCTCGGCACCGGCGCGGGCAACCCCGCCGTTTCGACCGGAAACCGCAACACCGCCCTGGGGGAGGGCAGCCTGGCCTCCAATACGACCGGCTCGGACAATACGACGGTCGGCGCCGAAGCCGCGAACTTCAATACGACCGGCGACTCCAACACGGCCGTCGGCTCGGCCGCTCTCCTCCTCAACACGACGGGAGACGTCAACACGGCCCTCGGCTCGGGAGCCATGACCTCCAATACCACGGGGAGCGCCAATACGGTGGTCGGCGTCAACGTGCTCAACCTGAACACCACGGGCGGCTCCAACACGGCGGTCGGCTTCCTGGCCCTGTTCGGCAACTCGACGGGCAACAACAACACGGCGGTCGGCGCGAACTCCCTGACGGGGACCTCCTCCGGCAGCGGCAACATCGCCATCGGCTATCTGGCCGGCAATGGCATCACCAGCGGCAGCAACAACATCGACATCGGCAGAACCCCTCCCGGCAACGAGTCGAACACCATCCGCATCGGGACCCCCGGCACGCAGACCGCGGCCTTCATCGCCGGGATCGACGGCGTGACGCTCTCGAGCGGCAACGCGGTGTACATCGACAGCAACGGCAAGTTGGGCACGATCACCTCGTCGGTGCGCTTCAAGGAAGACCTGGCGGACATGGGCGACGCGAGCGGGAACCTGATGAAGCTTCGCCCCGTCACCTTCCACTACAAGGCCGGCGTCGACGACGGCTCCCGCCTGCTTCAGTACGGCCTCGTGGCCGAGGAAGTGGCGAAGGTCTACCCGAACCTGGTCCAGTTCGATGACAAGGGCCAGGCTGTGACGGTGCGCTACCACGCGATCAACGCGATGCTCCTCAACGAGCTCCAGAAGCAGCACGGCAAGATGGAAGAGCAGAAGGCTCAACTGGAAGAGCAAGAGGCCCGGATCCAGCGCCTGGAGGCCCTGCTCACCAAGAACGTGGAAACGGCCACGGCGCACTGAGCGCCAAGCCCAGAAGGCGCACTGCAGTCAACGGCCGGCTCCTGGAGCCGGCCGTTGGACTTTTCAGCAGGGAATCGAGATTGACGAATCCTTGTTGTCCCTGTCGTTCTTGAGCTCCTCGCAGTCCAACTCGCAGTCCTGAGGTGAACGGGAGATCCGACGAATGCGCGCAGCCGTCCTCGTGCTCCTTACCGCCGCTACCGCCACGCTGACGTCCGCGCCGGCGCTGGCCGGCGATCCTCTGGCCCATACCTTCTCCATCGTGGCCCGCGATCCCGCCACCGGGGATTTCGGCGTGGCCGTGCAGAGCCACTGGTTCCAGGTGGGGTCTTCCGTCCCCTGGGCCGAGGCGGGCGTGGGCGCCGTGGCCACCCAGTCGTTCGTCAAGATCGACTACGGTCCGCTGGGGCTCCGTCTGATGAAGGAGGGCAAATCCGCGCAGGAGGCCCTCGATCTCCTCCTGTCCAAGGATCCCGAGAAGGACGTCCGGCAGGTGGCCATGGTGGATGCCCAGGGGCGGGTAGCCGCCTGGACGGGGCCGAAGTGCATCGCCGCCGCCGGCCAGCAGACCGGCGCCGGCTACTCGGTACAGGCCAACCTCATGGACAAACCCACGGTCTGGCCGGCCATGGCGCGCGCCTTCGAGGCTGCCAGGGGCGACCTCGCGGACCGGCTGCTCGCGGCGCTCGACGCCGCCGAAGCCGAAGGCGGGGACCTCCGCGGCCGCCAGAGCGCGGCCCTGGTGGTGGTCCGCGGCAAGTCCGCGGGCGAGCCCTGGCAGGGCCGTCTGGCAGACTTGCGGGTGGACGACCATCCGCGACCCCTGGCCGAGCTGCGGCGGCTCCTGACGCTCCACCGCGCCTACGACGAGATGAACCAGGGGGACGAAGCGGTGGCAAAGAACGACATCGCCGCCGCAGTGCGCCACTACACCCAAGCCAGCCAGCTCGCCCCGGACATCGCCGAGCTCCCGTTCTGGCAGGCCGTGACCCTGTTTTCCTCCGGCAAGGAGGAGCAGGCGCTCCCCATCTTCAAGGACGTCTTCGCCCGCGAGGACCGCTGGGTTCGCCTGGTCCCCCGTCTCCCCGCCTCCGGTCTCCTGCCGGACGATCCGAAAAAGATCGACAAGATCCTCTCCGTGGCCCCTGAAGGCGCAAGGCGGAAGCCCTTGCCCTGAATGCAGTTATGACATATAGTTCAACGCAACTACGCTCATGCACCGCCGAAAGGCACAGTCACCGGTTGGATCGTAGAAAGGAGCACAAGCTGTAATGAAGTCGTTCGCCAGAACCATGGTCGGAGTCCTCCTGCCGCTCGGCCTCGCCGCCGCGCCAGCCGCGCACGCGCGCACCACGTACATCCCCCTGCCGGGGATCAGCGCTGTCGGGCCCGTCAGCTACGACACCCAGATCTCGATCACCAACACCAGGGGGAGGCGGCTCGCCGTCAAGTCCTTGCGGCTCGACCCCGGAGTGGACGGCACGGCGCGCGAAGGTCTTGCCGCGTCCCGGCTCTCGGTCGTGCCCAGGAAGACCGTCGCGCTCCGGCCGAGCCCGGGCGCCCGTGGGCTGCTGGAGCTCGACGCGCCCGAGGGTCTCCAGTACAGCGCCAGCCTGGTCAGCACGGATGGCCGTGGGTTCCGCACCGACCTGCCGGTGATCGACTCCGACTCCTTGACTCAGGCCAACGAGACCCTGGTGGTCGAGGGCCTGGAAGGCTCGAGCTCGAAGACGACCGACGTCGTCCTGGTGAATCTCGGCGACACCGCCGCGACCTGCTCGGCGAGCGTGCTGCGCGCCGATGGGAACTACGCCATCGACCCGGTGGAGATCTCGCTGTCTCCTCTCTCCCACCTCGTCTTCGCCAACATCTTCCGTAGCATGGCCGACGACATCGCCGATGCGAACCTGGAGGTCAACTGCTCGAATGACTTCTACGCCTACGCCCAGACGGCCGACGCCGCGACCGGCCGGCTGACGATCGTCGAGCCATTCGCGCTGGCCAACGTCGTGGCGATGGAGAAGATGCTCAAGGCGGCGGGCCCCTGCTCGGCCGGCAGCATGCTCTGCAACATGCCCAATCAGGTGCACACCGCGACGAAGGCCAATCCGACCCGGGCGCTGACCATGACGCCGCCGGTGGGAACCTACAGCTCGATCCTCGGGCACGTGGAAGTGACGGTCACCGGCTGGAACAAGGCCAACCTCCGCGGCGCGCATGGCGTTCTGTACCTGGTCATCAACAGGAACAAGTACCAGTTGGCGAGCATCTTCCTGCGCGGGCCGGGCAAGAACAACGTGACCGTGCGGCACGGCGTCTGCGCCGGCGGTTGCAACAAGGCGAAGATCGAGAAGGGTGTCCCCGTGCAGTTGGGCGAGACCTACGTCTTTGATTACGTGTACGATGCCGCGCGCAAGAACATCCTCATGCGCATGACGCACAGGGGTGAGCTGGTCGCGGTGATCACGGACAAGCCCAACATCAGCCGTATCCAGGTCAAGTCGGGCGACAAGGTGGTGATCGGCCTCAGCAATCCGGACGTCAACTCTCGTGAAGAGCCGTCCTCGATCGGCTGGACGTACTCCAACCTGCGCGTCGAGCTCTTTCGCTGAGAAATCCGTTCTAACCCTGGGGGCCTCCGCGATCCGCGGAGGCCCCGCGGCCGCCCTCCTGCCGCCCTGTCCGCTGTAACGTTCTCCGCCTTCGCGACTCTCTATAGGCAAAGGAGGACGACCCGATGCCTACGACACAACCGAATCTGAACCTGGAGTCGCTATACCGGCCCTTGTGGCTCACCTATGGACTGGTCCCGCTGCTCGCGGGGCTCGACAAGTTCTTCAACCTGCTCACCGACTGGCCGAAGTACCTGGCTCCCTGGATGGCCAACCTGCTGCCGGTGTCGGCGCAGACCTTCATGTACGCGGTGGGGATCATCGAGATCGCCGTCGGCTTGATGGTGCTCACGCGCTGGACACGGCTCGGGGCGTGGATTGCCGCCGCATGGCTGGTCCTGATCGCGCTGAACCTCGTCACGATGAGCCTGTTCGACATCGCCGTCCGGGACCTCTCGATGGCCGTTGGGGCGTATACGCTCGCCCGGCTCGCCGAGCTTCGGCAGGAAGCGCCCGCGAGAATGCCAGCGTCCAACCTGCGGGAAAGCAGGGCGTGATTGATCCCATCGACTGATCCCGTAGACTTGGGACGATCATGAGCCTGCCAGCCCTCCAATCCGCCGCCGCGCCCGCGACCCTCTCCGACCAGGAGGTCGTGGCGCGCGTGCTGGCGGGGGACACCTCGCTTTTCGAGATCCTGATGCGCCGCTACAACCAGCGGCTCTTCCGCGTGGCCCGCAGCATCCTCGCGGACGACGCGGAAGCCGAAGACGTGATGCAGGAGGCCTACCTGCGGGCCTTCCGGGAGCTCGCCACCTTCCGCGGCGAGGCCCTGTTCTCCACCTGGCTCACCCGGATCGCCTGCCACGAAGCGCTGGCCCGCGCCCGGAAACGGCGGCGGCTGGTCCCCATCGCCAGTGGTGGCGGGCCTCCGGAGCCTCCATCGGAGACGCCAGATCCCGAACGGGACCTGGAGAACCGCGAGCTCCAAGCCGTTCTCAGCGAAGCCGTGGAGGTCCTCCCCGATCCCCTGCGGACCGTCTTCTGCCTGCGCGAGATCGAAGGCCTCTCGACCGAGCAGACCGCCGACGCTCTCGGCCTTACCGTGGAAAACGTCAGGGTGCGCCTGCACCGGGCCAAACGCGGCCTGCGCCAGGCGCTCGACGACCGCATCGGCCGCGAGGTGCGCCGGCTCTACCTCTTCAACGGTCCCCGCTGCGACCGGATGGTCGAAAACGTTTTCGCCCGGCTGCTGCCGGAGCCAGCCGCCCTTTAATTTACTTTGTCAGACTGCCCATGAACTGCCGTGGCCCCTGCGGCGCCGGCCCTCATAACCCCCTACCCCCTTCTCTCCCTGCCTCCCACCCGCCGACCGGGAGAGAAGGGGAATGAAACAGCCCTTCCAAGACAAACTTCTCCCTCTTCTCCCGGCCGGCGGGAGGGAGGCGGGGAGAAGAGGGCCGGGGTGATGAGGGCCCCCACGGGGAGAGACGCTCATCTGACAAAGCAGTATTAAGGGCGCGTAGTGTTAGGCAAGCATCTGCATCGGAAGCCCGCATGCATCGCGCTCCCCAACGGCCGGCAGACACACGGCGATACCGGCGTGGATCCGCTGAGCCGTCCAGAGCGCGGCCAGCGCGTCCAGGATGTCATCGTCACCCGCATCAGCTCGGGGCACAGCCTCCCGGATCTCCTCGGCCGAACGTCCGAACACCGTGCGGACCAGCTCGAAACGCTCGGCAAAACCAAAACCGGACAGCTTCGGGTGACGCATCGGCTGGCGCCCTGCCCAGAAGTAGAAACAGACCTCCGGGTGGACCTCCAAGACCTGTTCCGATAAATGTGGGTGCCGCCGGAGCACCTCGTCCACGTCGCGGATCTTCGGCAGAATCGCGTAGCTCTGCTTGCTCAGACGCTTTCCACAATCTGCCTCGGACGCCTCGCACGCGGCTTCATAGGACTCCGCGGTCAGGGCGGAGCGCGCCGGTGCCGGGAACACGCTGCTCGCGCGCGGCCCCAGCAGCCGGCGCGCTTCACCGTCGACGGTGCGACGCCGACCGTTTGGCAAACCGATAGGAATGTCGATCGCGGTCACCGCCGCGGAAGCGTCCTGCAGCAGCGTTTCCGCATTGGTAAATACCTGCGATGTCACACGCCCAGTCTGCAGATCGAGCGACACCGCGAGCCAGCCCCTCGGACAACCGTCCACACCCCGCAGGATCATCCTGCCTCCCGGACCTGATACTCCACGGCGACGTCCGCCGTCGCCGTGGCAACCGTTCCATAAAGCGGACACCGCCGTTGGAAACCTTTCACGAGCGCCGCTGCCTGCTCCTCGCCGACTCCGCTCAGTATGAGATGGATGCGGACGCGGGTGAACAGCGTAACGTCTTCGCGGGGCTGGCGGCTCCGGTCGACGGTTCCCCGGACCGTGACGGCTACGCTCGCCAAGGGGATCTCCTCGTCACGGCTGATCACGTGGATGATCTCGACGCCGCAAGCCGCGACGGCGGACAGGAAGATCTCCGCCGGCGTGGGCGCTTCACCAGGGCAGCCGTTCTGGACCGGCCCATCGACGACGAAGTGGTGATTGCGCGCGCTGCAGAGCACACGCCCGAACGTCGGGGCCGAGTGCGCCTGGACCTCGTACTCGCGAACTGGTGCTGCCGGTGCCGTCATTAGGGTCTCCCGCGGCTTGAACCCCGCTCATCTCGGGCAGATGGGGGGCAGTGTATTTCATCCGTGAACATACGGCCTCCTGCCGCGCTCGTCCCCATCCGCCGCGCGACCCGCGTCGACCCGATTACCGCGATCCGGGAATGAACGACCCCAGGGCCTGGCCGTAGGTTCCTCGTGCTACCCTAAACTGGCGAAACCGGTTCCCGTAGGAGCCATATCCTGGAAGCTCCTGAAGAGATGGACTGCGAAACGGTCCACAATGCCTTCTTCGATCGCCGGTTCAAGGAGGACAGCGATGCGAGTTGAGTACTTCGAAGACACCGATACCCTCCAGATCACCTTCAACGACAGCACCGTCGTCGATAGCCGCGACTTCGACGAAAACACCCTCATCGAGCTCGACGCCGAGGGCCGCCTGGTCACGATGACCATCGAGCACGCCCAGGAGCGCGCCGATGTCGAAAGCTTCGTCTACAAGACACACCGCACCGCCGCCTGACGCTCCTTCTCCATCACGGCTCGCTGAAGTATCATCCTCGCGAGCCAACGGTGTCTCCGATGAAAGCCGGTCCGAAGCGGCCGGGCGAGGTGCGATGATGAAGCTCTCCGTGAACGGGAAAGAGCACGACGTCTCCGTCACTGACGACATGCCTCTGCTGTGGGTGCTGCGCGACGTGCTCGGCCTGACCGGCACCAAGTTCGGCTGCGGGATGGCACAATGCGGCGCCTGCACGGTGCTGGTCGACGGCGAGCCCATCCGCTCGTGCGTGCGGCCGGCCGCCGCGGTCGCCGGCCGCGCCGTCACCACGATCGAGGGCTTGAGCCTGAACGGCGACCACCCCGTCCAGCGGGCCTGGGCCGAGGTCGACGTGGTCCAGTGCGGCTACTGCCAGTCCGGCCAGATCCTGGCCGCAGCGGCCCTGCTGAAGGCGAAGCCGAAACCGACCGACGCTGACATCGACGCCGCGCTGAGCGGCAATCTCTGCCGCTGCGGCACCTATCAGCGAGTCCGTCACGCCGTGCACCGCGCCGCCGAGCTGGCGGAGGGTTGACCATGCGTCGCCAGCCAGAAGTCTCGCGGCGGTCCTTCCTCAAGAGCTCGGCGGTCGTGGGCGGCGGCCTGGTGGTCAGCTTCTTCGTGCCGGCCGGCTTCCGGCGCTTCGCCTTCGCGCAGGAGCCCGCGGCCGCCGGCCCGCCGGCCCTACCGGCCGCCAACGCCTTCCTGCGCATCGGCGGCGACGAGAGCGTCACCGTGATCCTCGCCCACTCCGAGATGGGCCAGGGCATCTGGACCACGCTGCCCATGATGGTCAACGAGGAGCTGGACGCCGACTGGAGCCGCTTCCGCGTCGAGCACGCGCCCGCGGCGCCGGTCTACTTCTCGCCCGCCTTCCCCATCCAGATGACGGGAGGCTCGACGACGACGTGGTCCGAGCTCGACCGCTACCGCCAGGTCGGCGCCGTGGCGCGGACCCTCCTCGTGACGGCGGCCGCCGCCCAGTGGGGCGTCGCCCCGGGCGACTGCCGCACCGAGAAAGGCTGGGTCCTCAGCGGCGGCCGGCGCGCGAGCTACGGCGCCCTGGCCGAAGCGGCGGCCAAGCTGCCGCCTCCCGCCAGCGTCAAGCTGAAAGACCCGAAGGACTGGAAGGTCATCGGCCAGCCCACCCGCCGGCTCGACACGCCGGAGAAGATCACCGGCCGCGCGCAGTTCGGCATGGACATCCAACTGCCGGGGATGCTGACGGCCCTCGTGGCGCATCCCCCCACCTTCGGCGGCAAGGTGAAGAGCTTCGACCCGGCGGCGGCGAAGGCCGTGCCCGGGGTGCGTGCCGTGGTCGAGGTGCCGTCCGGAGTCGCCGTCGTCGGCGACCACTTCTGGGCTGCCAAGAGCGGCCGGGACGCCCTCAAGGTCGAATGGGAAGCGGGCCCGCATGCCGGCGTCGACACGGCGAGCCTGCGCGAGAGCTACCGCGAGCAGGGGAAGACGGCCGGCGCCCAGGCCGCCGCCGGCGGCGACGCGGAAAAGGCCCTGGCGGGAGCCTCGGGGCTGGTCGCCGAGTACTCCCTGCCCTACCTCGCGCACGCGCCCATGGAGCCGCTCAACTGCACGGTGCGGGCGGGCGCCGAGGGCTGCGAGGTCTGGACGGGAACGCAGTTCCAGACGATGGACCAGCTCCGGGTGGCGGAGATCTTCGGCCTCAAGCCGGCGCAGGTCACGATCCACACCCCGTTCCTGGGCGGCGGCTTCGGACGCCGGGCGAACATCGCCTCGGATTTCGTCGTCGAGGCCGCCCATGTGGCGAAGAAGGTCGGCCAGCCGGTCAAGGTCGTGTGGACGCGCGAGGACGACATCCGCGGCGGCTACTATCGGCCCATGGCCGTCCACCGCCTGAAAGGAGCGCTGGACGGCGACGGGAATCCGGTCGCCTGGCGCCAGCGCATCGTGTCGCAGTCGATCATGGCCGGCTCGCCGTTCGCGGGGATGATCAAGGACGGCATCGACCCGACGGTGGTGGAGGGCGCGTCGGACTCGCCCTACGTGACGTCCATTCCCCACTTCCGGGTCGATCTCCACACCACCGATCCGGGTGTGCCCGTCCTCTGGTGGCGTTCCGTGGGGCACTCGCACACCGCCTTCGCCGTCGAATCGTTCGTCGACGAGCTGGCGCACGCGGCGAAGCGGGACCCCCTGGAATTCCGGCGGGCGCTGCTCGACAAGGCGCCGCGGGTGCGCGCGGTGCTGGACCTGGCGGCCGAGAAGGCGGGCTGGGGAAGCCCGCTGCCCCCGGGGCGCGGGCGGGGCCTCGCCGTCCACGAATCGTTCGGCAGCGTCGTCGCCCAGGTCGCGGAGGTCTCCGAGGAGGGCGGGCGGATCCGGGTGCACCGGGTGGTCTGCGCGATCGACTGCGGCATCTGCATCAACCCGCTGGGCGTCGGCGCCCAGATGGAGTCCGGGATCGCCTACGGCCTCGGGGCGGCGCTCTATGGCCAGCTTACGATGAAGGAAGGGCGCGTCCTCGAGAGCAACTTCCACGATTACCGGATCCTGCGCCTGCACGAGATGCCGCAAGTCGAGGTCCACATCGTGCCGAGCCATGAGAAGTCCGGCGGCGCCGGCGAGCCCGGCACGCCGCCCATCGCGCCGGCCGTGGCGAACGCCGTCTTCGCATTGACCGGGAAGCGGCTGCGCGAGCTGCCCCTGAAGCTTGTTTGAGAAGACCCGGCTTGTTTGAGGAGATTTGAGGCGATGAAAGGAATCGGGAGCTCCTGGGCCCTGGCGGGACTGCTCGCCGGGTCCGTTCTATGCGTCGACGGCGTTCTGGGAGCCGATACGAAGGGCGAAAACCCCGGAAAAACGGCCCCCCGCGAGGCCGCGCTCGCGGCTTTCGACACGGTCCAGATCGTGCTCCAGCATCCGCGCTGCCAGAACTGCCACATCCCGGGCAACGCTCCTCTCCAGTTCGACGCCGGGCTCACGCACGCCCAGAACGTGCAGCGCGGCCCCGAGGGCAAGGGCGTGCCCGGCCTGCCCTGCTCGGCCTGCCACGCCGCCGCCAACCCGCCGGCGAGCTACGGAGCGAACATGCCGCCCGGCGCTCCCGACTGGCACCTGCCGCCGCCGGATCAGAAGATGGTCTTCATCGGCCTGTCGAAAGGCGACCTCTGCGCCACCGTCAAGGACCCGAAACGCAACGGCGGCAAGGACTTTGCGGCCCTCCTCGAGCACGTGAGCCACGACAAGCTCGTCCTCTGGGGCTGGGACCCCGGAGTCGGCCGCAAGCCGGTCTCCATCCCCCACGACGCCTTCGTCGCCAGCTTCAAGACCTGGATCGACGGCGGCGCGCCGTGTCCGGAGGGTGAGGCGGGCAGGTAGCGAGCCGGGCATCTGCCACGCCATTCCACACATTCTGCCCTTGGAGGCGGCATGCCCTCCGAAAACCTCACCCTCGGTCCCTCTCCTGAAGGAGAGGGATGATTGATCCCGAAACGTTCTGCCATGAGACCCCTCTCCTTTAGCTCTGTCAGCTCGGCGGGCGAGCAAATGGGGGGCGAGGAACAGGACGCCGACACCGCCCGGGCATCAATGTCCGGGCTACTCGAAAGAGCCCCCTGAAGGGGACTCAGTCGGCTTCAGCCGGCTGTTTTACCTAGCCCGGGCATTGATGCCGGGTGGCGCTCCTGACATCTCACGTACTCCCCCTGTACACCAGATGTCTCCGGCCGCCTCTGCCTCCTTGGAGCCCTACGCTCTAAACTCAGTCATTTCAATAAGATAGCCTTCCCCTCCGCCGTGGCATAGGCCTCGCTCTCCCTCGTAGCCGAACTGGGGTCACTTCCCCCGAAGGAGGCTGTATGAGGCACCGCATTGCTCTTCTCTTCGTGTCGCTGCCGCTGTTGATACTGCTGATGCTGACGGCGGCGGGCTGCACCGGCGCCCTGCCGCCGTCCCGCCGCGTCAACAGCGCGCTGGACTTCCTCTATCCCCAGGGGATCACCACCGCCGGGCCGGCGAGCGAGGTGGTCCTCAAGCTGCCGGTCCGCGTGGGGCTCGCCTTCGCTCCGAGCCGGGACTCGCGGGACCCGATCACGGAGGAGCAGAAGCAGAAGCTTCTCTCCCGCGTCGCCGCCGCGTTCCAGGAGCACGAGGCCATCGGCCACCTGGAGGTCGTGCCCACGGCCTATCTGCAGTCCGGCGGGAGCTTCGCCAACCTCGAGCAGATCCGCGGCTCGCTGGGGCTCGATCTCATGGTGCTGCTGTCCTACGACCAATCACAATTCACCGAGTCGACGCGCGCCTCGTGGACCTATCTCACCGTCGTCGGTCCCTTCCTGATCGAAGGGGAGAAGAACGACACCCGCACGGTCATGGACGCCGTGGTCTACGACATCCGATCGCGGGCGCTGCTCTTCCGCGCGGCCGGCGAGAGCACGGTCAAGGGACGGTCGAGCCCGCTCAACGTCGACCGGAAGCGCCGGACGTTCGCGGCGGCGGGGTTCGACGACGCCACCCAGAGCCTGATCGCCAGCCTCAACACCACCCTGGCCCGGTTCGAGGAGCAGGCCAAAGCGGGCACGGTCCAAGGGCCGGGCACCCCGGCCATCGCGATGTACAACCCAAAGGGAGAACGCATCACAGCCACCAGCGGCGGCGGCGGGGCCCTGGGGATTCCGGAGCTGATTCTTGCCGTGCTGCTCGGGGTCTCGCTGCTGGTCAGGCGTCGTGCCGCGGGAGCCTGATTGAAACGTTTTCCGTTTGTGACCCTGACGCTCGTGGCGCTCTGCGCGGCGGCGGCGCTGGCGCCAGGGACGGCCCTCGAATACGACCGGGCCAGCGTGGCGGCGGGCGAGGGCTGGCGGCTGCTGACCGGACAGATGGTTCACTGGACGGCGAGGATGGCGGCCTTCGATCTCGGCATGCTGCTCGGGCTCGGAATCTGGCTGGAGGTCCGGGGGGACCGGCGTCTCGCGGCCGCGGCCCTGGCGCTGGGCGGCGGGCTCACCGCTCTCGCCGTCCACGCGCTCTCGCCCGGTATCCTGGTATACCGGGGGAGCTCCGGAGTGGCCTCGGCGCTCTTCGTCCTGGCCGCGGTTCGGGCCTCGGCTCGCGCCGTGGATTCGCCCGATTCCTGGACGCGGACCCTCGCCCTGACGGCCGTCGCGCTCTTCCTCGGCAAGGCGGCGTTCGAATCCCTCGCCGGGCAGGCGCTCTTCGCGGGCCCATGGCCGCGGGGAGTCCGCGTCCTCCCCCTCGTCCACCTGCTGGGCGGGCTCGGCGGGTTGGCCGCGCATTCGATGGCCACGGCCTGCCGTCCTACGCGGGTGCGTAGCACCCCTTGTTCTTGACGATGAACGCGTTCAGCCGGTCGAGCACCCCCGAGCTGGCGTTGCGCGTGATGAAGTTGAAGGTTTCTTCCTGGCCGTCGATCGGGTGGACGTCCGCCAGGGCCAGGCCGCCCTGGACGGCTCCGTTGTACTTGTCGCGGAGGTATTTGTTGCTGACGTCCCCTTCTCCAAACGCGTCGGCCTGATGGTTCGCGATGAGCGTCTTGACGATGTACTCCTGAGCATCCGGCTGGCCTTTGGCGGCCACGTCGACGTACTCGATCGTGCAGCGGGGATAGCGCTTCTGCGCGTCGATATCCGCCGTCGAGCCGCGGGTCACCACGATCTTCTTGCCCGTGAGCGTCTTGTAATCGTCGAAGGACGCCTTTTCGTGAGCCCGGACCAGCAGGGATCTCTCGACCTGGAAGTACGCGTCGCACTCGGCATTCTCTTTCATGCCCGGCAGCGTTTAGATGCCGTCGAACGGCTTTTCGACCGTCGCGATCGCCAGCCCCAGGCTCTCGGCGAACCGGGTCAGGAACGAGACGTCCAAGCCGATGAGCTGGCCGGCCGCGTTCTTGTAGCAGACCGGAGCGAATCCTCCATAGGTACAGACCGTCAACTGACCGGGGACAAGGGTTTCGACCGCGGATTGTAGGCCGGATCAGCGGATGCCGCGGTGACTAACTGATATTTGTATATTTCATTTATTTGTCCCGCCGAGCATCTCCCGGGCACCAGTTAGAGGTAGAGGGAGCCCGTCCGGGCCGTTTTGAGGGTTCCCGGAGAGATGCACGTTGGACAGTGAAACCCATCGCCGGCCCTGGCCCGACGCGCGGGTCACCGGCGCCTCGTACGAGCGCGTCGACGCCGAGATCACCTGCGTTCTGACGCGGTTCCGGCTGCGGTCTCCCCTCGGGCTGCTGCCCTGCTATCTAGCGTTCCGCCGGGTGCGCGCAGAAGCGCGCCGCGTACACGGGCTCCTCGAGGCCCTGTTCCTGGTCGAGGACCTCCGCACCTGCTACACCCTCTCGCTCTGGCGGGACGAGTGGGCCATCCTCGACTTCGGCACCAACGTCCGGTCCCACGTCCATGCCGCCACGACCGGCATCTCCCGCTCCCTTTGGAGCTCCGGGCGGCCGGAGATCTGGTCGGTGCAGTGGAAGCTGTGGGCCCTGGGCGCGAATCTCCAGTGGGAAGGGCTCGACCTGCCAACCATCCTGGCCCAGGCTGCGGCGGCCCGCGCCGAGGAGGTCCTGCCGTGAGGGCTCAGGTGCGGCTGGTGGTCGAGCTGGCGGTCGGCGTGGTGTTCCTGCTCGCCTGCCTGAGCAAGCTCCCCCAGCCCCGGCGGTTCGCCCTCGGCGTCGCCGACTACGAGATCCTCCCCCGGCCGCTGGCCCTGGCGTTCGGGTTCCTGCTCATCCCGCTGGAAGGGTTCGTCGCGATCGCCCACCTGTCCGGCTGGCAGCTCGGACGGGCGGTGCCCGTGGGCCTGGCCCTGCTGGCGGCGTTCGCGGTGGCGGTCGCGGTCAACCTGCGGCGCGGCCGCGGCCTGCCCTGCCACTGCCTCGACGGCCGGGGCGACGAGACGCTGTCCGCCCGCTCCCTGGCGCGGCTGGGCCTGCTGCTCGCCGGCGAGCTGTTCCTGGCGTTCGATCCGGAGCTGCCGGCGCGGCCGACCCGGCTCGTCCATCCGGACCAGGCCGCGACGCTGACGGACCTGGGGCTCGCGGCGGTCTGGGCCACCGCGGTGCTGCTCATCGCGTCCTGGCTGCTGAGCGCGGACGAGATCTTCGCGTTGCGCCGGGCCGCCTGCAAGACGTGCGGACCGGCGCCGCCAGTCCTCACCGGCCCGGGAGGGACCTCCTGATGGGATTCGGGTTCTATGGGACCTACGCGGCGCTGTGGGCGATCGTCCTCTTCCAGGGGCTGCTCATCCTCGCGCTCCTGCGCCAGATCGTGAACCTGCGCCAGGCCGTGGAAAAGGGCGGCGGCCTGGGCCTGGACCTGCTCCCGGCGGGGGCCGAGGCGCCGGCGTTCTGGGCCCGGGACCTGCGCGCCGGTCAGCCCCTGACGGCGGAGGGGCTCCGCGGCGAGGCCGCCGTCCTGCTGTTCGTGACGGCCGACTGCGCCCTGTGCAAGACCGTGCTCGACGGCCTGCGCCGGCGGGAGCTCGGCCAGAGCGCGCAGGTCGTGGTCGTCTGCATCGCCGCCGAGACGGATTGCGCGCCGCTGCTCAACCGGGTCGCCCCCGATCTGACCGTCCTCGCCGATCCGAGCGAGGACATCCGCCGCGCCTACCGGGTCAGCGCCACCCCGACCGCCGTGATCCTCGACGAGGGCGGCCGGATCCGTGGCTACGCCTATCCAAGGGACGCCGGCGAGCTCGAAGACAAGCTGGCGAACGTGCTCGGCAACCGCTCCGGTCGCAGAGGAGTGGCGGCGAGCCTGTAGACGATCGATGAGACAGGTTTCAGCAACGTAGGAGGTTGTTTCATGCAGGATGCACACGCCCATCATCGCGCCGACAATCCCTTCCGGCTCCCAGGCCGGCTGCTCCTCCTCTCGGCCCTGGCGGCCGGGGCGCTGGCGATGCGCCAGGAGCTCCGGTGGGGGCTCCTGCCCATCGCCCTCGTCTTCGGTTGGGGCCAGATGGGCGGTCAGTGAGGGATGTCGCTCGTCGGAGCGATCGCGCCCCTCGGGAAGGGGCCAGGCGGAAGGAAGCTGTTCTTGAAGGCAGCGCTCGGGTACACCCTGGCGGGGCTCGTCACCTCCACGGCCGCCGGCATGGCGCTGGGCTGGCTCGGCAGCCATCTGGACGAGCGGGCGGCGGCCGCCGGCCTGTACGCGGCGGCGGCGATGGCCGTCGTCCTGGCGGCGCGCGAGTGGGGCTGGCTGCGGTTCCGGCTGCCCGAGTGGCGCCGGCAGACCGAGAAGTACTTCGAGCTCGAGTTCGGGATGGTGATCGCCTCGGTGCTCTGGGGCGCCCACATCGGGCTCGGGTTCGTGACCCGCATCACCTACGGCGGCTTCTACGTGCTGGCCGCGGCCGCCGTCCTGATCGGCGACGCCGGGTACGCCGGCCTGCTCTTCGCGGTCTATTGGCTCGGCCGCGCCCTGCCCGTGTGGGTGGCCCCGGACCTGGATCCGGTCGCCCTCATGACGCCCCCCGAGGTACACCGCGGGATGCAGGGCGCGGCGCTGGTCTGGTCGGCCGGCGTGGTGCTGTGGCTGGCGCTCGAGCAGGGGGGACTGCCGTGAGCTGGCTGCTCGGCGCGACCTACGCGGCGCTCTGGGCCCTGGTCGTCGTGGAGGCGGTCGCGCTGCGCAAGGTCCTGCGCGAGACCGTCTGGCTCCGGCGGCTGCAGCGGGCGGCCACCGACCGCATCACCCGCGAGCTGGTGGGCGACAGCCTGCCCGGCGGCACGCGCGCACCCCGGTTCGCGGCGCCCATCGCCGGCGCGGACCGCGTGCTCCGCACCCGGGACCTGGTGGGCAGCCCGAGCGTGCTCTTCTTCCTGTCGGCCGCGCACGCGGGCTCCAGCCTCTACGAGGACCTGTACCCGTCGATCCTCGGGATTGGCTACAAGGTCAAAGGGCCTCTGTACATCGTCTGCCATGGCGCCGGGGAGGACTGCCGACGCCTGGTGGACAAGGCCCTCGGCGGCCGGACCCTCGACGCCCCGATCGTCGTCGACGCCGACGGCAGCATCTCCCGGAGCTTCCGGATCTCCGCGACGCCCACGGCCGTGCTCCTGGACGAGAAGGCCCGGGTGGGCCGCTACGGCCGGATGTCGACCGGCAACCCGATCGCCAACGGCATCCTGCCCCGCTCCGGGGTACCCGCGATGGAAATCTTGAGAGCGGCTCCGCACACGGGCCGCGAGAACTGAAAAGGAGAACCCTGATGATCAACGGCCAAGATGAACAGCTCGCTCCGGCCCAGCCGGACACCCCGCCTTCGCGGCGCAGCTTCCTGGGCACCCTCGCCGCCGCGTCCGCGGCCTTCGTGGCCGCGGTGCTCGGGTTCACCTCCAAGGCCCAGGCGGAGGTCCGCGTCGCCTGCTGCAACCTGTGCAAGAGCCCGGTGGGGTCCGGCTGCGCGAACGTGAACGGCACCTGGGCCTGGAGCTGCTGCCTGCCCCAGAACGGCACGCGCTATTCGTGCGTCGAGTACTACAGGACGGATCCGAACTACGAGGCTTACGAGAGGCAGCAGAACTGCACCTACATCTATGGATGCTCCACGTACTTCCGCATCGGGAGCTGCTGATCCCAAGACCCGGATTGGGTCCCCCTCTCTCCTCCTGGAGAGAGGGGGCCGGGGATGTGAAAGACTGCGTTCTACATCCCCGGTGAGATTGGCACCTCATGAGATTGGACACCGAGCTCGTCAAGCTGCCCCTCCTCTTCGACGCCGGCCGCCTTGCCGCCGAGGTCGCGGCGTTTGGGGAAGAGGACTGGCGCCCCCATCCTCAGGGGCACCCCGGCAACTCGGCCCTGCCGCTGATCGCCGCCGGCGGCGATCCCGCCGACGACGCTACCAAGGGACCGATGCGGCCGACGCCTCACCTCGCCCGCTGCCCCTATCTGCGGCAGGTGCTCGCCTCGTTCGGCGCCGTCCTCGGCCGCACCCGGCTGATGCGCCTCGACGGCAACGCCGAGGCCACCCCGCACGCCGACACCAACTACTACTGGATGCAGCGGGTGCGCATCCACGTGCCGGTCGTCACCCAGCCCGAGGTGCGGTTCCTGTGCGGCGACCGCGCGGTGCACATGGCGGCGGGCGAGGCCTGGATCTTCGACACCTGGAAGATCCACAACGTGCTCAACCCCAACCCCACGCGGCGCATCCACCTGGTGGCGGACACCGTGGGCTCCGCCGCCTTCTGGGACCTCGCCGCCGCCGGCGAGCGGCCGTTCGGAGCGCCGGGCGGAGCCCACGCCCGCGCCGTCCCGTTCGCGCCGGACGGCGACCCGGAGCTCCGGTTCGAGACCGTCAATCAGCCGGTGGTGATGTCCCCCTGGGAGCAGGAGAGCCTGCTGGCCTCCCTCGTCCACGACCTCGCCGCGGAGCCGCCCGGCCTGGTCGCCGAGCTGCGGGCCGAGCTCGACCGCTTCCGCGCCGACTGGCGGTCCGTCTGGGCCGGGAACGGCGAGTCCCCTTCCGGATGGCCCGACTACCGTCTCCTGCTTACCAGACTCCAGCTCCGCCTAGGCCGCTTCGAGGGGCGCCTGCGGCTGGCGAACGGCGTCGAGGCCGTGGAGATCGTCCGCCAGATGGTCGTCCGCCCCGGGCTCAACCCGGAGCTGGCTTCCTCGCCGGACGCGCCGGACGCGCCGGACGTTGAGAGAAGAGCCGCCGCGTTCGACCGGCCCATTTTCATCGTCTCCCCTCCCCGCTCGGGATCGAGCCTGCTGTTCGAGACGCTGGCCCAGGCCCCCGGCCTCTGGACCCTCGGGGGGGAGGGGCACACCGTGTTCGAAGGGGACGCGGGACAGCATCCGGCCGGCCGCGGCTGGGAGTCCAACCGGCTGACGGTCGGGGACGCCTCGCCCGCCGTCGTCCAGCTCCTCACGAAGGGCCTTCGCGCCGGGCTGCGGGACCGCGACGGCAACCCGCCGCCGCCGGAGTCCGCCGGGCTCCGCGTCCTGGAGAAGACCCCGAAAAACTCCCTGCGCGTGCCGTTCCTGGCCGCGGCCTATCCGGACGCCCTCTTCGTCTATCTCTACCGCGACCCGCGGGAGACCATCTCCAGCATGCTGGACGCCTGGCGGTCCGGCCGCTTCGTCACCTATCCGGAGCTGCCGGGATGGCAAGGCCTCCCCTGGTCGATGCTCCTCGTTCCCGGCTGGCGGGAGCTGGCCGGGCGGGATCTGGCCGAGGTCGTCGCCCGGCAATGGGCGACCGCCACCTCCCAGCTCCTCGACGACCTCGCGGCCCTGCCGCCCGGCCGCTGGTGCGTGGCGGGCTACGACCGCCTGATCGCCGAGCCGCGGGCCGAGATCGAGCGCCTCTGCCAGTTCACCGGCCTCGGCTGGGACCGCCCCCTGACGGCGCCCCTCCCGCTCTCCAGCTCGATCCTGACCTCGCCGGAGCCGGAGAAGTGGCGGCACAACGGCGAGGAGCTCGAGCCGGTCATCCCCCTCGTCGCCGAGGTCGCCGCGCGGGCCCGCGACCTCTTCGCCAGCCCGCCGGCGATCCGGCCCGCCTCCCGGCGCTCGCCCGCCGAGGCCCCCGCCCAGCCGGCGGCGAAAGACGCGGCGCCCATGGCGCCGGACGCCTTCCGCAGCGTCTACTCCAGAGGCGTCCCCCAGCTCCTGGCACGCCTCGGCTCCTCGCTCCTGGTCTCCACCTACCAGAGCGGACGGCTGATCGTCCTCCGCGCCGACGGCGGCGCCCTCAACACCCACTTCCGCGCCTTCCCGAGCCCGATGGGGATCGCCGTGGGCCCGCACGCGCTCGCCCTCGGCACCCAGCGCCACGTCTGGGAGTACCGCAACCAGCCCGAGGCCGGCCGCAATCTGCAGCCCGCCGGCAAGCACGACGCCTGCTTCCTCCCTCGCCAGGGGCACGTCACCGGCGACATCCGCGTCCATGAGCTGGCCTACGCCGCCGACGGCCTGTGGGTCGTCAACACCCGCTTCTCCTGCCTCGCCTCCCTGGACGGCGAGCACAGCTTCGTCCCCCGCTGGCGGCCCCCCTTCGTGAGCGCGCTCGCCGCCGAGGACCGCTGCCACCTGAACGGCCTCGCGGTGGTGGACGGCCGCGTGCGCTACGTCACGGCCCTCGGCGCCACCGATTCGCCGCAGGGGTGGCGCGAGGGGAAGGCGAACGGCGGGGTGCTGATCGACGTCCCCAGCGGCGAGACCGTGGCCCATGGCCTTTCCATGCCGCATTCGCCGCGCTGGCACGCGGGCCGGCTCTGGGTTCTGGAGTCGGGAAAGGGGGAGATCGGTTCCGTCGACCTGGCGACCGGGCGCGTGGAGACGGCGGCCCGGCTCCCCGGCTTCACCCGCGGCCTGGCCTTCGCGGGACCCTACGCCTTCGTAGGGCTCTCGCAGGTGCGGGAGAGCAACGTCTTCGGCGGCATCCCGCTGACCGGGCGGGTCCGGGAGAAGCTCTGCGGCCTCTGGGTCGTCGACCTCCGCAGCGGCGAGGTCGCGGGCTTCGTCCGCTTCGAGGGGCTGGTCCAGGAGATCTTCGACGTCCAGCTCCTCCCCGGTCTCCGCTACCCCGAGATCGCCGAGCCGGACTCCGACCTCGTCGCCGGCTCCTTCGCGCTGCCGCGGGAAGCGCTGGCGGAGGTGGCCGGGCCGCGAGATCTCGCCCAAGTGCTCACATATGATCCGGCCAAGCACTAAATTAGTGAGGCACGGAACGACCCGTGCCCGCTGACCCGTTTGACCGGAGGAATGTCCATGTCCAAGCTGAATGCCCGTCTGTCCGTCGTTCGTCCCGCGCTTCTGGCGGTTGCCCTGCTGCTCACCCTGTTCGCGATGATTTCGCCGGCCAGGGCGGCCTGTACTCCCGGCGCGAACCGGACGATCATCTCCAACCCCGCGTGCTGCCAGTATCCGCAGGTCAAGGTCACCAAGCAGAACCAGGTCTGCAACTCCAGCGGCGTCTGGGTCAACAACGGCAGCTCTTACTGCTCGTCCGCGTCGGTCTGCGCGTTCTGATCTCAGGAGTGAGCTCGTAAGCAGTCGGCCGGGGCTTCGGTGGAAGAGCCGAGCCCCGGCTTGCAGGTCTGAAGCTAATCGGAGGCTGGCGCGCCGTCAAATATCACTCTGACCTTCAGGGCAAACGGGCCACGCCCCCGGTTGTGGAGACGCGCGAAGATCTTACCAATTACATGCGCATGAGTCGCATGTGTAGGTGTGCTCGCCGCCGACGACTTTGCGGGCCTCCTCACGGTTCAGCTCCCGCAAAACCTCTCGAGTAAGGACAAGCTTCTTCTTGATGGATTTCTTCTCCATGCGGACTCTCCTTTCGCGATGGAAGGACTGGATCGTTCCAGCCTTCCAACAAGTAGCGAGATCCAGAGGATCGTAGCACCAGGGATTCGATGCCGGGAGCTCCGACGGCCAGCGCCCCGTGCGATGGCCTCCAGCCGATCCGGGACGGCCGACTTTCACCTCAGACGACCGAGATCCGCTGTTCCTTCAGGGAAGATACTTGGGCCAGCAGCGTGAAATCGCGATCGTAGTGGAGGACCGGAATCCCGTGCCGAATCGCGCAGGCGGCGATCAGGCAGTCGGCACCCGAACGAACCGTGACGCCGGAGCGCCGCGCCACCCGATAGAGTTGAGCGGCTTCCTCAAAGACTTCCCGCGACACGGGCGATTCAAGGACCGGGAGGGCGAACATTGCCTCGCGAGCGATGCGAAAGGCATGCTCCTCCAGAAATCCTTGTAGGACTTCCTGGATGACCGGCAGACAGGTGACCACCTCATCCAAGTCGGCCACAGATCCGAGTTGCAATCGGCTCGGCCTCCTGAAGACCTCTATCCAGACGGATGTATCCACCAGAAACATGGGAGAGCCTACCGGTTCGGGCGGCCGGGCACGGTAGTATCGCCCCTCATCTCAGACAAGTCGCCCTCCCACAACCCAGACCCTGCAAGCTCGAGGATGCGTCCGGCCTTGTGGCGCCGCAGGTAGTCTTCCATGGCTTTCGTGACTGCGCGCGAGTACGTCCTCTCGCCGCTGATCCGCGTCAGCTCTTCCAGGAGCTGCTCATCCAACACAAGATTCGTGCGTTTCATGCGCACAGCGTACCCCAAGCCAGGCTTTGAGGTCTATCTCTGCCTGAGAAGCCGCCATTACACCTCAGACTGTATCCGGGGGCAGCCTACTTCCCTGGAACGGGGAAGAGCACGTATCGGCTGACCTCGGGGCCGTCTTCCACCAGCAGGAGATGGGGCTGCTGGGTCTCGCCGAGGGCAACCCAGGTCACGGCCTCCGCATTGGCCAAGGCTTCCGCTTCCTTCGGCAGCTCTCTCGCTCCCAGGGTGCCGTCGTCATGCCGGAACCAGAGAGCCCATCGGGCGTGCACCATGTCGTCCGGCGGGTCCGGGGAGAGCCCGGCCAGAATCCAGAGGCCGTGCTCCCGGGGGTCATAGAACATTCCACGAATTCCGCCGCCGTTGAGATTCAGGGCAGCCATGACGGCAGCCTTCATCGGATTCGCGCTCGGATCCTTGACCTCCAGCACGATGGCGTCCTCGTTCGGTTTCCGGTCCTCGTCGACGGTCCGGGTCGGCGAGCGCAGCCCGAGAAGGAGATGTCCATCCTGGCTCCAGGCGGCCCCCTCGACGTTGAAGCCTGCTTGAGCTGACGTACGCTCCATCGCTTGCCGGAGCTCCGGAGGCACCTGCAGGTCGAAAACCGACAGCTTGTCCGGTGTCGCTCCCTGGGATCCGAGGGTCATGCGGACGATCGCGTACCGCTCCGGCTTCTTGTCAGGACCTTTACCGCGGCGATTGCGGCTGTGGGAGGTGACGAGAAAGACGCTCGACTGCCGGTCCCAGGCCATGTCCTCCAGGTCGTCCAAATCCCGGGGCTTGCCGTTGGCGCCTTTGGGCATCCCGTCCAAGACCACGGTTTGAAAATCCTCCTTCTTGACCGTGCCCGTCCTCAGGCGTTGCGTGGCCTGCTCCAGCAGCAGGACCGTCGGACCCTCGTCGGCGACGACGAGGAGGCGGTCCCCGGGCAGGAACGCGGCTCCCGAGATCTCGGGGATCTGGATCTCTCCGGCGACAACCGTGCCCGTGCCGGAGCTCTGCGCGGTCCCCGTGGGCACACAGCTCAAGCTCGCGAGGAAAACGGCGGCTCCGATCGACAAAGTCTGCCCTCTCATGGATAACACCTCCTGGTTCAGAGACGGACACGAGGAGCGACTTTCGCGGCGCTGGTCTTGTCGCACCCTCGGATACCTCGAATCGCGCCATTCTCTACTTACCTGGCACCTCTCTTGGGCGGGCTGCCGCCACTAGTCCGACGTGCCCGAAGTTCGTTCCGGGTTTGCGCTGCACCGAGAGCCTGGACGGCGGAACGACGTGACGGTTGAAGGGATTAGCAAAGCGAGCGATTCCTCCGCCTCGGAGACGCCCCGACGCGG